>Ga0075521_10000509_pt1 | contig 11499 bp, 7 predicted proteins | sample NGEPerD_FD_74785 | JGI IMG/M metagenome (GOLD analysis project Ga0075521, IMG submission 74785) | Arctic peat soil microbial communities from the Barrow Environmental Observatory site, Barrow, Alaska, USA - NGEE PermafrostAB12-D | ecosystem: Environmental > Terrestrial > Soil > Wetlands > Peat ...
CAATCAAAGTCATTTCGCGGTTTGTTATCTTTTCAAGTTCTTTTTTTAAGACCAGAACCGGTTCAAATGCCCTAAGACATTTGTCTCTTCGTATATTTTCATCATGGTCTTTGATATGACCGTCGTATGCATGAAGTCCCGCAACCTCTATAGCGGGCAGGGGGCTTATCTGCTGAAACAGATCAAGGGCTTTTGCCGGAACAACGCCCGTACGGTTCATACCCAGGTTCAGATCAATATAGATGGCGATCTTTAGTCCGGCCGCTGATAACATAGTGGAGAGGTTCTTTGCGCCGGTTATATGATCTACCAGGCAGGAAAATTTTGTTGCGGGGTATTTTTGGATGAGCCGCATCAGACGTTTTATTTTCGGACCGGCGGGTGGATAGGCGAGCAGCACATCAGGCGCCTGGATCATGGCCAGCATTTCAGCCTCAGCAATGGTTGCCGATTTAAACTTATAGATACCTGCATCCAGCATCAGCTGGCATACTTCCGCCATTTTATTTGTTTTTACGTGCGGTCTCAGGTAATCTGCACGCGCTGATTCCAACAAACGGCGAATATTGGTTTTTACCCTGTCGGGATAAATAAACAAAGCAGGCGAATCGAATTCGTCTGCATTATCGGCTACATACCAGGGTTTTTCTTTCTGCATCAATAAAAATTAATTATCTGATTCCAGTATGATCATTTCCACATTTCACTTTCACATTCCCTCATTTCCACAATTCCACAATCAACACATTGTTAACAAGGCCGGTGGCTATTGGTCAGGCAGTCAAAATATCAATAGATTTCAAACATCGCTTCTATTTCCACAGGAATATTATCCGGCAGAGAACCCATCCCAACGGCAGATCTTACGCCAATGCCGTTTTCCTTTCCCCATACCTGAGCAAATAATTCGCTGCAACCATTGATAATAAACGGATGTTTTTCGAACGAGGGATGGGCGTTAACCATGCCGAGTACTTTGATCACACGTTTCACTTTATCGAGACTGCCCAGGTTATGTTTTAAAGTAGAGAGAATGGCCAATCCCACCTGTCGTGCTGCAAGTTTACCCTGTTCAGGATCCATATCTTCCCCGATGCGACCGCGGATCAGTGTTTTGTCCTGCTTAAGGGGACCATGACCGGATACATAAGCATGCCTTCCGTCAATCAGGAAAGGTGTATAAACACCAATTGGTGTTGGCGGAGGAGGGAGTTCCAGGTTGAGCTGTTTGAAATTTTCTTCTGCAGACATTTGATCACTTTAATGGTGTGTAAAAAAATAAATGACGCCGACCATGAACAGGCCGACTACTGATATGATCGATTCCATGACACTCCAGGTTTTCAAAGTCTCTTTGATGGAGAGGTTGAAATACTCTTTGAATAACCAGAAACCAGAATCGTTTACGTGAGAAAACAAAAGGCTTCCAGCCCCGGTTGCCAGTACAATCAAACTTGGATTTATTGTTGTTCCCACGATCATCGGGGCAATCATACCTGCAGCGGTGAGTCCGGCTACGGTAGCGGATCCCAGGCATACACGGATAAAAGCTGCGATGAGCCATGCCGCCAGAATGGGATGCAGGTGCATGCCCCGCATCAGTATGGTAAGCTGGTCTGCGGTTCCGCTATCGGTAAGTACCTGTTTCAACGCGCCCGCACCACCGATAATCAACAGGATCAGGGAAATATCTTTTACAGCTTCCGTCATGGATATCATACAGGTCTCCAGCTTTTTTCCTCGTTTCAGAACCAGGGACCAAACGGCATAGGCCAGTGTCAACAGCAAGGCGATAGACGGATCGCCCAACACTTTAAATAATTTCACAGGAAACGAATTCACGGGCATGGTCATTCGAAGAACTGTGTCCACGGCAATAAGGAATACCGGGAGAAGAGCGGTAACAAAACTGTCGGTAATTCCGGGCAGTTCTTCATCCGGTACGCTTTTTCCTGCAAAAGTAGCCAGGGGTTTACGGGTAAATTTTTTCAGGGTTGTCGCAAATAACGGACCTGCAATGATGATACAGGGTATGGATATGATGAATCCGTAAAGGAGAGTGAGCCCGAGGTCAGCATGGTATTGCTGGATCAGGGCAACGGGCGAAGGGTGGGGAGGTAGAAAACCAAAGGTCACGGAAAGCGATGCCAGCATGGGGAGGCCGATATATACCGCAGGTATATCATATTTGTAGGACAGGGTTATAATCAGCGGCACAAGCAGAACAAATCCGATTCCATAGAATAACGGAATGCCCACAATGAAAGCGGTGACAACAAGAGCCCATACCAGGTATTTTCTGCCGAACCATTTCATAAACGCTGAAATAATCCGTTGGGCCGCGCCATAGTCAGCAATCAGTTTTCCAATCATTGCTCCGACCACAAGGATGACGACAAGGGAACCCAGCATATCACCCATGCCCTTCTGCACTGAATGGTTTACCGAATCGATGGTCATCCCATTGGCCAGCCCGATTCCCATGGATACCAGTAAAAAGGACAGGAAGGCATTTAATTTTGCCCAGGCGGTTAAAATAATCAGCAATACAATACCTGACAGCAAGATCAAAAAAGACATGGCCAGCATTTTCAGATGAAGAAGAATCATCAAATTAAATCATTTCGGGTAACCGGAAATTTTTTTTGAAACATGTCCGGAATTTCCCGGCACGATGGTCTATATCAGAATACGCTGCGGGGCTTGAAGGAGGAAACTGAACGGTTTTGGATTTGGACTTTTCTAAAAAGCGCGATGCCAATTTTTGATTCTATATTAAAAAAATAAGCAACTAATTTGCGTGTATGTATATCATCGATGCCCATCTTGACCTGGCGATGAATGCCATGGAATGGAACCGCGATCTGCGAAATCCTGTGGCAGAGCTGCGGGTTCGGGAAAAAGGGATGACGGATAAGCCGGACCGCTCCAGAAATACGGTTTCTCTTCCAGCCCTCCGGGAGGCAAAAGCCGGACTGGTCGTGGCCACCCAGATTGCCCGGTATGTACGCAAAGGCAGTGCACTTCCGGGATGGAATTCTCCGGAACAGGCATGGGCGCAGAGCCAGGCTCAGATTGCCTGGTATCAGACCATGGTGGATGCAGGGGAGATGCTCCAGATCACTGATACTGAAAGCCTGGAAAAACAAATAAAAACATGGGAGGACCATTCGGTTCCGGATCATGGAAAGCCGATAGGATTTATTCTGAGCCTGGAAGGTGCCGACTCACTCGTAAAGATCAGTTATCTTGAAAAAGCCTATGCATACGGGCTGAGGGCACTGGGCCCGGCTCATTACGGGGAGGGTCGTTATGCAGGTGGTTCAGGTACGGAAGCGGGTTTCAACGTATCAGGAAAATCATTGTTGAAGGAGATGGATTCCCTGCATATGATTCTGGATATTACCCACCTCACTGACCAGGGTTTCAAAGAAGCGCTGGATATCTACAAGGGTCCCATATGGGCAAGTCACCACAATTGCAGGGCCCTGGTAAATAATCAACGGCAGCTTACAGACGACCAGATCCGGGTTTTGATTGAAAGGGGGGCTGTGATCGGCGGCGCCATGGATGCCTGGATGCTGACCGATGGTTGGATCAGGGGTGTATCGCTGCCTAAAGCGATGGGAGCCAGTCTGAACCGGCTGATAGATCATTATGATCATATTTGCCAGATTGCCGGAAATGCAAATCACATAGCCATAGGCAGTGACCTTGATGGCGCATTTGGTACCGAACAATCTCCTTTTGATCTGGATACAATTGCCGATCTGCAAAAACTGCCAGACCTTCTTAGTCAAAGAGGATATGAAAAATCCGATGTTAAGCAGATCATGCATGGGAACTGGCTTCGGTTTTTAAAGTCAGCATGGAAATGAGCGATTTCTGCACCATGCATGCCCGTTAGCCGTCCATAATATTTTAATACCACTATCAACCTAATTAACTAATAGGTGTTTACACATCATTACATTTGCAAAACTTTCCCGTTAACCAGATGTTAAGTATTCAATCAAAATCTGTTATGAGAAAATACCTGTATGCAGGAATCATATTAATGTTCGGTCTTACTGCGCTGGATTCATGTAAAAACGCAGGCGGAGATCCGGGTTATTATGCCTCACCACCACCTGCCCTTCCGGTTATTAGTATTTCCAGCCGTCCGTTCACCACATACAGGGAATATACAGCATCCCTGGAGGGAAGTAACGACATAGAGATCAGGCCGCAGGTTAGCGGCTACATTGAAAAAATTTTTGTTGATGAAGGGGCTTTTGTCAAAAAAGGGCAGCCTCTTTTTAAAATCAACGACCAGCCTTATTTCGAAGCATTGAACAATGCCAATGCATCGCTGGCGGTGGCCAAAGCTAACCAGGCCACGGCGGAGATCAATATGAACAAGCTTGAACCACTGGTAGCCAACAATGTGATTTCCCCGATTCAGCTGAAAACTGCTAAAGCGGCTTACGATGCAGCAACGGCTTATGTTTCCCAGGCAGCAGCCCAGGTTGGCAATGCCAAAATCAATATCGGCTATTCACTGATCAGAGCCCCGGTGGATGGTTTTATTGGAAGGGTACATTTAAAAATAGGAAGCCTGGTGGGTGGTAACAATCTGGACCCAATGACTAATATTTCTGAAGTCAGTGACGTCCGCGCTTATTTTTCCGTAAGTGAAACAGCTTTCCTGAAGTTCAAGGACGAATACCCCGGTAAAACACTGGAAGATAAAATTAAAAACCTTCCGCCGATAGAACTCATCCTTTCCGATAATACCGTTTATCCCATAAAAGGCAAAGTGGAAATTGTGGCGGGACAGTTTGCGCAGGGTACGGGGTCCATTCCCTTCAGGGCGAGTTTTCCGAATCCTAACGGTGTTCTGCGATCCGGAAGTACCGGCCGGGTGAGGATTTCTGTTAATCTGCCGGCAGGCCTGGTCATTCCACAGGAATCTACATTTGAGCTACAGGATAAGGTATTTGTCTTTTTGCTTGGAGACAGTAATAAAGTGCACAGCGCAGCCGTGCGGGTCACCGGCAGATCAGGAAACTATTACCTGGTGGAAAATGGAATCAAAGCTGGTGACCGGATCATATATTCGGGAGTAGACAAACTGAATGATGGCGCGTACGTGCAACCTGTGCCTATGTCGCTGGACAGTCTCCTGAAATCAAGACCCATGTAGTTGTATTTGCGTTTAAAAAATAATAATGTTTAGAAGATTTATAGAGAGACCGGTTTTGTCCACTGTGATATCGATCATCATTACCCTTCTGGGATTGATTTCTATGTTCTCGCTGCCGATCACCCAGTTTCCCGATATCGCGCCGCCTACCGTCAGTGTGAATGCTTTTTACCCTGGTGCCAATGCGGAAGTGGTAGCCCGCGCTGTTGCCACACCGCTGGAAGAAGCCATTAACGGCGTAGAGAACATGACCTATATGATCTCTACTTCGGGTAACGACGGTTCCATGTCTATAAATGTATTTTTCAAACAGGGTACCAATCCTGACCTGGCTGCCGTCAATGTTCAAAATCGGGTATCCAGGGCCGTTAGTCAGATTCCTGCGGAAGTGGTCCAGGCGGGCATATCCACCCAGAAGCAGCAGAACAGCATGATCATGGTCACCCTGCTTTATACGGACGATAGTGCATATGATGAAAAGTTCCTGCAGAACTATACCAAGATCAATGTGCTTCCGGAAATTCAGCGGGTACCGGGAGTCGGTCAGGCCCAGGTTTTTGGCGCCAAGGATTATTCCATGCGGATTTGGTTACAACCTGACCGGCTGGCGTCTAATAATATTTCGGTGAAAGAGGTGCTGGCAGCTATCCAGGATCAAAATGTTGAAGCAGCTCCAGGCAGATTCGGTGAAGGAAGCAGCGCTTCTTTCGAATACATTTTGAAATATAAAGGCAAGCTCTCCCAAAACAGGGATTACGAAGACATCATTATAAAAGCGGGTGCTGACGGTTCAATCATTAAATTAAAAGATATTGCACGCGTGGAACTGGGAGCTTTTTCTTACAGTTCCAATGGATTGGTTCAGGGTTATCCCGGAACGGGCATTGGTATTTTTCAAACTGCCGGGTCAAATGCTAATGAGATTCTGATTGCAGCTGAAGAAGTAATGAAAGAGGCTGCCACTAAATTTCCAAAAGGAATCCATGCATTTACCATATTCAGTGCAAAAGATTTCCTGGATGCATCCATCACCCAGGTGAAGGAGACATTGTTGGAAGCCTTTTTCCTCGTATTTCTGGTGGTATTCATTTTCCTGCAGGATTTCAGGTCGACCCTTATACCAGCCATTGCGGTACCTGTAGCGATTATCGGTACATTCTTTTTCATGCAGCTTTTTGGATTTACGATCAACCTGCTCACATTGTTTGCACTTGTCCTGGCTATTGGGATTGTTGTGGACGATGCCATTGTGGTTGTAGAAGCGGCACATTCGAAAATGGAACGAACGGGATTAAATGCAAGGGATGCAACGATTCAGAGCATGAATGAAATTTCCGGTGCAATCATTTCCATCACGCTTGTTATGGCAGCAGTTTTTGTACCAGTGGGTTTTATGCAGGGGCCTGCAGGCGTATTCTACCGACAGTTTGCCTTTACACTCGCCACAGCGATTTTGATTTCTGCCCTCAATGCCCTGACGCTGAGTCCTGCGCTATGCGCTCTTTTTCTAAAAAATGTTCATGCACCCGGCGAGGAAAATAAAAAGGAAGGGTTTGCGAAAAGGTTTGGAAACGCTTTCAATGCCGGGTTTAAAGCCACGACGGAACGATATGTCGGATCTGTACGTTTCCTGATCAGGCATAAATGGGTTGGACTTCTGGGTCTGGTTATTGTGATCGGGTTAACCATCTGGGAAGTCAGGAAAACTCCCAGCGGATTTATACCGGCAGAAGATCAGAATTTTATTATCCTGTCACTCAATCTGCCACCTGCATCCTCACTGGACAGGACCAATGTGGTTATGCAAAAGGTGGATAGCTTATTGAAAACTGTTCAGGCGATTGACAGTCGCGGGGGGATCAGCGGATTGAATATTCTTTCGGGCTCAAATAGTTCAGCTTACGGAGTTGGTTTTATTAAACTAAGAAATCAAACGGACCGGGTTCCGAGAAAAAGAATTGATCAGGTGGTGGAAGAAATCAATGAGAAGATGTCGTCCATTAAGGAGGCAAGTGTTTTTTTATTTCAGCCACCAACCGTACAGGGATTTGGGAATACCAGCGGTTTCGAAGTAATCATTCAGGACAGGAATGGGGGGCCGCTGGACAAATTAGGTCAGGTTACAAATGATTTTATCGGAGAACTTTTTAAGAGGCCGGAAATTGGTTTTGCTTTTACTTCATTCAATACAAAAAATCCGCAATTTTTAATACAAATAGATAATGCGAAAGCAAAACAATTAAATGTTTCTGTGGCGGACATCCTGGGTACCATGCAGGTTTATTTTGGGAGCAGTTTTGCTTCTGATTTCAACCGTTTTGGGAAATATTATCGTGTAATTGTTGAAGCTGATGTGCCTTACCGGCGGGATCCCTCAGCCATGGACGGGATCTTTGTTAAGAATTCTGCCGGTTTAATGGTACCACTCAATGAACTGGTTTCATTGCAAAGGGTATATGGTCCGGAATCCGTAAACCGGACCAACCTGTTCAACTCAACAACAATTAACGGGAATGTAAAACCGGGATACAGCACAGGGGATGCGATTAAAGCCATCAAGGAAACGGCTAAGGCACACCTTCCGCGTGGATATTCTTATGAGTTGTCTGGTATCACGCGGGAAGAAAGTAATGCCGGTGTCCAGACACAGCTCATTTTTGTTCTAAGCGTTGTATTTGTATATTTTTTGCTATCGGCGCAGTATGAAAGTTATATCCTGCCTTTGGCGGTTCTATTATCCATACCCACCGGACTTTTAGGTGTATTCCTGTTCATCAATCTGACCGGGATTGAAAACAACATCTATGTACAGGTAGGCATCATCATGCTGATCGGTCTGCTCGCAAAGAATGCCATTTTAATTGTTCAATATGCCGTTGCGAGAAGGCGGTCCGGAATGGAACTGGTTGCGGCTGCAATTGAAGCCAGCCGCCTGCGCCTGCGTCCGATCCTGATGACATCATTTGCTTTTATCGTCGGATTACTCCCCCTCACCTGGGCTACAGGCGGATCTGCGCTGGGCAACCGGTCAATCGGAACCGGAGCAGTAGGCGGCATGCTCGTGGGGGTTTTACTGGGTGTATTTATTATACCTGTACTTTTTGTGGTATTTCAGTCCCTGCAGGAAAAAGTAACCGGCAAACCAAAAACCATTAGAGAGAAAAAATATGAGCTCAGGTCAGAATAAATCATACTGATCCAACCATAGAAAATGAAAAAGTTATTCCAGTTTAGTCAGGTCGTTGTTGTATGCCTGTTTCTGATTTTGGTATCCTGCAGAACGGGTAAGAACTACCAGCGCCCTACCGTACTGTTGCCTGAAAAGTTTAACCAGACAGGCGTTGCTTCTTCAACTGATTCTAACAGCCTCGCAGATATTTCCTGGAGAAATTATTTCTCAGATCCCACTTTAAGGTTATTAATCGACAGCGGTATTTCCCGGAATTATGACCTGCAGTATGCGCTGAGAAATATCAGTATTGCCCAGTCTCAGGTCAAACAAGCCCATTGGTTATGGATACCACAACTTCGTGCAGGGGCATCCGGATATTATTACCGGAATTCAGACAACGGCCCTTCAGGTATCAATAACGGTGCAATCGCAAATAATTCTACAGACTGGCTGGCGTCGGTAAATATGTCGTGGGAGATTGATGTGTGGGGAAAAATAAGCCGTCAGCAGGAAGGTGCCATGGCTAATTACCTGCAGACCTATGAGGCGGCCAAAGCGGTGCAAACCAGGCTGGTGGCTGATATTGCCCAGGGGTATTTCAGCCTGCTCATGCTGGATCAACAATTGTCTGAAACTAAGAAGACACTTGTACTCAATACGGATTTCGTAAAACTAACCCGCCTCCTGTATGACGCAGGTGAGGTGACTTATCTGGCTGTTCAACAAGCGGAAGCACAGAGACTGAATACCGCCGCACTTGTACCCACGATTGAGCAAAACATTACCCTCCAGGAAAATGGTTTGCAATTGCTTACCGGAAACCTGCCGGGAGTTATTCAGCGCGATGTTCCTTTAACGGAAGTTCATTTCAACGATACACTGGCAACCGGCCTGCCGGTTTCTATATTGAATCGCAGGCCTGACGTTCGTGCCAATGAGCTGGCACTGGTGAATGCCAATGCACAGGTTGGGGTCAATCAGGCCAATATGTATCCTGCACTTACAATCACAGCAGGTACCGGTTTTGAATCTTTAAAATCCAGCAACTGGTTTAACATACCCGGCTCGCTGTTTGGATTGGCGGGAGCATCTCTGATCCAGCCGATTTTACAGGGCAGGCAACTCAAAACACAATTTGAAATTGCAAAACAAAAAAGAGAACAGGCGGTGATTCAATTCCGGCAATCTGTATTGACGGCCGGAACGGAAGTTTCCAATGCCCTGGTGCAGGTAAATAAATTGACGGAGCAGGAAGGGCTGGCCAGGCAAAGAACCGACACGCTTTCGGCAGCCGTGAATAACGCGCAACTTCTTTTCAGGAATGATTTGGCCAATTACCTCGAAGTGATCATTGCCCAGCAAACAGCCCTCGATGCACAACTTAGTCTGGCTTTTATTCAAAGGGATGTGCTGAATGCCCGCGTAGAATTATACAGATCACTGGGCGGCGGCTGGAGATGACAATTGTAATGTGGTTAATGGGGAAGGGTGCATATGTGGAGATGAGGGGATGAAATGATTAATTATAATTTGGAAATGCCTGATTAAATTTTCATCTTTCATCATTAAAATTCCAAAATATGTCTTTCCCAATTTCATATATCTGCCATCCCAGACCTGCCGCATCATCGGGGTTAACTGTTTGCAACAGTCATGAATGATTCCCAAAAGCATTACTGGCTTAAGTCCGGGTCTTACACCCTGATGCTGAATATCCAACAGGTCCTGTTTGGATTTGGGAGCTTCTATTTTCTTGTCCGCATGCTGGATAAACATAGTTTCGGTGTATGGACTTTGTTCATAGCCACCACCTCCATCTTTGAAATGGCCAGAAGCGGGCTGATTCAATATGCCCTTGTAAAATTCCTATCGGAAAGTGCAGAACCGGAAAGGCCTAAAATAATTACGGCATCTTTTATATTGAGTGCTGCGATTATGGGCGTCTGTATCATCATCAATATTTCACTCGCGTCGTGGCTTGCACGGATCTGGCATTACCCGGGACTGATGCAGATGTTTATTATTTTTAATTTGGTATATGTACTGCAGGGGGTATTGTCGCAATTCCAATGGATTGAGCAGGCCAGTTTCAGATTCCGGGGCATATTGATTACAACCATAATAAAACAGGGTGGTTTTTTTCTTTTCGTTTTTATCTCCTTTCTTTTTCATTCCCGGGTTTCTCTGATTGGCCTGATCTATGTGCAGGCTGTTTGTATTGCCGCGGCCATAGTTGCTGAATATTTTTTTGTACAGGGGCATCTCGTGTTATCCCGGGAAATTCATTCATATTGGATTGGGAAATTATTCGGCTATGGGAAATTTGTTTTTGGCACTTACCTGACAACAGTTCTTTCCGGATCTATCAATCAAATGATGCTGGGCACGATGATTTCTCCTGCCGCTTCGGGTTCCTATAACGTGGCGATGCGTATTGTAAGCCTGACGGATATTCCAACCAATGCTCTGGGTGCCATTCTTTTTCCACAAAGTGCAAAACGATTTGCAGAACAGGGCGTGGAAGCTGGCAAGTATTTATATGAAAAATCGGTCGGGACGATCATTGCGATATTGGTTCCCATCGTCATTTTTGTGTTTTGTTTCCCCCCCTTCATTGTGCGTTTGATTGCAGGAATTCAATATGGAGAAGCAGCGCCAATGGTTCAATTCATCATCCTGACATGTTTGTTCAGTCCCTTTGACCGCTTTTTTGGTGTCATCCTGGATTCGATAGGCCGCGCAAAACTGAATTTCACAATAATCCTCAGTTTTATTTTGCTTACTCTTTGTCTGAACTATTTTTTGATCGGACGTTTCGGCATTATGGGCTGTATTTACGGAACCATAATCGCAGACGCAATTGTGGTCATCATCAGGCAGGTTTTATTATTTAAGATTTTGAATGTGAATCCTTTGAGTCCTTTTATCTACGCATGGCGGTTTTACCCGGAATTCATACGGACTTATATCAGCCCTATTTTTCGTTAATGTACCGACTCCTTTGTATTCCTGCTTTCTAGTGCTTTGACTATCTGAAAATTATGTTTAAATTGAGGGTGTTAGGTTTGTAAATACCCGTTCCGATGGAAGTTAAAAAAGTGGATGATATCTCGTATGCAGATTTTATGCGGGAGTTTTATCA
>Ga0075521_10000510_pt1 | contig 11496 bp, 8 predicted proteins | sample NGEPerD_FD_74785 | JGI IMG/M metagenome (GOLD analysis project Ga0075521, IMG submission 74785) | Arctic peat soil microbial communities from the Barrow Environmental Observatory site, Barrow, Alaska, USA - NGEE PermafrostAB12-D | ecosystem: Environmental > Terrestrial > Soil > Wetlands > Peat ...
CCGAGTCCATCTGGAGCCGCAGCCAAGCCATGCTCCAGCAAGACGACCTCTCGGCACAGGGCATTCTCCGCAAGTTCAACGTGCGCATTTCCTGTACAACGGATGATCCTTGCGACACGCTGGAGCACCACCGCTCCGTCAATGAAAGCGATCTCAGTTTCCGGATCTATCCGGCTTTCCGTCCTGACAAAGCCCTTCTCGTCGATCAGCCCGAAGCTTTCAATCTGTGGCTCGAAGGGCTGGAAGCGTCCAGCAACACAACCATCGATTCGCTCAACCATTTCCTCGATGCCCTTGAGCAGCGCCATACCTTCTTCCACGAGAACGGCGCACGGCTGTCCGATCATGGCCTTCCGCACTGTTATTCCAAGCCTTGTACTCAGGCCCAAGCCGCATCCATCTTCGCCAACGCACGTACTGGTGTGGCCGCCTCTCTCGAAGAACACGAGCGGTTCGCGTCTTTCATGATGGTCTTCTTCGGCCAACTTGATGCCAAACGCGGGTGGACCAAACAACTACACCTCGGCGCCTTGCGCGGTCCCAGCACGCGCAGCCTGCGTGAGATCGGCCCTGACTCCGGCTTCGATTCCATTGGCGACTGGCCGCAAGCCGAAGCGCTTTCGAGTTATCTGAATATCCTCGATGACGAAAATGCGCTTCCACGCATGATCATCTACAACAACAATCCCGCCGACAATTACGCCTTTGCCACGGCCATCGGCAACTTCCAGTACGGCTCCCTCCCAGGAAAGATTCAATTCGGTAGTGGCTGGTGGTTCCTTGATCAGAAAGAAGGCATCGAGATGCAGTTGAACGCTCTCTCGAATGCCGGCTTGCTCTCGCGCTTCATCGGCATGGTCACCGACTCACGCTCCTTTATGTCATTCCCGCGGCACGAGTACTTCCGTCGCGTGCTCTGCAACCTGCTCGGCAACGAAATCGAAAAAGGTGAACTCCCGAACGATTGTCCCTTCGTCGGAGAGATGGTCCGCAAGATTTGCTTTGAGAACGTTCGCGACTATCTGCGCTTGGAGGCCCGCCCCTGCGATCGTTCCCCCGGTGATCCAGGCGACGGTACCTGATGCAAGGGTTGCCGAACCCCCGCCGCATTCCAGGATTGATGTCCTGAGCTACACTGACGTTCTCGCGGGAACATAGACTGTTATGGGTTGTTGGATCTATTTGCCCGTTAGGAGCTGTCCCCATGAAATGCGTCGTCCTGTCAGTTATTCTGTTTGCCTGCCTGGGTTCATTCGCTCAAGACAAGCAACCCGCTTATCTGGACTCTTCGCTTCCGGCCGCCGCGCGTGCGCACGACCTGGTCAATCGCATGACGCTCGACGAGAAAGCATCGCAGCTCGAGGACTGGGCCATCGCGATCCCGCGCCTGGGCGTTCCGGATTATCAGACCTGGAGCGAGGCCCTGCATGGCGTTGCCAGGGCCGGCTATGCCACCGTCTTCCCGCAGGCGATCGGCATGGCTGCCACCTGGGACTCAGCGATGGTGCGGCAGATGGGTGACGTGATCTCCACCGAGGGCCGCGCGAAATACGACCAGGCACAACGGGAGGGCAATCACCGCATCTTTTACGGTCTCACTTTCTGGTCCCCTAATATCAACATCTTTCGCGATCCGCGTTGGGGGCGCGGTCAAGAGACATACGGCGAAGATCCGTTTCTGACCGGCCAAATGGGTGTGGCGTTCATCGCGGGAGTGCAAGGCGCCGATCCCGATCACCCGAAAGCTGTGGCCACCAGCAAACACTTCGCAGTACACAGCGGTCCCGAGTCGCTGCGCCACGGTTTCAACGTGGATGTGAGCCCGCGGGACCTGGAAGAAACCTACCTGCCGGCATTCCGATCCACGGTCGTAGATGGCCACGTGAAATCCGTAATGTGCGCCTACAACGCAATCGATGGGACAGCCGCCTGTGCCAACAAGATGTTGTTGAAAGACCACCTGCGCGATGCGTGGGGATTCAAGGGCTTCGTGGTCTCCGACTGTGGCGCCATTGTGGACGTCACGAACGGACACCACAATGCGCCCGACATCCTGCATGCGTCGGCACTATCGATTGCGGCGGGCACTGACCTGTCTTGCAGCATCTGGTCGCCAGGTTTCAACACCCTGGCCGATGCCGTACGGCAGGGAGTTGTCTCTGAGAAACTGGTGACGGGGGCGGCAGAGCGACTCTACACGGCTCGATTTGAGCTCGGGTTCTTCGATCCGCCGGGAGATAGCGCCAGGGATCGCATTCCGTTTTCCTCCGTCGCCTCGGAAAGAAATCGCAAGATCGCTCTCCGGGCTGCGGAAGAGTCCCTGGTTCTGTTGCAGAACAACGGTGCTCTGCCGATCAGTAAAGCGCCTCACGACATTGCAGTCGTGGGACCAACTGCAGACCTGCTGGTTTCGCTGGAAGGCAACTACAACGGGCAGCCATTGCATCCTGCGGGCCCGCTGGATGGCATCACGAAGCAATTCCACACTACCACGATTCACTATGCGCAGGGAGCTACTTTGGCCAAGGGCATCAGCGTCCCGGTGCCACGCACAGCATTCGGCAGGGGCCTGCGCACGGAGTTTTTTGCCACTCCCGACTGGACCGGCCGTCCGGTGCACGTTGCTACAGAACCGGAGATTCAGTATGACTGGGACAATTCCACTCCGACACCCGAAGTTCAAACCCACAACTACTCCGTGCGCTGGTCCGGCACACTGCGTGTCCCTGCAACGGGTAAGTATGTGTTCACGGTTGAGAGCGGGTCGAGCTTTCCATACTCGCCCAGAGAGACGTACCGGTTTGTGCTCGATGGCAAAGTGCTCTCTGCGGGCGATCTGAACGACGGCAAGCCGAACACAAAGCCGACGGGTGCTCCGAGCACCGCGCCTCCGACCATGTCGCGGTCTACGCCGGGAAAGGTGGAGGTCAATATCACCGACACCAACCCGCACGACTTCCGGCTGGAGTACAGCCACTCTGGCGATATGTCCGGCGGCGGTGTCACCTTGAACTGGGAAGCCCCGCCACAGGCACAGATCGACGAAGCCGTAGCAGCAGCGATGGCATCTGATGTCGTCGTGGCCTTCGTGGGGCTCTCGCCACAACTGGAGGGCGAGGAGATGCCGATCAAGATCGAAGGCTTTAGCGGTGGAGACCGCACCAGCATCGATCTTCCGGCAGCGCAGCAGCACTTGCTGGAAGCGCTCGGGGCAACTGGCAAGCCGGTGATCGTGGTTTCGCTGAGCGGCAGCGCACTCGCACTGACCTGGGCCAAGGAACATGCGGTAGCGGTTATTCAGGCATGGTACCCGGGCGTGGATGGCGGAACTGCGATCGCGCGCACTCTGTCGGGTGCCAACAATCCAGCTGGTCGATTGCCGGTTACCTTCTACGCCAGCACGAGCGACCTGCCGGCGTTTACTGACTATTCGCTCAAGAACCGTACCTATCGCTATTACACGGGCAAGCCGCTTTGGGGTTTCGGATACGGACTGAGCTACTCCACGTTTCAATACGGGCCGGTCAAGCTCTCGAGCGCTTCGGTTCCGGCGGGAAACCCGGTCACGGCCACCGTCACCGTTACAAACAACAGTAAGGTCGCTGGAGACGAGGTGGTGGAAACCTATTTGAAGACGCCCCAGATCGATGGTCCGATCTACTCCCTCGTAGGCTTCCAGCGGGTCCATCTCAACCCGGGCCAGAGTCGGGATGTGTCACTCGAGCTGAGTCCACGCTCACTCTCGGCAGTTGACGGTAAGGGGCAACGATCCATTCTTCCCGGAACGTATCACCTGAGTATTGGATCGACACAGCCGGCGGAGACTGCATCCAAGTCTGAGGCCGACTTCACGGTCAACGGCATTGTTGCTCTGCCTAAGTGACGACAACGGCGTGAGCGTCTGCAACGATCCGTTTTCCGAAGGCTAGGGACCCCGGCAGGCCCTCCACTTCCCCACGAGTATTCGAAGCGGAGTGCTCGCCAACAGGCACGCAATTCACCACGTGCTCAGCTCGCGACGTCCGAGGAGTTGCATCCTGCGAAGAATCTCGTCCAGTGATACTCTCCTTCCGCGTTGTCGTTAGCCTTGATCGGGAGCGGCTCGGCAGGCGCTCGGGCGTGGGATGTACCTAGCGTGTTCGAACTGCCCAACCGAGCATCAAGAGGCCACTGGCTGCGATCCAGCTTCCAGCGACGCGGACGGCGATTCGAGCCCAATGTGCGCGTAGGCGAACTACGAACGCCGCAGCGAGGGCGATCAGGACAAACACGGCGAACACCAGTCCGAGAAGCGCTACTGCGGCAGTGTCGAACTGCCCCATGCCGGTTCCGTTCAAGTATCCGTGATAGATGCCCAGTACAGCGGCAAGAGCTGTGGTCACACGCAATGAAACTTTGGCGTCGGCGGCCAGTAATCCTCCGAGCAGCAGAAACCATGCCGCCGCTACGAATGGATGGGGCGTCGCGGTCATAGCACTCAGTCCGGCGAGACCGCCGAGTAACCATGCAACGGGAAGAGTGAATAGTGCGCGCCTCCCGTAACTAGCGCCACGCAGACCAGCCAGCAGCGCCAGGGCGAGCACCGGAACGATATCTTCGGGGCTCAACAGGAAGTGTATTAATCCGTCGTAGAAGGGCCCCATGCCGGTAGAGTTGAGGTGGGCCTCGGCGGGGAGTGCGCACATGACAAATGCAAAGACAACAAAGGCGTACAGCGGTACGCGTGATTTGCTGCTGTTGATCATGCGATCGCCTTCCACATGAAAAACACTCCACCCATCGCGACCAAACCACCCGCAACCCGCACCAGTTTCTGCCCCCAAGCCCATCGATGGACGGTACCAATACCGATCCCCAAGGCGTGCAGACAACCAGTGGCGATCACGAAGCCCATGCTATACAGCAGCGCACTTTGCCCGGGCGGCAGTTCGGTTCCGTGCGCGTGCCCGTGGAATATGGCGAAGAAGCCGACCAGAGCGGCTGCAAGACCGAGCGGCGGTCGAATTTCGAACATCAATGCGGTCCCGAGCAAGATGGCGGACAATGCAATGCCGTACTCGACACCCGGCAGCGGTACTCCCATCAGCCCCAGCATGCCGCCGAAAGCCATCACCATCGGAAACGCGACGGGGAGGACCCAAATCGCGGGAGAACCGAGTTGCGCGCCCCACAGACCGACCGCAACCATCGCCAGCACGTGATCGAGTCCCGAGATCGGGTGGCGAAAGCCTGTAAGGAATCCAACGGCTTCGCCTTTCTGCGGGTGGGCAAAGGCCGTTTGAGCACACAGGAACACAAGCACAGCCAGTACCATTGCCCGGACTAGAGGATTGGGTCGAGTCGTGTTCATCGCCCACCTGCGAAGAGCAATGCCACTCTTTGCACGGTCCAGAAGGCTCCGAGTGAGCCGACGGTGTAGCCGGGAATCGCCTGCGCCCATCGCGGCCAACGGACTTCGAGTATGCGGAACGAGCGTTCAAGAGCCAGGATCAAAGCGATGAAGCTGAGTTGCCCGAGTTCTACGCCGACGTTGAAACTGACAAGCGCAAGCGGCAGCTCATGTCGTGGAAGTCCGGCGCTGGTAAGTGCGCTGGCGAAGCCAAAGCCGTGCAGGAGTCCAAACGCAAACGCTACGACCCAGGGGTGGCGAATCGTGAAGCTTGTTTCCCCGCGCCACGAGCGTACTATTTCGGGCCCCAGAAACAGGATACTCAACGCGATTGCCGCGTTCAGCGGGAGGACCGGCACCTCCGCGTAGCCAAGCGTTGCAACCGCCAGCGTGACGCTGTGGGCTACGGTAAATGCGGTCACCGTCTTCAGCAGCATCCAGCGGTCTTTGACGATCAGAAGCAGGCCAAGCACGAAGAGCATGTGGTCGGCGCCGAATAGGATGTGCCGGATACCCTGGACAATGTAGGTGCCCATCACCCCCAGCGTGGACTGAGTAGCAGCGAGCTCGACCCAGGGTTGCGACGGGTGAGCTATGGTCGTCCACTTACGTCCGTCGAGCATCTCGATGCGACACCACAACATCTGTGATAGTGCCCTGGAGACCAAGGAAGTCGATGCGCCTGCCGGCCAGGCCGTTGGGGCCAGCGTCGATCCAATGCCGTTCGACGAGCGAGTCGGCAAGTTCCTCGGCACTCGGCTCCCGTAGCTCCTTTATGTCACTGGGGAGCTTCAGGGCGATTGGCAGGCGCATGCCTGATAGCACTGGGGTGCGCCACAGCACAGAGTATTGGCCGGGTGCGGTTTCCGTGAGTTCGAGGTACGCGGGGCGGGACTCGTGGGACCAGAGTGAGGGGACGAGGAGCAGAAGAGCTGCCCAGATGAGGTGTCGAAATGGGGATTTAGCTAAAATTTCTTTGCTCGCCACTATTTGTTTTCAATGACTTAGACTGAAATTGTTGCCAACCATATCATTCGAAACGAGTTACATCTATCCATGTCAGCCATAAGGACTTACGGTCGCTCTTTTCCAGTTATAGCGGCCCCTCTCCGGATGGAACCGGAACCTGCTTCGGTTTCGGGGGGGTGATCGCGGGCGGCTGCGCCGACGGATCGGGCAGCAGCACGGCGTACTTGGAGCGCATTGCCTGATAAGCCTTCTGCCAGGCTTGTTGCTTCTGCTCGGCGAGCCATGCGGTCTTCACATCTGGCTCCATCTCCTCGAAGGCCGGGATGCGCCCGGGAATCACGGTGTCGATATATACCAGGTGCCAGCCATAGCCCGATTCGATCGGCCCCTGCCACGAGCCGGGTTTGAGCTTCTCAAGGGCAACCACAAATTGAGGGCCGAACTCCTTGGCTAATGCGTTGGGAGCACGGTCGCCGTAATAGTCCTGGAACATGAACGGGTCGGCCAGCGAAAGCGCGAGTTTCGAGTCTTCGGGCTGGCCGGCGATTTTGGCCAGGGCCTTGGCAGCGTCGTCCTGGGCGTTCTTGCCGCGCTTGTCCGGGGAAAAGTAAAGATGGCGGAAGCTGTAGCGGCTGGGCAGGGCGAACTTGTTGCTGTTCTTCTCGAACCAAGCTTTGAGTTCCGCGGTGGAAGGCTCGTGAGCGGCGGCCACATCTTCGGCGAGGAACTGCATCTTCTGCGCCATGCGGCGTTTCACGATGGTGTCGTCTTTGTCGAGGCCGATGGCGAGCGCTTCGCGATAGAGCACTTCCTCGCGAACTTTGTCTTCCACCATGGCCTGAAACTCGGCGGGAGTCGGCTGGCGGTGCCATTGCGACTCGAAGTACATGTCCATCGTACGCAGGTCGTCGAGGCTGAGCGCGATCTGCTTGGAAGATTCGACTCCGCCGCGGCCACGCTGCATGTAGGCATAGGCCGCGAAGAGTACGAGGCCGAGCAGCAAGAAATGCAGCAGGGGCTCGCGCAGCCAGCGTTTCAGCGTGGGAAGAAAAGACGTGTGCGGTCGCGACCGCTCGGTCGCGGGCTGCGTCTCAGCAACTGCGGACACTTCATTCACCAACTGACTCCAACCAAAGAACGGCTAATTTTCGATCTCACATCTCATGCTGCCCGCGTCGCAGACTGGCGCTACGGATTGTAGTTGCAGGCAGCGTCGAAGCCGCAGCCCAGATAGACGTTTCCGAATTCATCCAAGGTGAGGTGCTTGAGGCCGGTCGGCGTGGCTTTTCTGACGTCGAACGCAAGGTCCTGCGTGAGCGTTTTTACCTCGTACTTCCACCCCGGCGGCAGCTTCTTCAGCCTGCTGCCAAGCTGAGGAAGCTGCTCATACGTAAGGCTGGGGTCTTCAACCGTGGTGTACGCCTGCATGACATACACCTTGCCTTCAGGCGCCCGAAGCAGGAAAACCTGGTTGCCCTTCTTAAACACCCACTTCGACAACTGCTTGTTGGTCAAGGGTTGGTAGGGGGTCTGGCTTGCCTTGGTTGCCTCTTCCAGGTCCTGCACGCTCATTTCAGCAACCCAAGTCGCTTTCACGCCCGAGAAGTCGAACGTCTCTCCCGCCGCATAAAGGTACAGCTCGTCCACGACCCACCATTTTCGCGCGGTCGGCTTGGGAGGATTCAAGATGACGATGGAGGCGCCCAGGTCCGCAGCGACCTTCTTGCGATCCAGAGTGGCAAAGGTTTCCGCCGGGCAACCGCTATCCGGGCCTGTCGTGCCGGTGGAGTTGTAGCATTCCAGTTCCGTACTCGGCGCAACGCTGCCGAATCCAACGTAGACTTCGCAGAATGCGTAATTGCGCGCTTTGGCGAAGCTCAGCGTTTCACCTTTGATCGCGCCGGGCTTCAGTTTGGTGTCCTGCGCCAAGGCGTGACTTGCGGCCAGAGCACAAAGAATGAGGGTCAAAAATCTAATAGGTGTCGTTTTCATGGGATTTCCCTTTCTGCTATTACGGCACATCCCTCTGAGTTTGCTGCGCCACCGTTACCGCTGGTGGCTGCTAGGTGCCTGGGCTTTTTTCACCTAGGGAAGCATCGGCGAGCAATCGGTGAAGCCGGGCCGTTTCAAATCCGGTCTATGAAAACTTGTTTACATTTCCTGCTTTACCTTGGCTTCCGCCTTCTGAATCGCCTGGCTCCCCATCTTCTCGATCAACTCACGCCGGTACCCGTCGCGGATCTCCGTGAACTTCTTCTGCTGGTCCGCGTTGAGCAGGGGCATGACCTGGGCGTCGACCGCGCCGCTGATCTGCTTGAGCTGCTCAATCTTGTCCAAGGGCTTGAGCGAGGTGTTCTTCTTCAGCGCCTCGAGTTTCGGCATCTCGGCCTTCAGGATGGGCGTGATCTGAGCTTTCTGTTCCTCGGTCAGTCCCAGTTCAATCGCAAGCTGGTTGCCCAAGGCCGCCAGCGGGTTCTGGGCGAACGGCGGATAAGGAATAATCTCGTAGTTGGCGTAGCCGAACTCGTTGCTGCGCGCACCGTAGTACGTGTCTCCGAGCTTGTAGATTGCGAGAGAATACGGGTCCTGCGCGACCTTGGTTATCACCTTGCCGCCTTCGATCCTGTACGGCGTGGTGGCGCCCTGATAACCATTGCGCATCGGATTGCCGACGTAGCTGGGGATGGTGCCGCCGTTGCCAATGTGCCAAACATTCATGTCCCCATCGGGCGTGTAGCTGACACTGAACTGCTCGCCGGTGACATTGTTGCGTACCCAGTAAGCCTTACCAATGATAAGGGCCTTCAGTTGGGCGTCGCCCAGGGCAGTCGCGCCTTTGGCTTTCAGGTCGGTCACAGTCATGCCAGTCGAGGCACTCTTGCGGGAGTCGGCGGTGGGCGTGTACCAGATCGGCGACGTCCAGGCGCGCTCCTGGCCGGTGAGCGGAACCACGTCAGGTGGAGGAACCCCGGCTTTCACAGCCTGAATGAGAGTCCAACGCGGCGTGGGAATTTCCAGCACGCGAGCGTAGTAGAACGCATGCAAGCTGGCGTCGAAGTCGGGATCGGTCCACACCGTGCTCAGTTCGGTGGAACCGACGTCGTTGGTGTAGGTCGCCTTCTCCAAGTCCACCGTGCTCTTGATGGCGGGTACGCGGCCCGACCACTTGTCGGGCTTGCGATCGCCCGACCACGCTACGTCATAGATTTTCTCGAAACTTTGGCCGTTCTTAGTCCAACCCTTGATGATCTGAATGCGATCGAGATTGCCCGAGGTCGGGTCCTTCACCGCCCACACGACGAATGCGGGAGCCGTGCCTTTTCCGCCCTGCGGCGTCGCCGGAAGGTCCGCGCCCATGGGGACGCCGTTGGTGTAGGACTGATGCACCCAGTCCTTTGCCTTGAGGACGTCCTTGTTGTAGCCCCAGCCTCCGAAGAAGCGAACTTTGATGTGCGGCCCGCTGACGCCGAACGTCTCCTTCCGGTACATGGCGTCGAACAGCGAGGAACGCGTGTTCTCCTCGGCCCAGACGCCCGTCAGACCGCCCGGGTTTTCATACCGCACGTCGAGGGTTCCGAAGGCCAGAACTCCGGCCATGCGCCGCTGGACGGTACCGTCGATTTGGGCGTGGCCGCCGTAAAAGTTGTCCTGGCGATACGGACTGCCGGTGTTGTGCGAGTCGGAGCCGCCGGCCATGCCGAACTTGTACGGGTTGTAGCCCCGTACGTCCTGCATGGTGATGCCGTCTTTCAGTGCCTGTCGGCCAAAGCTGCCTTGAATGTGATCGATGCGGCCACCATCCGGTTTCTGACCCAGCAGACCACCTTGGGACAATTCGTAGCTGGCAAATTCGTCGTTCGGAGAAAGCAACGGGTGAGTTTCCGATTGTCCCTTGATCTGCTTGATCTCGACCAGACGCTCGTTGCGGTCGCGCGAGGACGCCCAAGCGGCGTCAATGGGGCGTCCGAAGCTGTCGAGATCGACGGGATACATCCAGCCGTCGCTCAGGTTGGCGTTATGCGAGATGGCCAGCAACTCGTTGCCCGCTTTGCGCTGCGCGTCCATCCAGTTCCAGAGGTCTTCCGGGTGAGTGGAGTCCAGCGCGCTGTATGGCATCTCCGGCACCTTGGCGCAATCTTTGAAGAAGATGTTGCGGTGCAGGTTGCGATAGTTGGGCATCGAAGTCCACTCGTAAGAACAGAACGCTGTGAACTTGCCGGGATGATTGTTCTCGTCGGCGATTTTGACGTTCTCTTTCCAGATGGTGCCCGCCACCGCGGGAGCCATCAAGGCTTTCACTGGAGCTCCGGCCATCATGTTAACCAGGTAGGTGAAGGTCTTCTGAACGTCTGCCTGGTTATTGGGGTCCTGGAGGATGAGGGGTTGCGCCTCGGGAATCTTGCTCACTGCCGACCCCGGTGTGTTGGCTTGTTTGGTAACGCCGACGTACTCGGAGTGGTCGGTCACACCCATGAAGTCCATGGGGGTTTCGATCTTGATGTCGTAGCCCAGCGGATGCTTGATGGTCTGGCCTTGGGCGTATTTGAGAGCGTCATCAGGTCCGGTGAGGCGATTGCCCATGAGCCAGGCATCCACCGACCAACTGGTGTGAATGTGCTCCTCACCGAAGTAGGCGTTGCGGTCGGGATTCTTTTCGACGCGCTCCTCGGTTTGTGCCGGAGCGGTTCCGCCGGCTGGCTGCGCCTGTTCCGGCGCTTTGGATTTTTCACACGAAACCAGTGCGACGATGCTGATAAGAACTAACGCCAAAAATGCCGTTGCCGCAACTCTCGTCTTCATAAATGCCTCCATCCTGCTGAACAGCACGAGTACGCGCGGCCATGCACACGCGGGTGTTGTACCCGATGACAACGCCACGGGAACGAGCCCGGTGCCGCAGACGTGATCTGCGGCATCGACTTTTTCGGAACCGAGAATTCTAGCCGCCCGGCGAAGAGTGCGCAAGACGCGAAAGTTGTAGGGATGATTGGCGCAGATCGTTCACGATCAGAGCCGAATTCGGGCGCCTCCTACTTGGTCGCCTCCGCCGGTGTGTACCACACCGGCGACGTCCAAGCGCGCTGCTGCACGGTGGCCGCGACGTTCGGATTCGGCGGCAGGTTCAGCTTGGCGGCCCA
>Ga0075521_10000511_pt1 | contig 11495 bp, 9 predicted proteins | sample NGEPerD_FD_74785 | JGI IMG/M metagenome (GOLD analysis project Ga0075521, IMG submission 74785) | Arctic peat soil microbial communities from the Barrow Environmental Observatory site, Barrow, Alaska, USA - NGEE PermafrostAB12-D | ecosystem: Environmental > Terrestrial > Soil > Wetlands > Peat ...
GCTGGGCATCTACCCGGCCGTGGATCCGCTCGACTCGACCAGCCGCCAGCTCGATCCGCTGGTCGTGGGCGAGGAGCACTACAACACCGCGCGTGGCGTGCAGGCCATTCTGCAGCGCTACAAGGAGCTGCAGGACATCATCGCGATCCTCGGCATGGACGAGCTGGGCGAGGATGACAAGCGCATCGTCGGACGCGCCCGTCGTGTGCAGCGCTTCCTGTCACAGCCGTTCGCGGTCGCCGAGCAGTTCACGGGTATTCCCGGCAAGTACGTCAAGCTCGAGGATACGGTCGAGTCGTTCGAGCGTGTCGTCGCGGGCGAGTTCGATGAGCTCCCCGAGCAGGCGTTCTACATGGTTGGCTCGATCGACGAAGCCGTCGAGAAAGCCAAGACGCTGAAGAGCTGATTCGTGCTCAAAGTCTCTGTCATCTCGCCGGAGAAGGTGCTGTACGAGGGCGACGCGACCTCCGTGGTCGCGCCCGCCTTCGACGGCGAGCTCGGCATCCTCACGGGCCATGCGCCGATGATCACGGCGCTCGGCACCGGCACGCTGCGCGTGGAAGGCGGGGCGGGGAATCAGCGCTTCGCGGTCGAGGGCGGCTTTCTGCAGGTGGTGGATGATCAGGTGCGCGTGGTCACAGAACAGGCGAAAGCCGTCTAGTTGTGCACGCACATTGCATTAGGGAAACGCGGGCCTGAGCTGTTGGGCCCGCGTTTTTTTTTGGAGGCTCATCGTGCCGCTCGTGCGTTCGTTCCCGCTTCTCGGAATCGTGGTCGCATCGTCGCTCGTGCTTGCACTTCCTGCGCGCACGCAGATGCTGGGCGCGCCGGTGTTGCAGAATGCATTCACCAATCGAGGCTTCACGGTTGGTGCGGACTTCGGCGCCGGCAAGGATGTGACGTCGTTCGGCGGCGCGGTCGCATGGTCGCCAACGAACGGGGTCTTTCAACTGTCCGGCGGCGTAGCCTATCTCGACAGCAAGAATGCATCGGCAACCGCGACGTACGGTGCACGGTTGATGGTACCCGTGCTCAACCGAACATCCGCATTCGGTGTAGCACCATTCGTCGGCATGGGCGGCGCGAACTTCAAAGGCGTCAACGATTGGCAGATCCCGCTCGGAATCTCCGCGGGGTATCGACGCGCGATCGGCACGAATGGGCGTGGCATTTCGGCCTATGTTTCGCCATTCTATACGTGGGCACGCGTGCGTGAAGGTGGACAAACGGAAACGCACGGATTGCTTCGTGTGTCCGTCGGAGTCGACGCTGTGGTGCTTCCACGTGTTGGAGTCACCGTCGGCTACGAGGCGGGGCAGCACGCCAGCGATGGCGAGGCCGGCGCGACCGGCGGCATCTTCGGAATTGGCGTGTCGTACTCGCTGTACAAGCCGGGAAGTGGTAGGGCAAAGAAGCCCGCTGCCGCACCACGTGACACATCCGCTGCAAAACCATAGAACATATCACTCATAGAATTCGAGGGAGATCAATGCCTACACGCTTCTCGTTTGCGAAGACGTTCTCCGTTGCCTGCGCGGCCTTTGTTCTTGGCGCCAGCGCGGCATCGGCGCAGGCTTGGCACTATCCCACGCTGCAGGTGCCGACGATTTCGTCGCGCGACTTCAGCGTTCTCGTCGCCGGCGGCGGCGACTACGGCACGAGCTTCGTCGGCCAGTGGCGCGAGGGGATTGCCCCGGATGTCATGGTGAACTTCGATGTCGGGCTCGCGACGCCGGGCAACACGACGCTCTTTCTCGCCGGCGCCGGTCTCGGCTACACGCTCATGAAGTCGACGCAGGAAGTTCCGATCGACCTCATGCTCACCGGCGGCCTGTACGGCGCGTTCGGCAACGGAAGCCTGATTCGCATTCCGGTTGGCGTCGTGGCGGGGCACTACTTCCCGCTCTCGGGCGGCCTCGCGGTCACGCCGTTCGTCTCGCCCCGCCTCTCCATCGATGTGTGCGCGAGCGATTGCAACGGTGAGGGCACCAATCTGAAGCTGAACTTCGACATCGGCGCTCGCCTCGATGTGACGAAGACCGTTGGCGTCACCGCGGCGCTCACGGTCGGCGGCCTCGGCGGCGGACCGAGCCAGACGGCGTTCGGCGTCGGCCTCGTGTATCGCCCGAACATGGCCCCGCGCCACTAGCTTGCCGGATATGCACGGCCGCGCTGCGGCCGTGCATATCCGGTGGGCACTTTTGCTCGCCACACGCCTGGTCAGGAGCGATCATCTCCACGTCTTCCGCGCAAGCGATCCTGGTCGTCGACGACAACGATGACAACGCGGAGATCGTTCGCGCGCTCCTCGAATCGCGTGGCTTTCCCGTCATCGTCGCGCACGATGGCGACGAGGCGCTCGCACTCTTCGACTCCGCGCGCCCCCCGCTCGTGCTGCTCGATGTGCTGATGCCGGGGCGCAGCGGTTGGGAAGTTTGCCGGCTCATGCGCCAACATCCCGAGCACGGGCGCTCCGTTCGCATCATCATGCTGACGGCGCTCGTGGACTGGAACGACAAGCAGTCGGCAATTCAGACGGGAGCCGACGACTACATCACGAAGCCGCTCGATCTCGCGGACCTCGAGCTGAGAGTCCGGCGCAATCTCGCCCTCGTGACTCCGACCGCATGACGCCCGCCCCGCGCGCCTTTCTGCTCTCCGACAGCGCCGACGGGGCGCTCGCCGAGGCGGCGGAAGTGCTGCAGCTCGATCTCATCTCGGTGCACCCCGCCGCGCAGCTCCCCGCGGTGATCGACACGCACGCTTCCGCGCGCGCGATCGTCGTCACCACCGACGATCCGTCGCTGCTGCGCACGATCGTCGAGCACGCGGGCGCGCGGCGCATCCCCGTGATCCTCGCGGGGGAGAACGACGTCGCGTACCGGCGCGCGATCGAGTTCCGGATCGACGAATGGTATCTCGCGCCGGCGACGCCGGTCGAGATCGCGTGGCGCATCCGCGCGGCGATCGCACGCGTCGCCGCGCAAGGGATGGCGCTCTCGCAGCGCATCGACAACGTCGAGTACGAGGAGATGCTCTACGATCCGCTCACCGGGATGCCGACGCTTCCCGTGATGCTCGAGCGCACGCGCGGGATGATCAAGGATCGCGGCGAGGTGATCGTCTACTACCTGAACTTCGTGCGCTATTCGAAGATCGAGGAGATCTACGGCTGGGAGAAGCTCGATCAGGTGCTCGAGACCACCTCCGCTGCCGTGCGCGAGTTCCTCGAGTCCCGCTCCATGGGCACGACGCGCATGATGGTCGGCTTCGCGAACGACGACGATTTCATCTTCCTGCAGATCCCAGACAAGGGGAAAGCCGTTCCCACCGACGTGCAGATCACCGAGACCGGGCGGCAGCTGCAGCTCTTCGTCGGCAACAGGCTCGACGAGGTGCACGGCGAAGATGTGTCGTCGCTCTTCGACATCTACATCGGCTCGTCGCACGTCTACTACACGCCGAAGATCCGTTTCGAGCGGCTGATCTATCGCGGCGTGCGTGAGGCGGCGAACGCCGCGCGCAGCGTCGAGCAGCGCGAGCGCGTGCGTCGCACCGCCGCGCTCAAGGGCGTGCTGCATTCGGGCCAGGTCTACGTCGACTTCCATCCGATCGTGCTCGCGGAGACCGGCGAGATCTTCGGCTATGAGGCGCTCGCGCGCGGCGTGCCGCGCGTGCTCAGAAGCCCCGAGGTGATGTTCGAGGTCGCGGCGGAAGCGGATCTCGTGTGGGAGCTCAGCCGCCTCTGTCGCGCGCGGGCACTCGCCGGCGCGAAGGATCTGTTGCGCGGCGAGCAGCTCCTCTTCGTCAATGTCGATCCGCACGACTTCGCCGATCCCGGCTTCGGTGTGCTCGACTCGATCGATCCGCGGCGCATCGTTCTCGAGATCACCGAGCGCACCGCGATCAAGGACTATCCGAAGTTTCGCGAGCGACTGCGCTCCTTCCGCGAGCGCGGCTTCCGCTTTGCGGTGGACGACGCAGGCAGCGGCTACGCCGGACTCGGCTCGATCGCCAATCTCGAGCCCGACTTCATCAAGCTCGACATTTCACTCATCAACTCGATCGACACGAACTTCATCAAGCAGAATCTCGTCGAGACGATGGTCGGCTTCGCGAGGGAGCAGGGCGCGATGGTGATTGCCGAAGGGATCGAGCGCGCCGAGGAGCTGGAGACGGTGAAGCGACTCGGCGTTCCGCTCGTGCAGGGCTTCCTCCTCCACAAGCCGGAGCGCGCAGGCGTGCACGCGAGCGCGCACGCGGCGGGGGATTAGGCGCGGCTCGCCCGCGCGCACTGCTCGCTACCCTTCCAACAGCCCCGTCACCAGCGCAGCCGATCTCGTCGCCGCGCCGCGTCCCTTTTCGACTATCTCCTTCGCCCGCGCGCCCTCCGCGCCGCGAGTATCCGGCCGCGTGAGCAGCGCCTCGAGGCGGGCGGTGATCGCCGAGCCGTCGGTGACCGAGGCGCCGGCATCGTTCGCGATGAGCGTCGCAGCGTCGCGGCTCTTCTCGTGGCGCGGGCCGAAGAGCACCGGCACCCCGAACGCCGCCGGCTCGAGCACCGAGTGCAGCCCCGCGCCGTGAAATCCTCCGCCCACATACGCGACGTCGGCAAGCGCGTAGAGGTCGCCGAGCATCCCGACGCCGTCAACGAGCACGACGTCCGCATCCGCCTTCCAGCGCGGAGTGGAGAGCGCGCTCGTGCGCGCGAGCGTGAGCTTGTGCGCGGCCGCCCAGCGCTCGACGTGCGCGAGATGCGCGTGCGTCGCCTCGTGCGGCGCGATGATGAGGCGCGCGTCCGGAACCTGGCTGCGCATGGCGATCCATGCGGGGAGCAGCTCGCGCTCGTCCGCAGGCCAGGTGGATCCGGCGACGAGCGTCGGGCGATCGCTGCGCAGCGGCGCGAGCAGCGCGTCGCGCGCGGGGGTGCTCTGGGCGCGCGACCACACCTGATCGAAGCGCGTGTCGCCCGTTACCGAGATCGCCTTCTCGCGCACGCCGAGCTTCATGAGCCGTATGGCGTCGGCTTCATCGACGGCGCCCACCACGTCGAGGGCATCGTAGGCCGCGCGCGTGAAGGCGCTCGAAACCCAGGAGTTGCGCCCCGACCCCTCGGTGAGCGTCGCGCTCAGCAGCGCGGTGCGCACGCCACGCGCGCGCGCCGCGGCGACGAGCGCCGGCCACACGTCGAGCTTCGAGAAGGCGAGCACGCGCGGCGTGAGCGAGTCGAGCGCGACGCGCGCGTCGCCACGCGAATCGAAGGGGAGATACTCCGCGAAGTCCGCGCCGAGCGAGCGAGCGAACGGCTCCGCGCTCGGCGAAAAGAATGTGTAGGCGAGCTGGAGCTCTGGATGATCGGTGCGCAGCATTTCGAGCACCGGGCGCGCCTGGAGCCCCTCGCCCACCGACGACGCGTGCATCCAGACGAGCGGGCGCTCGCCGTTGCGCGACTCGCGATTCCACAGCAGGTAGCGCTCGCGAATGCCGCGCCGCGCGCGGAACGTCGCGACGACCTTGCCGCCGCGCGCGGGCGCAATCGCCGCCGCCGCGCGTGCGAGCTGCACGGCGCCTTCGTACGCACTGCCGAGGAGAAAGTTCACGCGTGAGAGTCCGGTGTGAGCGTGGCGCACAACCGCGCAGCTGGGATATTGCGCGCGAATCGTTGCATGATTAGTCTTTCCGCCGAACATCGCGCGCGCTCGCGCAGCGCGGCGCTGGGTGCAGTCTTCTGCCCGATGTCGAACCCCGCAACGAGGAGGTGGTCCATTGTCTAGGCCCGATACCGTGGCGTTGGTCACCGCAAACAATTAGCTGACAAGAGGTTAGCTGCTCGGACGACCGATCGCCGTTCGGGTTGTATTGTGGGGTTCGTTGTGAGGCCTTGTGCTTCACTAGCGAGCCCCACTTCCGTTTGTCGGATTTCAGATGGGCCCCGAGTCAGCGCAGAACAAGAGGTCGATCGCTTCGGAAATGAAAGTGGCGGAGCGTGTGGCAACGCGAGTTGACAACGTCCACAGAGACTCCAATCGTTGAGCCGCTTCGTCAGCGCGCTCCGTCATTCGCAAAATGGCCTCCGAGTCGTAGTGCCCTATCATACCCCTCCAGAACTCGAAATCGGAGACCCGTTTGACTTCTGGCTCGCTCGCGCGACTCACTTGGCAGTGCGTCTTCGATTGACGCACGTGAATTTTGCGGAGACGATCTCGGTGGTCCGTCATGCTCTCGGCGATGCGTGGTTGCGGGAGGCCTGCCAGGCAACGCCAACTTGGGGTCTTCCGGTGAAATCCCATGCCATTGCCAAGCTATCACAACAGGCGGTGAGAGCGATATCGCCGAGCTTGTCGAGTTGGCCCTGTATCTTCGCACGCTGTTTGACGCACCAGGCTTCGGTGACACGCTTCCGGTGTTGCGCAATTCGTACTGGACCGCATACCAGCAGATGGGCTTCGCTTACCGATTGCGACCGCTTGGTGGAAGCGAACTTCGGTTTGAACCGGAACAGAAGTCTGGATCGCGCGGCGACCTCGCATTCCGCCTCGCCGGGGAGAATTTCGTCGCGGAGTCGTTCTGGCCGCGGTACGGGCGAGGAGTTTATTCCTCGCATGAACTGCTCTGGAATCGCGTCAACGCAGTATTGGACGACTCTCCTTACGGGTCGAATCAGAGACTGCGCTTAACGATCCAGTTGAAACGAAGACTCGACAGCGGTATGGCGAAACGTATCGAGCGACGACTCCGTCGACTCGTGGAGGAGATTGATCGGCTCAAGCAGTCGGTTAACCGGATGGGTGAGCGGGGTTATGCCGCAGCCTGAAGTGGCAGCGGCGTGAAATAGGCTTCATCGGGGGTGCGGTCGGCGTGTCGTCGGTCAGCCCCGCCGGAAGCGCGACGTTCCCGTCGGCTCGGCGCGCCGCGATGATCTTGAGCAAGAGCGGCCCGCGCCAGTGTTGCTCATCGTCGGGCGAGCCGAGCTTCCACACCGCGATGCGTTGCTCGGCGGTCAATCGCTTGAACGACTCGGCATCGGTCGTCGAGGTGAGCCCGCTCTTGATCGTCGCGACCGCCGATCGCGCGACTCGGGCCGTCGAGCGCACGATTATCGCGTCAGGGTCGGAGGCGCCAGACGCCGTGCGACAGGGATCGCTCGGGGCCGATTGCTACGTGCGCCCATTCACACGTAGCTGAGCCACATCGTCAGAATGGGGCGCGCGACACAACGACGTTCGAGGTCAGGTGGATGTCAGGCTTTGCTCACCTGCGCGAGTCCGCGCGGGTCGCCCGCCGCTTAGCCGTGCGCAGCTGTGGCGACTGGGTGGCCCGGCGATGTCGTGCTTGGCAAATCCCGCCGCGACGGAAGGACGCGTCCCCGGAGAGCCAGAAATGGATGCTCGACGAGCACGAACGTCACGGCCGCGAACGACGCGGAACAGGCGACGACCCCCACGAGCGAGAGATAGATCGAGAGCGCGCTCTGTCCGCCGATGACCTTCGCCGCTCGCGCGATGCCGGGTCCGATCCACCGAAGCACGGCGAAGTGGTTCAGGTACATCCCGTAGGACAATCTCGACAGCGTGTAGAAGGGCCGCACGCGCAAGAATCGGAGATGCTCGGAGCCGAAGGCGAGTGACAGGAGGACCATGGTTCCGTAGATCAGAGCCAACGCGAGAAACGGGAAGACGATCCCGTTCTCCGTTCGGAGGGCTACGGCAATCGCGCACGCTGCGAGCGCGGCTCCCCACACCCATCGTCGATGCGCCGGCGACTTCTCGAACACGGCTGGCGCTGCCACGAAGACGAGCGCGATGAGCAGTCCGATCGTTAGCCCTTCGTTGTGGAGGTGGAAGGGCGAATACATGATCGTCTTGACGCTCGCGACGGACACGCCTGCGTGCAGCAGCCTGTGTGCGGTCCACCACCGGAGTCCGGAGACCACCGCCAGCGCCGACAGCAGCACCGTCACCCAGCCGCGCGTTCGCAACATCCGTGAGCCGGCGAGAATGGCCAGCGGAGCGAGAATGTAGAATTGTTCCTCGGTCGAGAGCGACCACCCGCCTTCGACGCGCCCCCCGACGTAGTTGGACAGAAACGCCCAGTCGCCCCACCTGTAGGACCACGTCCCCGTCATCGCGGGAGAAAGAATGACGATCAGAAAGTAGAGCGGCCAGATGCGAAATCCGCGGCGCAAGATGAATTTGCCCACGTTAATCGTGCCCGAGCGCTTCAGCTCCTTCCACAGCTGACCGCCGATCAGAAAGCCGCTCAGAACAAAGAAGAGATCGACGCCCGTCCATCCGAACAGGAAGAGTGAGCTATCGAAGAAGTGTGCGTGGCGGACGAACTGCGCCTTGCCAAGCTCGCTGAAGTGGCCGACGATCACCATCAGGATCGCGACGGTGCGCAGTGCGTCGAGGGCGGGGATCTGGCTCGATGGCGCGATCCAGAGATCGCGCAGTCCGGCACGGAGAAGGGATGGTCGTGAGTCGCTGGAAGCCTGCGCTACGGCCATGTGTCTTCACGTTCCCTGTGATGGCCGCGAGAGACCCTGACGAGCGCTGTGGGCTGCGATATTCGATTCACGATACGCCGAATAGAGAGTGTCCCACGCGTAGTTGAAATTCAGGCGATGCTGCCCGTCGTGCGGCTTACGCCGCGGCGGAGTTCGTGAGCGAGAGAGTGTGCTGCAGCGCCTGTTTGAGCAAGGGCAAGTGGCGATAGCAGCGTATCTACATTTTGGACCTACTATCCGCAACGGACATAATCCATTGTCTAGTGACCAGCAGGCGGCGAGGATCGCTCGAAGCCGTTAAGGCCCAAGTCGTAGCTTGACCGGTGGTCCTCGCCGCTCGGTCGAATATCGTGGGGTTCATCGTTGCGAAGAGCGACGGTGAGCCCCACTTTTTTTGCTCGATTCTGCGGCGCCGTGCGCTCTCGAGAATTTCGCGCGGTCGCGGCGAAAGTGCGAGTGGGCGTTCCGTAGCGCTGCGCTGCGCAGCGAGTAGGCGTCGCGCGCTCAGCGCTTCGCGGCGAGCACCAGCGCGGAGTCGATCGCGCGCCGAAAGTTCGCGACGGGCTGCGCGCCCGTGACCATCATCGTGCCGATGAGAAAGGTCGGCGTGGACTCGACGCCGGCCTTGGTGGCGCGATCGATGTCCGCTTCGATCATCGGCTTCGTGAGATGCCCCGCCACGCATTTGCGGAATGCGCCAAGCTCCACGCCCTCGGCGGCGGCGAGCGAGTCGAATATCGGCTGCGGGGCGGGAAGCGCTTCCCACTGCTTCTGCGTCACGAAGAGCGCGTCGTGCATCTGCCAGAACTTGTCTTGGGCCGCGGCGCACATCGCCGTCTCGGAGGCCGCGAACGAGTTGTGATGCATCGAGAGCGGGAAGTTCACGTATGCGAGGCGCACCTTGCCGGAATCGACGTACGCGCGCTTCAGCTCCGGGTAGCTCTCGTCGTGAAACCGGCGGCAGAACGGGCACTGGAAGTCACTCACCTCCACCACCCACACCGTGGCGGCCGGGCTGCCGAGGATGCGAGCGTGATCGGCGTGGCGAAGGAGGAGGCTGTCGGGGCCCGCGGTGGCAGCGGCGGCCGTGGTGGCGGCGCTGGCGTTCGAGCTCTTGCTGCACGCGAGCACGACGGCGAACACCGCCGCGGCCGCGATGAGGGGATACCTGCTCTGCACGTGTTCCTCTACTAATAGGTGGAGATGATGCGCCGGAGCGCGTTCGTGCGGCGATCGAGAATGAACGTGTGTCCGTCGTGCGAGGCGATCGCGGACGCGAAGCCGAGCGAGCGCGCGAGGCCGATCGTCTTCGGCGCGTCGCCGGAGAGATTCACGAGGTAGACTCCCTCCGGTCCCGCCGCCACGAAAAGGCGCTGCCCGTCGATCGACACGTCGTAGGCGAAGTGCGCGTCCGTCCAGGTCGTGCGCGACTTCGGATTCTGCGGATCGGAGATGTCGATGAGGGCGACGCCCTTCTCACCCATCGCCACCGCGGCGAGCCCGTGGCCGATCACGACGCGGAGCCCGACGCCGGGGAGGGGAACGGATCCGAGCACGACGAGCGAATCGCCCGCGATGCGGAGCGCGACGAGGTCGCGGTCCGTCGATGCCCAGAGCACCGCGCGTGCCTCGTCGAGCACGATGTCGCGTACCGGCGCGCTGAGCGTCGTGCTGGGCCACACGCGCTCCGAGTCCGCGCTCACCGGCACGCTCTCCACGCGATTGTCCGTTGCGATGAAGATGCGGGTATCGGCGGCGGCGATCGCGTTGACGGTGGCGCGCTTCACGAGCACGCCGGGTCCCTTGTTCGGTGGATAGATATAGAGGCCGGTGCGCGACCCGAGCGCGAGCCACGAGGTGCGCGGGGCTATATCGATCGCGCCGATGCCGTGGAGGCCGGTGGCGCGGGTGCCGAGCGAGAGGAGCCGGGCATCCATCGCGGAGAAGAGCTCGACGCCGGTGCTCCCGCCAACGGCTGCGGTGCCATCGCGCACGGTGAGGACGTTCGGATCGCCTTCGAGCGTGATGCCTACGTTCGGAATCTTGAGCGAGGGGGTGCCGCGATAGGCTATCGCGCGGCGCTCATCGAGCTGCCGGCCGATGAAGAAGCCGGCGAGCCCCCCGCCGGCGATTCCGACGAAGGTCATGCCGCCGCCGCCGTGTCCGGCGCCCTTGCCGAACCCGTATCCGGCGAGCCCGCCGGCGAGCGCCCCTACTATACCGAGGACGAACGCGCGGGGGTGGGGGTGCGTGATTTTGCCGGAGGCGGTGCTGTCGCTGAGGCGTTGAGCGCCCAGGGAGCGAGCCGAGCCCGCCAGGACGAGGGGGATTAGAAGGGTTCCGGCGAGCCGGGGGGCGAAGCGGAGCATGCCGGAACATACGATAGCGGTCACGGATGCCGCCACAGTGGGGGATAACCGGGCTCAACTGCTTGACTTGGATGGCTTTCTCACAGTTAACCGGATTCTTGCACTGTGTGGTACCGCACTTTAAGTTCGTGACTGTTCGGTTACGACATTGAGAAAAGTTCCATGTCGCAATCGTTGAAGTGGGTTTTTTCGTTGGGTGACTTGGACGCTCGTCCGTTATCGCCCCATGCGTGTCGTGCCGCCGCATGCAATCGAACCGCCATGAGGAGGGGTCACCCGAGCGGTATGTGAGGAGGGCGCCACGCGAATTGCGCGTGCGCTCGATCGCCAACCAGACAAGCTCCATCGTCGTCCACACACCTTTTGGAAGAGGTGGCAAGGAGGAAGCATGGGACGTTCTGTTAGGTCAGTCATTGCCGTCGTGGCGGCTCTTCTCGCGTTGCCGGCATTCGCGGCTGCGCAGGAAGGAGTCACGATCAGCGGGCGCGTAACCAGCGATGCTGGTGCTCCGCTTGCGTCGGCCAGTGTGCTCATCGAGGGAATGGGCGTCGGCACCATCACGCGTGACGACGGCCGTTACAGCTTCATCGTGCCGACCGCCCGCGCGCATGGGCAGCAGG
>Ga0075521_10000513_pt1 | contig 11480 bp, 10 predicted proteins | sample NGEPerD_FD_74785 | JGI IMG/M metagenome (GOLD analysis project Ga0075521, IMG submission 74785) | Arctic peat soil microbial communities from the Barrow Environmental Observatory site, Barrow, Alaska, USA - NGEE PermafrostAB12-D | ecosystem: Environmental > Terrestrial > Soil > Wetlands > Peat ...
CCGTCTGTTTCCTTATAACCCGATACGTCTTTCATTTTCAGGTTGATGATGTTTGAGCCGGCTTCCATTTCCGCATCATGTTCCCCGTCACTGGCCAGGAAATGATAAGTACTCCGATGGATGCCCAGGTCATAGGCAAATCGTACAATGCAACGACCACCGTTCCCGCACATGGAACCCGGGTTGCCGTCTGCGTTAAAATATTTCATTTCGAAATCGAATCCTTCCAGTTGGTTCAGCAGCATGAGGCCGTCCGCCCCGATGCTGAAACGTCGGTCACAGATCCTTTTGATTTCTTCACGGGTGATGCCGGAGAAACTCCCGCTGCGGTTATCCACCAGGATAAAGTCATTACCGGTTCCCTGGTATTTACTAAATGGCATATTCATTGGGTGCAAAGATAAAATTAATGCGTCATGGAATGCACGATATCGAGCGATTTCTCTATCAGCCGCTCGGCCGCCTGTAAACCGTCGGATGAAAAAGTTTTGCTGAGGCGGTTGGCGACGATCACATTCAGGCTCAGGCACTGATGGCCCAGCAAATTGCCCAACCCGTAAATGGCTGAAGTTTCCATTTCAAAATTACTGATCCGGTAGGGACCAAAATGAAAGCTGGTCAGCCTGTCAATCAGATCCGGATAACGAAGGCCCAACCGCAGTATCCTGCCCTGCGGTCCATAAAATCCCGGGCAGGTGATCGTTATGCCGTTATGATATCCCTGGGTAAAATGCTTTAATAAAAAACCGGAAGCCGATGTGATAACGGGATGGGCAAACTGCTGATGAAGCTGAGTATGGGTGATAAATGCCTGGAGAATTTCCTGCTCCCCACTCCTGTTTTCCAAACGATAAAAATTCAGCAGATTATCGATGCCCAGGCCATGGGTAGACGCTACAAATGCATCGACCGGAATTTCTCTTTGGAGAGATCCCGAAGTGCCCAGGCGGATGATCTGCAGCTGAGTGTGATGGGATTTGATCGTCCGGGATGAAAAATCAATATTAACCAGCGCATCCAGTTCATTCATCACGATATCAATATTGTCTGTTCCTATACCGGTGGACAATACGGTAAATCGTTCCGATCCGATAAACCCTGTATGTGAAATGAATTCCCGATGCTGTTGTTTGATTTCGATCCGGTCAAAATACTTACTCACTACCGGAACGCGGCCCGGGTCTCCGACCAGGAAGATTTTATTCGCCAGTTCATCCGGTCGCAGATCGAGATGATATATGGCGCCCCGCTCGTTAATGATCAGCTCACTTTCTTCTATGCGTTGCATTTTGATTCACGCGGGTTTAGGCAAATTAATCCGAATATACTACTTTTGCAGAACCTCAAATGGTTCCGTGGCCGAGCGGTTAGGCAGAGCTCTGCAAAAGCTTCTACAGCAGTTCGAATCTGCTCGGGACCTCCAGATTTCAGCGATATTTTTTGAATAAAAACAGCCAGTTTTCTTATTGAAAATTGGCTGTTTTTGCTTAAAGATTTCAACGAATATTTCGGGCCCGGAACAGGGTCATCCCATTAAGTTATTTGCCTACCGGGTAGTCTACCGTAACGACATTGTCGATATATGCCGAATTTTTCTTTTTAACTGCCTGGTGTTGCGGAGATGCATTGTAGGTAGTCAGGTCGCCCTTGCTGTTAAATGTAGTAATATATACGTGTTTCACCTGCCCGCTGTTCTCGCTGTCATTTCCTACAACCGATAAAAAAGTATGCACAACCGGTAATTGGTTGATCGCCGAGCGAAAGGAAGCGTCAACCATGTGTTGATTGGCTTCGGAAGTACCAGGCTTGAAGGTCACAATTTCAACCTGTTGAACCTTTTGTGATTTGGTTGTGTCTTTTTGTGCCTGCGACATAACAGGTATGAAGCTACAAACCAGGAACCCGATTAACGAAAATCGCAGCAGATGGATGAGGTATTTCTTTTTCAAAAATCCGACGTATTGAATATTTAAAATTAATCAGAATTGGGATATTACACGGTAATAATTATTTGTATTCCTGATCGATTTTCCCAATGATTTTTTGCATCAGTTGAATGCATGTATCGTATCTGGCCAATACTTCAGTCGGGTGGCTTAATACCGTACTGAAGTCGTAGACTTTGTCATCTTTTATTAATTCTTTGAAATTGCTGGTGCTGTCTGTAAGTCTTTTTTGGTTTTCGATAACATAGTTCAGGAAATTTATTTTCCAGCTGTTATATCCGTTGGTGCTTGCGTGCAGGGACACTATTTCTTCCTGGTAAAGGTCCATGATATCGTTCTGCAGTTCTTTATTTTCGATGGTACCGATTTTCCCGGAAGATTTAAATCCTTCAAACCTTCCGTCGTTCGGGTTAAGTGAAGTCGTAACAAAAAGTGCATGGCGGTATTTATTTAATGTGTCTTTACTCGGAGGTTCTTTTATTTTCAACGAAGTGATATAGCTGAATATTTTACCCTGTTCCATAAGGGATATTTTGTCGTTCTGCATTTCACTGATATCGTCGTTCAAATCTGATCTAAGCCCCATCAGAAATGCTTTCACTTCTGCCTGCTCATGGGCATGTTCACTCCGGTTATGGAACCAGATGGAGATGGAAACAGCAAAAAAGATAATAAGAATTTCAACCAGGAATTCTGAAATTTTATGCCAGACAGAAAATTCCTTATTAAACCAGGTTTTATATATTTTTTTTGTGTGTTTGACTACCTCATCTTCCATCGTCTTTGTTTTTTAGTGATACTCAATTTCTCATTTCAAGGTATGAATTATTTCTACTTATCCCTCCGGCCGGGACAATAACTAAAGTCATCGTATAAATAAAAATAATTAATTTCGATCGCATGTTTAATATCAGGGTTTATGGAATTTTATACGGAAGGAACCGGGAAATACTGGTTTCAGATGAATTCATTCGCGGAAACAAATACACGAAGTTTCCGGGCGGCGGACTTGAATTCGGAGAAGGAACCAGGGATTGCCTGGTACGCGAATTTCAGGAAGAAATGTCCCTGGCTGTTCGCGTGACCGATCACCTGTACACTACGGATTTTTTTCAGATGAGCGCTTTCAATCCGGAACACCAGATCATTTCGATTTATTACAGGGTTGAAGCCCTGGAGGAAATCCGTGTGCCCCTGCGCACACAATTATTTGATTTCGATGCAGCTCAAATGGAAGTATACAGAAAAACGGGCGAAACCGAAACCTTTCGCTTTATTCCCCGGGAACAATTCTCCGAAGAGTCAGTAAGTCTTCCCATTGATAAAGTGGTTGCCGGATTGATTAAGTCTGCCCCTATTTAAGATTGTGCTAACTCCGGAAGGGAAACTGCTCATCGTATCGCCGGAGTTGTTTTATTTCATCATCCGATTTGGGGCTGGCTGTCTTTGATGACGCCCATAATAAATGTGCTTTGCACCTGGGCGATGTTTTCCACCTGGCCCAGCTTATTCACATGAAAATTATAGTAATCGTCCATATTTTCTGCAGCCACTTTCAACATGAAATCAAAAGCGCCTGAAATAATATAAAATTCAATGACCTCCGGCATTTCCTGTATGGTCCTGATAAATTTTCCGCCTGATTTTTTATTATGTTCTTTCATCGAAATATAACAGATGGCCATCAGGCCTTTATTGATGCGGGAATGGTTCAGGATCGTGGCATATTGTTGAATCACGCCCTCCACTTCCATGCGTTTGATGCGTTCATGAACGGGCGTGGTACTTAAATGCACCTGGGCCGCAATTTCCCTGACCGTTGCTTTGGCATTGTTTTGCAAAACCCTGAGGATGGCTTTGTCTTTTTCATCCAAAGGCAGCAGGACGGGAGTCGCTTGTTCTTTTGTGGGATCTTTTTGCATCCAGAATTGTTTATTTGTTCCCTAAAAGTACTGATAAATAGCCGTTTATTCCAAAATTATCAATAGATAACCTCATTTTGTTCTACAAACCTACCTTTATACCCTAAAATATAATACATGTCTGCAAAAACAAAAAATATTGACCTGTCGCTTCCCTACAAGGTAAAGGACATGAGTCTCGCTGAATGGGGTCGTAAGGAAATGCGTTTGGCTGAAGCAGAAATGCCCGGCCTGATGGCGCTTCGTGCTGAATATGGAAAGCTGAAGCCCCTCAAAGGTGCACGCGTTGCGGGTTGTCTTCACATGACCATTCAAACGGCCGTACTGATTGAAACCCTGATCGAACTGGGCGCTGAAGTTCGCTGGAGTTCCTGTAATATTTTCTCCACCCAGGATCATGCGGCAGCAGCGATTGCGGCTACCGGTGTAGGGGTTTTTGCCTGGAAGGGACAGAGTCTGGAAGACGCCGACTGGTGTATTGAACAGACCCTGTTTTTCGGCAGCACAGACCGGCCGCTGAATATGATCCTCGATGATGGCGGAGACCTGACCAATATTGTTCTGGATAAATATCCGGAACTCGTTCAGCACGTAAAGGGAATTTCTGAAGAAACGACTACTGGCGTACACCGACTTTATGAAAGAGTAGCCAAGGGAACACTGCCGGTTCCGGCCTTCAACGTAAATGATTCGGTCACCAAGTCGAAATTTGATAACAAGTATGGATGTAAAGAAAGTCTTGTAGATGCCATCCGCCGGGCTACCGACGTGATGCTGGCCGGTAAAGTGGCCGTTGTGGGTGGTTACGGTGATGTAGGTAAAGGATCTGCCCAGTCATTGCAGGGCGCAGGTTGCCGCGTGATCGTTACTGAGATCGATCCGATCTGTGCATTGCAGGCTGCGATGGACGGATTCGAAGTGAAGCGCATGATCGACGCCGTGAAAGAAGCAGACATCGTGGTAACAGCATCCGGCTGCCGCGACCTGATTACGGAAAAACATTTCCGTCTGCTGAAAGACAAAGCGATCGTTTGTAATATCGGTCATTTTGATATTGAGATCGATATGGCCTGGATCAATAACAGCTATGGTCATACGAAAGACACGATCAAACCACAGGTTGATATTTACAATATTGATGGAAAGGATGTGATCATTCTCGCTGAAGGCCGTCTGGTCAACCTGGGCTGCGCTACCGGTCATCCAAGTTTTGTGATGAGCAACTCTTTTACCAACCAGGTTCTCGCCCAGATCGAACTCTGGCAGCACCATAACAAGTACGAACACAAAGTGTATGTACTTCCAAAACACCTGGATGAAAAAGTGGCCCGGCTTCACCTGGCTAAGATCGGTGTAACGCTGGACGAACTCACCGAAACGCAGAGTGAATACCTGGGTATACCGGTAAAAGGACCGTTCAAGGCGGATCATTATCGTTACTAAGCGTAAGGCTTAAAGCATAAGGCTTAAGGCTGAAAGTTGGTCACATTAGTGTAGACTGATATTAAATAATAAACCCTCTTCAAATGAAGAGGGTTTTATTTTATTTGAAGAGGGTAATATTTTTGTTCGAAAATTTAATCTGAATCAGCCTTGAGCCTTACGCCTTAAGCCTTACGCCTAATACCCCCAATCCCTCATAATGGAATAATCCTGCTGGGAACTTTGTAATGGAGTGAATCCGCCCTGGTAGGATTCCTGTTCAACGATAAACCATTTGGTTCCTCCGTTGGTACGGCCAATATTGCAAACTTCCTTTGTGCCGACGATACCCTGACCTAATATGGTGCTCACATATTTTTCTTTTCCCTCTGTTGCCAGTATTTCGTCTTTTACGTGCATCATTTCAAACCGGCCCGGATATTTTTTGGCCACGTCGATGGCTTTGAATCCGCCATTATAGAGATTGCCCATGTCCAGTTGCTGTGCCACCAGCGCGGGATCCGTATTGGAGAGGATTAGATCATACAATAATTGCCCGTCGATCTTAGTAGTGAATTCAAAATCGTGGTTATGATATCCGAATTTCATCCCCGATTTTTTACACAGCTCGCCAGACTTATTAAACACCTCCATATAAGCCTTAAAGTCCTTCATATTTTTCCGCAGGCTGTCGTCCAGCCAGGGAGAAACCAGGTATTTCTGTCCGGCGGTGGCTGCATCGTCAACCGTGTACTTCCATTTATCGGCAAAGTCATTTTTTGAAAAATCATAATCATTCGGAAGCATTTGAACATGGCCGCTTGGCATCTGCATTCCGTAACCTTCGAGGAGTTTTTTAAATTCGGCGGGCTGATAACCGTAAAATTTACGGTCATGATAATTGGCATGCTCCACATATTTGTATCCGATATCAGATACTTTTTTCAGCGTCCCCGAAGGATCCTTATCCATATCCTTCCGCACCGTATAGAGCTGGATAGCCAGGTAGGTGTCAGCCGGAGCCATCGCCATCAACTTATGTGAACCCATGGCCATCGCGGCAACAGAGAGCCCGCTGGTTTTCAAAAAATTTCTGCGAGAAGTACTCATGGCAATCGTTTTTGTAGTTATTATTTTTTTACGCCCAATGCTTAACGCTTAACGCAAGTGTAGAAGATTGGGTTTTAAATATACAACCATTCGCAGAAAAAAATCCAATTAAAATTACTTCCACACATCCACACTCTCAGACTCTCATACTTTCTTCAGCTTTTCCGCTTTGAATGTAAAGTTCTTCTGTGTCATGTAGCTGAAAGAAACGACAATGATGGTGGTGATGATTTTAGAAACCGTGGGATAGAGGTGGAAATGCTCCACGAAAAGCCGGATGAAAATATAGTTGAGGATAATACAAACCAGCACCAGTAGGAAATAACGGAATAGCTGCACACGTCCATGCAGAATGGAGCCTGGAAAAACCACGTGGCGCATGAGCATAAATCCGGTGGGAAAGCTGATCAGAAAGGAAATAATAAAGGCAGCAATATGGGGCTTAAAAGACATAAAGCCAAGATGCAAAACCTCTTTGTGTAAAATAAAATTGTAGGCCAGAAAAAAAACGAAGATGTCCAAAACTGTATTGGCACCCCCACAGGCGGCATATCGAAAGGTTTGCAGCGAGACCAGCTTTCGAAAGGGCGGATAGAAAAAATCAATAAAAGAAATAATCTCCTTTTTTGGCATATATCCCCGGATTCCGGGCGCGAAGTTAATATAATCGGGGCAGATAGTGTACCCAACAAATCCTACTTTTGCGCTCAATTCAAAACGAATGGAGCTTGTACCCGGCATCAAAACGGCCGTTCAGAAAGTTTTAACAGAAAAATACGATTACCGGATTGAGACCCAGGATGTCCTGGTTAATGAAACCAAACCGGAATTTACCGGCGACTATACCGTTGTCTTATTTTCTTTCAGCAAACAGCTGAAAATTGCCCCGGATGCCCTGGGCAAGGACCTGGGAGAAGCATTAATGGCCGCCAGTCCGGAACTCTTTGCATCTTTTAATGTCATTAAGGGATTCCTCAACCTGGTTATGGCCGATGGGCCACTGATGCATTTCCTGGATAAGCAGTATCAGAACATCGGATACGGAATGCAGTCGCCCAATGGCCGTCGGGTGATGGTGGAATATTCTTCGCCCAATACCAATAAACCCCTGCACCTGGGTCATCTGCGGAATAATTTCCTGGGCTGGTCTGTAGCCGCTTTGTACAAAGCCTGCGGATACGATTACATAAAGACCTGCATTGCCAACGACCGGGGCATCCATATTTGTAAAAGTATGGTGGCCTGGAAGCTGTATGCAAACGGTGCCACACCGGAGAGCACCGGTATAAAAGGGGATCATTTTGTGGGCGATTATTATGTTTTGTTTGGAAATGAGCTGAAGAAACAGGTAGAAGCTGGTTTGCAAAACGGATTGACAATAGAAAAAGCGGAAAAAGAAGCGCCGCTCATGAAAGACGCCCAGCAGATGCTGGTGGATTGGGAGGCCGGAAAACGGGAAGTGATGGAACTCTGGCGCATGATGAACAACTGGGTGTATGCCGGTTTCGACATCACGTACAAGCGCATCGGGAGTGATTTTGACAAAATATATTATGAAAGCCAGACCTATCTGCTGGGAAAGGATCTGGTGGAAAGCGGACTTAAAAAAAAGGTTTTTTTCCGGAAGGAAGACGGCAGTGTGTGGATCGATCTGAAGCCCGAAGGACTGGATGAAAAAATTGTGCAAAGAAGCGATGGCACTGCGGTGTATATGACGCAGGATATTGGTCTCGCTGATGAAAAATATAAAGAATTCCATCCCGATCTGAGCCTCTATGTGGTTGCTGATGAACAGAATTACCACTTTAAAGTACTCAAGCTCATTTGTCAGAAACTGGAATTGCCCTCAGCAGCAAGTATTTATCATTTGTCATACGGATTGGTTGAACTACCATCCGGCAGAATGAAAACAAGGGAAGGAACCGTGGTGGACGCCGACGATATCATCGATGAAATGACGGGCATTGCCGCAAAACATACCGAGGTCCTGGGGAAGGTAGCCGATTTTACTGAAGAGGAAAGAAAAGAGCTGTACGATGTTATTGGCTTGGGCGCACTGAAGTTTTTCCTGCTGCGGGTGGATCCCAAAAAAAGGATGGTATTCAATCCCGATGAATCGATCGATTTTCATGGATACACGGGCCCGTTTGTGCAATATGCATATGCCCGGATCAAATCCATTTTAAGAAAGGAACAGCCCTTAGAAAAAACTGCATCGGATTCCACAGCCCTGCTTCCATTGGAAAAGGAACTGTTGATCAACCTGGAAAAATACGGCAGTCTGTTACAACAGGCCTGCACAGAAATGAATCCTTCTCTTGTTGCAAGTTATGTATTCAATATCGCCAAAATATTTAATTCCTTTTATGCGGAACATTCCGTCAACCGGGCAGAATCCGAATCCAAGAAACAACTGCGCTTAAGGATCTGCGTGATGACGGCCAACGTGATTCATTCTTCCATGCAGTTGCTGGGCATACGGGTACCTGAAAGAATGTAGTCCCTATTCTTTTTCCTGGTGTTTTTCTTTTTTAACATGTAAAGCAAGACTCTCTTCCCCACCATCGCCTTTTTCTTCAAGGTCAGCCATTAAACCTTCATCCGTAAGATCCAGGGGATGCGAATTTTCCCAGTCGGCTTTGGCTATCTCGTGCAGCCGGGCCACGATGTCTTCGTCATGCACTTCGATGGCCAGCTCCCGCCGGTCGTCAAAACTTCCCGGTGCCAGATTAATGGAACCGACAATGGCATGGGTCCCGTCTGCAATCAGCATTTTACCATGCAGTTTCAGGTGCCTGAGTGTGTGAATCTTGATGCCGACATCGTCCATGATACGCAGACCGCCGACGGCTTCCACCAGTTTATCTTTTTTAAGACTGTGCGGTTTGCGCGCCATGATATGAACTTTCACACCGCGCCGGGCGGCCCTCACCAGTCTTTCGATGATTACGGAATCCTGGTATCGTTCGTTTTGTACAAACAATGTATGTTTAGCGCCATCAATAAAACTGGCGATCCGGTCCCGGCCGTTACCCTTGCACCAGATCATGTGTGCTTTGTCGCCCAGGTTAAAATCTGTTCGTTCCCAGTCCGCTGTAAAGCAGGCCACCATTTCATTCACTTCATGCGGGTGATTGGTCGTAATCGCATAGTCACGGGTTTCGGTCAGGTTTTTGGTAGCCCAGTTCAGGGATTTGATGAATCCGAGTTCGTCGTCGATGACCATCGATTTTTCATGAGTCAAGCCGAATGCCGGATTGCTGTCCTTCACTTCGATACCTGCCGCCTCCAGTGCTTTGCGGGTGTCAATATTATCTTCCTCGCCACTTCGTCTGGCGGGGTTCAGCATCACCTTCACATCAATGCCCCTGGCCTTTGCGGCCAACACAGCATTGATGAGATCCGGATCAGAGAAAACAAACATTTTGATCTTTATCGATTTCTTTGCCGCATTGATCGAATCCACAATAGGTTTTCTGGTATCGTCGGGCAGGATGATGATTGTTCTTTTAAAATCTGACATGGTTTGTACTTGTTTAATTTGATATACGATTAGTTTGCTTTCGCATCTACAAGAGGTTCGGCACCGGACTGGATATGGTAAAGTTCGGCATATATACCATTTTTAGCGATGAGTTCATCATGGGTGCCTTCTTCGGCAACATATCCGCCTTTTAAAACAACAATTTTGTCGGCATCCCGGATGGTGCTGAGGCGGTGGGCGATAATAATTACGGTTCTGCCTTTCATCAGTCGTTCCAGTGCTTCCATCACCAGTTTTTCAGATTCCGTGTCCAGGGCGGCAGTAGGCTCATCGAGAATCAGGATGGGTGAATTCCTGATGATTGCCCGGGCAATCCCGATTCTCTGACGCTGACCTCCGGAAAGCGTAAGTCCGCGCTCACCCACCCAGGTATCATAGCCCTTTGGCATTTTTGCAATGAATTCATCCGCATTGGCCATTTTGGCTGCTGCCTCAATTTCCTCCTGGGTCGCTCCCTGTTTCCCATAGGCAATATTGTCCCGGATGGTTCCAAAAAACAATACTGTATCCTGCAGTACAAAAGCGATCTGATCGCGAAGTCCCCGGTCTCCATGTAATTGATAGTCGGTAATGTCCACCCCGTCGATACTCACCTTACCCTTGGACGGATCATAAAATCGCGGTATCAGACTAACAACAGTTGATTTTCCACCACCCGTGGGTCCGCAGATCCCAATCCGCTGACCTGCTTTGATTGAAAAATGAACGTCGCTCAGAACGGGTGAATCCTTGTCATAAGCGAATGCTACGTGTTCAAAATCGATATGGCCTTTCAGGGTGCCTGTTTCTTTTGCATCTTCCTTTTGCGGAATTACTGTATCCGTATCCAGTATGGCCTGAATGCGTTCCAGGGCTACCGAAGCCTGCGCAATGGACGTGGTCATTTTGGCCAGATCCTGAACCGGTTTAAAAAACTTACCGAGGTACGAGAGAAAAACGGTCAATCCCCCCAGTGTCATCGCTTCTATCAGAACTAAATGCGCGCCGCGCCATAGAACAAAAGCTGTACAGCCGGAAACAATCAGGCCGACGACCGGAGACAAAAGTGATTTTACTTTGCGCGCCTTCAGGGAAGCCTGAACAGTACTCATACTCACGTCTTCCAGATGTTTTTCTTCCAGATCCTGTCTGTCAAAAGCTTTCACCGCACGAACGGATTCAAGTCCCTGCTGAAGCACAGTAACCATGGTCGATTGTTGTGTCCTTACTTCATGCGTCGCCTTTTTTACAGCCGTTTTAAATTTCGCAACGAAGAAAAGCAACAGTGGTGTGACGGCTACTGCCACCAGGGCAAAATCCCAGTTCATATAAAACATGAGACCGAGCATGCCGACGATGGTCAGCGCATCAATTAATATGCTCAGCAATGCCGACGAAGCAAAACTCTGTATCGTGGAAATATCTGAAGTCATCGTGCTCAGGATATTCCCGATCTGATGCGAATCATAATAGGAAAGGGAAAGACGCTGCAGATGATGATACACTTTTTGTCGCAGGTCATTGGCCACGTATTGGGCTACGCTTTCAGTATAATAG
>Ga0075521_10000514_pt1 | contig 11471 bp, 9 predicted proteins | sample NGEPerD_FD_74785 | JGI IMG/M metagenome (GOLD analysis project Ga0075521, IMG submission 74785) | Arctic peat soil microbial communities from the Barrow Environmental Observatory site, Barrow, Alaska, USA - NGEE PermafrostAB12-D | ecosystem: Environmental > Terrestrial > Soil > Wetlands > Peat ...
TATGCCGCGCAGCCCGAACTGCTGCGCTACGCCAACCACGTCGCCGACCGCTTCGACCTGCGACGTGACATCCGACTGAACACCCGCATGACGTCGGCCCGTTTCGACGACTTCGCGCAGCGCTGGCAGGTCGGCAGCACGGGAGCGGACGGCGAACCGCAGGCCTTGTGCGCTCGCTTCGTCGTTCTGGCCAGCGGGCCGCTATCGACCCCGAACACGCCCGCCTTTCCAGGCCTGGAGAACTTCGCGGGCCAGATATTCCACACTGCGGCGTGGCCGCACGCGCCGGTCGATTTCAGCGGCCGCCATGTCGGCGTCGTCGGCACCGGGTCGTCGGCGGTTCAGGTGATCCCGCGCATCGCGCAGCAGGCGTCGTCAGTGAGGGTGTTCCAGCGCACCGCTACCTACGTGGTGCCTGCCCATAACGGGCCGCTGGACGCGGCGCAGGAGGCCCGCATCAAGGCCGACTACCCCGGCTTTCGCGCCCGCAACCGACAGATGCGCACCGGCTTCGGCTGCGAGCTGCCGGCCAACCCGGCCTCCGCGTTGGCCGCGAGCCCCGAGGCGCGGGCTGCCGCGTTCGAGGCCCGCTGGAAGGTCGGCGGGTTCGGGCTGCTCGGGGCCTACGCCGACCTAATGACCGATCTGCAGGCCAATGCGCTGGCGGCGGACTTCGTGCGCGGCAAGATCCGGGAGACGGTCAACGATCGGGCGACGGCGGCGCTGCTTTCGCCGCCGCAGCCGATCGGCTGCAAACGGCTGTGCGTGGCCGATGGCTACTACGAGACCTTCAACCGGTCGAACGTGCACCTGGTCGACGTCAGCGGGCAGCCGATCGAGGCCATCACGCCGACAGGATTGCGGGCGGGCGGTCACGAGCACGCCTTCGACACGCTGGTGCTGGCCACCGGCTTCGATGCCGTGACCGGCACGCTGATGCGGCTCGACCTGCGCGGCCGGGGCGGCCTGCGCATCCAGGACAAATGGCGTGACGGGCCGCTGAACTACCTCGGCCTGACGGTGGCCGGCTTCCCGAACCTGTTCAACATCGCCGGCGCGGGCAGCACCTCGGCCTTCACCAGCGTGATCGTCTCGATCGAGCACCATGTGGACTGGATCGCCGAGTGCATCGCCTGGATGGACGCCCAGGGCCACGCGACGATCGAGGCCAACGACGAAGCCGAGCAAGCATGGGTCGCGCACGTCAATTCCTGAGCTGCAACTCCTGGTACCTGGGCGCCAACATTCCGGGCAAACCGCGCATGTTCATGCCGCTGGCCGGCGGATTTCCCGCTTATGCGGAACGCTGTGCGGCGGTGGCTGACCAGAGCTACGCGGGTTTCGCACTCGGTTGACGGCAGCAGCAATGCATCAGTCAATATCAAAAGCGCAAAGCGGTACGACCCGGGGGCGGGTCGAGGCAAATCGCCAAGCTTGGCGATGGCCGATGGGCGAGGGTCAAAAGTTGAACCTGGGGAGCATTCTTGCCCTCCCGGTCGTCAAGTGAGGTGCTCTGGAGCCGCCGTTTACCAACGACCGTTGATGGCCGACTGCTGCCCGATCCCCTAGGTCAACGATCGACCCTAAGCGGGTGTAGCTACCAGCAATCGAGCGGCTCCAGAGCGGTCGTTCAGACACACAAGGGGTTAGAGGCCAAGGTTAGGCGGCATTCGCCGGCCACCCTTGCGGATAGATCCTCTCGTACAGCGCTTTGACTTGTGGCGTCATGTCGTCCAGGCTCGGCTGCAGCAATGACTCTCGAGGCACCAGTACCTTGCAGTACGCGGCCTCTATGACCCGTTTGATTAGGCCCGGGGAAATCTCTTCGCGGTCGTAGCCAGGAACGAACCCGATGAACTGGTACCCCATGCTTTCGAAGTAGCGCTGAGAGCCGCGATGCTTCAAGGTCGCCAGCGTATAGATAAATTCGAGCCCCAAGTGCTGTGCAAGGGCTTCAAGGTAGTCGCCATTGAACATCGGCGTTCTGCGGCCGCGATGTTCCGGCGCGAGCACGGCGAGACTCGCGTAGAGCGACAGCGCGTCAGGGATCTGCTCTGCCGCCAGCATGCCAGCTAGGCCGCCTTCACCTCGCAGGAGGATGACGTAAACGTTGCGCTCTAAGGCTTCTTCGCCTTCGAAGTAGACGAAGCGCTCGTAGTAGCTCTCACGGGTAAACACGCTTGCTGCGCCAATCTGCCATGCAGGCTGCCATGTTCGCAGTGCGGTGACCAACTCAGGAGCTGTCGAACGGCTGAGTACCTCGTACGCGTACCCTGCAGCCGGAGGACAGACGGACCTCAACTGTTCAGCAGATGGCCAAGACATTGTTCGGTGGTGCTGATGGAAACGTCGTTACTGCGGCGAATCGACATGAGCGGCAGACGAAAGCAAGTGCAGCGTGATTTTGGCTGTCCGCTCGATGGGGCCCGTCTGCGTGCATTGTTTCCAGCGACTATGCCGATAGGGCCGTTGCGAAACCGGCGGCGAGTAGAACTTCGAGAACTACGCTTACCAAGATGCCCTTTCCTGCTCGCTTTGCTTTGAACTCAACGATGCCCAGTATCGCCAGCACCGAAAGCGCAACAAGCATGGCGATGGAGACGGCCCAGCGAAGTTCCGACGGTGGTGCGGACCGGCCCAGGAACAACATGATTGCAATGCCGAAATACGTAGCGCCGAGGCGCCGACCAACTAGCAGTGACGGTGGGTTTGCTTCAAGCCCCCATCGCTTGAGCAGAAGACTGCCAGCGAAAAGCCAACCGACCCCTAGAAGCAGGCCGGCGATAGATGTGGCGACTGCCGCGATCGTGAAGCTCATGTCGTTTGCCTTTGCATAGTAGGAGGGACTGTCGTTCGACGGGCCTGACGTTCGATATGAGCGGCGGCAGCCAGACAGCGAAGCTGACTGGATGACGTCTGCTCCATGGAGGGGTTAGCCGCCTGTTGCGAGCCGAACATTCCGGGCATGCTGGATCACTGCGGCCGGCCGTTTCTGCGTGAGCTAAAAACTTCCTGCCCGGAGCGTTCACCACTTGGGAGGCTGACGATGATCAAGGTTAGTGTGATGTACCCAAATAACCCGGGAGCTCGTTTTAACCACGAGTACTACCGCGACAAGCACATGCCGCTGCTGAAGAAGCGTTTGGGCGACGCCTGCCTGTACTACACAGTTGACAAGGGACTGGCGGGAGGCGCACCCGGAGCGCCTGCTACCTACGTGGCAATGTGCCACTTTTTCTGTGATTCAGTCGAGTCGTTTCAGGCTGGCTTCGGGCCGCATGCGCAGGAGATCATGGGCGACATTCCCAACTACACGGACTTGACCCCAGTGATTCAGATAAGCGAGGTCATTGTGGAACGAGCTTGACGGAATGGTCACTGAGTCGGGTGCTCGCATCGTGCATCTGGACACAAGCCTTGTTTTCGCCTTGGGGCTTGGCCTGATGACCATCGCTTCCTATTCAGCTTGTATATCGCCTCGGCGCTGCTCGGCCTCGGCACGGGCAATCGTATGTAGGGAGCCGCCTTCGCGACCCTGGTGCGCAGGTGCGTCGGCACGGCCTATGCGCCGGCACGGAAGCCGACGGTCGTCACGGACAGGAACTGGCCGGGTCCGGATATAGGCGACCGTCAGCTGTCAGCTCGGCCGCCGCGAACGGGAGGTTTCAGACGAGACGGTTGGGACCGAGAGGACCGGCAGCCGACCCAGACCTGTCAGTCGCGGCAACCTAAAGCGGACGTTTGGCGACAACCGCCGAGCGAGGTGGCATAGCCGACGAATTGCGGTGAGTTGCCGAATCGAGTGTCTAGCAACGTCGAGCATTCGGTCCTAGCGACGCCGGGGCCTAGATGGCCGTCCCCTTCGAACATTGGAGAGACTGAACCGCGCGCACCACGCGGCAAACTGACCCCACGGGACCGAGGCCGGTGACGAGGACTGGCGCCGCCTGCCACACAACCCAGTCTTCACCGGCCGACAGCACTATGTCGTTGAGCCAACCATCCACGGTGATCCAGATCTGACCGCGCTCGCACACGACTCGAGCACCACGCAGGTTATCGAAACGCTGTGTTGCGCCAGAAGCCAAAGTCACCTGTGGTGCGGGTCCGGGCGCTTTGAGTCGCGCCGAAAGACGGCGGCCCCATCCGAGGTCATGGCTTGACAGCGCGTCGGTAGCAGCAATCATTTTGAGCTCCCCTCCTCGGGCATCAAGGAGTGACGGCAGTCTCCGGGCGGAGGGCACGGCCGGGAAGTCGTCGAACTACTGCAGGTTGCCTTCTCAACTACGGTGCTCCACCGTAGTGCTTTCAACCGCCGACTAGTCGAGCCAGCCGGCCGTCGTTGCCTTCCCGACGGCTTCTGCACGCGTTCGCGCACCGCTCGATGAGATCGCGTTCGCGACGTGCATCTCGACGGTACGAGGGCTCAGTCCGAGCGCGCGTGCGATCTGCTTGTCGCTCTGCCCCTGTGCGACAAGGCGGAGCACTTCGATCTGCCTTGGCGTCAACACGGGCGTCGGGCTCGACCCGACCGAAGGTGCGCGATCGGTGGCCGCCACCCCGACGAAGTCCTTGATCTCGCTCAGTGTCATCGGCCAATGCGCGTCGGCTTGAGTTGGCAAGTGGCAATCACTATCGACCGGGACGAATCTGGCGCCAGGGATCAGCGCGGCGAGGCGGCATCCTTCCTCGAACAGATGGGCACGATCACCGCGCGCGTGAAACGCCAGCGTAGGGCACGAAACGCGTCGCGCCTGATCGCTGACGTCAATGTCCCATGCCGCCGTCGTGTGACCCAGAACGCACTGCATCGACCACCGGCGAAGAGTCACCTCGTCGACTGCGGCGACAGTCTCCTCGCTCATCCGAGGATTGAAGGTGCTGTAGAAGATCCGGCGAAACGCGGCGCTGTAAGCCGTCTGCGCACCCCATCCGCTGATGATCGCTTCCCGCTGGGCTTGCGTCTCTTGAAACGACGCGGAGTCCGGACCGCGCCTCAGTCGACCGCGCGCGATCCCTCCGTAGATCACCAGGTGACTGACGCGGTGCGGATTCAGGCTCGCGTAGTGGATGGCCAGCATCGACCCTTGCGAGTGCGCGAGGAGGACGACCGGCTCGGGCCCAGTGTATTCAAGACGGCGTCGAGATCCTCGGACCACGTCTCAAGCGTGCACCGGTCCATGCGGCGATCGGACATGCCGCATCCTCGCGGGTCATAACATATCAAACGAGCTACGTCGGACAGTCCACTCGCCCAAGGTCCAACGACGAACGTTGGCGCATCGAGGTCGTCGCCGACGATGAGTTGAACCATCACGACACATCGACCGCGACCCTGCGTGGCGACGGCGAGGCGCGTGCCATCCAGACTCGTGCAGAAGCTCAGTTCCGGGCGATCAGCCATGGGTTTCGCTTCAGAAACGGACCGTGATTTGTATGAGCGAGCGTCAGCTGGGACCGTGAAGCGCGGTCGCGAGCGATCATATGACTGTCGCTACGTCATTTCGCAGAGACTTCGCCTTGCGAACCCAGAGCTACCGGATTGCGGACTCAAAATCGGAACACATGAAAGTCCGCTGCGCGCGGGTAGTGTGAGTAGTGCGGCTGGGCCTGACGATTGCAGAATTTATCCGTGAGCATCCGCTTGCAGCGGCAACGTCGTACGCCTGCTTGTGGCCGAGTCCTGGTACACACGGACGGCAGCTGTCTGGCGGCCAAACGCGACCGGCAGGTCCCGGGCAAGCTGATCGGAACCCGGAGCACCTGCATCCGACCCGTTGCGGCCTTTCGCTACTGTTCGAAGCAGCCGTTCAAGTGAGACGCTTGGGGCGCCATCCCGATACCTTGCGGGCGGCGATGCGGCTAAGCTCGGCACCGGCTTGATAACCGAGGGCTCGATCGCGTTGAACTCCGAACATGACGATACTGTCGTCGCTGTAACGCGTGCAGCGTCCGACGGTGCAATTCGGGAGTCCCTCTTGGCAGACCCGTCTCTAGACGTCCTCATTGTCGGCGCCGGATTCGGCGGCATGTACATGCTGATCAAGGCCCGTTCGCTCGGACTAAAGGCACTCGCGATCGAGTCGGCTCCGAGCGTCGGGGGGACGTGGTATCACAACCGCTACCCCGGAGCACGCGTGGACATTCAGAGCCTCGAGTACTCGTTCAGCTTCAACGAAGCCTTGCAACAGGAGTGGCGCTGGACTGAGCGTTATGCGTCGCAACCAGAACTGCTGCGCTACGCCAATCATGTCGCCGATCGCTTTGCGCTGCGCGACAGCATCCGGCTCGAGACTCGACTCGCCGGCGCAACATGGGACGAAGATGCGCGCCGCTGGGTGGCGACAAGCGATGAGGGCGAACGCTGGTCAGCGCGCTTTCTGGTGATGGCGAGCGGGCCGCTGTCTGCACCGAATACGCCGAACTTCGAAGGTCTCGACAATTTCGCCGGCACGACGCACCACACCGCGGACTGGCCCCATGAGGCGGTCGACTTCGGCGGTCAGCGTGTCGGCGTGATCGGCACCGGCTCCTCCGGCGTGCAAGCGATTCCGGAGATCGCGCGGCAGGCCCGGAGCCTGACGGTGTTCCAGAGGACTGCGGCCTATGCGGTGCCTTCGCACAACGGCCCGCTCGACGCGGCGTGGGAGGCGCGGGTCAAAGCGGATTACGCCGGCTTTCGGGCGCGCAACCGGCTCATGCGCACCGGTTTCGGCTGCGAGTTGCCGCCGCATATGGTCTCCGCGCTGGCGGTGAGCTCCGAGGAGCGTGAGTCCCGCTTCGAGGAGCGTTGGGCATACGGCGGCTTCGCTCTGCTTGGCACGTTCTACGACCTCATGCTCGACTTGCGCGCCAACGAGTTCGCGGCCGAGTTCGTACGCGCCAAGATCCGCGCGACCGTGCACGACGCGCGGACCGCGCGCCGCCTGTCGCCCACACAACCCATCGGCTGCAAGCGGCTGTGTGTGGACAGTGGGGGTTACTACGAGACCTTCAACCGTTCGAACGTACAACTCGTGGACCTCAACGAGGCGCCGCTTGAGCGGATCACGCCGCGCGGCGTCGTCGCAGGCGGCCGCGAGCACGAACTTGACGTGCTCGTGCTCGCGACCGGTTTCGACGCCGTAACCGGCACCCTCATGCGCCTGAAGCTTCAGGGTCGCGACGGCCTGTCGATCCAGGAGAAGTGGCGGCCGGGGGCGCTGAACTACCTGGGCCTTGCCGTAGCGGGGTTTCCGAATCTGTTCAACATCGCCGGGGCCGGTAGCACATCTGCATTCACCAGCGTGATCCAGTCGATCGAGCATCATGTGAACTGGATCGGCGAGTGCATCGCCTGGCTCGACACGCAACGCCTGACCACGATCGAGGCCACCGTACATGCCGAGGCGGGCTGGATGGCCCACGTGCAGGCCATGGCCGAGCAGACCGTGTTCCTGAGTTGCAACTCGTGGTACATGGGGGCGAACGTTCCCGGTAAGCCACGCCTGTTTATGCCCTTGACCGGGGGCTTTCCGGCCTACGTGGAACGCTGTGCTCAGGTTGCGACGAACGGCTATGACGGGTTCAGGGTGAGTTGATGCCTCGGCCGCTCACGGGCGCTTCTTGAGGGCATCGCTGAGCGCCTCGCGAACGGGAGGCGCCGGTTGCAAGGCGGCGCGCGATGCCGATGCCATTTTCGGATGAAGGGGAGATAAAGCGTGTCAGATCGTCTCAAGGGGAAGGTGGCCGTCATCACCGGCGCAGCGTCGGGCATCGGTCTGGCCACTGTGGAGCTGTTCATCGAGGAGGGTGCGCGCGTGCTCGCCGCGGACGTGCAGGAAGACGCCGGCCACGCACTTGAGCAGCGCTTCCCGGGCGTGCTGCGGTTTGCCCGCTGCGACGTGTCCGAGCCGCCGCAGATCCTGCAGGCGATCGATTCGGCGGCCGAACATTTCGGTGGACTCGACATCCTGTTCAGCAACGCCGGCGCCGTTGGCTCGCTGGCCGGGGTTGAGAATTGGGACGCGGCGGCCTGGGATGCCACCCACGCGCTATTGCTGCGCTCGGTGGTTGCTGGCGCCTCCTACGCCGTGCCGCACATGAAGCGCCGCGGCGGCGGCGCCATTGTCAACACCTCGTCGATATCGGCGCTGCAGGCTGGCTACGCGCCACTAGCCTATTCGGTGGCGAAGGCTGGCGTGCTGCACTTCACGCGGCTGGCGGCCACCGAACTGTCGGCGCACCGGATCCGCATCAACGCGGTCGTGCCCGGCTTCATCGCGACCAGCATCTTCGGCGGCATCTTCAATTTGGGCTTGGAAGGCTCGCGCCAGATGGCGGCGCAGATCGCCGAACGCAGCGGCTCGGCCAACCCGATCGGGCGCTCGGGGTTGCCGCGGGACATCGCCGAGGCGGCGCTGTTCCTTGCGTCCGACGCGGCAGGCTTCGTCACCGGCACCTACCTCACGGTGGACGGCGGCATCACGATAGGCCCGCGCCATGCCTGGGACCCTCAGACACCCAGCCCGATGACCGATGCGTTGGGCATCAGCCAAGAGCAACTCCAAGCCTTGCGCAAGGCGCGCCAGGCGTGACATTGATGAGGCTGCCTCCGTCTCCTTCCCAATCGTAGTTTCCTCCAAAGCCTCGCTAGTCATGCTTCGGCAAGAGCGCGCTTCTCTCGTCTGATCGGTCGCGTGCCGTTCGGGAGAGGACGCAGCATGACCTTCCGTAGCCCCTACGAGCATGCGCAAGGGCGAGGTGTTTGCGATTGCACAGGGGCACTTGGCTGATGATCGTAGTGTGCACGAGTGCGAGCAGCACTAGGTTGCCCGAAAGCTGCCGGTCGTGGACGGCCCCTTCTGGCCGGGTCCGGGTGTACGCGACCGTCAGCTGACCCGCCACCGCGAACGGCAGGTCTCGGGCAAGGCGATCGGAACCGGGAGTACCAGCAGTCGACCCAAACCAGCCACTTGAGTGTTCGGATACGACGTCGGAAAGCTGACATTCATCCTGAGGTCTCGTCGCAGCGCTGAATACTTTCCCGAGTCGGTCGCTTCTTCGCGCACCCACGCGGAACTGCCGGGGTCGTGGGTTCCCGGTAAGGATCTTCATGTGATTCACTGTTGTGTCGCTGTTGGCCATCGCAGAAAGCGTGGCGCGCGCCGGCTCACTGTCGCTGTCGCTCGAAAAAAGCCCAGATCAAGGCCGGTCCGTCCGGCGCCATGGGGGACGGGCCCAGGAGCCGCGGGCGGCGCCAGGTCGACTGCGGGAGGCCGTGTCCACCGCCCTGGATCGCAACGAGTTCGACCTCGAGATTGGTGTCGTTGCGCCAGAGGAGTTGCTCGATGCTGATGCCATCGGCCACAGGGGTCTGGCTGGCTTTGGGGATACCCGCGATCTTGTCGAGGTCCGCGAAGTACTGGCCCGACTCGCGTGAAGAGAGCACGTTGCCGCCCTTGTAGAACAAACCCAGAAGATTCACCTCTCCCCCACCGAACGGTACCAAGGGGTCCTTCGTGCCATTCATGATCAGGACGGACGTGCCTTGCCCGGATGGGTGGCATTTGAAATTCTCGGGCGCCGGCACATTTGCAGAGACAGCCGCAACCGCGCGAAACCGGGAAGGCGCCTCCAGCGCGAGGCGCATCGACATGAAGCCGCCCGCCGACACACCGGTCGCGTAGACACGGCTGCGGTCAAGGCCGACTTCAGCGATGACCTTGTCGGCCAGCGCGCTCAGGAATCGCACGTCGTCGACATTGCGCCCGTTCACGCTGAAATCACCGACGACGCTGCAGTCGTCCCAATCGAAAGTGTATGAGTCGGGATAGACCACCGCGAAGCCATGTTCGTCGGACAGGCGGTCGAATCCATATCCCGTCTCTACTCGAATCTGTGCCCCGTTTTCGCCCGAGCCGTGCATCACCATGACCAGTGGCGCTTGTTTCGGTAGTCCGCGCGGGACGTAGACCCGATATGTCCGCTTCAGACCGTCTACCTCGATGGACCCTTTGGCCAGGGTGCCGGACAGCGCTGGAACCTCAGGGGCCGGTGAGTAGACGAAGTAGCCGAACAACGCGCCACCCGTCGCAACGATGGCAAGAAATGTCCAGAGACAAAATTTGAGGAAACGAAGAACCCTTCTCATCGCACGTCATCGCTTGCCTTGTCGCCTGAAGCTATGTGGCGCGAATCTCTTTGCCGAGGCCCGGGCTCGCCGTCGGACGGTTGCGGCGACGAGCCGACGTGTGCGGCTAGTGAAGAGGAGAGCGATCGGATGGGCATCACGAGCCCGGACTGTGCCGCCGGCGCGAGCGACAGTCCAGCACTATCTCGAGTTGCGGCGCCCCGATGGGCGCCCTGGCTGGAACGCTTCCTTCGGTGCAATGGAGCCGCCAAGCCACCCCTCTAAGCTTGCTCCCGGTGCTCGATGAGCCCGCCGCCAGGTCCGGGGGATTTGCTGGCCGCACTCCGCAGAACGTCCGCGCTGACGCAGGTGGCAGGCTGTTCGTTTGGCTAGTCGAGCGAAAGAACCTTGGCGCACCGAGATGATGGGACGCTGGCGAGAACCGCATGACTTGGATAGCACTCTTTGACGAAAGCGGAACCAACGGACAGTCGCCGCTGATCTACATGGGCTGTGTGTTGGCGCGCGGGGATCAATGGAAAGGGTTCAATGCGGACTGGAAGCAAGTGCTCGATGACTACGGAGTCCCCTACGCGCACGGCAGCGAGATGCTTCATCGTAAGGGTCCGTACAAGGACTGGGACAGCGGCCGAGTAAACGAGTTCGGATTCAAGCTGGAGAAGCTTTATCACAAGCATCTCTATGCGGGCGCAGTGGCTCTGATGCGCAAGGACGACTACGACGCGCAATACGCGGCGCTGATCCCGTCGAAGATGAGAAGGAACACGCAGCTTGGCGTCCTATTCAGGTTATTCAGGGCCTTCCTATCCTTCGTTCCATCCTTCATTCGGGAACAGCTTGCTGAGGATGAGGCCATTGACTTTGTCTATGAGTCAGGGGCCCCGAACAAGGGAGACTTGGAGAGCGTCTATGCAGAAATCAAAGCGGAGTTCAGCGCGATTCCCGAGTGGAGCAAGCGGCTTGGCACATTGACGTTTGGTGGCAAGGGGATTCCTGGACTGCAGGCTGCCGATCTGATCGTCTATGGCGCTTCGAGGGTGGAGAAAGTGGAGCACGGCGAACTGCACTCGGTTATTGAGCAGACTTCTTTGGTTTCCCCAAACAAGAATGCGGTCGATGAGATCCCGCACTTGCGTATCCCAATCACACAGGAGGTCCTCGGCGAACTGAAAGAGAGCTTGCTGCTCAGGTTCTCGCAGAAACGGCTTAGTGCCTGAGAAGGTTCTGTTGCGATAGTAGAAGCAGGCCGAGCGAAACCGGGAACCGGTTGGGGATCAAAAGGCCAGGGAGTAGAACTGCTTGGCGGCGGACGAGGCGTGGTCTTTGAGGCCGTCGAGCT
>Ga0075521_10000516_pt1 | contig 11463 bp, 13 predicted proteins | sample NGEPerD_FD_74785 | JGI IMG/M metagenome (GOLD analysis project Ga0075521, IMG submission 74785) | Arctic peat soil microbial communities from the Barrow Environmental Observatory site, Barrow, Alaska, USA - NGEE PermafrostAB12-D | ecosystem: Environmental > Terrestrial > Soil > Wetlands > Peat ...
TGAGAGACCGGTTCATAAGTGGAGCGGACAGCCGACACGATGAAGTGTCAACGTCCGGTCTCGGCGATCGCTGTCATTGGGGCGCCGAACTCGAACGGCGGGAGCTAGTCTGAAGCCGACATTCGTCTTCAGCGGGTGACCGGCGGCTCATGGCCGGGTCCGGCCTGCTGGAATCATCAGGCGACGGACTGCTCAGTTGCAGATTGCCGACGGGCGACCCAAACGACGCCCGCCCGCTGTTGGGGAGCTGGGGAAGTCTTTGTGGTTTGAGATGAGTGGCCGGGCCAAGGTGCCGACGCAGGGCTGGAGATGGGATCCGCCGCGGCGTGCGTCAGCAGCGCAACGCGAACTGCCGCGAGCGCGCCCTCGTTCGCTCATCCTTGATCCAGTCCTGCATCGCTCCTGACTGCGGCTGTCTTGCCTGCGCATCAAGACTCTGGATCACTTGATCAAGCGCTGTGCACTCCGGTGATCTCGCAAGGTTTGAGGGCGACGCCATGACCGTCTCCTGACTTCGGCGCCGTTCCTCCCAACGGAGCCCGCGATCGATCTCGGCAGCTTGCACTCGCCCTCCCCCTTTGGCGACAAGGCCGTGATCCAGAAACTCATGGCCTATGGCGGTGGCCTGACCGGCAAGATCACGACCCTGTTGGCCCAGGCCGCCGAGTTGGCGATTCGTCAGAAGACCGAGTGCATCAGCTTGGACTTGCTCAACGATGCGGCCTCGGCCGCGATTTTCAGAATCCCCGCGGAGGAAGAAACCGAAGACGCAGCAGCGTAGCGCCCGAGGGCTCAGGAGCCTAGTGACACGATGAACTGAAACCGACACCGGGGAGCACGAACGGGCAAGTGCAAGACACGACCCGTTGTGTCCCGTCGCGGGCGCGCCGGCCCACGACGAACCCGCGTCAGCGTGCAAATCGGGAGCAGATGTGTTCTAATTAGAATCCAATCAGAATCCAGCTAGATGCCAAAAATCCCCAGCACTCTTCCAGAGACGAGGCAGCCCCGCGCCGGCGAGACCGAGAAGATGGCCGTCAACATGGGCGTGGTCGACCTCGGCCAAGTCGACCTCCTGGTCCAGGAAGGCTTCTACTCAAATCGGTCTGACCTCGTCCGAACAGCCGTCCGCAATCAATTGACCCAGCACGCAGATGTGCTCAAGCAGACTGTCGCCCGCCGCTCCCTGATCCTTGGTCTTCAGCATTTCAGCCGTGCGGATCTCGAGCGCGCCGTAGCAGCCGGAGAGCGCCTCCAGATCGAGGTGGTCGGGCTCGCGCGTATCGCCCCGGACGTCACGCCCGCTCTTGCGAAAGCGGCGATCGCGTCGGTCTCGGTCCTCGGGGCCTTTCAAGCCAGCGCTGCAGTCAGGCAGGCGCTGTCCGACCGCATTCATTGATCCACCTACGTAGCCTCACAAAAACACTCCATGACCACCGTCTACAACTCCCTCCCCATGTCGCGCTTCAATGCAGACCACATCAACGAGACGATCGAGCGCGCACTAGCGTCGGCCGGTCTCGACACCTCCACCGGACCCATGCACGGCGTCACCGAGACGATCCGGCGGGCACTCTCTTCGGGTGTCTTGTCATCTTTCGGCGTCCACGACGCGCCGCCGCTCGAGGTGGTGGAGCGCGTAGGCGAACAAATATCTCCGCTTGGTCGTGCCGAGCCCTCTCCACCTTCGAGTTCGGGCGGTCTCGGTTTGCCGGGACGTTTCATCACGAGTGAGTTCTCCAACCAGGCGGGGACTCGTGCATACAAGCTCTACGTGCCTAGCCAGGCGTCGGATTCGCGGCGGCCTTTGATCGTGATGCTCCATGGCTGCACGCAATCGGCGGACGACTTCGCGCGTGGGACGCAAATGAACCGGTCGGCAGAAGAAAACGGCTTCTTGGTCCTCTACCCCGAGCAAGCTGCAAGCGCCAACGTATCCAAGTGCTGGAACTGGTTCCAGCCGCACGATCAGAAGCGAGACAAGGGCGAGCCCTCGGTGATCGCCGGAATGGTCGGCGAGGTGGCTGGAGCGTATGGCGTCGACGAGCGCCGAATCTTTGTCGCCGGCTTGTCGGCGGGTGCAGCCATGGCTGTCGTGCTGGGTGAGACCTACCCGGACATTTTTGCAGCCGTCGGCGCGCACTCGGGTTTGCCCTTCGCAAGCGCGCACGACATTCCTTCGGCGATGGCGGCGATGAAGGGTGGGCGAGGAAGAAGTGGCTCTGCCGGCGTGATTGGCGCCCGGGTGGGCGAACGGAGCTGCAAGCAGGCAGTGCCGACCATCGTTTTCCACGGCGACCGGGACCACACGGTGCAACACTCGAACGGCGCCGCGATCCTTCAGCAGGCTAGCGATGCACATGCTGCTGCTGGCAAGACGAACGGAAACACGCTGGCCACGAGCACCGAGCGGGGGACCGCGCCGGGCGGGCGCACGTTCAGCCGGTCAGTTCACTCCGAGGCCGATGGACGGCCCCATCTGGAGTTCTGGACTCTGCACGGCGCTGCAAGTCGGCCGAGATGGCACATGCACTTCATCCCGACCTACAGTTCTTGGCTCAATCAGGTCGAACGCTTCTTCGCGCTGATCACCGACAAGGCCATTCGCCGCGGCTCGTTCACCAGCGTCAAGCAACTCGTGCAACGCATCGACCAGTTCGTCACACACCACAACATCAACTCCCAGCCGTTTCGCTGGACTGCCACGGCCGACTCGATCCTCGAGAAGCTTCATCGACTTTGCTCACGTATCAGCGGGACAGGACACTAGGTGCGGCGGCGCACAGACAAACGAGGAAGCCGGGGCGCCAAATCCGGCCCATGAAAGCACTCGTCTACCAGGGGCCGGGGAAAAAAGCGCTCGTCGACCGTCCGAAACCGGAGATCGGCGCGCCCACCGACGCCATCGTCAGGGTGACGCGGACGACGATCTGCGGCACCGACCTGCACATCCTCAAGGGCGACGTGCCGACCTGCCAGCCGGGCCGCATCCTCGGCCATGAAGGCGTCGGCGTGGTCGACGCGGTCGGCCCGGCCGTCACCGCATTCAAGCCCGGCGACGCGGTGCTGATCTCGTGCATCAGCGCGTGCGGCAAGTGCGTCAACTGCCGCAAGCAGATGTATTCGCACTGCACGACCGGCGGCTGGATCCTCGGCAACAGCATCGACGGCACCCAGGCCGAATTCGTGCGCATCCCGCACGCCGACATGAGCCTCTATCCGGTTCCCGCGGGCGCCGACGAAGAGGCGCTGGTGATGCTCAGTGACATCCTGCCGACCGGCTTCGAGTGCGGGGTGCTCAACGGCAAGGTCCAGCCCGGCAACACCGTGGCGATCGTCGGCGCCGGGCCGATCGGGCTGGCCGCACTGCTCACCGCGCAGTTCTACTCGCCGGCCGAGATCATCATGATCGATCTCGACGACGGCCGGCTCGAGATCGCCAAGCGCTTCGGCGCCACCTCGACCGTCAACAGCACCGACGGCCGCGCCGCCGAGACGGTGATGAAGATCACGGAGCAGCGCGGCGTCGACACCGCGATCGAGGCCGTCGGCGTTCCGGCCACCTTCGAGCTGTGTGAGAAGATCCTTGCGGCCGGCGGCATCATCGCCAACATCGGCGTGCACGGCACGAAGGTGGATCTGCATCTGGAAAACCTGTGGGACCGCAATATCACGATCACGACGCGGCTGGTCGACGCCGTCAGCACGCCGATGCTCCTGAAGACGCTGTGCTCGCACAAGATCGATCCGAAGCTGCTGATCACGCACCGCTTCAAGCTCGACCGCATCCTCGACGCCTACGAGACCTTCGCGCATGCCGCCGAGACGCATGCGCTCAAGGTGATCATCGAAGCCTGAGGGCGATGAGCCGCACCTTGCCGGCCCTGCCGGGCCAGGGCACGTCCGACCGCAGCCTCGCGCGGCATCTCGGCGTCGTGGTGCTGCTCAAGATTCTCGGCTTGCTGCTCCTCTGGTGGTTCTTCTTCCGCTGAGGAACGCGCGATGATTTCCGAGCAACTGGTCGACCTCTCGCGCCTGCAATTCGCGGCGACGGCGCTCTACCACTTCCTGTTCGTGCCGCTGACACTCGGCATGGTCTGGATCCTGCTGATCATGGAAAGCGTCTACGTGATGACGGGCAACGTCATCTGGAAGGACATGACGCGCTTCTGGGGCAAGCTGTTCGGCATCAACTTCGCCCTGGGCGTCACCACCGGCATCACGCTCGAGTTCCAGTTCGGCACCAACTGGGCCTACTACTCGCACTACGTCGGCGACATCTTCGGCGCGCCGCTGGCGATCGAGGGCCTGATGGCGTTCTTCCTCGAGTCGACCTTCATCGGCCTGTTCTTCTTCGGCTGGGAGCGGCTCTCCAGAACGCAGCACTTGATGGTGACCATGCTGATGGCCGTGGGCACCAATCTCTCCGCGCTCTGGATCCTGATCGCCAACGGCTGGATGCAGAACCCGGTCGGCGCCACCTTCAGCTACCAGACGATGCGCATGGAGATGGTCGACTTCTGGACCATCGTCTTCAATCCGATCGCCCAAGCCAAGTTCGTGCACACGGTCTCGGCCGGCTACGTGACCGGCGCGATGTTCGTGCTTTCGATCTCGAGCTGGTACCTGCTGCGCGGCCGCAACGTAGAGTTCGCCAAGCGGAGCTTTCGGGTCGCATCGGCGTTCGGGCTGGCTTCGGTGGCGAGCGTGATCGTGCTCGGCGACGAATCGGGCTACACCGTCGGCGAGGCGCAGCAGACGAAGATGGCGGCGATCGAGGCGATGTGGGAGACGGAGCCCGCGCCGGCATCGTTCACCCTCGTCGCCTGGCCGAACCAGGCGCAGATGAGGAACGACTGGTCGCTCGAGATCCCGTGGGTGATGGGCCTGATCGGCACGCGCTCGGTCAGCAAGGTCATCCCCGGCATCCGCGAGATCAAGGCCAAGAACCGCGTCCGCATCGAGAGCGGCATGGTCGCGCTGGCCGCGCTCGATGCGCTGCGTCTGCATCGCGACGACGCCGCGGCCTTGCAGACCTTCGAGCGCACGAAAGCCGACCTCGGATTCGGCTTGCTGCTGAAGCGCTACGTCGTCGACGTGCGCCAGGCCACGCCGGCGATGGTCGATCAGGCGGTCGAGGACACGATCCCCCGCGTGTTTCCCCTGTTCTGGTCGTTTCGCGTGATGGTCGGCCTCGGCTGCGCGATGCTCGCGCTGTTCGCCCTGGCCATGCTGAGCACCCTGCGCAGCAACGGCACCCACAAGCGCTGGCTGTTGCGCTGGGCGCTGTGGATGCTGCCGGTGCCGTGGATCTCGTGCGAGCTCGGCTGGATCGTCGCGGAGTACGGCCGCCAGCCGTGGACGATCTACGGCGTCCTGCCGACGCATCTGTCGGTTTCGACGCTGAGCGTGGGCAGCCTGTACGGCTCGCTGGCCGGCTTCCTGGCCTTCTACACGGCGCTGCTGGTGGTCGAGCTGTTCCTGATGGTGAAGTTCGCGCGCCAGGGCCCCGGCAGCCTCGGCACGGGCCGCTACGACAGCGAGCCGGCCACAGGCTCCGTGCCCGCCTGAGGAGCCGCGCCATGTTCGACTACCCGACCCTCAAGATCATCTGGTGGCTGCTCATCGGCGTGCTGCTGATCGGCTTCGCCATCATGGACGGCCACGACATGGGCGTCGGCACCCTGCTGCCCTTCGTCGGAAGGACCGACAACGAGCGGCGCGTCGTCATCAACACGATCGGGCCGCACTGGGACGGCAACCAGGTCTGGTTCATCACCGGCGGCGGCGCCATCTTCGCGGCCTGGCCGATCGTCTACGCGACGGCCTTCAGCGGCTTCTACTGGGCCATGCTCGCGGTCTTGTGGGCGCTGTTCTTTCGCCCGGTCGGCTTCGACTACCGCAGCAAGATCCACGATCCGCGCTGGCGTAGCACCTGGGACTGGGCGTTGTTCGTCGGCGGCTCGGTGCCGCCGCTGATCTTCGGCGTCGCCTTCGGCAATCTCCTGCAAGGCGTGCCCTTCCAGTTCGACGCCAACATGGTGTCGACCTACACCGGCTCGTTCTGGCAGCTGCTCAATCCGTTCGCGCTGCTGGTGGGCGTGGTGTCGAGCGCGATGGTCACGCTGCAGGGCGGCGTCTACCTGGCGCATCGCACGGAAGACGAGATCCAGCGCCGCGCCATCGCGGCCGCTCTCGGCGCCGGTGCCGTGATGGTGCTGGGCTTCGTCGTCGCAGGCCTGTGGCTGCGCTTCGGCGGCATCGACGGCTACGTGATCGCGTCGTCGATCGACCACGCCACGGTGTCGGACCCGCTGGCCAAGACCGTCGCGCGCGATGCCGCGGGCTGGTGGCTCAACTACCGGTCGCAGCCGGTGCTCTGGGCACTGCCGGCGCTCGGCATCGGCGGCGCGCTGCTCGCGATGGCGCTGGCGTTCGGTCGCCGCACGGGATGGGCCTTCGTGGCGTCGAGCCTCGCGATCGTGGGCGTGATCGCTACGGCCGGCGCGGCGATGTTCCCGTTCGTGATGCCGTCGTCCAGCATGCCCAACGCCAGCCTGACGGTCTGGGACAGCGTCTCGAGCCGCATGACGCTCGAGCTGATGTTCTGGACCACGCTCGTCTTCATGCCGCTCATCGTTTTCTACACCGGCTGGGCCTACCGCGTGATGCGCGGCAAGGTCACGCTGAGCCAGATCGAGGCCGCCGAGCACACGGCTTACTGAACAGCCGGCAGCGATCGTTGCCGATACGAGGAGATCCGTCGATGTGGTACTTCGCTTGGGTGCTAGGCGTCGGGTTCGCGGTGTTGCTGGCGATCCTGAACGCGCTGTGGGGCGAGAACGAGCAGAACCGACGGGTGTCTCGCCGGGCGGACGACAGCGCGTTGCCATGAGCACCGGACCGGCGCCGGCCGCGGCCCGCCATCGCACGCAGCTTCCGGCGCTCGCCACCGGCGTGGCGCTGATGCTGGCGGCCACCGCCGATCCGCGCTTTCTGACCGACGCGGCAGGCAAGGTCGACCACCTGCTGGTGCTGGCGGTGTCCCTGGCCATGACTGCCGGCTTTGTCCGCGGTGTCGGCTTCATCCCCAGGACGGCCGGTGTCCGGTGGCTGCTCTCGGGTTGGGCATGCCTGGCGGCGTTGTCGACTGCTGCAGCGATCTGGGTCCTGCGCTGAACGACGAGCGGGCGGGCGCCGACCGGAGGTGACGCCCACCGAGCGCGACACGCCGGCTGCCAAGACGGTGCCCTGGCGGGGCCGGGCGCTGGTCCTGCGGGAAATCCGGCCCGCCAACGAGAGACGGAACGGCGCCTTTCTCGAGCACCTCGCCGCCGAGGATCTTCGCCTGCGTTTTTTCAGTTGCCGACGCGAGGTCCCGCACACCGAGCTCGTGCGGCTGGTCCACCCCGACGCCGCCAGGGAAACGGCCTTCATCGCCCTGGCGCTGCGCCCCGACGGGTCGGTGGACGAAATGGGGGTTGCGCGAGCTGTTGGGGGAAGCCGTTAAAAAGGGTGGGACGCTCTCGTGCCGCGTAGGCTGTCGGGACACCCATTCCGGGCGTCTGGAGGCCGTATGCGCTGCACCCTCGTTCTGGAGTTCGACGCGAAAGACGCGCAGCCACGACGCGTTGAGCTGCTGCATCTTCATCGCAACGCTGAAAGTCCGACGGAGGGTGATATCGGACTGACTTTGGCAGAGGCGAAGACAGTCTTGCTGTCGATCCAGCAGGAAGTCGTTGCAGAGCAGCTGGCGCGATATTGCGTGGCGCGTCGCAGTTGCTCATGCTGCAATGCTGTCCGCAAGCTGCATGACAGCCGTTGTTCCGAACTCCGCACCGTGCTTGGTCGGGTTTCCTACGTCAGAGAACGCTGGAAAGCCTGCGACTGCGGCGCCGACGACATGCAATACATCTCGCCGTTGAAGACCTATCTGCTTGCGACGCACACCGCTGAGCTGAAGTGGCTACACGCGAAGCTCGGGGCCATGCTCCCCTACAGGCAAGCGCTGGAAGTTCTTGGCTTGTTGCTTCCGTCCAGCGGCAGGGACAGCCACGTCACCATACGCAACCATACGATCGAGGTTGGCCAGGCGATTCGTTCATCCAACCCGCCGCACGATGCTTCACGGAATCGAAAGCCCATCGCCGAATTGGGCATCGATGTCGGCTATGCGCGAAAGGCCAAGCCGCGCTCGGGCGATTCGCAGAGGGACACCGGGGCGATATCGATTGTCGTGGCAGCCGTAGGACCAAAAGGCAGGAGGCCAAGAATCTGGGCGTCTGCCCAGCCAAGAGCCACCAAGCTGCATGCCGAGATGATTAAGTTTCTCGCGAGCAGCGGTTACGGTTCGGGCGCAAAGGTTCAGGTGATCACAGACGCGGCAAAGGACCTCGCCGACGTCTCGGACAAGCTGCCGCACGACAGCCGCTGGATGCTCGATTGGGCTCACATTGGTAGGAACTGTGGCTGCTCGATCGTGCCATCACCCCGCTTGCATATGGATGCCTTACCACGGACGGATCGGCCTTCGAACTCTGGGATCTCTTCGTGCGGTTTCGCTGCTATGTCTGGACGGGTCAGACTGACAAGTGGCAGCAGTCCGGTCAGCTGCTTTACGAACTCCTGGAGTTGCGTGAACGCGTGGACGCCCAGGGCCTGGCCCAGCGCGCCCGTCAAGCCCGCTATCGGCTCAGCGATGCCCTCGTATATCTCGAGGCGAACATCGAGTCTTTGATCGACTATCGCCGCTACAAGCGCATGGGCCGTCGCATCTCAACCGGCTTTGTCGAATCATCGATCAACCGGGTGATAGGACGACGAATGTGCAAGGGCCAGCACATGAGGTGGTCGCGAGAAGGCGCTGACGGCATGGTGCAAGTTCGTGTCGCGCTGCAGAACCAGGAACTTGAAGGCTACGCTCGACAGCACTTCGGATGGTCCGACACTCGGCGCGTATCCTGGCCATGGATGAACGCCTCCCGGGCTTTTTAACGGCGTCCCACAACACCTAGACGCCGACGGGCAGCACGGCACATCCGCCTCGCCTCGCAGATTTGCCTCGCTGATGTCGCGACGAAGAGCGACGCATGGTCAATCTGCCATGCCAACGCCAAGCTGAAACAGCCGCTCGAGGGCAACCCAGAGCCGAAGGCGAACAAGCGAGCCATGTCGCTGGCGCAACGCACCGGGACGGCGTCACCGCAGCTTGCGCGCGGCGTGGGTTTAGAGTCTACTGATGAGCCCCGGCGGCCCATGCAGAGGAGCCCGTGTTTTCATAACGAGGAGACGACCATGAGGAATCCCTGGAGCAACTGGTTCACCACGGATGCGCATCCGTCGCGGCGGGGCTTGATCGCCGCGATCGCCGCGACCGTACTCGGCCTCTCGCTCGGCGCCTCCGCGCCACGGGCGGTTGCCAACGACTGGCGTGACAACGACAAGCACTGGGTGGGCACGTGGGCCGCGAGTCCGCAGTCCCTCGATCCGTTCACGCCGGCGACCCCGGTCTCGTTCAGCGGTCAGACGATTCGGCAGATCGTGCACACGAGCATCGGCGGCCAGAAGATTCGAGTGCGCTTCACCAACGAGCTCGGCGCGGACGCTTTGGTCATCGGCGCCGCGCATGTCGCGCTACAGAGCACAGACGCGAGCATCGTTGCTGGCAGCGATCGCGAGCTGACGTTCGCAGGCCAAGGCAGCACCTCGATCCCGAAGGGCGCGCCGATGCTGAGCGATTCGGTGGACCTCAATGTTCCGCCGCTGAGCAATGTCGTCATCACCATCTATCTGCCGAACGCCACGAACGACACGACCTTTCATGCGCTGGGAAGGCAGACGACCTATGTGTCCGGTCCCGGCAACTTCACCGGCGTCGTCGCGTTCCCCACCATCACGACGACGCAGTCTTGGTATTTCCTCTCCGCCCTCGAAGTGTTCGCCGAGCCGCGCAGCGTCGCCGTGGTCACGCTTGGCGATTCCATCACCGACGGCTTCGCGTCGACGGTCAACGCCAATCGACGCTGGCCGAACGTCCTGGCTGAACGCCTGCAGGGGTCGCGCCGATTCGCGCACGTCGCGGTGATGGATGAAGGCATCAGCGGCAACCGGGTCCTGCACGACACCATTGGACCCAACGCGTTGTCGCGGGTGGATCGCGACGTCCTCGCGGTGTCGGGCGTCAAGTACGTGACGCTGCTCGAGGGCATCAACGACATCGGATTTTCGGGATTCATTCCCGCCGAGGAAGTGTCCGCCAACGACATCATCACTGGGTACAGACAGGTCATCGCGCGAGCGCATGCACAGGGCTTGCTGATCTACGGCTGCACGCTCACGCCGTTCGGCGGACTTGGCGCGCCCTACGAAACGCCGGCCGGCGAGGTCAAGCGGCAGGCCGTCAACCAATGGATCCGAACCAGCAACGCGTTCGACGCGGTCATCGATTTCGACCGCGTCGTCCGCGACCCGGCGAATCCGACGCACATCCGTGCCGACTACGACAGCGGTGATCACCTGCACCCGAACGACGCGGGCTATCGCGCCATGGCCGAGTCCATCGATCTAGGACTGTTCTTGCGGGACAACGACTAGCGGCGAGGCCCCTAGTCCAGCCGCCGCGGTAGGTAGCCATGGCGGCTTCCATTTGTCAGGGCCAGGTCGAAGTGCCGATGCGCCTGTCGGGGTCGATTGCGGCGCGCTTCTCCAGAACGTTGGCGTACTGAACTGGTCCCCAAATGCGTGTTCTTGAACCCACTCGAGGTCGAGTCACCTTACTGGAAGCGGGAATGGCTCGCGCCCGAGGCCTTCATGTGCCTGGTTCACAGAGTCCGTCTTACGGCCCTTCCTGCCTCGAGGGCACGGTACAGCGTCAACACGCCGAAGCTAATCCTGCAGGTGGGCATGTACGAGCGAAAGCTACGTGACACGCGCTAGGCGGTGTTCGCACAATCTCTGAGCCGAATCGCACGATCTAAGATCCACAACACCAACAGCGCGCGAGCAAGTGCGGGTGTGGGCGTGACGTGGTTCACTTGATGAAGTACCCAGAGACTTTCCATGAACCGTCCTTCTCTCGTAGCGGAGTGACGGTCTCGGTTGCACTGACCTTGTGCTCGAATTGGCTCTCGTATTGAATGACGACGTACTCGCCGTCGGGTGCGCCCGGCAGCGAGCGAGTAAATGTGGCGGACTTGACCGTACGCGACTTGAGGGCGCCTAGCGGCGAGCGGGCGCTCTGGAGGGCGCTCTGCCAATTTGGCTTGGATACGGCAGCCTGAAACGACCCGGCGGCCTGCTCCCAACTCCTCGAATACTCACCTGCATCCGTGAGCGCAAGCCAAGACCTTGCTGCGGACTGTGCGCTTGCGACTTTCTCGGCGTCTTGGGCTCGCGCCGGCATGGCGATGAGCATGCACGCTGTGAGGACGATGCCGACGAAATGCTTCATGGAAAACCTCCGTT
>Ga0075521_10000518_pt1 | contig 11448 bp, 8 predicted proteins | sample NGEPerD_FD_74785 | JGI IMG/M metagenome (GOLD analysis project Ga0075521, IMG submission 74785) | Arctic peat soil microbial communities from the Barrow Environmental Observatory site, Barrow, Alaska, USA - NGEE PermafrostAB12-D | ecosystem: Environmental > Terrestrial > Soil > Wetlands > Peat ...
CAGCGGATCACCGTCGAGGTGCTGAACGCGACGAAGGTGCGCGGGCTCGCGCGCCGCGCCGCGCGGGCGCTGCGCGATCAGGGCTTCGATGTGGTGTCTACCGGAACCAACCACGATCAGTTCGACACCACCGTGGTGCTCGATCGCACCGGGCATCGGGACTGGGCGTCTCGGGCGGCGAAGGCGATGGGCGGGGGCACGGTGCTCGTGCGCCCGGACAGCTCACGCGAAGTTGACCTGACCGTGCTCATTGGGTCGACGTGGCGCGTTCCGTCCCAGCCGTTCTACCCGTAGCTGGCCACACGCCGCGGCGATATCCTTGCCACGGCTCTTTCGCACGGCCACCTCGACGCCCGCCTCGCGCAGCGCGCGCGCGAAGCTCGAGATGCGCTCGGGCGGAGATCCCTTGAACTCGAGCGCGCCACCTTCGTGGAGCGGAATCAGATTCACGAACGCACGGCAGTCGCGCGCGAGTGCGGCCAGCTGACGCGCGTGTTCCGGTGCATCGTTCACGCTTCCGAGCATGACGTACTCGAAGGTGACACGCCGATCGAAGGTTTTGGCCTGCGCGATCACGTCGGCGAGCGGATACTTGACGTTCACCGGCATGAGTGTGCGCCGCAGCTCATCCGAGGGCGCGTGAATCGAGATCGCGAGGCGGAACTGCTCGGGGCGCTCGCCCAAGGCGACGATGCCCGGGAGCACGCCAACCGTGGAGACGGTGATGTGCCGAGCACCGATCCCGAGCCCCTGCGGACTGTTGAGAATCGTGAGCGCGGTATCGACGGCGGGCCAGTTCATCATCGGCTCGCCCATCCCCATGAACACCACGTTGGTCACGGCGATCGGTGGATCGAGCAGCGCCATCTCGCGCACCTGCGCGGCGATCTCCCACGCGCCGAGGTTGCGCTGGAAGCCCATGCGACCCGTCGCACAGAAGGCGCACTGGAGCGCGCACCCCGCCTGCGATGAGATGCAGAGCGTCAGCCGGCCACCCTCGGGAATCGCAACGGTTTCGATCTCCTGGCCCTCAGGCAGCCTGAAGAGAAACTTCTCGGTGCCGTCCGAGGACGTTTGCCTCGCGATCATCTCGAGTCGCGGGATCGCGAATCGCCCGGCGAGCTTCGCGCGAAGCTCCAGCGGCAACGCCGTCATTGTGGCGAAGTCGACGGCAGGGCGCTCCCAGAGATGCCGAACGACCTGTGCGGCACGATAGGCGGGTTCGCCGATCGCGGCTGCGTACTCCCGGAGGTGGTCGAGCGCCTCGGCGGGAGTGAGGTCGAGCAGATTGATGGGAGCTGTCATGTAGCGGTCGTGTGAGTTGGTGAGCCAATAATCGCCGGGATCACCGATGCTTCAATCTAACGGTTTCGGCCCGGCGAAGTTCCGCGGAATGACCTCGTGCGGCACACGAGCGGTAGCCGAATAACTCTCTGTCTCGCATACAGATATGAAGCCGTGCCGGTGGCCCGTTCCGCCCTCCGGTGCTTCCGGCCACGGGGCGTTGGTGGTAGCTTTCACTACACATTGACTACCATTTCCCAGCCCTCAGCCGCGTGAGCGAGTCACTTTCGCTCGCGACATCGGTTCGGTCGCACCTGGGCGGCGAGCTCCGACGCTCCGACGTGGGCGCGCATGTGAAGCTGGGTGGCTGGGTGCAGCGCCAGCGCGCGATGGGCGGAATCGTCTTCCTCGATCTCCGCGATCGCGCCGGCGTCGTGCAGGTCTCCTTCGATCCGAAGTTCGCCAATGCGGAGGCGATCCGCATGGCGGGCGACGTCGGGCGCGAGAGCGTCGTGCTCATCGAGGGCGAGGTTGTTGCGCGCCCGGAGAACGGCCGCAACGCAGAGCTGGCGACGGGCGAGGTCGAGGTGAAGGCCGTCTCGATGCGCATCGTGGGCCCCGCGGAAACGCCGGCCATACCGGTCACGCTCGGCAAGGGCGAAACATTGCCTTCGGAAGAACTCCGTCTCCGCCACCGCTATCTCGATCTGCGCCGGCCGGAGCTCCAGGCGAACATCGTGCTGCGCCACCGCCTCATGCAGGTGACGCGGCGGCACCTGAGCGAGCGCGGCTTTCTCGAGATCGAGACGCCGATTCTCACCAAGCCTACGCCCGAGGGCGCGCGCGACTATCTGGTGCCAAGCCGGGTGAGCGCGGGGGAGTTCTACGCGCTGCCGCAGTCGCCACAGCTCTACAAGCAGCTGCTCATGATCTCGGGCTTCGATCGTTACTTCCAGATCGCGCGCTGTTTCCGCGACGAGGATCTGCGCGCGGACCGTCAGCCCGAGTTTACGCAGATCGACATCGAAGCCTCGTTCATCACCGCGCAGGACATCTACACGCTGGCCGAGGGGCTGATCGCGGCGCTGTGGAAGGAGGCGGGGGTGACGATCCCGATTCCGTTCCCGCGCATGAGCTACGCGGACGCGGTCGAGCGCTATGGCACCGATCGCCCGGATTTGCGCTATGGGCTCGAGCTGTTCGACGCCACGGAGTCGTTCCGCGGCGCGGACTTCGGCATCACGAAGGGCGCGATCGAATCCGGTGGGCGCGTGCGCGGGCTGCGCATTCCCGGCGGCGCCGTGCTCTCGAGAAAGCAGGTCGACGATCTCGAGGCGCTGGCGAAGGGCGCCGGAGCGGCGGGAATGCTGCGGCTCAAGCGCGAGAAGGGCGAGCTCACGGGCCCGCCCGCGAAATTTCTCTCGCCGGAGCAGGGCGCGTCGCTTGGAATCTCCGAGGGCGAGCTCTGTCTGCTCGTGGCGGCGCGTGATCGCGTCTCATCGCCCGCGCTCGACCGCGTACGTCAGGAAGCGGCGCGCGTGCTGAAGCTCGTGCCCGGGAAGACGCTGAGCTTCCTCTGGGTGCTCGATTTTCCGCTCTTCGAAAAGGACGCGACCACGGGTGCGCTCGGCGCCGTGCATCATCCCTTCACGTCGCCACACCCAGACGATGTCGCGCTGCTCGACACGGCGCCCGAGAAAGCGCGCGCCGTCGCGTACGATGTGGTGCTCAACGGCACGGAGCTCGGCGGTGGAAGCATCCGTATCGCCGATCCCGATGTGCAGCGGCGCATGTTCAACCTGCTCGCCATCGACGACGAAACGGCGCAGCAGCGTTTCGGCTTCCTGCTCGAGGGACTTCGCTCGGGCGCACCGCCGCACGGCGGCATCGCCTTCGGCTTCGATCGGATCGCGATGCTGCTTTCGGGCGCGACGTCGCTGCGCGATGTCATCGCCTTCCCGAAAACAACTGCGGCGCGTGCACTGTTCGAGGGTGCTCCGACGCCGGTGGCGGCTGAGGATCTGCGGGATTTACACATCAGACTGGACGACGGAGAGGGAGCGCGATGAGCGACGATCATCTCACCCAGCGCCTGAACGCCGAGGGCGCTGATCTTCTCACGCTGGCGGGAGTCAACGACGCCAACCTCGTTGCGCTCTCGCGCATCACCGGCGTGCGCGTGTCGCTTCGCGGCGACTCGCTCTCGCTCACCGGCCCTGGTGACGCCGTGGAGCGCGCGACGCCGGTTGCGCAGCGCATGCTCGACGCGGCGCGGCAGCGGCTGGAGCTGACGCCCGATGACGTGATGCGGCTGAGCGAGGATCACGGCGATCCGGGCGGCAACGGCGGTCCCGCGGGCGAGATGCGTCTCGCGCTGCCGGGAATGCGGCGGATCATTCAGCCGAAGACGTCGGGGCAGGCGGAGTACATGAAGCTGATCGCCGAGAACGACATCGTCGTCGGCATTGGGCCTGCGGGAACCGGAAAGACCTATCTCGCCGTCGCCATGGCGGTGGATGCGCTCGCACGGAAGCGCGTACGGCGGATCGTGCTCGCGCGTCCCGCCGTCGAAGCGGGAGAGAGCCTCGGCTTCCTTCCCGGCGACATGCAGGCGAAGGTCGATCCGTATCTGCGTCCGCTGTACGATGCGCTCGACGACATGATGCCGGCAGAGCGCGTGCAGAAGGCGCTCGAGTCGCGCACGATCGAGATCGCGCCGCTCGCGTACATGCGCGGGCGCACGCTCGCGGACGCGTTCGTGATTCTCGACGAATCGCAGAACGCGACCAACGCGCAGATGAAGATGTTCCTGACGCGACTCGGCGTGAACTCGAAGGCCGTGATCACGGGCGACAAAACGCAGATCGATCTGCCGGGGCGCGAGCAGTCCGGGCTGATCGAGGTAGAGCGCATTCTGAAGGGAATCGAGGGGATCGGGTTCCACTATCTCAGCGAGGCCGACGTCGTCCGTCACCGCCTGGTGCGGGACATCATCAAGGCGTACGCCCGCGACTCGGGAGTGGAGTAGCGCGCGGATGGACGCGCGCCTTCCGCAATCCGGCACGGTGACCGTAGCCCCGGACACGGGGCACGAGCGCTTCGCGCTGCACGCGCCGCGGATAGCGCTGCTGCTCGCCGTGGCGCTCGTGACGTATCTACTCTTCCCGACGAGCGCCGCGGTGGACTCGCCGATTTTCGAGATCGGCTCCGTTGCGACGCAGAACGTCATCGCGCCGTTCGCGTTCGCGGTGCCGAAGTCGAGTGCGGACCTGCGCAACGAGCGCGAGGAGCTCGCACGCTCCGCGAAGCCGATCTTCATCTACTCTCCGGCGGCGCTCGATTCATCGCAGCAGCAGCTGTCGACGCTCATGCGCGCAATCGGCGCGGCTGCGGACTCCGCGGGGAAGCGCAACGAAGCGGCCGCGGCGACCCACGCGGCGATGGAGCACGGCCTCGCGCTCACGGTTGCGGAGGGCGCGTACGTTGCGCGTCCCGATCACCGGCGCGCAATGCAGGATGCCGTGCACCGCGCGTACGCGAAGTGGCTCCCTGAGGGGATCGCGGCATCGGGAGCGCTCGACGATGTGCGGGGCGAGCTGCTCGTGCGCCGCGGCACCGAGGAGCGCAACGAGCTCGCGGATAGCGTGCTCACACTTGGGACATTGCTCAAACGATCGCGGGCACTGCAGCCCGATCCGAATTCGTCGGTCGCCGATGGGCTCTACCTCAAGCTGCTGAGCGGGTTGCTGCACCCCACGATTCTCCCCGACGCGGCGGCAACCGAGCAGCGGCGCGACGATCTGCGCAAGTCGGTGGATCTCAATCGCTACGCGGTGCGCGCGGGTGAGAAGATCGTCGGCGAGCACGAGGTGGTGGGGCGCGCCGAGTTCGACAAGATGCACGCGATGCACGACGCGATGCAGTCGACGGTGGGTGGAGAGCGCGCATTCCGGCGCGTGCTCGGCGGCGTGGCCTACAACGCGCTCGTGCTCGCGATCTTCGGGATCGCGATCCTCGTCTTCCGCCCGGCGCTCTACCGTTCGATGCGGGCGCTCGCGCTCTTCGCTGCGGTGTTCCTGCTCGTGCTCGTCGTGGCGGCAGTGGGCGCGCAGTGGCAGCCGGTGCGTCCGGAGCTCGTCCCCGTCGCGATCGCCGCGATCATCATCAGCATGCTCTTCGACACGCGCATCAGCATGATTGCCGCGATGATTCTCGCGGTGCTCGCAGGCGGGCAGAGCGTCTACCGCGGCACGAACGCGCTCTTTTTGAATCTCGTCGGCGGCGCAGCGGCCGCGCTCAGCATGCGCACGGTGCTGCGCCGCGAGGAAGGGTATCGCTACGTCATCACGATCGGCGCCGCGTACTTCTTTGCGGCCGTCACGCTCGGGCTCACGCTTGGCTGGACGACGCGGCAGATCGGCGTGAGCGCGGGCTTCGGCGTGCTCAACGCGTTCGTGTCGGTGGTGCTCGCGATGTTCCTGATGCCGCTCGCCGAACGACTGACGGGCGTGACGACGGCGCTGACGCTCGTCGAGTGGTCCGATCTCAACCGCCCGCTGCTTCGGCGCCTGAGCCTCGAGGCGCCAGGCACGTATGCGCACACGATCGCGATGGCGAATCTCGTCGAGGCTGCGTGCAACGCGATCGGCGCGAATGGGCTCCTGGGGCGCGTCGGTACCTACTACCACGACATCGGAAAGCTCGCGAAGCCGCAGTACTTCGTGGAGAACCAGGCCGGCGGCCGCAATCCACACGACTTGCTGAAGCCGGGCACGAGCGCGACGATCATCCGCAATCACATCCAGGAAGGGATCGATCTCGCGGCGGAGTATCATCTACCCGCGTCGATCGCGGCGTTCATTCCCGAGCACCACGGCACCGGGCACATCACCTACTTTGAGGAGAAAGCGCGCGGCCGCGATGGCGCTCCGGTGACGGACGTGGCGAACTACATCTATCCCGGCCCGGTTCCGCAGAGCGCCGAGACGGCGATTTGCATGCTGGCGGACGGGGTGGAAGCATCGGTTCGAGTGCTGCAGGATCCGTCTCCGCAGCGCGTGCGCGAAGTGATCGATCACATCGTGAAGCAGCGCGTCGATCAGGGGCAGCTCAACGAGGCGCCGCTCACGCTGCGCGACCTCGACGTGATCAAGGGCGAGTTCGCGCGCGTGTACGCGAGCATGAACCACGCGCGCATCGACTACCCGACGGCGAGCGGTGGCATCACGTCGGAGTTCGTCGCGGTATGAGCGTGAGCATCTACGTGAGCGCGCGCGACGTGCGCGTCGGATTGGCTAGCGCGCGAGTCGAGGCGATCGCGCGCGCGGCGCTCGCGGGCGAGCGCGTGCGCAACGCGATGCTCTCGATCACCTTCCTGAGCAACACGGCGATGGCTCGCATGAACGCGCGCCACCTGGGCCACAAGGGCGCGACCGACGTGATCTCGTTCGGCTTTGCGGGCTCCGGCAGAACGTCGCCGGTGGTCGGCGACATCTACATCGCGCCGGCCGTCGCGCGTGCGAACGCGCTCGAGAATGGCGTGCCGATTCGCGAGGAGATCGCGCGGCTCGTGGTGCACGGCACGCTGCACGTGCTCGGATACGAACACCCCGCCGCACACGCACGCACGAACTCCGCGATGTGGAAGCGGCAGGAACGTATCCTCGCTCGCGCGCTGGCGTCGGCATGATCGGCGCCTGGATTGCCTTCACGCTCTCGCTGGCCGTGGCCGCCGCGTGCGCCGCTGCCGATGGCGCGCTGCTCACGGCCGCCCGCGACAGTCAGCCGCGCGAGGGCAGCACGCTACCGCGCGGCGACGCGCGCGAGCGCACACATCGCGCGCTGTCGATAGCGCGCCTCTTCGCGCAGCTGACCACCGCCGCCGCCTTCGCCATCGCGATCGAACTCGTGGAGCGCTCGCTGCCAGTCGCGATCGCGCTCGCTGTGCTCGGCGTCGCCATCATCCTCGTGCTCGGCGAGATCCTGCCGCGCGAGATCGGAGACAGGGTCGGCTCGCCGGTGCTCACGCATTTGTCGCTCTTCATCTCCGTGCTCGAGCTGATCTTGAACCCGCTCGTGCTTACGGGCGCCGCGATCGACGGCATGCTCGCGCGCCTCCTGCCGGCACCGACGCTGAGCGAGGAGCGGCAAGGGCCCGCGTCGCCGCTGCGCGATGTCGTCGCACACGGGCCGCAGACGCCACGCGAGCAGCGCGCGATCCTCGAGCGCGTTTTTTCTCTGGGCGACACCGAAGTGCAGGAAGTCATGGTGCCGCGCGTCGACATCATCGGCGTGGAGCGCGCGACGCCGTGGTCCGAGGTCGTCGACCGCGTGCGCAGCTCGCAGCATGCGCGACTGCCGGTGTTCGACGATACGCTCGATCACGTAATCGGGATTCTGTACGCAAAAGATCTGCTCGCCGCCGTGATCATCGACGATGAGCCGAAGGATGGCTGGGCGTCGCTCGTGCGTCCGGCATCGTTCATCCCCGAGAGCAAGGCGATCGACTCGCAGCTCCGCGACTTCAAGTCGACGCGCTCGCACATCGCGATCGTCGTCGACGAATACGGCGGTACTGCCGGGCTCCTCACGATCGAAGACATTCTCGAGGAGATCGTCGGCGACATCCGCGACGAGAACGACTGGGAGGAGCCGCCGATCGTGGTGGAGGCGAACACGCGCTTCTGGGTGTCGGGGCGCGTGACGCTCGATGAGCTCTCCGAAGCACTCGGCGAGCACTTCGAGGACAAGGACATCACGACGGTGGGCGGGCTGATCTTCCAGCGTCTCGGCAGAGTGCCGCGCGCGGGGGAGACGCTCACGATGCGCGGCTTCCGCGTCGTCGTCGAACGCGTGATCCGGCGGCGCATCGATCGCCTCTACTTCGAGCGCCTCGAGGCGGCCGCGGTGAGCGGACGATGATCTGGGTCCTCGCGCTACTTCTGCTGGTTACGGCGCTGCTCACCGCGGCGGCCACGGCGCTTCGCTCGGCGAGCCGCCTCTGGCTGCGCGACTGGGTCGAGCAACAGCTCACCGGAAAGGTGACGGCGGAGGCGTATCTCGAGCGGCTGCACGAACTGCTCGCCGCATCGGTGAGCGCGGGCGCGCTCGTCGTGATCTGCGCCGGCATCGCGATCGGTACGCAGCCCGATGCGGATCCGCTCGCCACGATACTGGCGATCGTGATCTTCGGGCTCGCGGCGCTCGTCCTCGGACAGCTATTCCCGCGCGCGATTGCGCGGCGATGGTCGGCGAAGCTGGTGCCCGTGCTCCTCCCGACGCTGCGCGGCACGTCGGCGCTACTCTCGCCCGTGCAGCGCTTCGCGGGCGCAATCGCCTCGACCGGCGCGCGCCCCGCGAGCGGCGAGCAGTCGAGGCGCGAGGGCTTCGAGGATCTTCTGCGCGAGGGTGAGCTCGAGGGGATCGGGCAACGCGAGGAGATCGACATCATCACAGGTGTCGTGCAATTCGGCGAGCGCGTGCTCCGCGACGTGATGACGCCGCGCACCGCCGTGTTCGCCGTCGACATCGCGCTCTCGCCGCTGGAGATGGCGGCGGTGATCGCGAGCTCGGGCTACAGCCGCGTGCCCGTGTATCGCGAGTCGCTCGATGAGATCGTCGGCGTCATTCACGTCTTCGATGTCTTTCGCGATGGAGGCGAGCGCATGGCGCCGCTGCGCCCCGTGCCGCACGCACCTGCCACGAAGCGCGTGAGCGAGATGCTCTTCGAAATGCTGCGCGGCCAGTTCCACTTCGCCGTGGTCGTCGACGAGTTCGGCGGCACGGCAGGGATCGCCACTCTCGAGGATCTGCTCGAGGAGCTCGTCGGCGACATCCACGACGAGCACGACGAGCCGGCGCTCGCCGACGTCGGTCACTCGCGCCACGCGATCGTGCTCGACGCGGCGATGCCCGCGGGCGATGTGGCCTCGCGCTTCGACGCGCTGCTCCCCGGCTGGGTCGAGGATCGCTCGCAGCCGCTCGCCGGCCTTCTCGTGCGCGCACTCGGCCGCATCCCGGTGGTTGGCGAGCGCTTCGTGCTCGGCACGCTCGAGCTCACCGTCGTGCGCGCGACGAACACGCGCATCCAGCGCCTCCTCGCGCAGCGCGTCGATGCGGTGCCGGCGGTCGAGCTCACGGCACCGCAATGAGCGCGATCGGCTCGTCGGCATTTCCGGGGCATGCGAAGTTGCTCGAAGACTTCGGTGCGCGCCGGCCATCGGCGCTCGCGCGCGCCATCAGCATCGTCGAGAATCGCCGCAGCGGCGCCGCCCAGCTGCTCGCGGCGCTCCATCCAATGCTCGGGCGCGCGCGGCGCATCGGCATCACCGGCCCGCCGGGCGCGGGGAAGAGCACGCTCACGACGCGGCTCGCCGAGCGCTATCGGAAGCTCGGTCTCACGGTCGGGATAATAGCCGTCGATCCGACGTCCCCATTTACCGGCGGCGCGCTGCTCGGCGATCGCATCCGCATGGAGTCCGTCGCGCTCGACAGCGGGATCTTCATTCGCTCGATGGCCACGCGCGGCGCCCTGGGCGGGCTCGCGGCGGCGACCCGCGATGTGTGCGATGTGCTCGATGCGTACGGCTTCGACAGGCTGCTCGTCGAGACGGTGGGCGTTGGCCAAAGCGAGCTCGATGTCGCGCGTACCGCGGACACGAGCGTGCTCGTCATCGTACCGGAGTCCGGCGACTCGATTCAGACGCTCAAGGCCGGACTGATGGAGGCGGCGGATCTGTTCGTCGTCAACAAGGCGGACAGGCCCGGCGCGGATCGCATGCGTCACGAGATGATGCTGATGCTCGGGCTGCGCATGGGGCAGCTCGCGCGGAATCTCCCCGCGCAACACGGCGTGGATCTCGCGCACGTGAGCCGGAAAGCGCGCACGGAACGGCAGGCACAGGTGGAAAACGGTGAGCCGTCGTGGGTTCCGCCGGTGCTCGCGACGAGCGCGGAGCGCGGCGAGGGGATCGACGAGCTCGCGACGGCGCTCGATGCGCACTTTGATTACCTTGAGAAGAGCGGCACGCTGCTGTCGCGACGCCGGTCGCGGCTGCGCGATCGAGTGGTGGAAGGAGTCGATCGCGCGCTGCACGATCGCATCTGGAACGATCGCTCGCTCGCGGCACGACTCGAAGCTTTATTGCCCGACGTGGAAGACGGACGAACGACGCCGCTCGCCGCATCCGAGGCGCTGGTGGCGCAGCTCGCAACGCTTCTCTCGCATTCCCGTTCGACGAACAGTGAGAGTGAGGTAGCATGACGACACTCAATCCGCAGCTCGACGCGCAGCCCTCGCAGGAAGAGGAGCTCGCGCGGCTGCGCACCGAAGTGGCCGAATGGCGCGCGCGTTTCGCCGCGAGCAAGACGCGCGATCTGGCCTTCGTGAATTCCGGCGGCGAGATCCCCGCGCTCTTCACGCCGCTCGACATCGCGGATGACAGCGACACGTCGCTCCCCGGCGCGTTCCCGTACACGCGCGGCATCCACCCCACCGGCTATCGCGGCCGGCTCTGGACGATGCGCCAGTTCGCGGGCTTTGGCAGCGCGCACGATACCAACGCGCGCTACAAGTTCCTGCTCGAGCACGGGCAAACGGGGCTCTCCGTCGCCTTCGACTTCCCGACGCTGATGGGCTACGACTCCGACCACCCGCGCTCCGAGGGCGAAGTGGGGAAGTGCGGCGTCGCCATCTCGAGCCTCGCCGACATGGAGACGCTCTTCGACGGCATTCCGCCCGATCAGGTCTCGACGTCGATGACGATCAATGGCCCCGCGATCATACTCTATTGCTTCTACATCGCGGCGGCCGAAAAGAAGGGGATCGACGCATCGAAGCTGCAGGGGACGATTCAGAACGACATTCTGAAGGAATACATGGCCCAGCACGCGTGGGTCTATCCGATCGAGCCCGCGCTGCGCCTGATCGTCGACGGCTTCGAGTGGAGCGCGCAGCACGCGCCGAAGTGGAACACGATCTCGATCTCGGGCTACCACATTCGCGAGGCCGGCTCGACTGCGGCGCAGGAGCTCGCGTTCACGCTCGCCGATGGCTTCACCTACGTCGAGCGTGGCGTGGCGCGCGGGCTCAAGATCGATGACTTCGCGCCGCGCCTCTCGTTCTTCTGGGACATCCACAACGATTTCTTCGAGGAGATCGCCAAG
>Ga0075521_10000519_pt1 | contig 11420 bp, 9 predicted proteins | sample NGEPerD_FD_74785 | JGI IMG/M metagenome (GOLD analysis project Ga0075521, IMG submission 74785) | Arctic peat soil microbial communities from the Barrow Environmental Observatory site, Barrow, Alaska, USA - NGEE PermafrostAB12-D | ecosystem: Environmental > Terrestrial > Soil > Wetlands > Peat ...
CAGGCTTTCTCAGCCGTTGACATTGCAATATTAAAGCAAATAGCCCAATATGTTGCATATCTACTAATAAATATTTTGAAATATTTGATAATATTTAAATAATTGGTATATTTATTAAATATTATAAAAATAATCCTTCAAAATGAGCGGTAAATTTAACTTAGATAAGCTGGATTTGCAAATAATTCATGAAATGATGGAAAATGCTGAGATTTCTTATGCTGATCTCGGCAAAAAATTATTTGTCTCCGGAGGCACCATACATGTCCGGATAAAGAAGCTTCAGGAATTCGGGATCGTCCGGGGAACGAGGCTTAATGTCAATCTCAAGCACCTTGGATTTGACGTAATCGCTTTTATCGGAATCTATCTGGAGAAAAGTTCTTTATATGATTCCGTAGCCAAAGACCTGCGTAAGATTCCTGAAATCGTGCGTCTGAATTATACAACGGGCAATTACAGCATGTTTGCAGAGATCGTTTGTAAAGACATCAACCAGCTTCGTTTTGTGTTACACGATGAATTGCAGAAGATAAAAGGCATTGAAAGAACTGAAACATTTATTTCACTTGATGAAAGTTTCAACCGCAATGTGCCGGTGTATAAAGAACCGGTTTAATTATCAATTATTAGTTATTAACGGATTCAACCGCCAACCGTCAACCAACCTCATTCCGCCCGCAAAGTTTTTACCGGATTTGTAAAAGCGGCTTTCAGTGCCTGGTAACTCACCGTCATTAAAGTAATCAGCATGGCACCCAAACCCGCGGCAGCGAATATCCACCAGGATATTTGCGTGTGATATGTATAATGTGTCAGCCAGTTGTTCAACACCATTCGTGCAACCGGCCCGCTGATCAGACAGGCAAGGGCGACGAGAACAATAAAATCCCGGAGTAACAGACTCCAGAGATTGAATACAGAAGCCCCGAGCACTTTCCTTAAACCGATTTCCCGGCTTCTCTGTTCAGCAACAAAGGAAGCAAGCCCAAATAACCCCAGGCAGGAAATGAATATGGCCAGAGTTGCAAATATGGCCGACAGTTTTCCAATACGTTCTTCAGCGATGAATTTGTTGGCGTATTCTTCATCCACAAATTTATATTCAAAGGGTTGGTCGGGATTATATTTCTTAACGATGGGACTGATTTTATTTAAAGCTTCTTTTGTGCTCACATCGGATTTTAAACTCAGGATCACGACATTGAAGTCGTTGTTGGACAAATTGTACATAATCGGTCTCACTTCGTCGTAAGGAGATTCCGTTACTATATTATTGATCACGCCGATCACCTTTAGTGGTTGCCCCCACCAGGTGACTGTTTGACCTACGGGATTTTTCAATCCCATAAATCGAACTGCGGCTTCGTTTAAGATCAATGCTGAAGAATCGGTGGGGAAGTCTCTGGAGAAATCCCGTCCTTCCCTGATTTCCCAATGAAGTGTTTTTCCATAGTCATATGCGGTACTGACCACGCCAAAATCTATGGACAGATTCGGATCTTTTCCAGGCCAGCTGAAACCGCTGGTGCTGTTCCATACTCCGGTGGTCGGGCTGCCGGATTCAGTAACCGTTGCGATGGTGCCTGTTTGCATGAGATCATTTTTGAACGCACTAAAATGGTCGTGAATAGCCGGCGTCATCATTGTCAGGGAGATTAAGCCATTGCGCTCATAACCGACGGGCCTGTCTTTTGCAAATTCGATCTGCCGGTACACAATCATTGTTCCGATGATCAGGATAACAGACACAGCAAATTGCGTCACTACCAGTACTTTCCGGGGTATCGCTGCAAAACGGCCCGATTTAAAACTTCCTTTCAGCACTTTAATGGGCCTGAATGATGAAAGATAAAATGACGGATAACTGCCCGCTATCAATCCCGTAAACAGAATAAAACCGAAGGCGGCCAGCCAGAAATACGGGTTGGGCCATGGGATATGTATTTTCTTGTCGGCTATTTCATTAAAGACCGGCAGGGAAAATTGTACGATGATCAGGGAAATGACAAAGGCCAGCAGCACCGTCAGGAGGGATTCGCTGAAAAACTGTATGATCAGCTGGGTGCGCAATGATCCCAATGTTTTGCGGATGCCCACTTCCCTTGCACGCTTTTCACTTCTTGCCGTACTCAGGTTCATGAAATTGATGCAGGCCAGTAACAAAACAAATGAGCCGATGATACCAAATAACCGTACGTATTGAATGGCCCCGCCGGTATTCACTCCGTTTTTGTATTCTGAGTATAGGTGCCACCCGGACATCGGCTTCAGAAAAAGCGCCGGTTTTTTCTTTGCCAGCTGCGCATTGACATTTTTAAGTTTTGCATCTTTTATTTTTTCTGATACTTTCCCGATATCCGACTGATCGGTCAGTTGAACATACAGGCGGAAAGCATTGGGTCTCCATGGGTCCTCCATCGTTTTTATTCCATCCGGCTGGTTGTAGAGCAGATCCCAGGCCGACATAAAACTCGTATTGTTTAAAGTGGAATTTTGCGGAAAATCTTCGTAAACGCCGGACACTTTTACCGTAAACTGATTGTCAATTTTCAATATCTTATTCAAAGGGTCCTCGTTACCGAAAAAAGCTTTTGCTGCAGATTCTGAAATCAGCACCAGTGAAGGATCAATTAATTCCGAACGACCGCGCAACATATGCAGGGAAAATAATTCAGGCGCTCCCTTTTCAAAAAAGCCACCTTGTTTGGTCAGTTTCTTTTCATCATGAGCCAGTATATGATCTCCCCACGACCCTTCCAGTACGACCTGTTTGAAATCACTTCCATAGTTTTTACGCAACTCCTGGGCTAGTGGATAGGGCACGGAATTCCAGGTCTGGACCTCGCCATTGTTCGTTACATTCTGAATCACTTTTGCGATTCGGTTATAGTGCACAAAGTTTTTGTCGAAAGAAACCTCATCATAGATCCACAATCCGATTTGCATGGCTACGGCCATTCCTACAGCGAGACCGCCGATATTAATTAAAGACGTCGTCTTGTTTTTTATGAGATTCCGCCAGGCGATGCTGAAATAGTTTTTTAACATGAGATGTTTGTTAACAGATGACAGATAACAGATGACAGTCAGGTTTCAATTGCTGCTTCTCTTGGTTCCAATAAAATGCCAGTTCAGTAAACTCTTGTAAACCAGTCCGCTAAAATATTTTACCTGTCGGGAACTGTACGTTTTCGATACTGTGGATGATCGTTTTTGCGAGGAACTCAATCCTTTACATTCAGTGAATCGCGCAAACCGTTTCCCAGCAGGTTGAATGCGAGTACCAGTAACATGATGGCGATACCCGGCGCCAGGGCCAGCATGGGATTATGGGTGATGATGAAATTGTAATTCTCTTTGATCATGAGGCCCCAGCTGGGTTGAGGTGGCTGAACCCCGATGCCTAAAAAACTCAATCCGGCTTCGATCACAATGGCCGAGGCAAAATTGGAAGCGGCGATAACCATCACCGGCCCGAGAATATTTGGCAGTATATGTCTTAGAATGATGCGGCTGTCACGATAACCGAGCACGCTGGCAGCCTCCACATATTCCAGTTCTTTTATGGCGAGCACCTGTCCGCGTACGATGCGTGCTACATTCACCCACATTGTCAGTCCGATGGCAATGAAAACCTGCCAAAATCCTTTCCCGAGCAGCAGGGTAAGCGCAAATACCAATAATAATGTCGGGATGCTCCAGATCACGTTGAGCAGCCACATGATGGCCTGATCTGTTCTTCCACCATAATATCCGGCCATAGCGCCCAGAAAAATGCCAATGCTCAGCGATAGGATGACGGTGATCAGGCCCACTGCCAGACTGACCCTGACCCCGATGATGAGGCGGCTGAGTATATCCCTTCCATAACGGTCTGTACCCAGCCAGAACGTTTTACTTTTTACGATCATGTCTGAATTTCCGGGATTATACACATAGGCATGCCGTTCGCTGATGCCTTCATCTATATATTGCTGAACAATTAGGCTGTCACCTTTTTGCAGGGCGGACACCACCGGCATCCAGTTATAACGATCATCATCACCCGAAAATAAACGGTGAACCCAGGACACGGGCGGCGGAGGCGGTTCTTTGCGGGTGAGCAGGAATTCCTGCCGAAAACCAGGTTTTTGCCCCTCAATTTCCAGGATCATCCGATTGGCATAGGGACTATGATCCGGTGCAATGAGATAAGAAAATACCGCCATGATCACAGCCCCCGCGATGATGATCATGCCTAAAACAGCACCGGTATTTTTTTTCAACCGGCGCCAGGTATCTGCCTGTATGGAATTATTTTCTCGCAACAATTATTTCACTTTTCGGTTTTTCCACTCGTACCTGCCAAAACTACCGAAACCGCCTGCAATCACCGTATAGATGATGTGAAAGGGCTGGCAAAGAATAAAATATTTCATCAGGGACTGCTGCCCGAAAAATCCGGCGACTTTCGAAACAAAAAAATATTCAGATATGGTCTTGCAGGCCAGCAGGAGCAACAGCCACTTCCAGTGCCCGTAAAAAAAGCAGGCGATAAATAAAAGGAGCAGGGACAGATTTAGTGTATATACCCATGCCAGGGTGAAGAAGGTGGCCGGATGGTTGTAATGTGAAATCTTGCTGGCCCAGCGGATGCGCTGGCTGAAAAAAGCCCGGATAGTGGATGCCGACCGGGTGCTTACGACAGCCCGCGAATCTTTTACATAACCGGTTCTTCCGGGAAAATCAGACTGAATTTTTTTCATCAGTAACATATCGTCACCAGAAGCAATATGGTCGATATTCGTGAAACCGCCAACGGTTTCAAAGGCATTCCGGGAATAAGCGAGGTTGGCACCATTGCACATGGGATACAGGTTTTTGTATACAGCGGCCCCCGTGATACCCTGTAACGAAATGAAATCGAGTGTTTGAAAAATGGATAAGGCGGAGCCATCGGGTATGATTTTCACCGGGGCAGCGATGAAGACCCTGTTTTCCTTTTGGTATGTCGAGACCAGGCTGAGAATCCAGTCTTTTCCCATAGTGCAATCTGCATCGGTGCAAATGATCAGCTCTGCCGATGAATGGGCAATGCCTGTTTCAATGGCTTTCTTTTTGTAAGAATTAACAGGATCATTGAGGTGGTCGGAGAGGTTCAGCAGTCTGCATTTGTCACTGTATCTTTTTACCAGTTCAGCCGTTTCATCCGTTGAAAAATCATTTACAACAAGGATATCGGTTAATGCCGTGGGATAAGACTGATTGAACAACGACAACAGGCAATCTTGTATATGGGCCGCTTCATTGCGGGCCGGGATAATCACCGAAACCGGTAAGGGCTGACAGGACAAGTCTGGAGCAGAATCAGGAATCCTGTCCCAGATCCGGTGATAATAATAAATAAACAGGGCATAGACCAGCAGTAAAATGGTTGCACAGGCGATGAGAGGTTCAATCACAGAAAACGCATTCAACCTGAAATATACGTTGACCGCGTTCATCTTCCCCGATGCCTTAAAAAGAGTAGGAGAAAATTTGCTATTTCCAGGGAAATGAGTAGATTTATATAGTTGTTTAACTAACTATATGCCAAACAACCAATTTAAGAAAGGAGAACTGTATAGCTTTGTAACGGGTAAAGCATCGACAGCCATTGCGCGCCGGCTGCAGAAAAAGTTTAACAATGCCAGTCTTCCGATTACAATTGAGCAATGGAGTGTGCTGTATCATTTATGGAAACAGGACGGAATTAGTCAGCAGGAACTTTGTAATGCAACCTTTCGCGACAAACCCAGCATCACCCGGCTGGTGGACAACCTGGAAAAACTGCAACTGGTCAAACGCGCTGCTTCGGATAAAGACCGGCGAATTAACAGGATCTGTCTCACAAAAACCGGGCTTAAACTACAGGAGCAGTCCATGATGATGGCCGAACAAACGCTTAACGAAGCATTGGAAGGTGTGGCCGCGGAACAGATCGATATTTGTAAATCGGTATTACAACTGGTGTATGACAATTTGAAATAAGAAAAAAATTTTATCCATGAATATGTTAATTGCCAAACAAACAGACGTCAAGGGAGGAGAATGGCTGATTCGCGAATCAGCGCCTGCCGAAACATTTATCCCTGAAGATTTCGATGAGGAACAGTTGATGGTAAAAGAGATGTGTGCTTCTTTTTTGGAAACGGAAGTGCTGCCCCTGATCGGACGGATTGACACCATGGAGCCGGGACTGATGCCCTCCCTGATCGACAAAGCGGGTGCACAGGGTTTGCTGGGCACTTCGGTGCCGGAAAATCTGGGTGGGCTGGGAAAGGATTTCATTACCGCCACCCTGGTGAATGAAGGACTGGGAGGGGGATATTCTTTTTCTGTTGCCATGGCCGCGCATACTGGTATTGGCACGCTGCCCATTTTATATTTCGGAACAGAAGCACAAAAAGAAAAATATATTCCAAAACTGGCTACGGGCGAGTGGAAGGGATCTTACGGACTCACCGAACCGAATAGCGGCAGTGACGCCCTGGGAGCAAAAACGACGGCAACGCTGAGTAAAGACGGGAAGTATTATTTACTCAATGGTCAGAAATGCTGGATCACCAATGGCGGATTTGCAGATGTGTTTACGGTATTTGCCAAGATAGACGGCGAGAAGTTCACAACCTTTATCGTTGAGAAAAATTTTGAAGGTTTCACGCGCGGACCGGAAGAACATAAGATGGGCATCAAAGGTTCATCCACGGTACAACTCTATTTCCAGGATTGCAAGGTGCCGGTGGAGAATATTTTGGGAGAAATTGGCAAGGGACATATCATTGCTTTCAATATCCTCAATATCGGGCGTCTCAAATTATGTGCCGCAGCGCTGGGTGCATCCAAACGCGCTGCAACAGATGCCATTATCTATGCCAAAACGAGGGAGCAATTTAAAACAGCCATTGCGAATTTCGGTGCTATAAAAAATAAAATTGCCGAGATGGCCATTTATATGTGGGTTGGTGAATCCGCTTTGTATCGTGTTTCCAAATGGATCGAAGACAAGGAACAGGAATTGGTGGTGTTGGGAAAACCCATTAATGAAGCGGTATTGGGCGCGGCGGAGGAATTCGCTATTGAATGTGCCATGTTGAAGGTATTCGGAAGTGAAATGCTGGACTTTGTAGTGGATGAAGCCGTACAGATTCACGGAGGTAACGGGTTTAGTGATGAATACAATGTATCAAGGGCTTACCGGGACAGCCGCATCAACCGGATTTTCGAAGGGACCAATGAAATAAACCGGTTGCTGACTGTAGACATGGTTTTAAAAAGAGCGATGAAAGGCCGGCTGGATATTTTAACTCCTGCAAAAAACGTAGCTAAGGAACTGGTCAGCATACCTGATTTCAGCTCCGGGGATGATTCCCCCTTTGCTGCTGAACGAAAATTACTCCAGCAGTTTAAAAAAGCAATCTTACTGACTGCCGGTGCAGCCGTTCAGAAACTGATGATGCAACTGGAATCCGAGCAGGAAATTCTCATGCATATAGCCGACATGGCCATCATTACCTTTCATGCGGAATCTGCACTGTTGCGGCTTATGAAACGTTCAGCATCCCTGGGTGCGGATGCGGTGAAATTCGAAACGGATATCGTGCATACCTTTTTATACGATTCAGCAGATAAAATGGAAAAACATGGTAAGGACGCGGTGAATGCTTTTGCCGAAGGGGATGAACAGCGTATGCTGCTGCTGGGTGTGAAGAGGTTCTGCAAAGCGGATCCGTTCAATAGTAAAGAAGCAAAAAGACGGATTGCGGATAAATTAATTTCCGAAGGGAAATACCCTTTGTAATCCCTTCAGATTTTATTATTTTGTAAGCCCGACGTTATCTGAACGGGTTTAAAAAGATATCATGGCAGAAGAAAAAAATGTATTCATCCACCACGTATATTTCTGGTTGGAAGAACCCCGAAATGTGGAACACAGGCAACTATTGATCCAGGGGTTACGAAAGCTTTCCAGCGTATCAACGATACAACGCTTTCATATTGGCCAGCCCGCAAATACAAAAAGAGATGTCATTGACGGATCGTATTCCGTATCCTGGTGCCTGTTCTTTGCTAATGCTGCGGATCAGGATAGTTACCAGGTAGATCCGATTCATCTTCGTTTTGTGGATGAATGTAAACACTTGTGGAAACGTGTGCAGGTCTATGACACGGTAGATGTTTTAAGCTGAGCCGCGGCGGCTTCATCCATAAAAACATGCAATTCCCCCTGCACCGGTATGATCTGCTGAGCAGGATAACGGTCAGGATTTCTTTCTCCTTCGAGCACTTCATGAAGGGCATGTGCCTTTTCAGATCCGCTGATCATGAAAACAATGTGAGCCGCCCTATTCACAATATTTTTGGTTAACGTGATGCGATACATATCCTGTGCCTTCAGGAAATAACTGCTCACCCATACTCTTTCTTCGTGAACAATGGGCTGCCCGGGGAACAGGGAAAGGGTGTGTCCGTCGTCTCCCATCCCAAGCAGGACCAGGTCAAAAGTCCTGGCTGGTAATTCGTCTGTTCCGAAATATTCAAAAAGTTCTTCTTCATATTCCATGGCAGCAGCTTCGGGTGACAGGGCCGTGTCCATGATATGGATTTGTTCCCGGGGAATATCCACTTTATTCAACAGGGTGTCGAAGGCCATCCGGGCATTGTTCCTGTTGTCATCAAAGGGCACAAAGCGTTCATCACCCCAGAATATGTGAATTTTTTTCCAGTCAATCCTGTCAGAATAATGCGTTGAAGCCAGCAGTTCATTTAGTTTTTTAGGTGTATTGCCTCCGGAGAGGACCAGTCCAAAGCGTTCTTTGCGAGTCAGGGTTTCTTCGATCAGGCTGGTAATCCATTCAGCCAATCCTTTGCAGAGATGGTCTGCGTCTTTAAATACTTCCCTGTTCATTGTAGTGGTTTATTTATCAAATGGTGAACATAATTCGTATATAGTGTATCGTTAGTCGTATATCGAACTACGATCCACGATATACGATATACGGTTGCAGTTTAATGGCATTACAACAATATCCATTGATGTCCGTCTTTTGCGATCAGTGCTTCTGCGTCTTCCGGTCCCCAGGATCCCGGAGCATAATTTGGAAAATTAATGGGTGGCCGGTTCTGCCAGGCCTCGAGGATGGGCATGATGATTTTCCAGGCTGCTTCCACCTGATCCTTGCGCATGAACAGGGTTGCATTTCCTTCCATCACATCGAGTAAAAGGGTTTCATAAGCCTCGGGTTCATTTCCATCGTATTCGTCAGTATACCGGAAAATCATGTCTACCGGATTCAGCGACATGAACTGACCCGGGCGTTTCGATTGAAAACGCAGGCGAATATCCATCTCGGGCTGGATGCTGATGGTGAGCCGGTTGGCCCGCCAGGTTTCCGCGGCTTCCGGCGGGAATGCATAACTGGGTGCCGGACGAAACTGGATATTGATGACGGTGGTTTTCTCATGCAGTCGTTTCCCCGTCCTGATATAAAAAGGAACATCCTGCCATCTCCAGTTATCGATATAAAATTTGACGGCTGCAAAAGTATCTACCGTTGATTTCGGATCCACGTTTTTTTCTTCCCGGTAAGCGGACACTTTTTCTCCCTCCATCCAGCCGGGCCCATACTGCCCCCTCACTGCAAATTTTCCTACATCTTCCCGGTTGATTCTGCGTATGGCATTGAGCACATCCACTTTTTTATTCCTGATTTCGTCGGCATCAAATGAAACCGGAGCTTCCATGGCGATCATGCAGATCAGCTGGAGAATATGGTTCTGCACCATATCCCTGAGTGTGCCGGCACCTTCATAATATGCTCCTCTTCCTTCCGATCCCACCGTTTCTGCTGCCGTAATTTGCACGTGTTCGATATAATTGCGATTCCACAGAGGTTCAAACAATGCATTTGCAAAACGAAGCGCCAGGATATTCTGCACCGTCTCCTTACCCAGGTAATGGTCTATCCTGTAAATCTGTTTTTCATCGAACATGCTCATCAGGAGTTCATTGAGTGCGTGAGCACTCTCGAGGTCATGACCAAAAGGTTTTTCAATCACAATGCGCGTACAGGCCTTGTCGTGTGAAATATTTTCCTGTCCGAGTTTTTTTGCAATGTCCGGGACCAGTTGCGGAGCCACGGCCATATAAAAAATGATGTTCGGATGTTCGCCGAACTCTTTTTCCTTTTTTTGGATCAGATCTGAGATCGGGGAATAATTTTCATCTTTTTCGGCATCCATCTTCAGATAGGATACATGCTGGGAAAACAATTGCCATTGTGCGTCGGCAATATCTTTTCTCCTGCTGAATTGTTTAACGCCATCGAGCAGGCGTGTCCGGTAATCGGCATCGCTGTAAGGTGTTCTGCCAATACCCACGATGCTGAATTGTTCCGGCATCCAGTTATCGATAAATAGATTATAGAGCGCAGGAGATAATTTTCTGAAATTCAGGTCGCCGCTGCCGCCGAAAATAAAAAGGACGGTAGCAGGAGGTCTTTTATGATTTTCCATACAAGTTTTTAATTGTCGTAAGATCCCCACTCTGTGTGAAAACTGCCCGGCATATCCACCCGCTGATAGGTGTGTGCACCAAAATAATCTCTTTGTGCCTGGATGAGATTCGTTGGTAAAAATTCACTGCGGTAGGCTTCCAGGTAACAGAGGGAGTTCATAAGCGCCGCAACCGGATATCCTGTTTGTGTGGCATGCAGGATCACCGAAATCATGTGCTGTTTTTTTATCTGCAGAATGGATGCAATATCCCTGTCAAGCAAAAGGTTGGGAAGCTTAGGATTTTCTGTAAATGCTTTATAAAAAATGTCCAGCAGGGCAGACCGGATAATACATCCGCCGCGCCAGATCCTGACTACTTCCGTGAGCGGGATGTCCATCTTCAGTTCAGATGATGCTTTAAACAACAGAGCCAGTCCTTGTGCATAACAGATGATCATCGAAAAATAAAGTGCGTCGGCCAGCTGGGTAATAAATACTTCATCGGGAACGGCAACTTCGTGGGTGCCGGATTTATACAAGGTTGATGCCTGAACCCGTTCTTCTTTTGCAGCCGAGAGGTCGCGAAGCGATACAGCGATATCGATTACCGGAACGGGAATGCCCATGTCCATCGAATCCTGTGATGTCCATTTGCCGGTACCCTTGGCACCGGCTTTGTCCAGTATCATATCGACCAGGCGGTTTTGCGTTTTATCGTCTGGCTGCAGAAAGATATCCCGGGTGATTTCAATCAGGTAAGATTGCAATTCGCCCTCGTTCCAGGATTTATACACTTTATGCAATTCATCATTGCTGAGTCCTTTACCCCGCCGAAGCAGCTGATAGGTTTCACTGATCAGCTGCATAATCGCATATTCAATGCCGTTATGCACCATTTTTAC
>Ga0075521_10000526_pt1 | contig 11371 bp, 11 predicted proteins | sample NGEPerD_FD_74785 | JGI IMG/M metagenome (GOLD analysis project Ga0075521, IMG submission 74785) | Arctic peat soil microbial communities from the Barrow Environmental Observatory site, Barrow, Alaska, USA - NGEE PermafrostAB12-D | ecosystem: Environmental > Terrestrial > Soil > Wetlands > Peat ...
TGGCCAGCGTGTCGTGTCCGACCACATCAGACTGTTGGGCCGCTGGTTGGCTGAAGGTTGCCTCGTCCAGCGTCGGCATTGTCTTGCGGTCGATCAACGGTGGTGCGACGTGGTCGACGGAGGCTCAGACGCCGACAGGTTTTTCTTCTCCCGGGTCCCTCAACGGGACCGGGTTCACCGGGATCACCTGCCCGACGTCGACCCAGTGCTACGTCTGGGGCGATGACTCTTACGGCGGAGTGGCTTTCGCCAGTAGTGACGGCGGGTCCAGCTGGTACTTCATCCAGCCCGAGCAGGAGCTCTATCTCACGGGAGCAGTCAACGGGATCTCCTGCTGGTCAGCGCTCTCCTGCATGCTTGTAACCAACGACAGCACCTACTACGGAGTTGCTCTGACCATCGATTCGACGTCGAATGGAGGTGCCACCTGGACGGAGGATGCGCTCCCTGACGGCTTGGCCCAATACGACTCTCTCGTGTGCCCAGGAGCAGGCATGTGCACCGTTACCGGGTCGGAATCCTTCGGCGGCGGCTACTCGGCGGATGGACTCATAGCGTCGACCTCCAACAACGGCGCCTCCTGGACGACCACTCCCATACCGTGGATGGAGGATGTCAAGGCGATCAGCTGCGCGGCGACCTGCATGGCTGTCGGACCAGGCAATCTCGCCAACTGGAACCGAGGTGAAGTTGCCGCTCAGACCGGATCCGGGGCGTGGGGAGCTCTGTCGCAGCCGACGGGGACTCCCGACCTCGACGCCGTGTCCTGCATCGGGGCCAATCCATGCGTGGTCGGAGGAACCATTCCGAATGGCCCGGCGCCGGGGGACGCCCTCGTGGGCGTTCCCGCCGACAACTCGCCCGCCCCTCCGCCGCCCCTGGCCGGCCCGGTCGTGGGCATGGCATCAGTGCCGAACGGAGACGGGTACTGGCTCGTCAACGCAGCGGGAGCCGTATCTGCCCACGGAGCGGCTCAGCTCTTCGGCTCGATGGCCGGTCAGCCGCTCAACGCGCCGATCAGCCACATCGTGGCGGCGTCCGACGGCAAGGGGTACTGGCTGGTCGCGAAGGATGGCGGGACGTTCAGCTTCGGTGATGCCCAGTTCTTCGGATCGATGGGTTCTTCCCATCTCAATGCCCCCGTGGTGGACATGGCCCCTACGGCCGATGACCGGGGCTACTGGTTGGTTGCCTCCGACGGTGGGATCTTCAGCTTCGGCGACGCGGTGTTCCACGGCTCCATGGGCGCGGCGCACCTCAACCAACCAGTCGTCGGGATCGCGGACGACATGGCAACCGGCGGCTACTGGGAGGTGGCCAGTGACGGCGGTATCTTCGCCTTCGATGCGCCGTTCTACGGATCGACAGGTGCCCTGCACCTGAACCAGCCGATCACGTCGATGGCTCCGGCAGCCGGCGGCGCCGGCTACTGGTTCGTCGCGACGGACGGAGGTGTGTTCAGCTTCGGCTCCGCAGCCTTCCGAGGCTCGATGGGCGGTTCCGTCCTCAACGCGGCGGTCGTCGGAATGGCCAGCGATGTCACGACCGACGGTTACTGGCTGGTGGGTGCGGACGGCGGCATCTTCACATTCGGCGCACCGTTCTATGGGGCCGACTGAATGGGAGTAGGCACTCGCGCCAGCCGGCATCCCGTGAGGTCTGCGGCTCGCCTCGCGATCGTGGGAGTGCTGGGTACAGCGACTGTGTGGACGCTCGGGATCATCGCCGAGCCATCCGCGGCATCAGCGGCTGCGACACCGATCGAGTCCCAGATGTCGACTGAGATCATCGCCCAGATAAACGCCGAGCGATCGGCCCGGGGCCTGAGTGCACTCCACTACGACGCCAACCTCGCGACGCTTGCGCAGAACTACGCTGACGGCCAAGCCGCAGGCACCGAACCGCCGGGGGACCCGGATTACACCTACGCCCAGGTCTCGTCCTACCTGTGGTTCGGCTTCGTGTCCGCTGCAGCAGGCACGACGGACGTCTCGTCGACGTACACCCTCGCCTGGATGGGGTCCGCCCCTCATCGGGACACCCTCCTGCAGGAGGTGCCGAATCAGGGGATCGGCGTCGGACTGTCCTGTGGGGTGGACGGGACGGCCTGGGCGCAGGTCGCCGTCGGGTCGACCACCGACAATGACCCCAGCTACACGTCAGGAACGCCAGCATCCCCCATGGTCACACCAGAAGGCAGTGGCTCGTCGTGCACCACCCCGGCCCGATCCTCTGCGTGGCCCACATCGGGTATCGCTCCCACGCCCTCGGGCAATGGGTACTGGCTGGTCGATGCCCAAGGCGACGTCACGTCCCATGGTGATGCCACACCGTATGGAGGAATGGGTGGAAGCGATCTGAATGCACCGGTCAGCCACATCGTCGCCACGCCGGACGGGCACGGCTACTGGCTCGTCGCCTCGGACGGGGGCACGTTCTCCTTCGGTGACGCCGGATTCTTCGGATCGATGGGCGGAACTCGGCTCAACGCGCCGGTGGTCGATCTCGCCCCCACGCCCAGCGGCCGGGGCTACTGGCTGGTCGCGTCCGATGGTGGCGTGTTCGCCTTCGGTGATGCCCGGTTTGCGGGTTCGATGGGCGGCTCGCCTCTGAACGCACCCGTGATCGGGATCGCCGCGACACCGACTGGGAAGGGATACTGGTTAGTCGCAGCCGACGGTGGTGTGTTCACGTTCGGTGACGCGGTGTTCCGAGGCTCCACCGGGTCGATGCACCTCAACTCCCCGATCGTGTCCATGTCGCCAATCAGCGACGGAACGGGGTACTGGTTTGTGGCCTCCGATGGCGGGGTCTTCGCGTTCGGCGCACCGTTCCGAGGGTCGATGGGCATGCAGCACCTCAACGCTCCCATCGTCGGTATGGCCATCGATTCGGCAACGGGCGGCTACTGGATGGTTGCTTCGGACGGCGGAGTCTTCAGTTTCGACGCGCCCTATCTCGGGGCAGGGTGACCAGAAATGGCACTGGTGTACTGGACCGGGTCAGGCGCGGCACGGGCACTGGAATGGGCAAGTTGACATGGCGATGAAAGTGAGGCGGACATGACCGATTCGTACGAAGAGCTGAGGCGAACCCGTTGGGCGGCCGAACAGACGGCGAAGGCGTCCCAGAAGGCAAGCAACTACAACAGGCAGACCGCTCAGTACGCCTCGGATTCGTCCGGCCACGCCTCAAGAGCGGCGGACGCCCAGGAACAGCAGGCAAGAGCGGCCCAGCAAGCCGCTGCAGCCCAGGCAGCGTCTGCTGAAGCACATCAACAGATGGCCCAGACGGCCCTGCAGGCACAACAGGACCAGCTCAACTTCCACTACAAGATGTGGCTGCAGACGGAGGACGGCCGGGCCTTCTCGCGGTGGAGCACCATGGCAACGGAGTTTCTGGCTGTCATCGACAGGGTGACCGGAGAACTGCCGGTTCGATGGAATAGGGCCTGGTTGGCGGCGAGAGCACGTGTCCTTCCCGAAGGCGTCTCCGAAAAGGGACAGTTCGGTGGTCAGATCGGCGGCATCGTGATGGCCGTGCTCGGAATACTCGAGATCGCTCGCCATTTGTCGACACCAACGGACCTCATGATCAGCGGCCCCGTATCGCTGGTGGTGATTGCCGTCGGCATCGCCGTTGCCGTGCGGGGGGCCAAACGCGAACAGGTGCGCCGGAGCGCCTACAACCAAGCGATGGACGAGTGGTTTGGGCAGATGGGCATTCCGCGATCGCTTGAGTTCCCTCCGCCGCTACCTGCGTGGGCGTTCAACCAAGCCGACCTGCTCGATGCCGCCCGCGAGGTTCGGCATTGGCTCGGCCGAGCCCTTGATCTGCCGGATCCGCGGATGCTCCCGTGGGACCTTCCTCAGCCTGTGGCTGTGCGAGTGATCCCGAACTGGCCCTTCGAGGTGCAAGAGGAGTGGGCCTACATCGTCAGCGCGTGACATCGAGCTGGAACCAAAAGACGACCCACAGATGTCCGTCAGCCTTCGTTCGAGCTTCCGGTGCACCCGGGAGTCTGACGAGCGCCATACGCCCAGTCCAGTCACCAACCCCACAAGTTCGCCCCGAATCCGAATCCCAACAGAGAGGTCGACATGATCCCGACCGGCTTTCGAAACTCCATGGCCGCCAAGCTGGTCGCTGCAGCACCCATGATTGCGACAGCCTCGCCTGTGGCATTGCTGGGCACCGCTTCCTCGGCGACTGCCGACGCGCCCTGGACCACCACCTCTAGCGCCTCCTCCTCCTCGTTCGCAGCGGTGTCCTGCCCAGGGGGTGGTAAGGGAACCGGTTGCGGTTCATGTACTCGCCGACCTGCGTCTCCGGGGTGTCCGCAATTGCCGGCCACCTCGGAGCCAGGTTGCCGAACGGTGGAAGTAACAGGCAGGTACACGTGCCAGGAAATGGGTCGGCCCTATCGGTCGCGTCATCTCCCGCTCCCATTTCGGCAGGCCCAGCAGTGAATGTTCGATTGCGCAGGCAGTAGCCCACCCAGTCCGCCACATCCCCATCTGTCCCAGGCCGGGTAACGGCAAATTAGCGAGGAAGAAGCACTTGTCGCCACTTTTGAGGACACGTAAATCGAGACTTGTCATCGCGGTCGTGGGACTTGTTGCGGTCAGTTCGGTAGTGACTCTCACAGCTGCGACGACGCCAACAGCAGCCGCGGTCGAGCCGTCTCCGGCCTTCTACGGCTCTACCGGCAACATCGCGCTGAACAGGCCGATCGTCGGCATGGCGGCCACCCCGGACGGCGGCGGATACTGGCTCGTGGCGTCGGACGGCGGGATCTTCGCCTTCGGTGATGCCCACTTCTACGGCTCTACCGGCAACATCGCGCTGAACAGGCCGATCGTCGGCATGGCCACCTCGGCCAACGTTTCCGGGTATTGGCTCAGCGCCACCGACGGCGGCGTCTTCACCTCCGGCCCAGGACTGACAACCTCCACCACACCCTCGACAACTACGCCCACGACCCCGAGCCCAACACCCACAGCACCTTCCTCTGACGAGTTCGCTGATCCCAGTTGGACATCACTACCTACGGCGTCTGCGTACAACACGGCTCCTACGTGCCCGCTGAATGTCGCGAATGCATGGATCTGTGACCCGCAAGGTTCGGCCTGGCCGCCACAGGACCCGTTCAATCCAGAGCGCTACCTCAATAGCGCTTACTGGCCCGCCGAGAAGCGCCCAGACGTTGAAATGTACGCGATCCAGAGATACGGCTACTACTACGACAACTGCTTGTCCCATCTGCCGCACTACTGCTTCCTCACCGACGCCGAGGCGGTCGGCTATCCCGTCACGCACACTCCGGCGGTCGGGGATCTGTGGGTAGCCCCTGGTGAGTGCTTGTCTTGGGAGGACCTCGGTGGCACCGTTGCCTCGCCGTCCACCTGCAGTGACGCCAATGACACCGACTGGTACATGGGCTATGTGGAAGCAGTCCTTCCCAACGGGTCATTCATTCAGAGTTGGGGCGGCAGCACTACCCCAGCCGACACGGGCATCGAACTGACGGAGTTCTCAGGCGCCATGGATCCGTATACGGACTTCATAGGACTGATGCCACCCGGCAGCCCTACACCGGAGATCGCACATGCTGCGGATACGGCAAGGGGGTGAGCGATGACCTTAGGTCGCCACTTGGAAGAAGACCGCCACGTCACAGCTGGACCGCCCGGGGTTCGTCGCCCGACCGCCATCTTCGCGGCTGCGTTGTTGACCCTCATCAGTGCGTGCGCAATCATCACGAGCGTCAGATCGAAAGCGCGGGACTTGGTGCCAGTTGTGGCCAAGCCAGTCTGCTCGAGACCGACAGCCACTCAGGCCAGTTGCCTGTCGCTGATCGTCAAGCACAATGCATACGGCGTGGCGTCTCCCCGGACCGGACTCTCACCGGCTGGCTGACGAGAGCTTGCGCTCGGTTACGTCATGACCGCTCCTTTGCCCTCAGGGCGTCCGAGCTGCTGGACGCACGTGGATCATTTAGGTCACCCTCGGAACGCTTCCGGCTCAGCATCGGACCTTCTACTCACGCCCCGAAGTGCCGTTGATGGGAAGGCAACTGTCAATCATGAGCGAGCACTACGCTGACAATGCCGGGAGCGGGAGCACCAGCTGATCGCCACCAACTTGGCATCAGCCCATCAACCTTTGCGAGTGCTGGAGGAAGCGCTTGCTCAAGGTCCGCGTCAGTTCGCCGCCGTTCCAGTTGACGCCCCAGTACGAGAATCCTCAACGGGCGGAGCTTACGGGACGCCGCCGGGCAGCGACCCGGCCTGACCTGGACCGTCACCGTACGAGGTTCCCCTGTCGACAAGCTGGCTGGCGTTCCGACAGGCCTGCCTCCTGTGGGCTCAGGTAGCGCAGAAGGCAATGACTCGTTGCCACAGCAACTCCGAACTGGCGGCGTCGTATTCGAGGGGCAAGGACGCGTCGGTGAATAGATGACCACTGCCCGGATAGTCGAAGATCTCGACCGGTGCTCCGGCCAAGTGGATTGCCTTCGATACCGCGTCGATTGATGCCTGCTGGCGGAATGGATCATCGAGCGCGTTGTGGATCTGTGCCGGTACGCCGGACGGCCACGCCGAGGCGCCGAGCATCTCTAGCGAAAGGACACCAGAAAGCATGACTACCCCGGCAACGTGCCGGCGGGTTGCCACAAACTCGGACATACCGCCGCCGTTGGAGAAGCCGGCGGCAATGAAGCCGTCGGCGAGGTGCTCAACTGCGCCGACGGCCCGTTCCATGAGGACGGGGTAGCCAACGTCCGCTGCATACGCTGAGGCCCTCTCGTAGTCGTCGAAAACCAGGCCGTCGTATTGGTCGACGATCTCGACGTCGTGTCCCTCGGAACGAAGCAGCTCTGCAGCGTCAACCACCCCAGGGCGGACACCGAGCACGGAATGGAACAGGGCGATCTTGCTCACTGAGGTCTCCTCGGCTGGCTGAACTGTACACCGTACAGCTTAGCTGGACAGTGTACAATAAACAAGTGCAGCCCCTGAGAAGTCCGGGCCAGCGTGCAGGCCTCACTCACGCCAGGGTGCTCGCCGCCGCGCGTGAGTTGCTGGCCGAGTCCGGGTTCGAGGCGCTGACCATGCGAAGTCTCGCCCTTCGCCTCGATGTCAGCCCGAACGCTCTGTACAGCCATGTGGAGAGCAAGACCGCACTGATCGACGACGTGCTCGACGACGTGCTCAGCGAAGTGAAGACACCCGATTCGAACATCGAGGACGCCAGCGCGAGCCTCCACGCGATCATGGCCTCGACTCACGAGGTCCTACTCGCGCATGTCGACCTCGTGCCGCTCTTTCTTGCCCGTCAAGGAGCGCGGGGTCCCAATGCCCAAGCCCTGGGCGAGATTGTTCTCACCCTTCTTGCACGGGAAGGCGTGGACGGGCCCCGAGCCCGCGAAGCGCTTCGTGTCCTCATCGTTTACACGATCGGGTTCACTGCTTTCGCTACCCAGGCGCCGCTGATGCCCAAGGACCAGCAAGAGCCCTCGACCTGGGAACTCGCAAAGAATTTTGACAGTGGCTTGCGCTGGCTACTGAACGGGATTGCAGCGCCGAACTGAGCGTCGATCGCTGGGCACAATGACCTCCAACGGGAATGTCATTCAATCGGACCAGCACACTGGCATTGTCTCGGTCCGGTCGCCGATCCGCTATCGGTGATCATCCCAACCGAGCCAGGGGATGACCGGCCGGTAAATTCGGTGTGCCCGATGCCATTCGCCATCCGGCACGCCGGATGGCGCAGCCTTGGACATTGCCGGGGTGGTCAGCTCGTGAGCGCATGCTGGACGGCGTTGTTGATGAGCATCTCGGTGCCGAACCAGCCCCAGTAGATGCGGTGGGCGGCGATGCGGCCGTCGGTGAGTTCCATGACCTCGCTGATGTCGACCTGGTCACCTTCCGGCGTGGCTCGCAGGTACTCCCACGACAGGGTGTGACCGTCCCACAGGTAGCTCCCGTTGCGGTGCCAGCGGACGAACTCGTTGGGCCGGCGCCGTCCTCCCTCGGTGAAGAACCGGCCCAGCTCGGCCTTGCCGCGCAGGACCCCGCCGGGGCGGTCGAGGATGCGGGGCACGAGGGGGCTCTCAAGCGTGGCGTCGTCGCTGTATAGCTCGAGCAAACCAGCCACGTCGACCGTACGGGCTCGGCGGTCCCACTCGTCGAAGACGAACTGGGCACGTTCACGGCTGGTCTGCGGCCGGGGGTCGCTGCTCATTGGTGACGCTCCTCGATCTGCTCGCTCGGTGGATGACTCGACTCTACGGCCGGGACGCTTTGTCTGCGAACAAAACGTGTTTGTGGGATAGTGGGTCATGAGCGAGGCGCCCGATGGCCGGGATCGCGCCCTGGCGCCGATAGCGGCGCTGTTCGGTGACCCAGCCCGCTCCGCCATGCTCACCGCTCTGGCTGGCGGCCACGCGCTCCCCGCCGGCGAACTGGCCCGCCGGGCCGGGGTGCATCCGGCGACGGCCACCGCCCATCTGCGTCGGCTCGTTCAGGGCGGCCTGGTGCAGGTCCGGGTCCAAGGCAGACACCGATACCACGAACTCGCCGGCCCCCAGGTCGCCGTCGTGCTCGAAGCGCTCGCCCAGCTCGCCCCGTCCTCCCCGATCCGCTCCCTACGGGACCACCACAGTGCTACTGACCTGGCCGAGGCTCGGACCTGTTACGACCACCTTGCCGGTCGACGCGGCGTCGAACTACGCAATCGGCTGCTTGCGAGCGACGCCCTCCGCACCACTGACGACCGCGACCACATCCTCACCGACCACGGTCGCCAGTTGGTCGCCGAGCTGGGCATCGAGCCCGATCACCTCCAAGCCACCCGACGAGTCTTCGCCCGTTCCTGCATTGACTGGACCTCCCGCCGCCCGCACCTGGCCGGAGCACTACCGGCTGCGATCACCAGCCGACTCCTCGCCCTCGGATGGCTGTCGCGCACCGGAGACAGGACCCTGCGTGTGGCTCCCGACTACGACCGGCGCATCGATGACTGGCTACCCTCAGAGTGTCCGACGTCCGATTGAGCGATCGGCTTGCGGACCGTTGTCCAGTCTTGCGAGTGCCCCCAAATATTCGGCAGCCAGGCCTCCGGAGGTGCCCACTCGTGCCTGGTCGGGGGCAGTTCGCGGGCGGCAAGCACGCTCCCGTCGGTAACGCGCCCCGACCCGGCAGCGATCGGGGTCAGCGCCAACGATGATGTCGCTTGCGCGTTATGGGGCACCCTTCGGAGGCCTGATCCGTCGAGCTGGTCCATCCGCAGGCTGCTCGGGCGGCCGAACTGATGGAACCATTTCGACTGCTCGCGGTGAGCAAACATTTGGCCGTCCCGGCTCGGAAGGGTGGGTCCGTGACCCGGCCGCTTGGGGCAGTCTGGAATCGACCAGAGGTCGACCCCAACCCGGCAGCCTCTTGGGGGCGCACTCGCCTCCGGCGATCTTCCTGACGCCGCCGCAGCGTCGGATGCCGATCGTTCATGTCGACGGCACCCGCATCGCCAGACCACCGGTTGCAACCAGGCTCGTGGCACCACCATCATCGTCACCTTCCTCGACAGCGTCGGGAACGATGGTCGTAGTGGTTCGTTCCCGCAAGAGGTCTCCCACCTTCGCCAGCACGCGGGTGTTCCGGGCACCGATCATCTGCCATGCCCGGTGGATGGCGATCATGAAGAAGATGATCACCAGTTACCCCATGTCTCGTGCCGGGCACCTAAAACCGGCTCGGACCGTCAACTCCCAGATCAGAGAGCCAGGAGCCGGTATCCCGTGCCTTCACGTATTTGCAAGTCTGAGATGACGACCATGTGCTTGCTTGGACTCGTACATTGCTGAGTCGGAACTTGAGATCAGCTCATCAGCTGTGATTTGCGGAGTACCACAAGCGATTCCGAAGCTGGCCACGATGGGCACCGAAACTCCTGGAAGGGAGAACTCAGGCTCTAGTGCTTTTTGCAAGCGTCGCGCCACTGCCATCGCGGGCTCCTCGGCTGATACGCCTGGACATACGACTATGAACTCATCCCCACCAAGACGACCGATCAGATCACCTGGTCTGATGGCGGACCGAAGCCGTTCGGCGACGGCGGCGAGTACCCGGTCTCCTGCCTGGTGTCCATATTGATCGTTGACCAGCTTGAATCCGTCGAGATCGGCGAAGATGACGCTCACCTTGCCGGAGTGGCGGATCAGTTCGTCTCCGAGATCCCCCATAAGCGCCCGCCGGTTTCTGAGTCCAGTCAACACATCGGTGTCGGCCATACGCCGCAAATCGGTGACATCTACCATGCAACCCAAGACGCCGAGACCTCGGTCCTCGCTATCCACCGAGCGCAAGGTGACCCGAACTGAGCGTGTCCGCCCACCATCCATCGAACGTGTCAGTTCCAGATCGGCGTCGAGGCCGTCCATCATGACCGCAGCAATCGCCGCCTCCAGTGGCGGTCCCCCTGATGACATGGCCGTGGTCAAGTCCGAGAGTGAGTGAATCGGGACATCTCCAATGAGGTCCCGAAGTACCGGATTCACGAACACCACGCTGTTGTCCCCGGCGACATGAAAGAGTCCGACTGGAACGGTATCGGTCAACCGGCGAAGAAACTGCTCGTTGTGGCGCAACGCCTCGACCGCTGCCATCTCCTCAGAGACATCCAGCAGCTGGGCCACGACAACGGTGGTGCCATCGTCTTGAAGCTGGAAGTCGTTTGAGGTCTCCATCCAGAGCCAGGATCCGTCTTTGCACAGGTAGCGGAGCCGTGCGCTTTGAATGCTGCGGCCGTGCTTGCCGCTTAATCGGCTCATCCAGTTGTCGATGGCGCGGACGTGGTCGTCTGGATGGACAAAGTCGAGGGTCGAGTGGCCCACCAGATCTGATGCGGCCCAGCCAAGCATGAGCGTGGTGGCTCGATCCACCGACACGATCGAGGCGGTCTCGCTCTTGATCATCGTTCCCAGTCGCGGCCTTGTTGGCAGTAGCTCGGCTGCCCGGATCGGACCCCGCGGATCGTCTTCAAACCCGTCGCCGGAGGTCACCACACGCAGTACGATCCCGTGTTCTTCTCGCAGGTCGAGATAGTGCAGGAGGAGCACGTTCTCCGGATCGCTCGACATGTGGATCTTTGCTACGCCTATTCCCCGCTCCAATGCTGCAACGAACCCGTCGGTCACCGTACGCGAATCCTCGGGAATCACCAGTTCGAGGAACGACCGGGTGTCCACTTGATGCCCCGAACCCAAAGGAATCGAGTCCGGCATTTCCATTGGGGCACCGTTCGGACTGACTGCACCCACCATGGCGTCGGCATGCGATTCCAGCCACGACGCAAGTGATTGGTTGGC
>Ga0075521_10000527_pt1 | contig 11369 bp, 2 predicted proteins | sample NGEPerD_FD_74785 | JGI IMG/M metagenome (GOLD analysis project Ga0075521, IMG submission 74785) | Arctic peat soil microbial communities from the Barrow Environmental Observatory site, Barrow, Alaska, USA - NGEE PermafrostAB12-D | ecosystem: Environmental > Terrestrial > Soil > Wetlands > Peat ...
GTAAAAAGAAGGTATCAAAAGAGTTAATTCAGTCATGAAAGTTCCTTTCCAAAAATCAGATGGTCAGCAAAACCCGCGTGAAAAGGGAGTTTGCGAACTGTTCGAAATGCAGCAGGAACAAACACCCGGCTTAAGGGCAGTAAGTTACAACGGCCAGAGCATTACGTATTCGGAACTGAACAGGCGGTCTGATCTTTTAGCTGCCCGTCTCATGAAAAATGAAAGGGATGGTTTATTTATAGGAATTAGTTCCACCCGAAATGTAGAAATGATCATTGGAATACTGGCCATCCTGAAGGCGGGAAAAGCCTATCTGCCTCTGGATCCAGACCATCCTCCGGCCCGGATTATACAACTGCTACGTGAATCGGGTATACAATCTCTCGTCTGTAAAGATTGCGAATTTGGTTTTTATAATGCGCTGCAGACCGGGATGGAATTATGGGCAACGGATGTCTTATATGATAACGGTCAGGTAAAAGACAAACAGCACTCCGAACTGGTTTACTTATTATACACTTCAGGCTCAACCGGTATTCCAAAAGGAGTCTGCATGACCAATGACTCCATGGCTAACCTCCTTCAATGGCAGCGAAAGAATTCACTGGCAGGAGCGGGCACCAAAACGCTGCAGTTCAGCCCTCTTGGATTTGACGTATCCTTCCAGGAAATATTTTCAACACTGACAACCGGAGGTGAATTGGTTTTGGTTGATGATGACCGGCGTCTGGATCCGCTTCTTTTATTGCAATTCATTGAAGAAAATTCCATAGAGCGGATTTTTCTTCCCTTTGTTGCACTTCAGATGCTTACCGACGCAGCCAATACTCACCAACTTTTTCCTTTCCCTTTAAAGGAGATCATTACAGCAGGAGAACAATTGAAAATAACGCCTCAGATCACACGGTTTTTTTCAAATTTACCTGCATGCAGTTTGTATAACCAATACGGGCCCACAGAAACTCATGTGGTAACTGCATTGAAGCTGCGGGGAGATCCGGCGACCTGGCCGGATCTCCCCGCCGTTGGTTATCCGATTGACCATACTGATATTTTTATTCTCAGCGAACTGGGAAAGGAAGTATCGTTATCTGAATCTGGTGAAATATGCATAAGTGGTATTAGTCTCTCAAAAGGATATTTAAATCAGCCAGACCTTACCGATGAAAAATTTATCATCTGGCAACATCCTGAACTGGGCAATTTGCGCATATATAAGACCGGTGACCTTGGCCGGCGTGATTCAGATGGCCGGATTGAATTTATTGGCCGGCGGGACGAGCAGGTTAAGATTCGCGGTTATCGCATTGAGCCCGGTGAAATTGAAGCCCTGCTGAATCAACAGACAGGCGTTCAGCATGCCGTGGTATTGGCCAGGGAAGATCAGCCCGGTGAAAAGAAATTGGTCGCCTATCTTATTTCATCTAACGGGAAAAAAGATTCGATTCAGATCCGCCATTCAATTGAAAAACTTTTGCCGGCTTATATGGTGCCTTCTGCCTTAATCTGGCTGGATCAATGGCCGAAAACTTCAAGCGGTAAGATAGACAGGAAAGCGCTGCCGCCGCCGGAAAAGAAACGGCCGGAACTTTCTGCACTATATCAGGCTCCCCATACCCAGGCCGAAAAAGAAATTAGTGCCTGCCTGGCCGGAATATTACAAGTTGACCATGTTGGTTTAGCAGATAATTTTTTTGAACTCGGCGGCAATTCCCTGCTGGCACTAAAAGCAGTTGCCGCCCTGAAGAAATCGCTTCTGGTTGATCTGCCGGTAACAAAATTTTATCAGAGCCCCACGGTTTCCGGCATCATTGGGAATCTTGGGCTGACGGAGAAAACTGAGGCTGTCGTGAATAGGCATTTGTTGGGCGACACCAGGGATATCGCAGTGATTGCGATGGCGGCGAGATTTCCAGGTGCACAAAACCTTGATGCATTCTGGACTCTGTTGAAAGAAGGGAGGGAAACCATTTCTTTTTTTACAGCGGATGAACTGGATATTGGAATTCCGGACGAACTAAGAAATAATCCGGACTATATTAAAGCCAGGGGTATTATTGAACAGGCAGAGGAATTTGATGCGGCTTTTTTTGGTATCAACCCCCGCCTGGCGGAGCTTATGGATCCCCAGCAGAGGATATTTCTCGAAATTGCCTGGGAGGCGTTGGAAAATGGCGGCTGTGTTCCGTCGAGATATAAGGGAACCATTGGCGTTTTCGCCGGTACGGGCAATAATACGTATTACCTGAATAACGTTCAGGGTCATCGGGATTTGATCGAGCAGGCGGGCAGCTTCCTGGTGATGACTGCCAATGAAAAAGATTATATCGCAACGCGGACCGCATATGAGCTCAACCTGAAGGGCCCTGCAGTCAGTGTTCATTCGGCATGTTCCACTTCGCTTCTGGCCATTGCCGAAGCTGTAGAAAGTTTGCGAAGGGGTCAGTGTGATATGGCACTGGCAGGCGGCGTTTCTGTTACAGTTCCCATTCGTAGCGGACATATTTTTCAGGAAGGTGCCATGTACAGCCGGGACGGCCACAACAGGAGTTTCGATGCGGAAGCAGCGGGCACGGTATTTAGTGACGGTGCCGGGGTGGTTCTGTTAAAAAATTTGGATCAGGCGATCGCCGATGGCGATACTATTTTTTCAATCATCCGGGGAGTTGGTCTGAATAATGATGGCAGGGGAAAAGGAAGTTTTACAGCGCCAAGTGCAGAGGGGCAGGCAGGCGCTATAACCATGGCCATCAAAGACGCAGGTGTCCATCCGGCGCAGATCAGCTACATCGAAGCGCATGGAACTGCAACACCACTTGGAGATCCGATTGAGATCGACGGATTGAATATGGCATTCGGCCCGCAGGAGAAAAAGCAGTATTGTGCTTTAGGTTCTGTTAAATCAAATATCGGTCATTGTACCGCTGCTGCGGGTGTTGCAGGCTTCATAAAAACTACGCTGTCTCTATACCATAAAAAATTACCGGCATCAGTCAATTTCAAAAAACCCAATCCGCATATTCATTTTGACCAGACTCCTTTTTATGTCAATGATCGTTTCAAAGACTGGGAAACCACCGGCAAGCGTATCGCGGGTGTGAGTTCTTTTGGTGTCGGAGGAACCAATGTACATGTCGTTCTCGAAGAATGTATACCACAGCTTTCTGACGTACATACGATTCAGGGTCCGGAAAAATCTTTGCAATTGATCTGCTGGTCAGCAAAAAATGAAAAAAGCCTGGAATCATATGCAGCCAAATTAACTGATCATCTCGTTAAACTGGAGACGGATCATCTGGCGGACCTGGCATTTAACCTTCAGAATTCACGCGAATCATTTCGTGCCAGGCGTTTCCTCATCGCTGGCGACCGGGGTGAGCTCCTTCAAAAATTAAAATCCAGGCCGTCTTCCCAGGATCACGCTTTCCTGCAGGAATATATAGATGGTGTGGTATTTATATTTCCGGGACAGGGATCGCAATACCCGAATATGGGCAGGGAACTTTACGAACAGGAACCGGTATTCAGGCAGGCGATTGATGAATGCGCAGTTTTGCTTTTCCCGTTAATGAATGAAGACATACGGGAAATTATATTTCCGGTTCAGATCAATACTGATTCCACACATAAGATTCATAACACGTATTATACCCAGCCTGCACTCTTCGCAATAGAATATGCGGTCGCAAAACTTTGGATCAGCTGGGGCATCCGACCGGCAGCATTCATCGGACATAGTATCGGTGAATATGTTGCAGCGCACCTGGCTGGTGTATTTAGCCTGGCGGATGGACTCAGTCTTATTTTTACGCGGGGCAGAATGATGGCTGCGTTGCCTGCAGGCAGCATGATGAGTGTCCGATGCGGGCAGGAAAAAATAAAAGCCCTTTTACCGCCTGAACTTTCGCTGGCAGCTGTGAACAGCCCAAACCTTTCTGTAATATCCGGTCCTGAAAATGGCATTCTTGAATTTTCCGCTGTATTGACATTACAGGGAATTCCCAACAAGCTCTTGCAAACCAGTCATGCATTTCATTCAGACATGATGGCTCCCATACTGGTTGATTTTGAAAGGCATGCTGCAACGATAACCATGCAGGAACCCGGGATACCGATTATTTCCACACTGACCGGGAACTGGATCGGGAAGAATGAAATGACAAAGCCAACGTACTGGGCGAATCAACTCCGTTTACCGGTTCAGTTTGCTGATGCGATAAAAACAATTTCTCAAAAGGGAAATTTCATGCTGGTGGAAGCGGGCCCCGGCCATGTACTAACCAGCCTGATCAGGCATCAGGGGATAAAAAAAAATCTGCCCGGGGTGGCGAGCCTCGATGGTCAGAACGGAACACCGGATCTTCAGGTTATGCTTACAGCGATCGGGCAACTGTGGTTAAATGGCATTGAACCCGACTGGTTATTATTTTACAAGGGGCAACACAGGCAAAAGGTACCGGTTCCTTCATACGCATTTGACAGAAAACGTTTTTGGGTGGATCCCGTTCAATTTTCACCTGCAACAGGAATTTTTCCGGCATCCGCAAATGAAACCGGAATACCGGTTAATACCGTGTCTTCAACTGCGAATGAACCTGCTCCAAATACCCGTGAACGTAAAAAAACCCTGATCGAAAAGCTTAAAAAGATCTTTGAAAATGCATCAGGTATCGAAATGAAATCCGCAGAACCGGACAGACATTTTATTGAACTCGGATTTGATTCTCTTTTATTAACCCAGGTGTCCCTGAATTGTAAGAAGGAATTTGGCCTGCCTCTCAGCTTCAGGCAATTAAATGAAACCTGTACCAGCCTGGAATTACTTGCCGGATATTTAGATGAAAACCTGCCTGAGGAGGTTTATCCGGTAAAACAGAAAGCCCCGGTTTCAGATGATCAATCATCCATACAATATTTGTCCACGCAGATTGAAATGCTTGCCAGGCAGGTTGCTGATTTGCAGAAGGGAGAACAAAATACAGACTATAAAATTCCGGTCGTCAATCCATTGACCCGGATCAACGATAGTCATCAACTCTCCGAAGATGAGCAGGCCGAGATGAAAAAACCATTTGGGGCGACTGCAAGAATAGAAATACAGGCGACGGCTTTACATGAAAAACAAAAAGTTTTCCTGGACGAGCTTATCCTCAGGTATAATCAAAAAACCAGACGCAGCAAAGAGTATACTCAGGAACACCGTTCTTATATGTCCGATCCCCGCGTGGTATCCGGGTTTAAGCCCCTTACCAAAGAACTGGTATACTCAATAGTAGTTAATAAATCACTCGGCAGTCGTTTATGGGATCTGGATGGGAATGAATATATCGATGCGTTGAATGGATTCGGTTCCAATTTTCTGGGTTATCAGCCGGAGTCCGTTACGCGGGCTTTGCACCGTCAGATAGATGAGGGGTATGAAATTGGTCCCCAGCATGTGCTGGCCGGACAAGTGTGTAAACTGATTTGCGGGTTTACAAATTTTGATCGTGCCGCCCTCTGTAATACAGGCTCCGAGGCGGTGCTGGGTGCGATGCGCATTGCCAGAACCGTAACTGGACGTTCCACGATCGTCGCTTTTTCCGGATCCTATCACGGCATTAATGATGAAGTGATTGTAAGAGGAGCCAAAAATCTGAAATCTTATCCGGCAGCAGCAGGTATTATGCATGAAGCTGTACAGAATATGCTGTTACTGGATTATGGAACAGAGGAGAGTCTGACAATAATCAGGGAGCGGGCCCATGAACTGGCCGCCATTTTGGTGGAGCCTGTACAAAGCCGGAGACCGGATTTTCAACCTGTGGAATTCCTGAAGGCCATTCGGAAAATAACACTGGAATCAGGCGTTGTGCTCATTTTCGATGAAGTGATCACCGGATTCAGGATGCATCCCGGCGGTGCTCAGGCCTTGTTTGGAATTCAGGCAGATTTGGGTACGTATGGAAAAGTAATTGCCGGAGGATTGCCAATCGGAGTCATAGCAGGGAAAAAGGCATTTATGGATGCGCTCGATGGCGGCTACTGGAAATATGGAAATGCCTCTGTGCCTGAATCGGGAGTCACTTATTTTGCGGGAACCTTTGTGCGGCATCCCCTCGCTCTGGCAGCTTCCCTCGCTTCCCTGGAATACATGAAAACAAAAGGTCCCGCCTTACAGGCATCCCTAAACGAAAAGACGAGGGAAATGGCCGACACCATCAATCAGATTTGTATCCAAAAGGGAATATCGGTATATGTTGCCCAGTTCGGTTCACTCTGGAAAATAAAATTTAGGGAGGAGATACCCTATGGTGAATTGTTGTTTACGCTGATGCGCGAAAAAGGGATTCATATCTGGGATGGATTTCCCTGTTTCCTTACCGAAGCCCATAGTGCTTCGGATGTGAAAGCCATCACAGAAAAATTTGAAGAATCCGTAAATGAATTATTGGAATCCGGATTCCTGTCTTCTTCCCAGACCTTCCATTATGTACCTGTCATCGAACCCCAGATGGAAATCTGGTTGTCCTGCATGCTGGGTGGGGCAGATGCCAGCCGTTCATATAATGAATCGGTAAGCCTCAGACTAACCGGTGCACTAAATCTTCAGGTCATGGAGCGGGCATTGAAGGAAATTATTCTCCGCCATGAGGCCCTCCGTTCAACCTTTACCGAAGATGGCAGACAAATATGTGTTTACAGAAATTCGTCTCTTAAACTCCGCGTTGAGAATATCGCTGATCAAAACCTTTCTGAACAGGAAGAATATATCTCGACATTTACAAAGCAGAATGCACTGGATCCGTTTGATTTGATAAAAGGCCCCTTGTTCAGGGTGGATTTATTCAAACTTGGCGAAGAAGAATTTTATTTAACCCTCACTGCACATCATATCATTTGTGATGGCTGGTCGCTGGGCATCATTTTACAGGATCTCAGCAGATATTATGCGGCATTTACCGGGAATATGATTACGGATATTAAACCAGCGCCCTCCCTGAGTGACTATGCCGCCATGCAGATCCGGTTTGCAGAGACAGAAGATCATAAAAAAATTGAACAATACTGGATCAGCCAGTTTCAGCGTGATGTGCCCGTGTTGGATTTGCCAACAGATTTTCCGAGACCGCAGGAAAGGACATACAAAAGTCATCGGCTGGATTTTCCTCTGGATCAGGAACTGGTTAGTGCAATCAGAAAATTGGGTTCGCTGTCAGGTTGCACATTGGTCACTACGCTGATGGCCGCTTATGAGGTTTTCCTGCATAGTATTACCGGCCAAAAGGAAATCATACTGGGCATTCCAACTGCTGGTCAGTCGGTTTCCGGATTGTATGGACTGGTTGGCCATTGTGTAAACCTGCTTCCGATGAGGAGCCAACCGGAAGGGAAACTGCTTTTTTCAGAATATCTGAACAATAGAAAATCGCAGGTATTGAGCGATTATGATCATCAGCAGATCACATTCGGAAGTTTGCTGCAAAAACTGAATATCGCCAGGGACAGGTCGCGGGTGCCTTTGGTGCCGCTAACCTTTAATGTTGAATTGGGATTGGACGACGGAGTTGAATTCCCCGGGTTGAAATATGAATTATTCTACAATCCCAGAGAGTATGAGAATTTTGAAATTTCACTGAACGTGGGAGGAACTGTAGATAACATGGACGTACAGTGGTCGTACAATACCCAGCTTTTTAAAGCGTCCACGATCCGGTTGATGATGAAGTCATTTGAAAATCTCCTGTACCGGCTGGTTTCCGAACCGGATATCCGCATTATGGATATTTCATCCCCTGATTTGAAGCATTCGGATACTGAGGACCAGATTTCGCAGTACCCAAAGGAGAAATCCATAAGCTATTTGTTCAGCGAACAGGCCAGGAAAACACCATTCCGGAGGGCGCTCAGTTTTGGAAATAAAACACTCACATACCGGCAGCTCGACGAAAGATCGAATCAACTGGCGCATTTTCTAAAATCAAGAGGGGTTAAAAAAGAGGAAAGAATTCCGGTTTGTATGGAGAAATCCATTGATCTGATCATCGTGATTCTGGGAATTCTGAAATCGGGATGCGCTTATGTGCCGCTGGATCCGGAATATCCGGCAGCACGTATCAGGTTCATGTTGGAAGACGTCGGAGCGGGCATCATTTGTTGTAGCCGGAATTGCCTGGATGTCCTTGGAGCTCCAGATAACCGGCTGATTATTTTAATAGATGAAGAATGGGATTTGATTCTCAGGGAATCCATGGCACCGGTTTCCTTTGCGGGTAATGGCAGGGACCTGGCCTATGTTATGTACACTTCCGGATCAACCGGCAGGCCAAAGGGTGTAATGATCGAAAACAGGAATGTAGTCAGCCTGGTGCGGGGTGTACAATATGTAAATTTAACCGGAAGGAACATCCTATTAAACACAGGATCGGCATCGTTCGATGCGAGTAGTTTTGAATTCTGGTCCATGTTGCTGAATGGCGGCGAACTCGTTCTGTGTCCGGAACAAACCCTGCTGAACAACGAACTGTTGAAACAGGAAATCAGGAGACGAAAAGTGAATATCATGTGGTTCACGTCCAGTTTACTGAACCAATGGGTTGAGTTGGATATGGGCGTGTTTGAGGGATTACGCACCGTAATTGCGGGTGGCGAAAAGTTATCCGAAAAACATATTGAAAAATTGAGGAACCGTTATCCTTCAATGGAAATCATCAATGGATACGGGCCAACAGAGAATACAACTTTTTCACTCACTTACCCCGTCAGGGAGCGACAGATTACCAGACCCATACCCATCGGCACTCCAATAAATAACCGTACCGCATATATATTGAACAACCAATTGCAGTTATGCGGCGTAGGCGTTATCGGCGAATTATTTGTGGGAGGCGCCGGGGTAGGAAGGGGATACCTGAATCGCGCGGACCTGACGAAAGAAAGATTTATTCCGGATCCATTCAGTTCGGAACCAGGTGCAAGAATGTATCGTACGGGCGACCTAACGCGGCAAATGCCGGATGGCAATCTGGAATTTCATGGCCGGCTGGACGACCAGGTAAAAATCAGGGGCTTTCGCATCGAGCCGGCAGAAATTGAATCTGTGATACTGCAATTTCCCGGTATTCAGCAAGCGGCGGTTTTAGCACGCGGGGATCTTTCATCGGAAAGAAAATTAATTGCATATATCGTATCTCCGGGCAAAGTCAGCAAAGAGGAATTAACAACTTTCCTGGAATCAAACCTCCCGGCCTATATGGTTCCCCGGGTCTTTATTCCCCTGAACCGGTTGCCGCTGAATGCCAATGGAAAACTTGATAAAATCGCACTGCCTGATCCGGATCTTTTACCGGATTTCGGGAACAGGGTTATTAAGGAACCCGAAACCGAAACGCAGCTCATGCTGGCAGGAATTTGGAAAGAAGCATTGCGTGTCCAACAGCTGAGTATAAACGATAATTTTTTCGAGTTGGGAGGCCATTCGCTGATAGCCGTTCGGGTAATGAAAATGATAGAAGAAAAATCAAAACACCGTCTGCCCATCACTGCCCTGTTCGAAGCGCCAACAATTGAAAAGTTAAGTGGAATGCTGGACCGCGATGAGAAAAAAGATTCCTGGAAATCTCTGGTGCAGATAAAAACCGGCGGCAGTAAACCACCACTGTATATTGTACATGGGTCCGGATTAACCGTGTTAATATTCCATGCACTTGCCATGGGCCTGGACGCCGACCAGCCTGTTTATGGACTGCAGGCCAGGGGTCTAAATGGTCTGGATGAACCTTTTGACAATATGGAGGAAATAGCTGCTTATTACGTAGGGGAAATATTGGAACAAAATCCTCAGGGACCTTATAACCTGGCTGGTTATTCTTTTGGCGGTATCGTGGCATTTGAAATGGCCAAACAACTGAAAGCCGCGGGTCGGGAAGTGAATATGCTTGCCATCTTCGATACCAATGCCGATCATTCATCACATTTCGACGACTGGGCACTTAAGATGAGTAAAAAATTTAAACGGCAGTTTCCCAAATTTAAATTTATCCTGAGATCTTTCAGGAATCACCCGGCTGATACCTTGGCCTATCAGCTAAATTTTTTGAAAAGTAAATGCATTCGCCTGATCGCCAACGCTGGCATCCTGAAAAAAATTTCTGTCCAAGAGGAACACCTGGACTTTGCGGATAAAATCAACCACAAACATGATATCGCTTTTGATAAATATAAACTCGAACCTTATAATGGAAGTATAGACCTGTTCCGGGTAAAAAGCAGGATGTATTTTCTGGATGATCCCGTATACCTGGGATGGAAACCATTTGCACTACAGGGCATTGAAATCCATGAAATATCAGGCGACCACAAAACTTTTTTACTCGCACCTAATGTACAGGAACTATCCCGGGTGCTGGGCCGGATTATTAATGAACGAAATGCAGGTAAGGAAATCAGGCCGGGTTTTACGGATCCTTCTTCTGTGTTGAAGGCCATTTAATTCGTATCCGACAGATGTGCAAAATGAGCTTTCACATTTTTTTCAAATAGAACTATGACCGATAAGGAAAATCGATTCGAACACTTCGATTTTATTCAACCGGATCCATTTGACTGGAAACTGGAGCGTGCAGTGCATATATGGAAGTTTCCGGTACTCGGGGGATTTTTTTCCTTATTAACCGACTCAGAAAAGATGATTGGCGAACGTTTCCGGTTTGATGGGGATCGGAACAGGTATATCACAGGTCGGCGATCCCTCCGTATACTTCTTTCGAATTATCTACTGCTGGACCCTATGGACATTCGCATCATTGCTGAAAAAGGTCAAAAGCCATTTATCGAAAATGCTGGTGCCCCGATGCGTTTTAATATCAGCCATTCCGGCGAATGGGTGGTTGTGGCCCTTTCCCGGGATGAACTGGGTATTGATATAGAAAAAATCGATTCTGCTTTTGATTTTTCAGACCTGTTGCAGGAGCATTTTAGCCCGGCAGAGCAGCAGTTTGTTGCTACTGCCAAAATCCCGGTTGCTGCTTTTTATTTTTTGTGGACCCGCAAAGAGGCGGTCACGAAAGCAGTGGGCTTTGGGCTGAGGGATAATTTGAAAACCGTTTCGGTATTAGATCAATTTTCGCCGCACGAAAAGCACTTAAAAAAATGGATGATTAAAAGTTTTAGTTTTTCACCTGATTACCCCGTTTCTGTTGCATACTGCAGTTCACAGCCAGAAATTGGCTATTTTGACGGAAGCCATTTGCTTTCAGGAATCTGAAGGTTTGGTAAAGACCTCAGGTCCAGTCAAAATGATTTTTTGTGCCATTGAGTATCCATTCTTCAGGTCTTGGGTTACTCATCCAGTCCAATGGTTCACCCAGCGGTTGCTTGCGCGAAGCGGC
>Ga0075521_10000529_pt1 | contig 11353 bp, 10 predicted proteins | sample NGEPerD_FD_74785 | JGI IMG/M metagenome (GOLD analysis project Ga0075521, IMG submission 74785) | Arctic peat soil microbial communities from the Barrow Environmental Observatory site, Barrow, Alaska, USA - NGEE PermafrostAB12-D | ecosystem: Environmental > Terrestrial > Soil > Wetlands > Peat ...
CACCAGGGTCACGGCATCCCGTGGTGCCAGTCCCATCGAGGTGAGCAGCACACCAAGCCAGTTCAGACGCTGATACCAGGCAGCTGGAGGCCGGTACTTGACACGAGTGGAGTAGTCCTGAGGATTCATTTCGACTCTCCCTCCCGGCCTGAGCCGGACGTGGGAGGGCGGCAGCGTGAGACTCGACACACAGACCCGCTCACGCGATCCGGCGCCACTCGATGCCCGGCCTCCAACCCCAGGCAAGTCTCCGAGTCGTCCACCGACCAGGGTCGAAGGTCCCGCACGACCCGGGACGACCAGCGAGGTCACCTCGGGGCGGGTGACCGGCCACGGATACGTTTGCGCTGGATCGACGACCGCTACCGCCCCTCGCCGCGACGGCGCGTAGCCACGCTCCCGATCGAGGTCCGACGGCTTCACAGGCGCGTTGCAGAAGTCGACGATCCGCCGGCGGGCGTCCCGCCGCTCACCGGGCCGAAGCGCGACGCGCCTCCCCGATCCGGACATTCTCGGTGATCTCGTCGACGAATCGTGGCCACAACGGCTCGGGCAGGTCGTGACCCATGCCCGGAAACGTCACCAGGCGGGCGCCCGGAATTGCGCCGGCGGTGGCGGCGCCGCCCGACACACCGATGAGCGGATCGGCCCGGCCGTGCAGCACGACGGTGGGCACCGCCACCCCCGACAAGGCCGCGGTGCGGTCCGGTGATCCGAGGATCGCCGCGAACTGACGCTTGCCCCCTGCCGGGTCGTATCTCCGGTCATAGGCCCGGCCGGATATCCGGCGGACCCGGTCGATGTCGAACGGGTAGCCCGGGGAGCCGATCCGCCGGAACATCGAGACGCTGAGCGCGATCGCCTCCGCCCGGTTGGCCGCCGGTTTGCGCAGCAGAAGCTTGGCCGCCACGTCGAGCCGGGGGTGTCCCACCCGCCGCGAACCGGTGCTGGAGGATATCGACGTCAGGCTCCGGACCAGCCCCGGATGAGCCAGGGTCAAGCTCTGGCTGATGCAGCCGCCCATCGAGACGCCGACCACGTGCACGCTGCCGAGACCGAGCCGGTCGATCAGCCCCGCTGCGTCCTCCGCCATATCCGCAATCAGATACCCGGGTCGGCGGCCCAGAAACGCGCTGACCGGCCGGCCCGACGCGGCATCGTCCAGATGGGTGGACAGCCCGATGTCGCGGTTGTCGAAGCGGATCACGCGGTGGCCGCGATCGGCGAGCATCGTACAGAAGCCGTCGTCCCAGGCGAGCATCTGGCCGCCCAGTCCCATCACCAGCAGCACCGGCACGTCGAGGGCGTCACCGATGGCCTCGTAGGCCAGGGTGATGCCGTTGCTGGGAACCGTGCGGATCGAGCTCATGAGGAACATCCTCCTCGCGATGACGGGACGATCCGCTGTGCGGGCGTGCCGTAGCTCGAGGGGCCGGCCGATTCGACAGCACGCTGATCGCACTGGCGCGCCCAGTTGTTGATCGCCGATGATTTCGTTTTCACCGGTCCGCGGCCAGGTCAGCACCGAAGATCGCACCCTGTGCGGCGCGGAGCGACCCGCCCGCGGTTGACCCCCGTCACGGCTGTCCCTACGGTCCAGAGGTGACGGCTGATGATCGACTCGGAGCGCAGCAGGCACCGTACGATCCCGAATTCGACCAGCGCTGGACCGGTGACCGGCTTGATCGCCTGGCAGGCCGGGTCGAGGCGACCGGCACCGAGATGATCACGGTCGACGCGCCCGGCCACGACCATGTCTTGGGCCGGGTCCCGTCCTGCACCACCCACGACGTCCGGGCGGCGGCCGACCGCGCCCGGGCCGCGCAACCGGCGTGGGCGGCCACCCCGGTACATCGGCGCGCCGAGATCCTGCTGCGCTTTCACGACCTGTTGCTCGAGCGCCAGGCCGAGGTCCTTGACCTGATCCAACTGGAGAGCGGCAAGGCCAGGCGGCACGCCTTCAGCGAGGTCGTGGAGGCGGCGGTGGTCGCTCGGTACTACGCCCGGACCGCCGCGTCGTTGCTGCGGCCCCGGCGACGCCGGGGCCTGATCCCGTTGCTGACCAACGTCACCGAGCTGCGGCACCCCAAAGGGCTGGTGGGCATCATCGCCACGTGGAACTACCCCCTCACCCTGAGTATCAGCGATGCCATCCCCGCACTCGCCGCGGGCAACGCCGTCCTGATCAAGCCGGACGAGCTGACACCCTTCACGACACTGTGGGCCGCGAGCCTGCTCGAGGAGGCCGGACTGCCGGCCGCCGCGCTGCAGGTCCTCACCGGTCCGGGAGCCGTCCTGGGCGAGGCCGTGGTGGACACCTGCGATTACATCGTGTTCACCGGGAGCACGCGCACCGGGCGATCGGTGGCTGCGCGGGCCGCCGCCAGGCTGATCGAGTGCACGCTCGAACTCGGTGGCAAGAACGCGTTGCTGGTGCTGGACGATGCCGATCCGGATCCCGCCGCGCAGGGCGCCGTCCGGGCGTGCTTCGACAACGCCGGGCAACTGTGCATCTCCGCCGAGCGGATCTATGTGGCCGCGAGTCTTTTCGAACCGTTCGTGCAGGCCCTGGTCGCCAGGACCGAGGCGCTCGTGCTCTCCCCCGCACTCGACTGGTCGACCGATCTCGGGTCGCTGATCTCACGGCGGCAGCTGGCCGCGGTCGCGACGCACGTCGACGACGCGGTGGCCCGGGGCGCCAGGGTGCTGACCGGCGGCCGGGCCCGGCCGGACATCGGCTCCTGCTTCTACGCGCCGACCGTGCTGGCCGACGTGACGCCCGGGATGCGCTGTTTCGCCGACGAGACGTTCGGGCCGGTCGTCGCCGTCTATCCGGTGGCCGACGAGCAGGAGGCGATCCGGGCCGCGAACGCCAGCGAGTACGGGCTCAGCTTCAGCGTCTGGACCTCCGATCCCCGGCGCGGCCGGCGGGTCGCGGCCCGGCTGGAGGCCGGCGCGGTGACGATCAACGACGGCTACGGCGCCGCCTGGGGATCGATCGACTCGCCGATGGGCGGGATGAAGGCATCCGGGTCGGGTCGCCGGCATGGGGCGCACGGATTGCTGACCTTCACAGAGGGGCAAACCATTGCGGTACAACGCATCCGCCTGGCGCCGAGCCGTCTGTTGCCGCCCGAGCGGTTTCCCCGGGTGATGACCGCCTCGCTCCGGGCGTTGCGGCGCGTTCCCTGGATCCGCTGATCTGGCGGCCGGGTGATATCAGCCGCCGAGATCGTCGAGCGAACGGACCCCTCCCGGGCCATTGGCTCTCCTGGCCTCCAGCGCACCGGCGATGACCGCCCTGAGGTCGCCGCCGACCTGGGACGAGATCGCCGCCGACACCGCGCCCTCCACCAGTGGCGCGTCGACGATCTTCACCCGCCCGACCTGTTCGGGTTCGATGAACTCCACCGCGGTCGACGCCGTCAGGTACCCGCTGCCCAGGTCGTAGAGCACGACAACGCCGTCGCCCTGGTCGGCCTCGGCGATGGCGGCGGTGATGAGGTCGAAGGACGTCCCCACACCGCCGTCGTCCGTGCCGCCGGCGGGCACGATCGGCACGGACGGAGCCATCTGCCGGGCCACCTCGGCCAGGCCCTGGGCCAATTCCCGGCTGTGCGACACGAGGACGATCCCGACGGTCATCGCGGATCGCCGCCGCCGGCGTCGATCACGCCGCGGATCACGCGCCCGCCACGCCGGCGAGCGCCTGCAGCAGGTACGCGGTGCTCTGCGCACCTGGATCGATGTGACCGATGGACCGTGCGCCGAGGTAGCTCGCCCGGCCCTTGCGGGCCTGCAGCGGGGTGGTGGCCACCGCACCCTCGGCGGCGGCAAGGGCCGCCGCCGCGAGAACGTTGCTGACGCCACCACCACCGTCGGCTGCGCTCTTCGCCGCATTCACCGCCGGGGTGAGTGCGTCGACCATCGTCTTGTCGCCCGACTCGGCCTTGCCACGGGCCACGACGCCGTCCCTGGCTGCGGTGAGGGCCGCCACCACCGCGTCACCGTCCAGCGTCTCGGCCGCCCCCACGGTGGTCGATGCCCGCAGGAACGCTGTCCCGAACAGTGGACCGGACGCTCCGCCGACGGTTGAGATCAGGGTGGTGGCAACCAGTTTGAGCACGGCTCCCGGGGTGTCCGGCTCGCCGGCGTTCAGCTTGATCAGTACCGCCGTGAACCCTCGGGAGAGGTTCTCGCCGTGGTCGCCGTCGCCGATTTCCCGGTCGAGGTGGGTCAGCTCCACCCTGTGTTCGGCGACGGTCGCGGCCACCGCTCGAATGGCGGCCACGGTGGCGGCGGCATCACAAGCCATCGGTCAAACTCCCCAGCGCAGCGCTGCGGTGTGCACGGGAGCGTCCCACAGCTGTGTGAATTCGTCGTCCAACTTGAGCAGGGTGATCGACATTCCCTGCATCTCCAGCGAGGTGATGTAGTTCCCCACCAGTGAGCGGGTGACCTCGATCCCCTTGTCCTTCAAGTACTTCAACGCTGAATGGTAGGCCAGATAGAGCTCGATCTGCGGGGTACCCCCCATGCCGTTGACGAACAGCAATGTGCTGTCGCCGGCCCCGAACGGCAGGTCCTCGACGATCGATCCCAGCAGCGTGGCCACGATCTCGTCCGCGGGGGCGAGCTTCACCCGTTCCCGGCCGGGCTCGCCGTGGATGCCGATCCCGATCTCCATCTCGTCCTCGGCGAGGGTGAACGACGGCTCACCGGAGTGCGGGACCGTACACGGGGTCAGGGCCATCCCCATCGACCGCACCTGGGCGTTGACCCGGGCGGCGATCGCGGTGACCGAGGCCAGATCGTCGCCGCGGGCGGCGGCGGCGCCGGCGATCTTCTCGACCAGCACGGTGCCGCCGACCCCACGGCGCCCCGCCGTCCAGGTGGAATCCTTGACGGCGACGTCGTCGTCGATGACGACGGCGGTGACCTCGATGTCCTCGGCGGCAGCGAGCTCGGCGGCGGTCTCGAAGTTGAGCACGTCACCGGTGTAGTTCTTGACGATGTGCAGCACCCCGGCACCGCCGTCAACCGCCTTGGTGGCGTCCAGGATCTGGTCCGGGGTCGGCGACGTGAAGACGGCGCCGGGCACCGCGGCGTCCAACATTCCAGCACCCACGAAACCGCCGTGCAACGGTTCGTGCCCACTGCCTCCACCGGATACCAACGCGACCTTGCCCGTCACCGGGGCGTCCGCCCGCGCGATGTACGCGGGTTCGAGTTGCACGGTGATCAGATCGCGGTGCGCCTCCGCCATACCTTGCAGGGCCTCTGCGACCACGGTGGTCGGATCATTGATGATCTTCTTCACGACTGGACTGTCCTCTCGACGCTGATGGACGAACCGGTAACTGGGAGTAACGCGCAACGACGGGGCCGACCTCGCCCCACCAGCCGCTGCGCTGCCACCAGACGATCTTGCACCCGGTTGGCGAACTCGGCCAGGGCAATGGACCTACCGCGGCGACCATCCCGACCTGCACGAACACCGTCCGTCACAGGGTCAGAGCCGCGGGTGATCATCGTCGCCCGCCGGCACCCACCAGGCCGCGGGATCGCTCCGCAACCTCACCGACAGGCACGTGACGCACCCTTCGAGCTTCTCGAACTCGCTGATGTCCACCACCACCGGTGAGTAACCGAGGTCGGCAATCAACTCGACCGAGCGCGGCGCCGACGACGACATGAGCAGTGCCCCGTCGCCCAGATCGATCACCTGAGAACCGGCCGGCTCGGGGACCGGCCGGAAATGCGGCCAGAACGCCGGGTCGTCGACCAGCGGCGGATAGCCGATGATCGTGCCGTCGGGCAGCGCGGTGACCGCTGACTTCAGGTGCAGCGCCCGGGTGACCGGCACCGCGATCACCGTCACGCCGAGCGGCGCGGCGATCCGCCGGAACTCGGCGATGCCGGTGGCGCTCGTCCGTGGTGTGCGGCCGACGTAGACCAGGCGGTCCACCTTGAGCACGTCACCGCCGTCCAATGTGCCCGCGGTCATCTCGACCGTCCGATAGCCATCCGCCGCGAGAGTCTCCGCGGTTCCCCGGGTTTCGGGTTTCCGCGAATCCGCGCCCGGACGGGTGATGACCGCGGTGTCACCGATCATCACGGCGGTGTCCTCGACGAACACCGAGTCTGGACAGTCATCGGCGGCCGGTACCTCGATCAGTTCCCAGCCGGTTCGGGCCATCGCGTCGAGATATCCCTGCCACTGCCGGCGGGCCAGCGGCACGTCGACAGCAACCCGATCGAGGTGGGTCAGCAGGCCGTCGGCCAGCCGGGACGAGGGTCGGCGGATCAGGGCCCGGCGGGCGGTGGTCACGAAACAACCCCGGCAGGTCTCGAGGGCGGACAGGCCCCACGACCGTCCAACGTCCCCGGGTGCCCCCGCGTCCCCGGGGCAGCAGCGCTACCCATGCTCGTAGACGTCAGGGATGCCGTCCTGGTCCCGATCCAGGGCCTCCTCGTCACAGATGGCCCGGTACCGGCGGTTGCGCAGCCGCAGCAGGATTCCCGCCAGCACCGCGGCCGATACCGATCCGGCGAGTACCGCGATCTTCACGTGGTCGTCCGACGCGGAATCCCCACCGAACGCCAGCTCGCCGATCAACAGCGACACGGTGAACCCGATCCCGCCGAGCAGCGCGACCCCGGTGAGGTCCGGCCAGGTCAGCCCCTTCTGCAACGGCAGCTTCAGCACCTTGGACGTCAGGAACGTGGCGATCAAGATCCCGATCGGTTTGCCGACCACCAAACCGAGGATGATGCCGATGGCAATGGGGTCGGCGAGCGCGGACTGCAGACCGGACCACCCGCCGATCGTGACCCCCGCCGCGAACAGGGCGAAGATCGGCACCGCTACGCCGGCGGAGATGGGTCGCCAGCGGTGTTCGAAGCGCTCGGCCATCCCCGGGCGATCATCGGGCTTGCCCTCGACCTTGCGCGGCCGCACGGGAACGGCGAAGCCGAGCAGCACGCCCGCGACCGTGGCGTGCACTCCCGAGGAATGCACCAGGGCCCAGGTCAGGAACGCCAGGGGCAGCAGCAGCCACCAGGCGCTGACCCGCCGCTGGACCAGCACGGTGAACGCGGCGAGTGGAACCAGGGCCAGCAGCAGCCATACCGGTTGCAGGTCCGCCGAGTAGAACAGCGCAATCACGGTGATGGCCAGCAGGTCGTCGACGACGGCGAGGGTGAGCAGGAACGTGCGCAACGCGGTGGGCAGATGAGTGGAGATGACGGCCAGCACGGCGAGGGCGAAGGCGATGTCGGTCGCGGTCGGAATGGCCCAGCCCTTCGGCGCGGAGGATCCCGCCGCAACCAGGTAGACCAGGGCCGGCACGATCATCCCGCCGACCGCCGCGGCGACGGGCACCACCGCCCGCCGCGGGTCACGCAGATCCCCGGTCACGAACTCCCGCTTGAGCTCCAGCCCGGCGACGAAGAAGAAGATGGCCAGCAAGCCGTCCGCCGCCCACGCCTCGACGGTGAGGTTGAGATGCAGTGCCGCAGGGCCGATCTCGGTGTCGAGAAGGTGGAAGTAGCTGGCGGACAGCGGCGAGTTCGCCCAGATCAAGGCGATGACGGTAGCCACCAGCAGCAGCGCGCCGCCGACCGTCTCCTTGCGTAGCACCGCGGCGACCCGGCCGGCCTCGGACCACGACCCTGGGGAGAACAACGGTGGGTCATTCGGGCCCACGGGCGGTCCTTCCACGAGTATCCAGCGTCGTCGGCGACGACGTGCCGACCAGACTTCCCGGCGCACCTCGGGGAACCCTATCCCGAGCCACCCGTCCACACCGGCCCATCTCGCTGGCGGGCGCATTGCCGATCGACATCCCGCTCGGCGGCGGCAGCGCCGGCAGTCGGGCGTGGTCGGGTGAATTCCTGATCCCGTTGGGCGGGCTGCACTCCCGTGCGGTACTGCTGTCCCCGAAGGGACCTCAGGTCGGCATCCAGCTGGCCGTCAATCCGTTGGCATCGCCGCGGCTGTTCGGGATGCCGGCCAGCGAGTTACTGGGCCAGGTCATCGAGTTCGACCAGACTCCACCGGCGAACGGTTCCCCGATCGCCTGACCGACGCCGCCTGGCCCGCCCACGCGACGGTGCTGGTTCGCGACTGGCTCGACCGGTGCGCCGGCACCGATGCCACCGACCCGAAGCCCGAATTGTTCAGGGCCTGGGAGTTGATCATCGGCTCCCGGGGTCGCCGGCGGATCAGCGATGTCGCGGCCGACGTCGGCTGGTCGCGCCGGCACCTCACGGCGCAACTCCGAGCGGCAACCGGTTATGGCGCAAAGGATCTGGCGCGGCTCGCCCGATTCCAGCAGGCCCGCAGGATGATCGTCACCGCCTACGGATCGCTCGCCGATGTGGCCGCCGCGTGCAGGTACGCCGATCAGTCGCATCTCAATGCCGAATGGCGGGAGTTCGCCGGTTGCACGCCCGGTGAGTGGATTGCCGCCGAGGTCCCGGTGCTGTCGCAGCTGACCGGCGGGCCAGCGGCGCCGGCCGGTGATCGCGCCGAGCGGGTCGGCGGACCCGCCGGCGGGCGACGACGAGGGTCCGTTTTCTGCAAGACGCGGCGCGGACCGGGGGGCCATCCTGGATCCATGACCACATCAGGCACGACAACACCAGAGACCGGGACCAGCACGACCACCGTGCCCCGAACCAACCCCGGCGCCTGGCCGACCCTGTCCTATCGCGACGCCGAGGCGGCGGTCCGCTATCTCATCGACGTCGTCGGGTTCGTCGAGTCGGTCGTGTACCGAGGAGGCGACGACCGGCCGATCGCGCATGCGGAATTCCGCTGGCCCGACGGCGGTGGGATCATGTTCGGCTCGGAACCGTCGGAGGGTCGCTGGTCGGGTGCGGCCGGGGCGCCGGGCACATCCAGCGCCTACCTGTCCACCGATGACGTCGCCGAGGTCGCCCGGCGCGTGACGTCAGCCGGCTGGCGAGTGCTACGGCCGCTGGCCGAGACCGACTACGGCAGTCGGGAGTTCGCCTTCTTCGATCCCGAGGGCAACGCCTGGAGCGTCGGGACCTATCGCGGCGAAGGGTCCTGACCCTCGCCAACCGGAACGCCGCCGGGACCCGTGCCGGCAGCGGCGCGATGCTGCCCCCGGGACGCCGCCGGACGGCTGATCGCTCCCGCCGTCAGTAGGGCGCAGCGCCCCACACGTAGACTCCGTCGCCGACCGACAGGGTGTCGAAGAAGACCTCGGACGCGTCGTACGACAGGTGGACGCACCCGTGCGACTGGTCGGACAGGCTGCCGGCGTGGAAGGCGATACCGCCGTCGAAGAACACCGAGTTGGGCATCGGGGCGTCCCCGAAGATGCTGGACAGGTGGTTCCTGTCCCGCCAGTACACCGAGAACATGCCGTCGTCGGTGCGGTGGCCGTCGCGGCCCGAGGTGATCGGCACCGGGCCGTAGGTGACCCGCCCACCCGACTGCAGCCAGGCCTGCTCACTCGACAGATCCACACACGCCGACGCCGTCGCCGGGCAGGGATTGCCGGCCTGAACCGCCGCCGCGCCACCCTGATTCGGGTTGGCAACGGGTTCCTTCGCGCTGAGCGTCGCGCTCGCCTCGTCGGCCTGGAAACGAGCGTCGCCCGCGTACCGCACCCGGATCTCATGATCACCCGCGGCAACCGCGGGAACAACGGCAGTGATCTTCCCGTCGGCGAGTGCCGTCTTGGCGAGGGGCTTCCCGTCGACGGTCAGCGACGCCGTCCCGGTCGGCGACCGCGGGGTTCCGATGACGGCCGCCGAGATCGTCGCGTCCTTGCCCGGCAGGACATCGGTCGGGGCGTCGATCGCGATGTCGACGTTGGTCTGGCTGGTCCGCACGACGAACTCGGCCTTCGATCCCTCGACAGCCCCGGATCCGCCGAACGTGACCTGGTAGGTCGTGGACCCGGGGTCGGCCGTATCGAGGAACGACAGCGACGCGCGACCGGCCGCATCGGTCACGCCGTCGGCGATCACGGTCGCTCCGTCCGTCACGCGCACGGCGCCGGTCAGGTCAACACCTGGCCTGTCTCCGACCACCTTGACGGAGATCGCCACGGACGCCCGGTCGCCGTAGCGGACGGTCTCCTGCTCCGCAGCGGCGGATACCGAGGTGGCCGCCTTGGACACCGAAATCGTCGAGGTGGCAGTGGTATTCGCCCGCAACCTCCGTCGTCCGTGTACGCACCTGACGCCGCGGCGCGGACCGACGGACCCACCGTGTGGTGGCCCAACCCCGGTGCTCCCCGCACGCTACCGCGAGTGCCCGCCAGCTCCCAAGACTTGCGACCCAGCAGGCTGCAAACACGGCGTTCGCGCAAGGAGGCTGGCCTTTCCCAGCGGTAGATGCGAACATATGTTCGTGTCGATCGATGCGAGCATCCTGCACGCCGATCTCGACGCGTTCTACGCCTCGGTCGAGCAGCGTGATGATCCTCGGTTGCGCGGCCGGCCGGTGATCGTCGGGTCGGGTGTGGTGCTCGCCGCCAGCTACGAGGCCAAGGCGTGTGGCGTCCGCACGGCCATGGGCGGGGCCAGGGCCCGCGGGCTGTGCCCGCAGGCCGCCGTGGTCGACCCCCGGTTCTGGGCCTACTCGGCGGCGAGCAAGGCGGTGTTCGAGGTGTTCCGCGACACCACGCCGCTGGTCGAGGGGATCTCGATCGACGAGGCCTTCCTGGACGTGGGCGGGCTTCGGCGGGTCTCGGGTTCGCCGACCGACATTGCCGTGCGCCTGCGGCGCGAGATACTCGACCGGGTCGGCCTGCGGATCACCGTCGGGGTGGCACGGACGAAGTTCCTGGCCAAGGTGGCCAGCGCGGTGGCCAAGCCGGACGGCCTGCTGGTGGTCGCGCCCGGCACCGAACTGGCCTTCCTGCACCCGCTCCCGGTGGAGCGGCTCTGGGGCGTGGGATCGGTGACGGCGACCAAGCTGCACAACCACGGGATCTCGACGGTCGGCGAACTCGCCCGGCTCGGCGAGGCCGGGTTGGTCTCGATGCTGGGGCAGGCCTCCGGGCGGCACCTGCACGCCCTGGCCCACAACCGGGATCCACGGCCCATCCGGGTCGGCCACCGGCGCGGCTCCATCGGTTCGCAGTGCGCGCTCGGCAGAGGTCCGCGATCCCCGGAGCAGATCGATGCGGTGCTCGTCGGCCTCGTCGACCGCGTCAGCCGCCGGATGAGGGCGGCGGGGCGGCCGGGCCGGACGGTGACGCTCCGGTTGCGATTCGACGATTTCACCCGAGCGACCCGGTCGCACACCCTGAACGGGGTGACCGCGCACACTTCGACAATCCTGGAAACCGCGCGGGGGTTGTTGGAC
>Ga0075521_10000531_pt1 | contig 11351 bp, 10 predicted proteins | sample NGEPerD_FD_74785 | JGI IMG/M metagenome (GOLD analysis project Ga0075521, IMG submission 74785) | Arctic peat soil microbial communities from the Barrow Environmental Observatory site, Barrow, Alaska, USA - NGEE PermafrostAB12-D | ecosystem: Environmental > Terrestrial > Soil > Wetlands > Peat ...
TATCTGATCCTTCCTAAAATAGACAATTCCAGAATTTATTATATGATGGACAATACGGGAATGAAAAAGCCAGCGATAAGCAACCCCGGTAAAATAAAATTGCCCACTATTGAAGTACAAAAAATGCTATTTGTCAAAAGACGGGATTCCGTGATCATGCAGCTGCCCGGCACACAGGTCAGCAGGTTCAGCGATTCCCTGATCAAACAAACCAAAGACACGTTACTATTTGTGAATGCCGACACTTTGCAGATCAATCCTTATATCGAAAAATACAAAGAGCCCAAAGAGGTCTATAAGATATCATCTTATGTGTTTACTGCAAAAGACGGAAATGTGACCATCGCACTGGCCGATTTCAATCGTAAAAAATATTTTGTAGCGTTTTACGAGACAGACGATACCCCCGTACTTGAAGTAAAAGATATCCGCGACGCCGTGCTTATTATCGACAAAACCAATTTTGGCCACTCCGGATGGTTCAGATTTGAGCTGTACGAGGACGGAAAATTGAAAGAGAAAAATAAGCTGCTGATTCCGAGAGAATAATTTGGCTATTCCTTCACCTTCATCACCCTGAGTTCAGCAACAAATACTTCTTCAAAATGGGTTTTGATTTTTTCTTTCACTTCGCCCAGATCGATATGACGTCCCAGTTCGCGAGAAAGAGAAGTAACCTGTTTATTTCTGATGCCGCAGGGCACGATGCCATCAAAATACTGCAGATCGGTATTCACGTTAAAGGCAAATCCATGCATAGTAATCCAGCGACTGCATCGTACACCGAAGGCTGCAATTTTTCTCTCGCTGCCCGTAATGCCCGATTCTAACCAGACACCGGTTTCTCCGCTTGAACGTTCACCTTGTATACCATATTCGGCCAGCGTCCTGATGATAATTTCTTCCAGATTGCGTAAGTACTTGCCAATATCTGTTCCAAATTTTTCAAGATCCAGAATCGGATATCCGACAATCTGTTCAGGCCCGTGAAACGTGATGTCACCGCCCCGGTTTGTCTTAACAAATAGGATTCCGCGTTCCTGCATTTCCACTTCATCCAATAAAACATTTTCCTCGTGACCTGTTTTACCTAAAGTGTAAACTGGCGGATGCTCCACGAAAAGAAGGTAATTGGTGGTTGCATTTTTCTGTTGTTTCTGCTGAGCGGAATGATATCGGGTTTTGATATCCACATTCTCTTTCAGCAGTTTTTCCTGATAATCCCAGGCTTCCTGATACGCCATAATTCCAAGATCCCTGAAATAAACGGGTTGCTTTTGCATACGGCAAAATTACGGTTTAAAGCCCAAGGCCTGGTTCAAGCACGGGATCAGATACTATAAGGGGTAGCCCAGGGCATTTCTAATGCACAATTGTCGGTAAATTCGCTTCTATGCCAGATAAAATCCAGCAGTCTGCTGACGAAGGTCAGAAAAAAGCAAAGACACCCGAACCGGTGACCAGTAGAAAAGACAGTCCGGTGCAACCGGGAGATGAGGGGGAGGACTTTTCTGAGACTTTATATGAACGAATGAACCTGGTGGTCGACAAGGGGCAGGATCCCATGCGCCTGGATAAGTTTCTCACGGCAAGAATTGAAAATATATCCCGGAATAAAGTGCAACAGGCTATTGAAGGCGGGCGGGTGCTGGTGAACAATAAAACCGCTTCAGCCAATTACAAGATCAGGCCCGGGGATTCCATCGTCTGTTTTTCAGACAGGCAGTCGGTTGGGGAGGAAATCATCCCTGAGAAAATGGATCTGAATATTTTCTATGAGGATGATGAAGTGCTGATCATCAATAAACCACCCGGGCTCGTAGTGCATCCGGCCTCGGGGAATTATTCCGGAACACTGATCAACGGGGTGGCCTATTATCTGCAAGAACATAACCAGGCAATTTCGGAAGAAACATTACCACGATTCGGACTCGTTCATCGTATTGATAAAAATACAAGTGGCCTGCTCGTATTGGCGAAGACGAGCCGCGCTGTTGCCAGCTTGGCGAAACAATTCTTCGATCACACGATAAAGCGCCAGTATATTGCCCTGGTCTGGGGCGACCTGAAATCGGACCAGGGCACCATTATTGCCCATGTTGGCCGTCACCAGCGCTTCAGGAAATTATTTGAGGCCTATCCTGAGGGAGATCACGGGAAGGAAGCGATTACCCATTATTCTGTGATCGAACGATTTGGTTATGTAACACTGGTACAATGTGTTTTGGAAACTGGACGAACGCATCAGATCCGCGTGCATATGAAATATATCGGCCATCCCTTGTTCAGTGATGAAACCTATGGAGGAGATAAAATACTAAAAGGCACGATCTACAGCAAATACAAACAGTTTGTCGAGAATTGCTTTGACACCTGTCCCCGCCAGGCGCTGCATGCCCAAACCCTCGGATTCATCCATCCGGTAACAAGACAGGAAATGCTTTTCCAAAGTGAAATTCCGGAAGATATGCAGAAACTAATAGAGAAATGGCGATTATATACACAGCGGAATGTGCATCCGGCTTAACTTATGAAACTCATCTTGTAGTCAACGCTTACTTTCCCTTTCGAGATATCATCCAGTTTGCCTTTCAGTAATTTTCGCTTTAGTGGTTTGAGATAGTCGATAAATAGTTTTCCTTCGATGTGATCATATTCGTGCAAAATAACACGTGCCGTTAATCCGTTAAACGTTTTGGTCTGACGCTGAAATTGCTGATCATCATATTCAAGAGTTACTTCCTCATTGCGCAGGATCTCCTCCCGGATCTTCGGAATACTCAGGCAGCCCTCGTTGTAAGACCAGGGCTCACCATTCAGTTTCACTATCCTGGCATTGATAAAAACTTCCTTTAATCCCGGAGCATCCGGATACTTTCCCTGTTCATCATCTTCCAGATTGTTGAAAATCTGGGTGCTGTCCACCACGAACAACCGGATGGGTCTGTTTACCTGTGGGGCAGCAAGCCCCACTCCACTGCTTTCATACATTGTTTCCCACATGTCTTCAATCAGCTTGTCCAATTGGGGGTAGTCGGCCTGTATTTCCTTACCCCTGGATCTTAATACCTGCGCGCCATATGCAACGATCGGTAGAATCATAGTGCAAAATTAAGTTCTTAATGGTTACGATGCGTCCGCACTACAAACCTGCCAGGTATTCCTGGAGTATCATTGTTGCGGCTACCTGATCCACAACACCCTTTTCCCTGCGCCTGCTTTTTTTCATGCCCATAAGGACCATAGCACGTGAAGCCATTACGGAACTGTACCGTTCGTCGACCGTTTTAACCGGAATATCAGGGAATTTTTTTTTCATGATCCCGAGGATCCGTTGAACATGGACTGAAAGGTTGGTCGGGCTGTCGTCAAGATTGCGGGGATCACCTACTAAAATCAGTTCAACATTTTCTTTCATCAGGTAATCTTCGAGGAACGTGAAAATTTTTGCAGAATCTATGGTAGTAAGCGCGGAAGCAATAATCTGCAGCGGATCCGTTACGGCGATTCCGGTTCGTTTAAGTCCATAATCAATGGCCATGATCCTTGCCATATCCGATTAATGCTTACGGGTGATGAACATATCTGCAATCACAAAAAATGCAAAAATTACACTGGCGATTCCGTTCGCCGTCATAAAAGCCAGGTTCACCCTGCTCAGATCATCAGGTTTCACGATCAAATGCTGGTAAATGAGCATTCCGGTAAATAAGATCATGCCCATCCAGTACCAGGAACCGAAATTTCCCCATGTGCCGGCAAGAAAAACAAAAACAATGCTAAGAATATGCAGGATACTGGAAATGATCAGTGCCTTTTTTTTGCCAACAGTTACCGGAATTGAAAAAAGTTTTTCAGATTTGTCAAAATCCACATCCTGCATCGCATATATAATATCAAACCCGCTTACCCAGCAGACCACTGCACCGGAGAATAAAATGGGTAATGTTTCAAACCTCCCGGTAACTGCCAGAAAAGCCCCGATTGGTGCAAGCGCCAATCCAATACCCAGTACCAGATGGCATAGGGGGGTAAACCGTTTGGTGTAACTATAAAATAAAACGACAAACAGGGCTACCGGCGACAGGAAAAAACAAATTGGATTTATGAACCAGCAGGTAGCCATGAACAGTATACAGCATATCACTACAAACCGGAGCGCACTGTTCGGTGCTATAATGCCACGCGGAATTTCCCGAATGGCTGTTCTCGGATTGCGCGCGTCGAAATGCCTGTCGAGCCATCGGTTAAATGCCATTGCCGCACTCCTCGCGGTAACCATGCATATCAGCACAAGAAAAAAACGGAACAGGAGAATGGTTAAACCGGGAGACCTAGTGTCATAACTACTATTATTCCCAAAAATACCGAGGAAAAAACCAATCAACGCAAACGGCAGTGCAAATAAAGTATGGGAAAATTTTATCAGGCTAAGATAATTTCTGAAACGTGACATAGTAGTTGAATATATGAAAAATACTAAACGAACGATCTGGCCATTTCCCACAATACCATACCAGCGGCTACAGAAACATTCAGGGAATGTTTCATCCCGAATTGTGGTATCTCTATACAAACGTCACAAAGGGCGAGCACATGTTCGCTCACGCCATCTACCTCATTTCCGAATATTAATACCATTTTTTCATCCGCAGATGGCTTAAATTGTTGTAATGGAATGCTCCCCTCTACCTGCTCGATGCCCACGATCTGATAACCGGCCGATTTCAAATCCTTCACTGCTTCCAGCGAGCTTTCCGAATAGTTCCATTCCACAGTTTCAGTAGCCCCCAGTGCGGTTTTATGAATATCACGGTGAGGCGGTCTGGGTGTGTATCCGCAAAGAAAAATACCTTTTGCCAGAAATGCATCTGCAGTCCGGAAAATGCTGCCCACGTTGTGCATGCTGCGGATATTTTCAAGTAACAGTAAAACGGGTAGTTTTTCAGCCTGCTGAAACTCAGTCCTGCTCTTGCGCGGAAGTTCATCCATACGTAATTTACGCATGGTGCAAAGATAAGTCTCGGGGGCTGTTAAAGACGGATCGTTGGTCTGAGCCTTACGATTCATCGCAGATTCAGATTCGCATACCCCTGATCACCAGTTCTGGATTGAAGAGAATCGGGTTTTAACTGCCCGGGGACTGCGTTTTTTAAGTTGTTCACAATAGGGGAAAACCCTGACTTATTTGGAATCTGCTTCCTTACATTTGCCGCGTCCGGTGTGTAAAATATCTGTTCACCAATACCGGGGACTCCCCATGCCGAAACTTTCAGCTGATACTCCACTGATGCAGCAACACAGCGCGATAAAACAAAAATATCCCGACGCCATTCTTTTGTTCCGGGTCGGTGATTTTTATGAGACTTTTGGAGAAGATGCCATCCATGCATCCAGGATCCTGGGCATTACATTAACCAAAAGGAATAACGGATCTGCTTCTTCCAGCGAGCTGGCCGGGTTTCCACACCACGCCCTGGATACTTACCTCCACAAACTGGTAAAAGGAGGTTTCCGCGTAGCCATTTGCGACCAGCTGGAAGATCCCAAACTCGCCAAGGGAATTGTAAAACGAGGCGTTACGGAGATGGTCACGCCCGGCACAGCCACCCAGGACAAGCTGCTGGAACACAGCAGTAATAACTTCCTGGCATCAATACATTTTGGAGACACAGTGCATGGAATTGCTTTCCTGGATATTTCAACAGGTGAATTCTTCACTACAGAAGGCCCTTCGGAATACATCGACCAGCTCCTGCAAACTTTAAAACCCGCTGAGATTATTTTCCAGCGAAACCATCAGAAATCGTTTAAAGAAATCTACGGAGACCGGTTTTATACTTACTCCCTCGAAAGCTGGGTTTTTGATGAAACATATGCACGTGAAAACCTGCTTAAACATTTTCAGACACATTCACTGAGAGGATTTGGAATTGAAACCCTTTCTCAGGGCATTATCGCAGCCGGAGCAATAATCCATTACCTTAAGGAAACCGAACACCCGCACCTTCAGCACATCAACAGCATTCAAAGGCTGTACCGTGAAAATTATTTGTGGATGGATCAGTTTACCGTCCGGAACCTGGAACTTCTTCCCGGAGGCGAACACCATTTTTCGCTGCTGCAAACTTTGGACCATACCGTTTCTCCGATGGGAGCACGTTTGATGAAACGATGGATGCTCATGCCTTTGAAAGACATCATCCAGATACGTGAACGACTCGACCTGGTGGAATTCTTCATCCGTAATCCTGATCTTCGGAACCAGTTGCTCCATCATATAAAAGTTTGCGGGGATCTGGAAAGAATGCTTTCCCGGATTCCTTCCAAAAAAATAAGTCCGCGTGAGTTATTGCAGCTCGGCCGGGGACTGCATGAAATCCGGCAAATTCGCGCACTGGGTTCTGACACGGGTTCGATGTATTTAAACCGGCTTGCCGCTTTATTGAATCCCTGCCAAACGATAGCCGATCAGATTCTCGCGGAACTGGTGGACAATCCGCCGGCTATCGCCCAGAAAGGAAATATGATCCGTCAGGGAGTACATGAAGAGCTTGACCAGCTGCGCCAGATTTCCACCGGTGGCAAACAATACCTTGCGGAATTGCAGCAAAAGGAATCTGCCCTTACCGGAATTTCGTCTTTGAAAATTCATTTCAACAACGTATTCGGGTATTACCTGGAAGTGACCAATGCACAGAAACATAAGGTTCCTGAAACCTGGATCCGCAAACAAACACTTGTAAATGCCGAAAGATATATCACTCCGGAATTGAAAGAATACGAAGAGAAGATTATGGGCGCCGAAGAGAAAATTCAATTCATTGAAGCCACTCTTTTTGATAAACTGATGGTGGCTGCATGCGACTATATTGCACCCATACAGGTTAACTGTTCGGTGATTGCAACACTGGACTGCCTGCTTTGTTTTGCGGAAAATGCAATGCGTTTCAACTACAAAAAACCGGTTATCCGGGAAGAATCCATATTGGAATTGAAAGAAAGCCGACACCCGGTTATAGAAAAAAACCTTCCGCCGGGCGAATCATATATTGCCAATGATGTATTGTTGGATCCTTCGGAACAGCAGATTATCATTCTTACAGGACCAAATATGAGTGGGAAATCTGCACTGCTCCGCCAGGTAGCTCTGATCACGCTCATGAGTCATATGGGCAGTTTTGTTCCGGCAACAGAAGCATTCATTCCACTTACCGATAAAATCTTTACCCGCGTTGGTGCTTCCGATAATATGAGCGGAGGAGAATCCACCTTCCTGGTCGAGATGAATGAAACAGCCAGTATTCTGAATAATATCACGTCCCGAAGCCTGATCATCCTGGATGAAATCGGTCGCGGAACCTCTACCTATGATGGCATATCCATTGCATGGAGTATCGCAGAATTCCTGCATCAGTCGCCCGGTAAACCCAAAACCTTGTTTGCAACCCATTACCATGAACTGAATGAATTGGAAAATAAATTTCCAGGTATCCGCAACTATCATATCACCAGCCGGGAACTGGGAAACAAAATCATTTTTCTGCGTAAACTGGCAACTGGTGGATCTACTCATAGTTTTGGAATCCATGTTGCAAAAATGGCAGGAATGCCGGCATCGCTTATTGAACGGGCAAATCAGATTTTAAAACAACTTGAAGAGAGCAGAGGTGGAGAAACCACAGCATTGAAAGAAGGAATGAAAAAAATTTCAACACCGCAGCTGCAATTGTCCATCTTTGATGCCCATACCCAGACCTTCGAACGAATCCGGAAAATGTTGTCTGAAACAGATATTAACCGGCTGACTCCTGTGGAGGCACTGATACAGCTTAGCGAAATCAAGGGGCTACTACAATAAGTAATGTCCCGAACTTACAGATAACTCAGCCACCATTGTGAATGGGTACTTTTATAGCGGTTATATTTTTTACATAAGGGGTATAAAATGATTAGTACCAGCACCCAGATCAGATAAACGCCTGGTAAATGAAATCCGAAATGGTCGGGCCGGAAAAAAAAGGGACTGTTCTGTGGAAGAATATCTTTCTGGGAAAAACCCTCAACAAAAAAAACAATCACTGTAATCGCATGTATCAGGTAAATATGCAACACGTAGAAAAAAAACGGAACGGATCCGAACACCCTGAGGTATGAAAAAGAATTCCTGGAAATCCTGTCAAGCAAACCCAGTATGATCATAGCCGTGCCCAAGGTCATCGTAATATAGTCCAGCGAAGGAGGATATTTACTCAGGTTTATAAAAGAAAGCCAGGAAAATAACTGGCTCCGCTGTATATGCCAGGGAACAGGATCTCCGTAATGGTTTATGTATCTGAGTAAGATAAACAACAGAAGGAAGGAAGTCCCCAATCCAAATAAAATGCTGCGTCTGCCAGCATCATCAAATCCCGCTGTAAATATTCTACCCAACCCATAACCGGTCAGCATGATCCCGGTCCAGGGTAGAAATGCATAAACGATTACAAACAGGTGATTGCCAGACAAAGCTTCTAACTTGAAGTTGCCATGATGTGCCAGTTCCCAGATGATATTAACCTGACCATGACGGCTGAGTTCTGCATAATCCAACAGGTTATGCAAACCAATGATCATCAAACCGACTAACAAGATGATATTGGGGGAAAGCCAGGCCATGCATCCCAGGATGATCATGCTGAGACCGATTGCCCAGATCACCTGGAGAATAATCAGGTTATAAAAAGGATTATAGGTCCACGCCAGAGTAACTATCAATATTTCGACCAGAATAAGCCAGAATCCCCTTTTGATCAGGAAGGCAGCGAGTTGTCGGTTTGTTTTCTTCTGACCCATCAGAAAGGCCGAAATGCCCGCCAGAAATACAAATGTGGGAGCGCAAAAATGCGTGATCCACCTTGTAAAAAATAATGATACGGTTGTAGTCACCAAATTTGTGGGACTGTCTATGGAGGCCGTATAATGAAAAAAATCACGAACGTGATCCAATGCCATGATGACCATCACTGCTCCGCGTAAAACGTCAATGGAATAAATTCTATGCAACGATGAAGTAGTCCTGGTCATAGCAGGTTTGCGTTGACGTTTGCCTGATCTGTTGCAAAATAAAAAACTTTGCCGGCCTGAAAGGCTCATTTTCGTAATTCTTTCCCGGATTGGGAAAAAACCAGCCCTGAAAATAGCAGTTATCTTGTTGAAATTCAAATAATTACGATAGTGGCACCGGGTTTGGCTATATAGGGTGTAATCAATTTTATGAAAAAAATATTAATCTTCGCCGCCCTGATCATCGCAACGACAAGCAGCCATGCTGCAGGTTATGTTTCCTATGATCCATCCGATTCGGGAACAACTTCTTTGTCCGGAGGAAATGCACTGGGCGAGAATAACATCAGCACCGGGATGTCCATCACCCTGACTAATTTTAAGGGATTGGTTACAGAAAACCTCGTAGTGGATTTAAGTTGGGCAACCATAATGGAATCTGGGGTAAGTTATTTCGCAATAGAACGGAGTGCTGACGGTATTAATTTCGAAGACATAGACAGTGTCAAATCAAAAATGAGTATTTCAACCCACGACTACCAACTGCAATATAGTTATGCAGATGCGCATCCGCTTGCAGGCATGTCTTACTATCGGGTTGAAGTAGTTGGAAAAAACGGATATCACAATCAGTCACCGGTAATCATAATCAAGAACAGCCAGGCTGAAGGAACAAAAATTTATCCGACCATCATCCAGAACAATATGGTATTTGTTGAATCGGATAAGAACCTGCGTTCAGCTAAATTGGAATTTTTTGATCTTTCGGGTAAGAAAATCAGTGAGACCAATTGGGCCACCCTGATCGGTACACAAAATACCCAGGTTTCTATGTCAGGTAGTCTTCCAACAGGAACTTATCTTGCCCGACTTACAGCCAATGGTCAGAATGTTAAAACCCAGCTGCTGATCGTTCAAGGTCATTAACATTTTTTTCAATATCTTTTAACATCCCTTCGAATGAAATGTTAACATTTCAGGAATACCCAAACTGTGTAAAAGTTTTGAAACTGAAAGGCAAAACCAAAAAGGATTAGATGTAAATTTGAGTTCTGAAGAGCCCGTTTTTGGTCCAAGATCCATCTAGATCCCTTCGAAAATAATTACTGAAACAAATAAAAAGATCCAGTGTAGTGACTGGATTTTTTTTTGCCCCTGCTTATACCAGCAACTTTAACTGGCCAACGACTTCATCAACCTCCTTCCTGGTATTTTGACGGCTGAAAGAGAATCGTACGGTAGTCCGGTCGGAGCCCGGGTAAATAGCCCTTATCACGTGTGACCCCTGCTGGGCACCACTGGAGCAGGCACTGCCGCCTGATGCGCAGATTTGATGAATATCCAGATTGAACAATAACATTTCTGCCTTATCTGTTTTCGGGAAACTGACACTTAAAATGGTATACAGGGATTTACCAAAAGCATCCCCATTAAATGCAACGCCGGGAATTTCTCTTACCAAAGAATCGGCCATATAGATTCTCAGGTCATTGATATACCGGCTGTCTTCTTCCATCCTATCCGAAGCAAGTTCCAGCGCTTTGGCAAATCCAACAATCCCGTATACATTTTCTGTTCCCGCCCGCATATTCCTTTCCTGCGCTCCGCCATGAATATTTGGCTTCACTTTGATTTGCTCATTGATATACAGCATACCCACGCCCTTCGGTCCATGAAATTTATGCGCCGCACCGGTAATAAAATGAACTGTCATTTTACTTAAATCAAATGCATAGTGTCCGAGGGTTTGTACCGTATCGGAATGAAATATTGCCTGATGTTTTTTACAAATTGCTGCTACCTTTTGAATATCCAGCAGGTTTCCGGTTTCATTATTGGCGTGCATCAGAGAAACCAGTGTTTTTTCGCCAATGCCGGTGAGCAGGTTGTCAAGATGATCCAGGTCCAGGTGACCGTCTGGTAAAACATTCAGCAGATGCAATTTTGCTTCGCTTCTATCCTGATAATAAGTTACCGTATGCAGCGTGGCGTGATGCTCGAGCGGCGAACTGATGATGTGACGACAGCCGAGATCCTGCACCGCTGCGCGAATAGCCGCATTACTGCTTTCCGTACCGCCACTGGTAAAAAAAATTTCTGCCGGATGAGCATGAATAAGTCCCGCCACCGTTTTTCTTGCCTGTTCGATGGCCATCCTGCTTTCCCTTCCATAAGAATAAATAGAAGAGGGATTTCCAAATTTCTCAGTTAAATAGGGTAACATGGTTTCCAGTACGACGGGATCCAGCGGAGTAGTCGCCGCATTGTCAAAATAAATTCTTTGCATTAGCACAACAATTTAAAGG
>Ga0075521_10000533_pt1 | contig 11324 bp, 11 predicted proteins | sample NGEPerD_FD_74785 | JGI IMG/M metagenome (GOLD analysis project Ga0075521, IMG submission 74785) | Arctic peat soil microbial communities from the Barrow Environmental Observatory site, Barrow, Alaska, USA - NGEE PermafrostAB12-D | ecosystem: Environmental > Terrestrial > Soil > Wetlands > Peat ...
GCAGCCTCGCATTCGTTGTGACCTTGCCCGTGGCATTTCATTGTTTGTGGGCGCTCGGCTTTGGCACCGCTTCACTCCGCGTCGTCGTGCACAGCGTGGCTGGGTGCGCCTTTTACGGCGCCTACTCGGCCAAGATGCTCGGACTGCGGGTGCGCGGGCTGCCTGGCTGGGCAGTCCCCGTGCTCGGCGGCACGGTGCTGGGCACGCTCGTGATCACCTGGCTGACCGCGGCGCTGTGGTTCTTCACCCGCTCCGGCATACCGCTGACCTGACGAGGAGGGCTCTGTGTCACCGCAACCGATCTCGCGCCGCGCCACGTTGCGTGGACTCGCCGTGTCACTAGTCGGCGCAGTCGGCGGGTTCGTCGTCGCTCGAAACAGCGGAGCAGCCACCAGCAAGGGCGCGACCACGGCAGCGAATGGTTACGGAGCGGCCCCGGCCAGCGGCGGCAAGTTGCTGGCCCCTCTCGACCGCGTGCCGCCCGGCGGTGGCCTCATCCTGGCCAGCGACAAGATCGTCCTGACCCGTGGAACCGGCGGCCAGGTCAATGGGTTCTCGGCGGTCTGCACACACCAAGGCTGCACCGTCGGCTCGGTCAGTGGCGGCGCGATCATCTGCCCGTGCCACGGCAGTCGATTCGACGCCCTGACCGGCGCGGTGATCTCCGGGCCGGCAGCGGTGCCGTTACCAAGGATCCCGGTCAGCGTCCGCGCAAATGACGTGTACACCGGATAGGGAGGTCACCGTGCGGTACTGGAGCGCTTTCCCGACGCTGATCTGGCTGCTCGCAGCAGGTTTTGCGCTCGGTGCCCTGATCGCCTTGTCCTAAGGAATTCGAGCTGTCGATTTCAGGGAAGACCGTTCGTCGTTGTTACCGAAAGGCCTTGACTTCGACGACTCGGGTGCCAGCATGACTGATGACTCCAGCACATGGACGATGATCCATACAGAGCGGTCGGCCCTGGCCGATACGCTCGACACTCTGACGCCACAGCAGTGGGCGGCAGCGTCATCCTGCGGCAGTTGGACGGTGCGCATTGCGGCCGCGCACGTCCTGGCTGGAGCTGAACAGACCCCCGCGCGGTTCTTGAAGCGGACCTGCGTCGTCGCTGCTACTGGCGATGACTGGGCGCATAGCCGGCCTCGAGGCATTGTCCGGTGACGCGTTCAGCTGCTGCGCGTGCGAGTCTCGGACTAGCACAATGACCAAGCGCAGCCACCCGCCTACAAGACGGACCCTCACGAACGGAGCTCGCTGATGACCGCAGGCACCAAAAACGATCCATGGGTGCTCAAGACACCACCCGGCACGTCCGAATACACCATGTATCGAGACGAGCAGGCCGATCCACCAGCGCTGGTCTGCCAGGTCGGCACGACGCGCCTGATGTACCACCTGCGAGCCATCGACGACCTGCACGCCTGGTTGATCGAGCAAGGCGACTGGGTGTTGCTCGGCGCTGCCGATGAGAAGAAACCCACCGCACCGGGGACGGTGGAGGCGTGGGGCCGATCACCAGACAACCCCGTCGCAGGGTGGTACGGCTTGCGCAACGGATACCGGGGGCGCTTCGGCATGTACCTCCCGCCTCTCCTGGAAGCTCTCGGCCTCGCCGAACTCACCCACGACCCGCGCAACAATCGAATGCGAGCCGTCTGACACGCCCAGCGCCGTCCGCACCGTGTCTCAGCCAAGCATTAGCGGATCGGGTCTAGCATCCGTCTCGAAACGACCCCGTAGAGCAGTGGGTAGCGCGCGGCTTTGGCGGCGACCTGAAGGAGACCACAATGCACACAGGTAGCAAGACGGTGAATCCCCCAGCTCGTCAAATTGCGTCGCTCCGGTGACCACCTACAAGTCAACGGCGCCACCGCGCCAGACATCGGTGGCAAGTTCGCCAAAGGTCTCAGGCCCAGAGGCTGTTCTGGGACGTCACGACCTCGCCATTGCTGATCTCGACATCTTCAAGGTGTCGGCGCCACCGAGCGGCTACCCATCGAACATGAGAACGTTCTACAGTCCCGAGGATTACGTCCCGCAAGTGCTGCAGTCCGTCATCTCCAGTGTGTCGAAGTCAATCGTCGTTGCGATGTACGGCTTCGATGATGATGCCCTCGCTGCAATGCTCGACACGGCATTGCGGAATCCGGCGATCTACGTGCAGATCACTTTGGACGCGAGCCAGGCGGCCGGCAGCCATGAGAAAGAACTGCTGGCCAAGTACGCGAACGACATGACCGGCAACTCGGTGGCCATTGGTAAGTCGGAGCGGGGGGCGATCATGCATCGAAAGATGGTGATCGTGGATGGCCTGTGGCGAATCTCGGGCTCCACCAACTGGTCGACGTCCGGTGAGACCTTGCAGGACAACGAGCTCACGATCATCCGCGACGCCTGGGTCTGCTCCGAGGCCCGCCCCGTCCTCGACATCGAGCACGATTCGGCTTTGAAGCAGATGGCCGCTAAAGGGTCTGGTAGCTGACGCACCCGAGACTGCACTCCGGGCGGTCCGGGCCGCCGCCCGGAGACCTGCGCCGTGTCGTCGTCCGCTCCGATCCGGCTACTGACGCGTAGTGTCCACTCCCGGCGCAGGAGGCGGGTAGGACGGTGAGATCCCCGCTCCGTCTGCGCGGTAACCCGACTTTGGCCCGGTCGCCGTCCGCAGGCCGAGCAGGAGCAGTATCAAACCGATCGTCGCCACCACGATTCCGCCTACCAGGATGCCGATCCCGATGCTGAACAGGTGCGGGATCCGCAACGCGAACCGACCATCGATGGCAACTCCCGGCGAGGCATCGGCGTTCATCACAACCAGGCGGTAGCTGCCGTCATTGATATTCCACCGGAGTTGCGGATCCGTCCCGCTTGCTTGGACCGTCCAGAACTTCTGCGCGGTCGGCGGCGCGGGTTGTTGCGAGCCTTCCCGCCGGACGGTCTTGAGCCGGAACGGGTCGATCTCCAGGTCTTTGACTCTGGCGATCGGTGCACCCGCCAGATAGTTCTCGACAGCCGCGGCCGGCCCGATGCCGATGAACACGTCATGGCCGCTGGCGCCGTTGGCGGACAGGCTGAGACTGGGCGTGCCCACCGCGCTGGCGAAACCCTTGGTGTCCTTGATGTTGTCCATCGCGGCGACCAGTGCGACGGTCGACGTATCGGCTCGCTCGGTGCCGGAGGAAAGGGTGTTCGAGGAGCCGAACAGAGCCATCAGGGCTCCCCCGGCAATGGCGGTCACGACACCCCCTACAAGCAACACGATGCCGACGACGATCAAGGTGATGCGCTTGGCCATGGCTGGCTCCTCAGGGTGGGTACGCCATCCCGCGATGGGATGGTCTGTGATCAGGTCCGTAACTTTGCGGCACGAGTCGCGGGCGACGAGCGGATCACGGCCATGGACCGGCCGACCGCCCAGCCGAGCGCAGCACCGCCCAACACGTCCAACGGAAGATGTGCGCCGACGTACACCCGGGCGGTCCCGACCAGCGGGGCAACCAGCACCGGCGACGGCCGTGCCGATGTACCGAGGGACTGGTACGCCTCGCAGGCAAGTGCCATTGACACCGCTGCGTGACCGGACACGAACCCGTCGCCGCTCGCCGGCCGACCACGAACACGCAGCCCGTCCACCAATCCGGACGGGCGTCCGCGACGCACGAGCCGCTTGACCGCCTTCGCGAGGAAATACGCGCTCAGTCCGGATGCGGCCAGCCTGCCGCCGAGTTCTCGGCGCCCCGAGGCGATCGCTGCGGCTGCGGCGACCAGCGGCGCGCCGAATGAACCAGCCTGCATAACGGTCCACAGCGGAGCGTTGAGCGCATCCGGCAACCGGTTGAGCTGACGAGTGCCTTCCTGCTCCCAGGTCCGCACCTCGCGACTGCGGGCCGCGATCGTGGCCGCGACGAAGGGACCCCAGATGACAGCGGCCCGCCGCGCTGCCCTCCCGGCAGTCATGACGTCCCAGCCGCAGGTTCGACCTCGACCTGCTCGACCGGATCGGGTCGGCCGCGGATCGCCTGCAGCAGCGCCGGCCAGCCGAGCGCCAGACCCGCACCCAACAACCCGCCGGCGACCGCATCGGAGAGCCAGTGCGCCCGCAAGTAGATCCGCGACAGGGCCATCAGGACCACGAAGACACCGGCCCGGACCTCCCAGCGCCGCCGAGTGCGACCCGGCGGCAACAACACCACCACGAGGCCGAGCGCAGTCACCGCGCCGGCGACAGCATGACCCGACGGAAAGCTCGCGCCGGAAGTAGCGATGAGGCTGCCAGGCGGCCGAGTCCGGTGGTAGGCAGCCTTCAGGGTGCCGATCAGTATCTCCGATGTCAGCACCGCGAGAGCGAAGGCGGTGAGCTGCACGAATCGGCGACGAACGGCGAGCACCACGAGGCCAGCGACCCGGATCGGCCAGTTCACCCACACCCCACCGGCGAGCGAGAGCCCTTCCGCGAGCAGCGTTGTCGGCCGGTTCTGAACCGACACGGCAAGACGACGAACCGAATCGTCCACGGCCTGCACCTCGGACCTGCTGGCCGGAACAGCCATGAGCACGCCAAGAATCACCGCCCCGAGAAGAAGGCACCCCGACACCACGAGCGCGCGGCGGTGATTCGTGATCATTTCTTGGGACGGCCCAGTGCCAGCCGCAGCACGCCTGCGACCGCGAGGCCCAGCGCTGCGCCGCCGACGATGTCGAGCGGCAGGTGTGCCCCGACATAGACGCGCGCGAGGCATACGGCAATCGCTAGCGTCGCGGCGGCAATTCGACCACGTCGGCCAAGATATGGCCAGGCGAGCACCATCAACAGGGTGGCCACAGCCGCGTGTCCGGATATGTAGCCGCGCCCCAACGCCGCGGCACCCCGTATCCGAACATCATGAATCAGGTCCGCGGGGCGGCCGCGAACGACAATGTGCTTCACGACCTTGGCCAGGTAATACGTTGCGACGCCGCCGACCAATATCCCGACGGCAAGGCGCCAGCGGCGCAGGATTGCGGCGAGCGCCGCGGCGATCGGCACCGCCACGATATTGCCGAGCTGCATCACCGGCCACACCACGAAAAGCGGCAACACGGTATGCGCGTTGATCAGATGGAACACACCGCGCTCTGCGCCCGAGACGCTGTGGGTGTGCACCGGAAGTGCTGATAGCACGAGCAGAGCAAGCCCGGCCAGGATCAGGACGACGTCGATGCGAGATCGCTCGATCCGTCGGTGCGGTCTGCGCTGGAGGGTTGTCATATCGACTCGGGGACCAGTTTGGTCCGCGGCGCCGTACCCGGTGGCCGCCGCCACGATCGATTCCGCTTCCAGAACAGGTAGGCGACCAGGCCAATGGGGATCGGCAGCACGTAGGTGAGCGCACGGAATACGACCACAGCGCCCGCCACATCCGCTCGTGCGCCACCAGCAGCCACCAGGCCGGTGATGAGCGCCACCTCGACCACGCCGAGGCCGCCCGGCGTCAGCGGGATCGCGGTCAGCAATCGCGCAAACGCGAATACGGCGAGTGCTTCGATCCAGCTCACATCGTGACTGGACACGCCGATATGGCGCAGCGCCAACAGCAGCACGAGGAAGAGCGACAGGTGACTGACCAAAGTGGCAACGGTCACGAACGGCCACCGGGCGCGCACCAGTAGTGCGGTGCGGCCGCGGAACTTCACGGTCGCGCGGTCCCACCCCTGCACCGGGCCCTTTCCGATAAGGCGTCGCAGGGACGACGCCACCGCCGCGGCACCGAGTCCGATGCGTTTCGCGGCGGGCTCGCTCTTCAGCAGCAAGGCGAGCAGAACCACCGCAGCTATCAGCGCCGCGAGTCCCACGATCGCGGCCAGGACCCGTCCGCCGCCGGGATTGCCTTGCAGCGCCAGCAGACACAGCGCCAGCACCGGCATGCCGAGCTTGACGAAGTTGTTCCAAATCCCTGCCACCACGAGTGACACCGATGTTCGGGAGCGCGAGAAGCCCCATGAGCCATACATCGAGTAGGTCAGGGCCATTCCGATTGCGCCGCCGGCCGGCACGGTGTTGGACACCGCCGTCGATGCCTCGGTTGTCACCGCGGCCTGTCGATAGGTCAGTCCCGGTGTCGTGGACACGACCACGAACCAGTACGTCGCGAGGTTCCAGGTCGCGGCGAGCGCCAGCGTTGTCATCTCCAACCAGGTCATTGCCTTGATCGAGGTCCAGACCGCGGAGATGCTCGTGTACTGAGGAAGGAAATACCAGAAGATCGCCACGACGATCGCGATCGAACCCAGGGCAGACACGGTGGGACGCAGCCACCGCCGGCTCTTTGTCGGCCCGGTCGCTGGGTGGGGGTCAGCTGCGCCGTCGGGGAGCGAGGGGTTGCTGGCATCGATTGCGCCGGCCCGCACAGGGGGTGAGTGAGGGTGTCCCGCTCCGGCGTTGGGAATGCGTGACTGGGTCATCGGTGCCTCCCTTGAGCGCTCGCGTGGGGATCTCGGCGCCAGCCCCGCGCACCTCGTCGAAGGTGAGGGTCCGCGGCGGCGTCGTCTGCGGACAGGTGGGGGGTCATTTGGAACCACTCGCCGCGGGCGTGGGATCCAGCTTGAGCCGTCCGTCGCTGTAGTCGGTTACCGAGCGAGCGAGAGCGGCGCGAGTGACGAAGTTCAGTCCGGACGATACGGCCGTCGCCGGTTCGCTGCCGGTGTGTCCCCGCAATGCAAAGTGGTAGGTGATGCAGCCACTGGCAAAGACGAAGTATCGGTCCGCCTGGTAGCCCGAGCCGACCGGCTGCACCCGGTCGTAGCGCCGCAGTCCGGTTCGCCCGCTCGCAGATTGAACCGCGTGACGCGTGTCGCAGCTCTTGCTCACCGACACGCGAACCGCCTTCTCGCCGTCGCGATCGGAGCTCAGCCAGAACCGTGCGCGCCTATTTGTCACGTCCAGGCCGGCAAACGTCCACCCAACGGGTAGGGCATCGATGCAGGGCAACAGGCTGGCGCTGCGGACCGACTGCGCCATGAGGAGCAGTCCCGAGCGCGATTCCTCGCGCCGTTGGGTGTGCGCGGCACGGCATCGGGGCTCGCCGGCGCGGCTCGGATCGCCGCCGATGGTGAGGTTCACCGTCGTGCACCCGGCTGCGAGCGGAAGCAGCAGCCCGATGAGCACCCAGAGCCGTCTCATAGCGGGCTGCTCGTCAGCAGTTGGAGGGCCATGGCCGCCGCCAGCGCACCACCACAGAGGACCAGCACGGTCAGCCCGACGCGCCGAACGCTCCACCGCTGAATGCGAACCGGAGGCAGCTTGTAGGGCAGCATGTCCAAGAACTCGGCATGCACGTCATGGCCCTGGCTGCGCAAGATCCGGCGCAACTGTGAGGGCATCGTCAGGCCTCGGGTGGCCGCGAACGCCTCGACGATTTCCACGTCAGCGAACTTCAGTCGCGCCCGGTCATATACCCGCCGGGCATCGGTGCGCAGGGCGAGCACCAGCATCATGTTCGCCAGGTCGACAGCCTGCCGCCACGGACTCGGCCGAACCTGGGCGAAGGCGGAATCGATCACCATCAGACGGCCATCCCGGACCAGCAGGTTCGCCGGCTTGATATCACGGTGCGCCAGACCGACCTCCCACATTCGGCGCACCGCCAGCAAGCCCTGATCGATCACGTCATCGTCGATCTCAGCCTCACCGATCTCGCGAGCGCCGTCGAAGAACTCCATGACGAGCAGGTATTCACGCTCCGGGGTGAGCTCGACGATCCCGTACGGCTTGGGCACGGCAAGACCCGCTTCATGGAGCAGTCTCAGGACGTAGTCCTCGTACTGAACCAATCGCCGCACTGCATTGAACGGCTTCTCGTCCTCCAGCCGCCCGTACAGCAACGTCCTGCCAAGCTTGTACCAGCGATCGGCTCGCAGGTGATTCACCGCGTACAGCTTTGCGAAGACGTAGCTACCTGATTCGGACTCGCTCTTCACCTTGACGCGCAGCGGGGTCGAACCCCCGGAACCCTCCAACCCGAACGGGGTTACGTCGAGCACTATCAGACCCAACTGATCGTGCATCGCCTGGACGATTGCCTGTCGCCGCCGATCATCGATAGCAAGGTGCGCGGTTCGGCCGCGGCGATAACTCACCGGGAAAACGTCGTTGGGGGCAAACACCCGGAAGGACACCAGCGGTATCGCGACGCCGATCACGATTCCGAACAACGCGTCGCTCGGTCCCTCTTGTGCGAGGTACAGCCGGGACGCGACCACGATGCCGAGGATCACGGCGACGATAAGTTTGCCTATCTGGCGCAGTTTGCCGGATGGCACGTTCGAGTACAGGGTGCTGACGAGAAAGGCCGAGAGCATCGCGAGCGGCAGCGACGGCATGGCGAATCCCGACCAGTTACCGAGGATCTCGATGCCGAACGGCCGTGGGCGTTGCAGCAATCCGGAGATATTGCCGACAAGGTTGTTGACGATCAGGCCGGCGACGACCCACACAATCAGGTGCCGCCAGCGCCGCCAGATGAGCAGCGGAATCAGGTTGGCCAACCACAGCGCCTGCACGAAGGGTCCGGTGGCCGGCGTTCCGAGAACCCGCATCACCGAAGTGAGCCAATCGGAGCGGAGATTCGCGATCCACTGCAGCACGGTGCGGTCGAGCACATCCATCGTCACCGCGGTACGTCGGGTCACCACGATTGCGGTCCACGCGGCCACGACGCCGAGGCTCAGCGCGATCCACCATTTCCCGCTGGCATTGATCTTGTGTGGCAGCGGCGGCGGCTCGCCGGACGGACGGCGCCGCCGGTGCGCGCTAGCGACCGAGCGCGATGGCACCGGTTCGGTCGGTGGCAGACGTGGTGGCGCGGTCACAGCCGGCCACCCTCGCGCAGCCGACGTGTCGAGTATTCGAGCGCTTCGCAGATCTGGACATCGGGCAACTGGGCGGTGTCGTTGATGGCTCGGATGAGGTCGGTGTCGATGGCCTCGAAGAAGGACAGACAGCGTTGCTGGGACGGCAGGTAGATCGTGCGTTGGTACTGCAGCGGTTCGCCGGGCGTTGCGATTCGGCGGGCCGCTGCCAGCAGCGCCCGATGGACTGCGGCGATGTGCGCGGCAGTCCCGTCCACCACGTCACGGTCGGTCACGAACACGCTGGTACCGCGGTCGGACGCCGACGCGGATAACGTGCTCATCGCGATCCCCCTGCTGGCCCACGGCCGGAAACCCCTCAGAGCGTGGCCCACCCGCACTGGCGGGACATCAGCAAGAACCCTGACATCGCTACGTACTGGCGGGAGGAAACACCAGCAACGGACTAATCGGCTCCCGAGCCCGTCGTCGCCGCCCACGCCGCGATCTGGGCGCGCGACGAGTAGCCCAGCTTGTTCATGATGTGCTGGATATGGGTTTCCGCGGTACGGGTGGAGATCACCAGGGTGCGACCGATCTCCGCGTTGGAAAGGCCCTTGGCGATCTGGGCCACGACTTCGATTTCGCGTGGGCTGAGTTCGGTTGTCGGACGGGCCGCAAGCGTCAGGGCGCTGCCGCCCTCCGGACTCGTCTGCGTGAGAGCGACGTCCATGACCTGGTCGATCGACGCGTCTCGCCCGTGCTCGAACAGCGACTGCATGCGCTCGGCTCCAAGGGCCTGTCGGAGTTCGTCATGGCAGCGTGTTCGATAGGCCGCGAGGGGCCCCGGCAGATCCCCCGGAAGTGCCAGCCACCGTCCGGCCGCCGAACCGAGCAACAGTGCCGCCCGCTCATGCTGGCGCGCGTCGGCCGTGATCCAGGCGAGGGCTTCCACGCACAGCGGAATACCGATTGGATCCTGCACGTCCCACTTGAGCCGCAGCGCCTGTTCCTCTAGGCGAGTCGCCTCCTCGACCTCACCCTCTCGCCACAGCGCGAGTCCGTACGCCCACAGCGCGTAGGACAGGTTCCACCGTTCACCGTGCTCGATACAGATCCGCACACACTCCTCGAAGATCTGGCGAGTATCGGCAGGGTCGCCGTGCAATGTGTTCATCACCCCGAGTTGGACGAGGGTGAGCACAATTCCCTTCCAGTCCCGCGCCTCGCGATGCAGCCTCAGCGCCTGTTGGGTGAACTGCAGGCCGGTGACGGCATCCCCCGCAATCCATTGGGTGCGACCGAGAAACTGGATAGCGAACGCGACCGTGGGCTCAGCCCGATCCCGCCCGAGTTGGACCGCCTCTCCCAGCAGACGGACGGCATTCTTGAGGTCGCCCTGAACCATTGCGAGGTAACCTGCCACCCAAAGTCCACGTGCTCGCAACGGGCTGTTTCTGCAGTTGCGTAAGAACAATTCGGCCCAGCGCTGTCCTTCGCTGAGGTGACCCCGGCTTTCCCAGTACAGCCACAGGTCACACACCATCGCCAGACCAGCTTCCGACTCGCCCGCCGTGGTGCGGCAGAAGTCCAGCGCGGCGCGCAGGTTGGCATGATCGCTGCGCAGACCGTCCAGCCACTCAACCTGACGGGGTCCGAGTGCGTCGGGCAAGGCCGCTATGCCCGCGTACCAATCCCGGTGGCGACGAGCGACCCAGCGCTCGTCCTCCGCTTCGCGCTGCTTGACCCAGCCGAATTCGCGCACCGTGTCCAGCATTCGATATCGGGCCGGACCATCACCCGGCTCACGCATGATCACCGACTTTGCGACGAGGCTGTCGATGAGGCCGAAAACGTGCTGTTCGGTGAGGCCGCCTCCAGCGCAGATCGCTTCGGCTGAGGCGATGTCGAAGCTGGCAGCGAACACGGCGGCGCGGCGCCACACGGTCTGTTCGTCCGCAGTCAGCAGCTCATAGCTCCATTCCAGCGTCGACTGGAGTTTCTGCTGGCGCGCATCGGCAGTACGACTTCCGGTGGTGAGTACCCCGAACCGATCATGCAGCCGGTCGAGCAGTTGCTCGGGAGCCAGCGACCGCATTCTGATGGCGGCCAGTTCGATCGCGAGCGGAATCCCCTCCAACCGACGCACCACCTCGGCGATGACCGTTGCGTTCAGCTCGGTCAGCGCGAAGTCGGGGTTCACCGCCATCGCCCGGCTGAGAAACAGTCGGGCCGCCTCTGAACGCAGCAGGGTCTCAATCGTGGTCGAGGTGCTCTGCGGTGGCACCGACATCGTGGGCACCTGGAGCACGACCTCCCCGACGACGCCAAGAGGTTCGCGGCTGGTGGTGACCACGCGTACGCCCGGACACGCGTGCAGCACAGTTTCGGCGAGGACTGCTGAGGCGTCGAGCAGGTGCTCACAGGTGTCGAGCACCAGCAGCACGCGTCTGGAAGTGAGCCGATCAGACAGGGTGGTGACAGCCCACTGCGTGGACCG
>Ga0075521_10000536_pt1 | contig 11284 bp, 8 predicted proteins | sample NGEPerD_FD_74785 | JGI IMG/M metagenome (GOLD analysis project Ga0075521, IMG submission 74785) | Arctic peat soil microbial communities from the Barrow Environmental Observatory site, Barrow, Alaska, USA - NGEE PermafrostAB12-D | ecosystem: Environmental > Terrestrial > Soil > Wetlands > Peat ...
TGCCGTTGCTGCTGATCATGCTGAATCAGATCGGCATGGTGTCCAGCGCCAAGCTGGCGAAGTGGCGCCGGTACTCCGTCTTCGGGATGGTGGTCTTCGCGGGTCTGGTGGTGCCGGGCAACGACCCCGTCACGATGCTGGCGCTGGCCGTCGCGCTCGTCCTGTTGTACGAGCTGTCGGTCCAGGTGACCCGCGTACACGACAAGCGCGCGCGCAAGCGGCTTTCCGCGCAGGGCCTGGACGAACTCTCCGACGACACCGCCTCCGCGCTGCCCGACGGCGCCGCTGACCTCGACGGTGTCCAACCGGTGGCCGCCGCCGCGCCGCTGGCACCGCCCGACCGGCCGGCCACCGGCGATCATGACCGCCGGCCGGACGACCTTGGTGATGCCACCTGAGCCGCGGCTAGGCGGGATGCGCCGTCGACGGCGTTGACGGTGCCGCCGACCCCGGCGGCGTCGGCTCAGCAGTCGGCCCGGGAGTCGGCCCAGCCGCCGTCTGCGGCGGGGGTGACACCCACATCGTGACCATGTACGAGACGACGACCGCCACGATGACCAGCGGCATGACGGACAGGCCGTCCGAACCCAGCAGCAGGGTGGCCAGCAGGACCGAGGTCAGCGGCAGCCGCAGCATGCAGGCGCACAACGCGCCGATGCCCATCGCCACCGCGGGTACGAGCGGCACGCCGGCCAGGTCGGAGATCAACAGACCGATGGTGGCGCCGAGGAACATGGACGGGAAAACCGGTCCGCCGCGGAATCCGCCGAGCGAGATGCCGTACCCCAATCCCTTGCAGACCAGCAGCAACGCCAGCGCACCCCACGCGTAGTCGGCGTGGTTGGCGACCAGCACCGGCAGGTCCGACTCGCCCGAGAACAGCACGTCGCCGGTCGGCTTTCCGGTGACCTGGCTGTACAGGATCGCCAAGCCGGCGACCGCGATGCCGGCCAGTGGGGTGAGCAGGAGAAGGTTCCTGGCCAGGATCGGGCGGACCAGCAGGCCGAGCCGCCGGATCAGGGTGCCGATCAGCGCGGCGGCGACGCCGATGCCGATCGCCCAGAGGAAGTCGACACCGTCGGGGGCGTCGAACGGCGGCAGACCGGGAATCGCCAGCGACACCGCGCCAAGGCCGACCAGCGAATCGACGCCGATGAACACCAGGGCGCCGATCCCCGAGGCCAGCAACCCCGGCATCAGCACAACGGTGCCGATGGCCCCTGACAGTCCGATCGCTTCCATCAGCAGGAACGCCCCGAGCAGCGGGGAACCCAGCAGGGCGCTGATGGCCGCGAAGCTGCCGGCCGCCCCGATGACCATGATCGCCTGCTGCGGCGCGTCCTTCTTGACCAGCCGGACGATCAGCACCGATAGGCCACCCCCCAGGGCGATCAGCGGCGCCTCCGGCCCGATGACCGCCCCCAGGCCCAGCGAGGCCAGGGCGGCCACGAACACCCCGGGAAGCTCCGAACCGGTCGGGGCGGTCCCGGCATGGAACCCGTCGGCCGGGGAGTGGCCACCTGCGCCGGGGAAGTAGCGGATGATCACTCCGACCAGCAACCCGGCCACCGCGAGCGGGGCCAGCGGCCACCAGACCGGTACGCCGGCGAACCCGAGTCCGGTCGGCAGGTCCTCGTACACCCACTGCTGGACCTGGTTGACCAGCCACAGGAACCCGGCGGCGACCAGCGCGATGGGCACCCCCAGGATGGCCGCGAACACCAGCAGGACCGCGTACTGACGGGTCCGCAGGACGGCGAAGGGATTGATCGTCCCGGCCTGGGTCATGGCGGTCCTCCGGGGTCGACGAAATCGGGAAGGGGGCGTTCGGTCGCGGTCCCCGGGCCCGGGTGAACCCGGATCCTGCGGTCGGCTCCCGTATTCAGATTCCGAGCAGCTTGGCCTTGGCGGCGGTGAACTCCCCGTTCGTGAGAAGTCCCTGCTCCTTCAACGCGCCCCAGCGTCGCACCCGGTCCACCAGCGACGGGTCGGCGGGTGGCGGTACGAGGGCCACGGCGGTGCTGGCCGTCATCCCGAACGGTCTCACGTCGTGCTCCTCGGCTCGGTGCAAGGTGGGTGGCGCCGGCCCGCCGGCCCGCGGGCACGGCGTCACGACCGGCGCTGCGAAGCAGCCCTTCGATCTCAACGGTCGGCTCAATCGGCCGCATCCACCTGCGGGGATGAACTGCATCCTCCAATCGGGGCGATGCCCGGCGGGCGACGACGGAGTGTGATGAGCTCGGGGTCGTTGGACGGCGGAGCAGGTCGGCGGGTGACTGCCGGCCGGAAGTGCCGCGGGAGATCGAGCCAATCCGATGACCGAGATAGGAGCTGCATCGACATGGCCGTGACCAAAGTCGACCACCCCAGCGTTGCCGATCGTCGTGCGCGCGGAGCGGACGCCCGGACCGCCGTGCCCCCGTCCAGCCATCTGGGGTGGGAGCCGGCGGCGGACCGTCCCGACCCGGTCGCCATCTTGGAAGAGCAGAACATCAACCGGGAACCGGATCTGGTTCCGGTCCGGCACGGCCGGATGATGGTGTCGCCCTTCACTTTTTATCGTGGCGCGGCCAGGATCATGGCCACCGACCTGGCCAGAACACCCACCGCGGGACTGGACGCCCAGCTCTGCGGTGACGCGCACCTGTCGAACTTCGGCGGCTTCGCCTCACCCGAGCGGCGCCTGATGTTCGATCTCAACGACTTCGACGAGACCCTGCCAGGGCCGTTCGAGTACGACGTCAAGCGCATGGCCGCGAGTTTCACGATCGCCGCGCGCAACAACGGCTTGACCCCGGCGGAGGCGAAGGACGCGACCCTGGCGTCGGTCAGGTCCTACCGCGCGGCGATGGCCCAGTTCGCGCAGATGGGCACCATGGAACTGTGGTACACCCACATGTCGGAGGACGACCTGCGGGTCGGCTTGGACAAGATTGCCTCCGAGGGTGCCGGAAAGAAGGCGGCGAAGGGGGCGGCGAAAGGGAAGGAGAGCAAGAGCAAGGACGGCAAGGCCAAGGCGCCCAAAGGCAACGTGCTCGAAGAGGAGCAGACCGCCAAGGCAGCCAGGCGGGCCGAGAAGAACCTCGCCAAGGCTCACACCCGGGACAGTCTGCAGGCGCTGTCCAAGCTCGGTGAACTGGTCGACGGGCACTACCGCATCGTCAGCCAGCCCCCCGTCGTCGTGCCCGTCCGGGAACTGGCGAGCACGTATCACATGTCCGCCGACGAGGTCCGGAACACCATCCACACCCAGTTCCAGGAATATCGTTCGACCCTGCCGGACGACCGGCGACACCTGCTCGAGCGGTTCGAGATCATCGACGTGGCCCGCAAGGTGGTCGGGGTGGGCAGCGTGGGCACCCGGGCGTTCATCGCGCTGCTGCAGGGGCGCGATGCGCAGGACCCGCTGTTCTTGCAGGTCAAGGAGGCGACCCGGTCGGTGCTGGAGGACGCGCTGCCCAAGAGCCGCTACCGCAATCCCGGGGAGCGAGTGGTACAGGGACAACGGATGATGCAAGCGGCCGGCGACATCTATCTCGGCTGGACGAAGGGCGTACAGGCGGACCGCTACTACTACTGGCGTCAACTCCGCGACATGAAGACCTCGGCGATCGTGGAGGGCATGTCCGGCATGGTGCTGGCCTACTACGCCACGCTGTGCGGGTGGACGCTGGCCCGGGCCCATGCGCGGTCGGGCGATGCGGTGGCCATGGCCGAGTATCTGGGGACCGACGACACCTTCGACACCTCGATCACCGATTTCTCCGAGCGCTACGCCGACCAGAACGAGCGCGACTATTCGGCGTTCGCCGAGGCGATCCGATCGGGCCGGGTGGCGTCGGTCGAGGGGGTCTGACGGCAACCCCGGAGTGCTATCGTGGCGCGCCAACCGCCGGTGGACCACCACAGGCAGCGGTTGAGACGGCCGGTGATCGGGTCATCACTCTGAGCCTCTGAGCTGGCCTTTTCGGGTCCAGGACTACCCGCTGCGGGTGAGGCGCCCGGTTCACCGCGATGGCATCGTCCGGATCGAAGTCGTCCCACGGTGTGCCGCGCCGGCGTTTCCGGCGGCACGGTGGGCGGCACCCCGACCCGGTGCCGCCGCCCCTGCTCGCGACCCGGAGTCGCGGCCCGACCCGAGCGGACCGCGGCGAAAGGAACAGCACCATGCCGGTTCTGGGCGGGACGATCGCGAGCAGGCCGACGGACCGGGCTGCCGTCACGTCGGGAGTGACTTGTCTGGTGGCCGCACTGGCATCGCGGGTCGCCCCGTGGGCCCCCTTGGCCGGAGCCACCGGGTTCCAGCCACCGGAGCCGGGCGACGCTCTGGTGTGGCGAAGCGCGCTCGTCGACCGGCTCGTCGATGCGTACCAGCCGATCGTGATGCTCCGCGCGCCGGCCGGGTACGGCAAGACCACCATCCTGTCGCAGTGGGCACAGGCCGACGCCCGTCGGTGCGTCTGGTTGACGCTGGACGCCGCGCACAACGACCCGGAACTGCTCCGCAACGACCTGAGTGCCGCGATCACGTCGGTATCACCGATCCCGTTCGACGACCTAGCGCCGGCCGGCCAGCAGGCATCCCCCGAAAGCGTCGCGGCCCAGATAGATCCCGATGACGCCCTGCGCCGGACCCCGGTACCGATCGTGCTCGTCCTTGACGACGCCCACCGCCTCTCCGCCACCCCCGCTCGGCGGATCATCGATCGGCTGATGGCCTCGGTGCCCGCCGGATCGGTGCTGGCGCTGGCCTCCCGGGATGCGCTGCCGCAGAGCCTGGTAAGGCTCCGGGTCGAGCGCCGCGTCCTCGAGATCACTGCGCCGGACATGGCTTTCAATGACGACGAGGCGCGCGCCGCGCTCGCGACGTCCGGACTTCCGGCGCGGGCCGCGCAGGCGGTCATCGACGCCTGCGAGGGCTGGCCCGCCGGGATCTGCCTGGCCGGGCTCGCCGCGCCGGTCGGGCCGGATCAACCGCAGCGCTGGCGAGCCGGTCGGGAGCAACTGATGGTCGACTACCTGCGGTCCGAGGTGCTGGCCGGGGTGGACGAGGCCGGCATGGCGTTCCTGACCAGGACCTCGATCCTGGTGGAGCTGTCCGGCGCGATGTGCGACGCCGTCCGCGACACGCGGGGTTCCGGGCTGGTGCTGCGGGGGATGCGCAGCGGCAACCTGCTGATCGTCCCGTTGGACAGCCAGGATCGGCGATACCGGTACCACCCGCTGCTGCGCGAGGCGCTGCAGGCGGAGCTGGAACGACGGGAGCCGGACCTGTTGCCCGTGTTGCACGATCGCGCCAGTCGCTGGTTCGCCGCTCATGGTGACGTCGAATCCGCGATCAGGCACGCGAAGCTGTCCGGGGACATGGCTCACACCGGCGAACTGGTCTGGGCCAATCTGCACCCGGCGTTGGACGATGGGGGAGCGGACCGGCCCCGCCGGTGGCTCGGCGGCCTGACCGACGCGCAGATCGGCCGGTCGCCGGAACTCATTCTCGCCTCTGCCTGGCTGTCGATGACGTACGGGGATCTGGACTCGACCGTCAAGTGGCAGGCACTGGCCGAGGCGCGCCTGGGCCGTGACTGGCGCGATGTCGCGGGCTCGGAGCTGCGGGGCGTGTTGGCATTGCTGCATGCCTGGCGTGGCGCGGACGGGATGGCCGACGCGGGCGAGCTCGGTTCCGCCGTGTTCGACTCGTTGCCACCCGACAGCCACTGGCGTCCGGCAGCGGCCGCGCTCTCCGGGATCGTGCTCGCGCTCAGCGGCCGGACGCCGGAGGCACACGCGCGGCTGCGGGCCGGCGAGGAACTCGCGCGCGGCCTCGGCCTGCCGTCCGCGCGGGTCGACTGCCTGGCGGCGCTGGGCTCAATGGCCTTCGACCGTGGACTCCGGCGCGAGTCGGAGGATTTGATCAGGCAGGCGCAGGCGGTCGTCAGGGACCGCCACCTCGAGGATCTGCCCACCTCGGCGTATGCGCTCAGCGTCATCGGATTGGCCCTGGCGCGGCGGGGCCAGGCGCCCGAAGCGGCCCAGACTCTCGACCGCGCAGGGGTTCTCACGACGGCGATGGCGGGTTTCGCCCCGTGGATCCAGGTCCAGGCCCGCGTCCTGCAGGCCACCACCAGCCTGCTGCTCGGCGACGCCGGCACGGCGCGGCGATCGCTCCGCCAGGCGAGGCAACTCCTGGACGATCGGAGCACATCACCGGTGCTGCGAGCCGGTGTCAGTGACGCGGAGACGACGGTCGCCCAGCTGCCCGCGGATTCGGCCTACGGTCTGGCCCCGTTCACCCTGGCCGAGTTGAGGATCCTGCAGCTGCTGCCCACTCACCTGTCGTTCCCGGAGATGGGCGCGCTGTTGTTCGTGTCCAGGCACACCATCAAGACCCAGGCGTTGTCCACCTACCGCAAGCTGGGCGCGGCATCGCGGTACGAAGCGGTGGAGCGCGCGTGCGCGCTCGGGTACCTGCCGCCGATGGCCGTGCCCGGCCGCATCGCCTGACCAACGGCCGGTCGGCACCCGTTGGGCGCGATTGCTCGGCACCGCGCGGCGACTTGTCCAGGTGGTGCTCGTCGTGGATGGTTCATGACATGTGCGTCAACAGGCCATGCCGGCAGGGGTTGGGGTGACAGGTTCGCTTGCTGACGTCGCGACAAGCGGGCCCGGCGGGCTTCTGGGCACCAAGATTGTGCCACCCACGGTTCCTGCGGGGTTTCTGCGGCGGGCTCGCCTGGAGGACCGGCTCGACGCCGGGGTGACAGGTCCGGTCACGGTGGTCAGTGCGGGCGCCGGCTCGGGGAAGACCCTGGTGGTTGCGTCATGGGCTCGGGCCGCGGCGCGGATTTCCGGCGGGCCGCGAGTGGCGTGGTTGGCCCTGGACCGTGATGACAACGAGCCGACCCTGTTCTGGAGCGGGGTGACCGCCGCGCTGCGGGCATCGGGTGCGGTGTCTGCCGGCAATCCACTGACCGAGCTCGCGTTGGAACAGGGTGTGACCGCGCACGGTATGCAAGCCCTGCGGCGGGGACTGAACGACCTGAGCCGCGGGTCGGTCCTGGTGCTGGACGATTTCCACGTCATCGACAACCGGGAGATCCTGGAATCCGTCGCGGTGCTGTTGCGGCACGAGTCGCCGCTGCGGCTCGTGCTGATCAACCGCGCCGATCCGATGCTCCCGCTGCACCGCCTCAGAGTCGGCGGCGGCCTGCAGGAGATCCGCGCCGCCGACCTGGCATTCGATCACCAGGAGGCCGATGAGTTCCTACGCCTCAACGGGCACACCTTGCCGCCGGCCGACGTCGCGCGGCTGGTCGAACGCACGGAGGGCTGGGCCGCCGGACTACGCCTGGCCGCGATGTTCCTGACCCGCGATTCCACACCGGGACGTGCCGGTGAATTCGCCGGCGACGACCGCGCCGTCACCGAATACCTGCTGGGTGAGGTGATCGCCAGCCAACCCGCGCATGCGCGCGACTTCCTGCTGCGCACCTGCATCTCCGATCGGATCTGCGGACAGCTCGCCGACGTCCTGGTGGCGGGCGGCCGCGGCCAACGGCGCCTGGAAGAGCTCGAACAGGCCAACGCCTTCATCACCTCGGTGGGGGCGCATCGGCACTGGTACCGCTACCACCCGCTGCTGCGGGAGACGTTGCTGCACGAACTACGCACCGAGGATCCGGCGCTGCACGGGGAGTTGCACCGCCGCGCGGCCCACTGGTTCGCCGCAAACGCGGCCCCGGTGCAGGCGCTGCGGCACGCCGCGCAGGCGCAGGACTGGCCGCTGCTGGGCGAACTGTTCGTGACCACCGCTGGGGCGAGGATTTTGTCCGCCGACCGCCAGGCGGTGAATGAGGCGCTCGCACAGATTCCCGACGCGGAACTCATTCGCACCGCGGCGCTGCAGACTTGTGCGGCCGCCAGGCTCGAATACGCCGGCCGATTTGCCGAGATCCCCGCCGTGGTCATCAGGGCTCAATGGATGCTCGTCGATGACCGCTCGCCGTACAAGGCGGCAACCGCGGCGGTGATCGGGCTGTGGGTCACTGCGATCGCCCGGCCCAGCGGCGATATGACGCTGCAACTCCAGACCTGCGCAGACGTCCTGACCCAGCTCGCCGAGATGGCCGAACCGTTCCCGGCGGCGGATCAGTACCGCGCAGTCGCGCTCGCCAACCAGGGCGTTGGACTGGTCTGGACGGGCCAGGTCCGCGCGGCCCGGCCGGTGCTGTGCTCGGCCCTGGATGCCGCCGACGCGGCCGACATGGAATACACGAAACTGGGCTGCCTGGGCCAACTGGGACTCGCCGCCGTCATCGTGGGCAGGCTGGCTGAAGCGGAAACATGGGCCCGACAGGGCCTGATCCTCGCCGAGCAACGCGGCTGGACGGGATTGACCAACGCCACCCCCAGCTATCTCGCGAGAGCGATGGTTCACCTGCTGCGAGGCCATCCAGCCGACGCCGAACCCCTCCTGAGACAGGCGGCGACCGCCTCCAAGGAGCCCCTGCCCAGCATCGCGATCATGATCGGTCAAGTGCTGGTCGACGTGGTGCTCGATCGCCCGCAGTCCGCACTCGCAACGGCGCGGGCGGCGCGGGACACCATCGAGCGGCTGCGTCATCCTCCGCAATTCGCACTGCGTTGGTTGGCTGTCGCGGAGGCGGAGGCTCACTTCTCCGCCGGAGACCCCGCCGCCGTGTCGGCCCAACCGAGGCCCGAGCAGGCAACCGGTGAATCTCCCGGGGGGTGGACGCAGCAGGAGACGGTCCGGATGGCCCGCGCCCTGATGGAACTGGGCAACCTCCCGGAAGCGGACCGGCTTCTCCGGCAGATACCCGCGGACTCGGAGAACCCGCTGACCGAGGTGGAGGTGTGGCTGGCAACGGCGCTGCTCGCGGACCGGTTGCGTGCGGACGACCGAGCCCGGCAGGCCATGGGACGGGCCGTCCGCCGTGCGACCCCGGAGCGAGTGTGCCTGCCGTTCATCACCTTTGACCGCGCCCGCTGCGCTCGCCTGCTGGGACGGATGACCGCAAACGATCCGCCCGAAAAGGCGTTCATCCTGGAACTGGACCGGCTGACCTCTCCCGCGGGGCACCCGGAGACGGAACCCGAGCCGCTGACCGAGCCGCTGACCGACCGCGAAATGGGCGTCCTGCGGTTGTTGCCCAGCATGCTGAGCAACACCGAGATCGCCGACGAACTGTTCATCTCGGTGAACACCGTGAAGGTCCACCTCAAGACGCTGTACCGCAAGCTCGACGTAGCCAACCGGCGCGGCGCGGTGCGGCGCGGGCACACCCTGCGCCTGATCAGCTGACCCGCGCCACCCCACCGCCCTCTCCGGACAGGCCACGACCACCGCCGTACCCGGGTTCAGCCGGTGACCACCTCGAAAACAGCTGCCGCCACCCGGCCACGGCTTGCCGCGAACCAGATGCTGATTTCGGAGAGTTCTCGGCCGACCTGCATCAACCGGTCACCTTGATGCTTTCAACCTCGCGATCATCGCCTGCGATGCGGGCCAGTAGGGACAACAGGACCGCGTCATCCGCGGCGTGCAGGACCAACCTGGTCCGCCGGCGTCGGTCCTCGATGTCGAGGTCGGCAAACATGGATCGCAAGTGCGGCCCGAACGCTCCGCCGACGACGAACTCGTACCGGCCGCCGCTCATGGGGACGGGAGCGGCGGGTCCGGGTCAGCCGGGGATCCGTCCGGAAACCGGTGCACCTCGATGAGGTCCAGCCCGAGCCCGTGCAGTCGCTGCAGGATGCCCTGCAGGGCAGCCTGGTCGGTGACCCGACCACGCAGGACCGTTTCCGCGGGTTCCACGACGGCGGTGACATTCTCGAATTCGACGAGCTCGTCCGGAGATATTTGGCCGCGAACCCGAATCTCGTAGGACCTGGTGGTCACGGGGGTGAGCCTCCCTTCGTGCTGTCACCTCAGGATGAACCGCTCGGGCTGCGGTCGTCATCGCCCGGTATGGACGACGAGTCGACGACGCAACATCGGCCGTCCCCACCGGTCGCCTCCCGTTTCCATGACGTCGTTGGCCCAGCGCCGTGCTCGACCGGGATCAGGCGGTCGATCAGGCGGCGATGTCGCGGCCGTGCGCCGTGACGGCCCAGATCACGAAGAAATCGAACGCGATGATCAGCAGTGCCCACCACGGGTAGTAGGGCAGCCAGACGAAGTTGATGATGATGCTGAGCACCGCGACCAGGACGGCGACGGTCCTGGCCCACACCGCTCCGGAGAAGAGCCCGATTCCGGCGAGGAGAGCGATGATTCCGACCAGGATGTGTATCCAGCCCCACGTCGTCACGTTGAACTGGAAGACCCATTTCTGCGACACCACGTAGAAGTCGTTGTTGAAGAGGCCGACGATTCCTTCGATCACATGCAGGACACCGGCGACGATCAGGATGATGCCCGCCATGGCGATGAAACCGACTGCCAGTCCGCTGCGTTCGCGAGTGGCCATTGAAAACCTCCTGGGGATGAACACGGTTGTTTCAGCGCACAGTGTGCGATGACGCGGTGCCGGTGACATCACCCGGGTCGGGTGAATCGCTGGACCTGGCAAAGGGGCAAATGAGGTCACGATCCGGTCACGCGCCATTCTTACCCGGGCGATCGCATCATCGTCCGTCCCCTGTCGATCTGGGCGGGCAGGGCTGACCACCAGGAACGTGGCTCTGGGCACCGTGAGCCGAGTCAGGATTTCCCACGGCCGTCGCGTTCCGCCGTGAGCTGGCCGAGCAGGTCCCGCAACTGTTCCTGCTGGACGGTCAGCGAGTCGATCTGCGCGGCCAGGGCGGCGAGGGTCCGGTCCATCGTCGCGATGTCGATCGGCGGGGTGTCGATCGGCGGGGTGTCGATCGGCGGCGGACCCGCCGCCTGGTCGGCCGAGGGAGCGCCTGCCGCAGGCCGCTTCTTGGGCTGCTTCTTGTGCGTGACGAACCATGCGGCGATCGTCGCGGACACGGTGCCGATCAGGCCGATGCCCACCACCATGATGACCGAGCCGATGAGCCGTCCGGCGGTCGTCACCGGATAGGTGTCGCCGTAGCCGACCGTGGTCGTGGTCACGATGGCCCACCAGAACGCGGTGCCCAGTGTCGTGATGTTCGCGTTCGGGGCTTGGTGCTCGAAACGCCATTCGAGGACCGCGCCGATGGCAACGACAGCGACGACGATCGCGATCAACGAGCTGGCGATCTGCTCGGTGGAGATCGATCGGAATGCCTTGCGCAGGACGAGTCCCACGCGCAGCAGTCG
>Ga0075521_10000537_pt1 | contig 11278 bp, 8 predicted proteins | sample NGEPerD_FD_74785 | JGI IMG/M metagenome (GOLD analysis project Ga0075521, IMG submission 74785) | Arctic peat soil microbial communities from the Barrow Environmental Observatory site, Barrow, Alaska, USA - NGEE PermafrostAB12-D | ecosystem: Environmental > Terrestrial > Soil > Wetlands > Peat ...
ATGACGCTTCCTGCCCCCGACCCTGACCGCACCTGCCTCGTGACCGGAGCCTCGTCCGGCATCGGGGAGGAGATCGCAAGACTGCTGGCTGGGCGTGGGCTGGGGGTGACACTGGTGGCGCGTAGCGAGGCCAAGCTCAAGACGTTGGCCGACGAGCTCGGTTCGACCCACGGGGTCCGGGCCGAGGCCATCGTGGCCGACCTGACCGATGAGCCCTCACGCACGGCGATCGCCACGGAGCTCGAGGGCCGGGGGCTGAAGGTCAATGTGCTCGTCAACGACGCGGGGTTCTCCACCATGGGCCCGGTGTCCCGTTCGGACCCCGCCGGCGAGGTCGCCATGGTCCGGACCAATGTCGAAGCGGTGGTGCACCTGTGTTCGCTCTTCCTCCCGGGGATGGTCGAGCGCCGGAGCGGGGCAGTCCTCAATGTGGCGTCGACCGCCGCCTTCCAGCCGCTTCCCGGACAGGCCGGCTACGCAGCCAGCAAGGCCTTCGTGCTCTCGTACAGCCATGCCATTCGGGGGGAGTTGCGGCCCAGCGGCGTGACGGTGACCATTCTCTGCCCCGGACCGGTGGAGACGGGCTTTGCCGCCGCCGCAGGGATCAGCGACGACGAAGCCTCGGGGGCGATGCCCCGATTCATGTGGGTGCCGGTGGGCGCTGTGGCAAAGGCCGCTGTCGACGGGATGGACGCCAATCGAGCTGTGGTCATCCCCGGCATGGCCAATCGGGCCTCTGCGGTTGCCGGCTGGCTCTCGCCCCGAAGCGTCCTCGTCCCGATGCTGGCCAAGTACCACCCCGCCCTGCGCGATTAGGGAACACGGCACCGTCGTCCCCGGTCCCCGGTACGATCGGGCCGCATGCAACGCGTGCGCGCAGGGGCCCTCGACGCCGCCTGCATCATCGTCTTCGTGGTCATCGGTCGGTCGTCCCATACCGAGGGACTGAGCCTCGACGGCGTGGCCGGCACGTCCTGGCCATTCCTGGTCGGGGCCGCGGTCGGCTGGGCCGTGGTGCGAGCCTGGTTGCGGCCGATGGATATCGTCCCCACGGGCATCGTCGTCTGGCTGTCCACTGTTGCCGTCGGCATGCTGGTGCGGGTGGCGGCCGGCCAGGGCACCGCCGTCGCCTTCGTGGCGGTGGCGTTGGGGTTCCTGGGGCTGGAGATCCTGGGTTGGCGAGCGTTGGCCCGAGTAGTTGCGCTCCGCTGGGGCAACCGCACGGCGAAGGATGATGCGGACGCACCGCCCCACTCGAGGGTCCGGCCCGGTGCGGGGGACCGACCGTGACCGTTCCCGGCCGTCGCTGCCCGCCATCGGCCACGGAGTGCGATCGCCTCGGATCGGGCCTGTCGGAGCGACCACCACAGCCCCCTGCGGTCCGGTCCACTTGCCTTATCGGCACGAGACGGCCCCACCTTTAGAAGAAATTCGAGAAAAGTTGGCGGCTCGCCAAGGGCGGTGACCGACGGACCCCACCATGCGGCCCAGTGTGTCTGGTGGGCACGGGACGGCGCCTGCCTGATGGTCACCTGGGTGGATCGAGGGCAGATGGAGAAATCCCAGGTGGGAAGGGGCGAGGGGTCTGCATCTCGTCGGCAGCGGGAGTGGAGCGGTCCGGAGCGTCGAGCTGCTCAGTCGGCCCCGGGGGTGTCGGGGGTGTCGGAGGAGGAGCCGGCAACTCCCTCGTCATGGAGAAGGACGTTCCATTGCTGAGGCCGCTGAACGGAGCCACGGTGGCATCTTGTGCCGTCGTCGTGGTGTCAGGGGACGGTGGCAGCAAGCCGATGGGAAGGGCGCCCCGGCAAGGCCCGTGGACCCTGAACCACATCGACGCCCATGGGTTCGAAGCTGCATCTTCGATCTTCCCAATTCCGCCAGGGATGGGCGGAGTAGCCCACACCTGAACTGCACCTGTGCCTACTCTCAGCTATCGGCATGTCCGCCTCCTGATTGAGGCCGGAGGTGCCGGAAGGTCAGCAGGCCGGCGGATCGCCGGCACCCGACGGGATCAGAGGGTTCCCCGCGGGATCAACCAGATCCCAGATCGGGAGCGTTGAAGCCGTAGACGGTTCCGTCTGCCCCGACCATCCAATAGCCGCCCGTGCTCGCGTCCCCCGCCATACCGACGACGGGTGCCGGGATCGGGTGCGCGCCCTCGGAGCCGTAAAAGGGCACGTCGAAGGCGAAGATCCCCCCGTCCGAGGCCACGAACCAGTAGCCCGAACCGTCAGCTGACGACGCCATCGAAACGATGGGCCGATTCAGGCTGAGCGCACCGGTGGAACCGTGGAAAGGGGCATCGAACGAGAAGACCCCACCATCGGAGGCCACCTCCCAGTACCCACCGGTCTGGTTGTCACTGCTGATACCGATTACCGGCCTGTTGATCGGCATGCCGCCCATCGAGCCGTGGAATGCCGCATCTCCGAAGGCGAAGATCCCACCGTCAGAAGCCACCAGCCAGTAGCCCCGATCGTCAGCGGTGGGGGCCATGTCCACCACCGGGGCATTCAGATGCTGCCCGGCCATGGACCCGTAGAAGCCTGCATCACCGAACGCGAAGGTTCCTCCGTCGGCGGCCACGAGCCAGTAGCCGTTGCCGTCGCTGGTGGAGACGATGTGGGCGATGGGTGAGTTGAGCACAACGGTGGCCATGGACCCGTGGTACTGGGCACCGCCATGAGCCGAAACCGCCCCTCGCCTGTCGGTCAGCCAGTAGCCGCTGCCCGATGGCGTGGAAGCCATGCCCACTGCCGGAAGGAGGAAGGAGACGACGGGGACGGGCGGCGTGGGTGTCGGCGGCGTGGGCGTAGGAGCCGGAGTGACCTGGGTGACCATGAACGACGTGCTGTCGGTGAGGGTCGTGGTACTGGCGTCGACTTCGCCCTGCGAGTTGACCATGTCAATGGCGTCGGGCGAGAGCGTGCCGATGGGCACGCCATTCACCATGCAGCCGGAGAACGTGACGGATCCGTAGTTGGCATACGGAGCCTGTGGCGCCATGCCGGGGTCCTCGGCGATGCATTCCGCCGAGATGTTCTCCAATCCGGGATCCGTGATCGTCGCGGTCGCACTGGTGCGGTTCGTCGAGTCAGCGACATTCAGGACGTAGCGGCCACCACTCTCGTAAGTGGTGGTTGCGACGATGGAGTCGCCGCCTCTGACCACCATGTTGGCGTACTCCACCGTGTCCCCCGGGTACATCTCATACCACGGGATGTAGTACACGGCTCCGTTCCGACAGGCCGAGTCGACCCCTTCTTGTTCCACCGTCTGCGATCCCGCGCCATCCAGTCCCGCCCAGTACGAGCTGTCCGAGTCCTCGGAGGGACCACAGGACAACAGCTTGGGGACGACGAAGGATGCCTGGGCAGAACGGAACGATCCGATCCCGCCCGAAACGACATACCCGGCCCAATTCACGGAACGGAGGTAGCTCGTCCCATGCGCATCCATAGCAGTCGGGGTCTGGGAATTCGCTATGACCATCGGAGAAGTGTGCCAGCGATCCAGTGCCGATTGGCTCTGGGCGAAGGCTGTCGGTGCAAGGGCGACGGTCAGGTGCACTGTGGCTGCGCCAGCGTGGGCCGCCGGGCACAGGGTCGCAGCGGTGGCGGTCAGGACTGCAGTGCCAAGTGCGATGGCCCGAGCCCTCCGAGAGACGGGGGGAACGCGCGCGGTCGGGAGGTCACGCGTGGCGGCGGTCGATGCATCGGCAACACGCCCGCCGTATCGCACCACCATTCGCTGCCCCTTCCACTCCTGTCGATGGACGGGAGGCCTCGCACGCGATCAGCCTGCCTCTCGGCCCGCATCTCTGTTGTCGACCATTCCCCTCATCGCCTTGAGCGAGGATCGACCGCCGCCCCTGGGCGTCGAGCGGCCGGGGAGGTCGGCCTGGTTCGGAGGTTCGAGGCCACCGCCTCGATGCCCGAGACCGCTCGCCTCGATGCTCGGGGCCATCCCTCGTCGGTCGGAGCCCGAGGGGCCCCTCAGCCGAGGTGTTCGACGGTGGAACGGAGCCTGTCGGGCTGCGAAGTCGTGCCCTCGGTGCCGCTGGCACCACCGAGGGCAGCGTCGCCCCTCCTGACAACCGAGTCCAGGGCGACAACGGCGGCGACGACGGCCCAAAGCGCCGAGGCCAGGGCGAGGTGCAGATCCGCCACACCCTCCGGCGCACCGAGCAATGCGTTGAAGATGCCTACAGTGACCTGCGCTCCCAGGAGTACCAGCCCGATCAGGGCGAGGACCTGCTTGGCGTCGAGGGCGCCTCCCTTTCGCAGGAGTGTCACGAGGTAGACGACGACGAGCGTCCCGCCGATCAGGACCATCGAGCGATGGGCGAGTTGGAGGGCGATCAGTCCCCCCGATGCGCTGCTGCCGGTGCACAGCGGAAACGATTCGCACGCAGCTTGTGCCCCCCCGTCGACCACCAACGAGCCGGAGACGAGCACGAGGAACAGCCCGGCGACAGCCACCCAGGCGAGAGGTCCCGGTCGGTGGAGCAGTGACCACGACTCCTCGGGCTCGATGAAGGACGCGACCGCGGTGACCGTCACGCACCCGAGGAACAGCAGGGCGACGGCGAGGTGCAATGCGACGGTGGCCGGTGCGTTGTGGGTGATGACCGTGACGGCACCGAGCACCACCTGGACCGCGATCACCCCGACGGACACCAGTGCCGGAACCCTCACGTGACGAGCCCTGGTGCCTGTTCGCCAGGCGAGGACGGCGAGGGCCAGGACCAAGATGGTCACGAGGGATGCCAGATAGCGGTGCGACTGCTCCATCAACGGATGGAACCGGCCGATGGGACCGACCTGCCCGGAGCACAGCGGCCACCCTGGGCAGCCCATTCCCGATTCGGTCACACGGACGGTGCTCCCGAGAACGATGAGGAAGTAGGTCGCCACCGCCGTTGCCACGGAGAGCGCCTGGATCCAGCGGAAACCGGTACCCGGTCGTCCGGCACGCCGGCTCCGGCCGGCACCCCCTGTGCCAGGTTGGTTCAACTGCACGGGCTCACCACCTGTGGATCGGTGCGGCGAACCGCGCCCCGTCGAGGACCTCGAGACTGAACCGGTGGTACAGGGCCACCGCCCCCTCGGGGAGCGATGGGTCCGTTCCAGTGAGCGTTAGGGCGATCTTTCCGAAGGGATGGTCGGGTTGCCTTGGCGCCGAGAGGCAGATGGGCGAGCCAATCTCGCTCGGTCACCCCGGATCCTGACTCCGCGTCGGCCATGAAGCGCTCCTCGCACCGCTATCCAAAGATGCCGATCACACCGGAAACCGGCGGGCCTCCACATGCAGTGTGCAGGTGCGAATTGTCATGGCGATAGAGGCAATGGTCACATCTCCACCCGAATCGGTCCGAAGGCACTCGGGCCGATCGGATTCCCCCCTCCGAGAGCGTGAAGTCGAGCCGCGCTGTCGCTCCGAAGATGCGAGCGGAGCTGGGTCGGCCGCAGATCGATGATGCCGTGTTGGCATTGACGGACAAGGGTGGTCGAGGGTCTCCGTGAGGCGCTGAGCGACCGGGGGAGGAACGACGACTGGCGGCCCCGAAACGACTGCACCCAGCCCGAAAGGGCTGGGTGCAGTCGTAGGTTGAATCTGTGCTCGGAGAGCTGCTGGAAGAAGGTGTACTCAGTGAGCAGTCGGCACTGCCAGGGTCACCACCTCGAAGCTCGACGGGTAGATGCCGATGGCGAACGCCAGCGCATTGGTGTTCGCCGGCAGGGTGACACTACCCAGATCGGCCAACACGGTGCCGGGGGTGTTCGGTGCGGTCACGGTCACGTGGTAGCTGCCCGCCGGGACGGCCGCGGTTGCGGTCTGTCCATTGGAAATGGCGGGCGTGATGGCCACTGTGCTGTTGGCATAGACGCCGACCGTGGGGGCGACCGCCAGATGGCGAACGGTCACGCGGGCCTGGCCGCCGGTGGAGGAGAGGTCATTGGTGAAGACGCCCAGCGCGGGGATGCCCGAGGTGCCGGCGGCGTTGGCAGTCACGTAGGCGGCGACCGTCTTGCTCTGGTTGGCTCCGAGGAACAGGTCGGTGATCAACAGTGGCTTGAACGGGTTGCCGCCGGTGGGGACCACGTCGACCACGTAGAGAGCGGGCGTGACCCAACCTGGACAGTCGGTGGACACGTCGATGGCGGTGCCGAACTGCACGTTCTTGAACTCCTTGTAGGAGAACAGGTTCTTGACCACGTAGATGTCGACGTTGAGTGCGGGGACGCCGTGGACGAGGCTGAGGTCAGCCGTGGGCGCCGACCGACCGTGGTCGCCCTGCCAAGCCGCCGGCGTGTTGCCCTGATGTTGCCATGCGTCTGCGCCGGCGGTGGCCGTCGCGCTGGTGAGGGCGAGCCCGGCAGCCAGTGCAGCCGCCCCGACCAGGCCCAAGACTCGGGTCTGCCTAGGGAGTCTCCTTTGTCGTGCAACGGGCGATCGCCCGCGCCTGCCGCCGGACGGCGACCGGTAACAGTGCGGAGGCGTACCCGTGTTGGATGCAGCAGAACCCTGAAAACTTCGGCGGTCGGCGACAGACAGCGCACTGTCGAGCACGCAGAGGCGCTCCGGACCTCGGATTGCGTCGGGCTCGAGGGGCTCGCGGACGGTGTCACGTGAAGGCGACATCATTGGCGGACGGACGCTCGGGGATGGTCGCTAACCTGCAGGTGGCAGAGCAAACGGTGCGTCGGTCGCCCGACGGCAAGGAGCAACGGCCCACAGCGGGGTCCAGAGCGCGGAGCAGGGGAGTTCCATGGGTGTGTTCACCGACCTCGAGGTCGAGTACCTGCAATCGCAGCGCCTGGCGCGGCTGGCCACGGCGTCGGCGTCGGGCCTGCCCGACGTGTCCGCGGTCGGGTTCGGGCTGGACGGTGGCGCAATCGTCAGCGGCGGGCTGGACCTGACCAAGACAGTCCGCTTCAGGCATCTGAGCGAGAATCCACGAGCCACCATCGTCATCGACGACCTCGCCTCGGTGAACCCGTGGAGCCCGCGCGGGGTGAAAGTCCGTGGCTCGGCCACGATCGAGGAGCACGAAGGCAGGCAGCGCATCCGGATAGAGCCCGAGGTCATCTGGAGCTGGGGTATCAATCCCGATGGGGAGAAGCGATTCGCCTCGATCGAGCGGCGGAGCGTCACCAGCAGCTGATCGGCGCCGGCGGCCGTGGGCCGCACGGATGGCCGGGTCCCGCGCCCTTCCCACCTTGGCGCAAGGTCGGCGACGCGGATCGACCCGATACGTTGATCTGACGTCGTTGGACGTGGACCTCACGCCATTGATCGAATTCGGCGGAACCCAGTCACGGGCACACCGGCGATCGGCGATTGGCGATCTCGACTCGCTCGAACGTGAGGAACACGGCGTGTGCCGAACGGCCCCTCCCGCGCCCTCTCCACGGCCGGCCCGGCCGGTCACACGACCACGGGCGGCGGGAGTTGGTGCGGCACCTGCGTAACGGTCCCGCTGTTTGGAAGACGTAACAGGTGGGGACGTCCCCCATGCAGAGAACGACCAAGGAGATCACACCCATGAAACGGTCTACTGCCCGTGCCCTTCGACTATCTGTCGCCGCTGCAGCGGTGGGTGGACTGGCCGCGCTGAGCGGTGCTGGTGCCGCCGGCGCTGATGGTTACCAGAGCGAGACGCATCTCGGGGAGGGCGCCGATCACGTCGTCTTCGTCCAGACCGACAACGTCGCCGGCAACCAGATCGTCGCCTACGACCGCGCCGACAACGGTACCCTCACCCTGGCGAACACCTACAACACCGGTGGGTTGGGCGGGCTCCTCAGTGGGTCCGTCGTGGACCATCTGGCTTCTCAGGGCTCGCTGACCTTCGACCGGGGCAATTCCCTTCTGTATGCCGTGAACGCCGGAAGCAACACCGTCTCGGTGTTCTCGGTCCGGGGTGACCGGCTGACGCTGCGCCAGGTGGTGAACTCGGGCGGCACCTTCCCGGTGAGCGTGGCCGTGCACGGCAACCTCGTCGCGGTCCTCAATGCCGAGAATGGTGGGTCGGTCCAGGAGTACGTCTCGTTCTTCGGCCGCCTGTTCGCGCTCCCGGGCTCGAACAGGGCCCTGCGCCTGGACCCGTCGGCAGCGCCACAGTTCGTCAACACTCCCGGTCAGGTCGCGTTCTCGCCCGACGGCTCCAGGCTGATCGTGACGACCAAGGCCAATGGCAACGACATCGACGTGTTTCGTGTGGGCTTCTTCGGGCAGCTGTCTGCTTCCCCGGTTGCGAACTCTGAGCCCGGAACGGTGCCCTTCGCCATCACGTTCGACCAGGCAGGCCACCTCGTCATTGCCGAGGCGGGAACGAACGCACTGGCTACGTTCACGCTCAACTTCGATGGGACCGTGAGCCTCATCAACTCCGTCGGGACCGGCTATGCGGCAACCTGTTGGGTCACGCCTGCTCAAGGGTTCTTCTATGCCTCCAACGCCGGAAGCGCAAATGTGAGCGGCTACCAATCGGCTCACAACGGCCAGCTGACCCTCCTCGGGGCTAGCGACACCGACCCGGGAACGGTTGACGCCTCGGCTTCGACCGACGGGCAGTTCCTCTACGTCCAGACCGGGAAGAACGGGATCGTCGACGAGTTCCAGGTCAATGCCAACGGAACCCTCAGCGCAATCGGATCCGTGACCGTCGCCGGCGCTGCCGGTGGGGAGGGCATCGTCGCCCTGTAGGCAGCCCAAAGGTGCGGTGGCCAAGGATTCCGGAGGCGCCGCCGCACCGCTGGTTGGAATTGATGCGGTACCACGGACGCCACAGGTCGGGCGCACTGCCCGACCTGTGGCGTCCGGCCCGCGTTGCCCCTCTTGGAGTCGTGAGACGAGCATATGGGGGCGTCGCCCGTGTGCTCCAGGGGGCGCGGTGGCGCGACCACTTCAAGGTCGATGCGACCTTCCCCATGTCCCCATCGAGCTGTCCGTGGTGGACCGTGCGAGTCTCGATCTCGCCACCTTGGCATCAAGAGTCGGCCCCGGTGCTTCCCCGCCGCGGTTGTACGGACGCTCCGTCTCCTACTCCACGAGTGGGATGCTTTCGGACCAGTTGGGTTGCCCTGTCCGGCTTGCGCCACAGGCACCTCCGAGCCCATTCTTTACTCTTGTGAATGAAATAAAGAAACGTCGCCGCAGTGCGAAGATCAGTTCCAAGCATCAGGTGACGATCCCCCTGGACGCCATGCGCAACGCTGGCCTGGAAGCCGGAGAGCGAGTGGTGGCCCGCGCAGAAGGCCCAGGTCGGGTCGTACTCGAGCGAGAAGAGGACGTGCTGAGCCATTTCGCCGGAGCCCTCACGGGAGGCTTTCAGCAAGGCGAACTCGAGGTACTTCGGGGCGAATGGGACTGACGCTGATCGACGCAGGGGTCCTGATCGGGTTCCTCGACGGCGACGACGTCCATCATCTTGTGGCAGAACGCGAATTGAAGCGCGCTCAACAGCGTGGAGACCGGGTGGCGATACCCGCATCAGCGTTCGCTGAGGCGCTCGTGTCTCCGTCACGAGTAGGAGAGGCGGCCGTCGAAGCCGTGCGTGATTTCGCCGACCGATTGCCGTTGGTCATCGCCGCGCTCGACATCGATACTGCCATCGCGGCCGCTGGTCTTCGCGCCCGCCACGGCCAAAAGCTCAAGTTGTCGGACGCCCTCGTCGTCGCGACGGCCATCCAGAACGGGGCGGACGTCCTGGTCACGACCGACCGAGGCTGGCCGACCAAGAGCGGACTCGGCTTTCGGGGGAATCTGACCAGACTCTGAACGAGTTGATCAGACTCTGGATGAGCATGGTATGAGCATGGCGGAAAGCCCGGCCGTCGGATGGATGGGGCAGGCGGTGAACCCAGGGAACACGGTTGGCCATCGAGTTGGAAGCGCAATGGCATCTCGTTGAAGCGTTCGCCTCTACTGGTGTGCAACCCGGCGTGCGAATTGGGAGGGTGCAGGGATGGGCATTCTCCCCCGCCTTGTCCGCTGAGGGTCCCCGAAGGGTCAGAGGATCGGCACTTCCGTGGCCAGTCACTCGTCGATCGCTACTTGGAGTTCGTGGCCGGTAGGGTCCGACCGAAGACCCTGCGGACCGTCGCCTTCGACCTGGACGCGTTCTTCAGCGTCGTCGAAAAGGATCCGAACGAGGTCATAGCGGCGGATGTCTCGGACTTTCGTAGGCGGTGCGTTCGCCCCGGGCCGGGTAGTGGCGCCGGGTAGTGGGAAGTGACATCTCCCGATTGTTGGGATTGAGCGCGTCCGAGTGTGACCCAATGCGTAGATGGTCCCTGAACTGGTGGGCCGTGCCAGTCTCGATCCCGCCGCCTTGGGAAAGAGAGCGGGCGCCGTATCGAAGCGTCCGGTTGTGTCCGATCCTACGTCGTCCCATTCCTACAGGCCAGGAAGGGTGCGACTCCAGATGGGTCGGAAGCGAGGCGATGCCCCCGGACACGGAGGAACGGAACTGCTGGGATGAGAGTCGGGCAGCAGCGCGCCCAATCGGATCGTCTGAATACTGGCCCTTTGGCTATCGACAGAGCGAATCTTGTCACCGACGAAACATGGGCAATCTCCTTCAACCTCCGGACCGAGGTGATGGCGGTGGAGGATGGCCCATGCCTCAGCGGCCATTGCGCATCGCCCGAATCAATGCCTCATCCCCATCGGCATCGACACCAGCGAGAGCTGCACATGTCCCCGATCAGGCGCCGGCCCGCTCGTCGACGGGTCGGCGACGAAGGTCCGAGCGCTGGAGGGCTGGGGGCAGGTACGCCTGGTCGAGCGTGCCGACGTCGGTGCCGGGCGGGACAATTTCATCGATTCGGTCGAGGATCTCGTCGGTGAGCGTGACGTCCATGCCGGCGAGTAGGTCATCGAGTTGCTCCATCGTGTGCGCCCCGAGCAGAGCGCTGGTCACACCCGGATGAGAAATGGCGAACGCCATGGAGAGGTGGGTCATCGGCATACCTGCTTCTTCGGCGAGTGGGATGAGCTGTTCGACGGCGTCGAGTCGATGCTCGTCGCTGATGGCCTTCATACGCAACGTTGCGCGGACGAGGTCCGTCTGCTGCCCCTTGCGAGCGCGTCCGGTGAGCATTCCCTGTCCGAGCGGGCCCCACACCAGCACACCCATCCCGTAGCGCTGCGCAATCGGAAGCACCTCGGACTCGATGCTGCGGTTGAGGATCGAATAGCACGGTTGCTCGGTGCGGAACCGCTCGAGTCCGCGGCGCTCGGCAACCCACTGGGCCTCGATGATGTCAGA
>Ga0075521_10000539_pt1 | contig 11256 bp, 7 predicted proteins | sample NGEPerD_FD_74785 | JGI IMG/M metagenome (GOLD analysis project Ga0075521, IMG submission 74785) | Arctic peat soil microbial communities from the Barrow Environmental Observatory site, Barrow, Alaska, USA - NGEE PermafrostAB12-D | ecosystem: Environmental > Terrestrial > Soil > Wetlands > Peat ...
CTGGGCGGTGGATTCGCCGGGTACGGGATATACCCGGATTTCCCTGAAGCCTTCTGCTTCCATCTCTTGTACGGCGATGAGGCGGCCAGAGAGGATACAGAGTACTATTTGAGGAGCCACTTCACTGTTCAAGGGGAAGAACCCATCCCCACCTGCGCGGTCAAGGGGATAGAGGATGAGCCCATCCTCCATCGGTATTTCCTGGACGTCCCGGAAGGGCGCCTGGAGGAGACCCGCCTGTCTGCGGAAGACTACGTGCTTCACGCCGTCATGGACATCAACGCCCAGATAGATGGGGCGGCGGTGGCTTCGTCCGGGCGCAATATGGGCGCCTTCAAGGGTGTGGGATTCCCCGAGGAGATAGGGGAGTTCTATCGCCTGGAGGAGTACCAGGGGTGGACCTGGAGCGGGCACGGCCGCTTCCCCACGAACACCCCGGGGTGGTTGGGGTGGAGCGCACCCGTTTGCCGTACTGGACTACAGCGTTGTCCATAACGGTGAGATCAGCTCCTACGGGATTAACCGTCGCTATCTGGAGATGTTCGGCTACCGGTGCACCCTACGCACGGACACCGAGGTGGTTACCTATCTGTTTGATCTGATGCTGCGTCGTCACGGTCTGCCGGTAGAGATGGCCTGCCGGGCGCTGGCCAGTCCCTTCTGGGAGGACATAGACAGGATGCCGGAGGAGGAGAAGGAGCTCTACACGGCTCTGCGCATGGTCTACGGGAGCGCACTCCTCAATGGGCCCTTCGCCATAGTGCTGGGAATGGCTGAAGGGATGGTGGCTCTCAACGATCGTATCAAGCTCCGTCCTTTGGTTGCCGCCCGGGACGGGAGCCGGGTGTTCGTGGCCAGTGAGGAGTCGGCCATACGGGAGATTTGCGCTAAGCCGGAAGTAAGCTGGATGCCGCGGGCGGGAGAGCCGGTAGTGGCCAAGTTGAGGAAGCCAGCGGCGTTGACCCAGGAAGTCGGGCAGAGGAATGACTGAGACAACTTTCGTGCGTCCAGAGTTTCGGGTGAAGATCGACAGGGAAGCCTGCAGCGAGTGTGGCCGGTGCGTGCACCAGTGTGGTTGGGAGGTCTACGAGCTGAACGCGGAAGGCAGGCCCGTACCGGATCACGCTAAGTGTGCCGCCTGCCATCGCTGCGTGACCTACTGTCCGACGGATGCCATCACCATAGAGAAGAACCCTCTTGCCTACAAAGAATCGGACAGTATGAGCCCTGAGTTGCGGAAGGCCGTCTGGCGACAGGCGGAGACCGGTGGGGTCATGCTGACCGGAATGGGTAACGATAAGCCTTATCTGCGTATCTTTGACCATCTTCTGCTCGATGCCTGTCAGGTCACCAATCCCTCCGTAGATCCCCTGAGGGAGCCTATGGAACTCAGGACTTACCTGGGTCGGAAGCCGGACGCTGTGAAGGTCGAGCCCGGGGAGAACGGTGCTGCCCCGCGTCTGGCCACGGAGTTTGACCCTCAGCTGAAGATGGATACGCCCCTGATGTTCGGGGGGATGAGTTTCGGCTCGGTCTCTCTCAACGTCCACCGGGCGCTGGCCATGGCAGCGCAAGAGATGGGGACATATATGAATACCGGCGAAGGTGGGCTCCACGCCGATCTTAAGCCCTACTCCGACCACATTGTGGTGCAGTGTGCTTCCGGGCGTTTTGGGGTCTACGCGGAGTATCTGCAGGCCGGCGCGGCTGTGGAGATCAAAATAGGTCAGGGAGCCAAGCCGGGAATCGGCGGGCACCTGCCGGGAGAAAAGATTGATGAGGAAGTATCTACCACCCGGATGATTCCCCAGGGTACGGATGCCCTCTCTCCGGCTCCGCACCACGACATCTACTCCATTGAGGATCTCCGCCAGCTGATATACGCAATCAAGGAGGCCACCGGGTACAAGCCGGTCTCCGTAAAGATCGCCGCAGTCCATAATGTGGCTGCCATCGCCTCCGGTGTGGTCCGTGCGGGCGCCGATATCGTCTATCTGGACGGGTTCCGAGGCGGCACGGGTGCGGCGCCCACCGTCGTTCGGGATCACGTGGGCATTCCCATAGAGATAGCTATTGCCGTGGTGGACCAGCGTCTGCGGGACGAAGGCATTCGCAGCCGGGCCTCCATAGTGGCCGCGGGGGGCATCCGCAGCTCCGCAGATGTGGCCAAGGCCATAGCCCTGGGTGCCGACGCCTGTGCGATCGGGACTGTGGCCCTGGTGGCTCTGGGCTGTCACGTGTGCCAGAAGTGCTTTACGGGCCGTTGCTCCTGGGGGATCTGCACGCAGCGGCCGGATCTCACCCGCCGGTTGGATCCGGAGTGGGGTGCGGAGAGACTGGCCAACCTGCTGAACGCGTGGAGTCATGAGATCAAGGAACTGCTGGGAGCGCTGGGAGTGAATGCAGTAGAGAGTCTTCGGGGCAGCCGGGAGCGTTTGAGGTCGCTGGGGTTGGATAAGGAAACCACGGAGATTCTGAGGGTCAAACCCGCAGGTATGGGCCATTGAGAAGGAGGAGGTGACAAGTGATACCTACATCAGAAGCAGTACGCAAGGTACCCACCGGCCCGGCCAGAAGAGGGCCGATAGGCCAGGAACCGGCCCGGGTGGCGGCGGGGCAGCCGGGCTTGGGCAAGGGTATAGTAACGCGGAACGGCCGCGAGGTGCACATTGATGCCGCCGGCGTTTACTACAAGACTCTGAATGAGCAGGTGCGGGAAGAGATCATGCAGGGTGCGACCATCGTGGTTCTTGATGCAGTGAACGGTCAGCGCTACATCGGAGCAGGCATAAGCGGTTCCGAGGTGCGGTTGATAGTAAACGGTGTGCCCGGCAACGACCTGGCCACCTTCATGAACGGTCCCACCGTAGTGGTCAATGAGAACGCTCAGGATGCCATCGGTAATACCATGAATAACGGCTTGGTGGTAGTTCAGGGAGACGCGGGCGATGTGCTTGGTTACGGTATGCGGGGAGGAAGGATATACGTGCGCGGAGATGTGGGCTATCGGGTCGGTATCCACATGAAGGAGTATCAGGATCAGACACCCGTGCTGATAGTGGGCGGCGCGGCCCGCGACTACCTGGGCGAGTATATGGCGGGCGGGGAGCTGCTGGTCCTGGGGGTGGGGTGCGAAGAGGGCTCGGTCACCGGCTCATACGTGGGCACCGGCATGCACGGAGGGGTGATCTACGTGCGTGGCGAAGTGGCTCCTCATCAAATGGGCAAGGAGGTGGGGGAGAGTCCGCTCGTTTCCGGGGAAGGAGAAAGGGTGGAGGAATTGGTGCGGGACTTCTGTCTTCACACGGAGGTAGACGCCGAGGAAGTGCTGAAGAAGCCCTTTACCAAGCTGGTGCCGGTGACGCACCGGCCGTACGGTAAGCTCTATACCCACTGATGCAGGGATGACTGTGACCTGCTAGACTCGGCAGTGGATGAAGCGGCGGCGCGGCCTGCTATAGAGCACGGCGGTGCGCGTTGACCTTCGGTTGTTTAGCGACTAGGTGAGGAAGGGACTAATGGGAAACGGAATGACCAAGGATGATGTGCTCAGGACGGTCCGGGAACGAGACATAAAGTTCGTGCGCTTCTGGTTTACGGATGTCTTGGGATTCCTCAAAAGCTTCGCGGTGTCGTCTGAGGAGCTGGAGACGGGTTTTGAAGAAGGAATGGGCTTCGACGGTTCCTCCATTGAGGGTTTCACCCGCATCCAGGAATCGGACATGGTGGCTATGCCGGATCCGGAAACATTTGCAGTACTTCCCTGGCGGGCGTCCGCGGGTGGGACTGCTCGCATGTTCTGTGACGTCCAGATGCCGGACGGTTCCCCCTTCCCGGGCGACCCACGTTATGTGCTCAAGCGCTTGCTGGACAAGGCGTGGGGAATGGGCTTCACCATGTACCTGGGGCCGGAGTTGGAGTACTTCTACTTCAAGGACAGTGAAAGCACCCAAGTACTCGACCATGGGGGGTATTTCGATCTGACTCCGTTGGATGTGGCGACGGATCTGCGTAGGGATACCATCATCGCTCTTCAGAAACTGGGGTTGCACGTGGAATATTCCCACCATGAAGTCGCCCCCTCTCAGCACGAGATAGATCTTCGCTACACGGACGCCCTCACCATGGCGGATGACGTCATGACCTATCGTTTGACGGTCAAAGAGGTGGCTCAGGCGCGTGGGCTCTACGCCACTTTCATGCCCAAACCCATCTTCGGTGAGAACGGGTCCGGCATGCATACTCACCAGTCTCTGTTCAAGGGTGAAAGAAACTCCTTCTTTGATAGCTCGGATGAGTATCACCTGTCGAGTGTAGGAAAATCCTATATTGCTGGACTGCTCAAGCATGCTAGAGAGATGTGTCTAGTCACCAACCAGTGGGTGAATTCTTATAAGAGGTTGGTTCCCGGTTTTGAAGCGCCCATCTATTGCTGCTGGGCGCGCCGGAACCGCTCTGCCATGGTCCGTGTGCCTATGTATAAACCGGGCAAGGAGAACGCGACTAGAGTGGAGATGAGGAACCCGGACCCCGCCTGCAACCCCTATCTGGCCTTCGCGGCTATGCTCGCCGCCGGCTTGAGAGGGATAGAGGAGGGCTATGAGTTGGAAGATGAGGCTACAAATAACATCTATGAGATGACGGATCACGAGCGCGCTCAGGCCGGTATCGATTCACTTCCAGTCGATCTCCACGAGGCGATAGAGGAGTTTGAGGGCTCACGCCTTATGCGGGAAGCGTTGGGTGATCACATTCACGAGTACCTGATCCGCAACAAGAAGTCGGAGTGGGACGCCTACAAGGCAATCGTCACTCCGTATGAGTTAGACAGGTACCTAGCCGTACTGTAGCCGGAGAAGCCAAGACACTCACCTCTCTTCTGAGGATCACCCAGGGCTGGCGCCGACAGGCGCCGGCCCTTCTTGTGTGATGCCCGGCGCTGCATACTGCTGCGTATGTACAGCTGGACATAGCGACAGCTTGCAACTATGTACCAATGGACAAACCGTTCTTACGGCATCATCTCTATAGTGGGTCATCCTCCGGTGGTGTGATGGTTGTCCGCTGGATGAGTTTCTCGGTAACAGGAAATTGGTCTAGGGAGGATTGTCATGACTTTAAGCCGTACTAACAGGACAGGGGCGACAGGAACACGCACCCGCCTGGGAGAAGATGTAAACCCTCAAAGCGGACTGTGTGTTGTGTGCCAGGACGACTGCGCCGGGTATTGCGAAGTCGCACAGTCTGCGTTGCGGGGTTCGGAGATGCTCTATCCGCAACCATACGGAAGCATGACCGCGGCATCGCAGAAGGACTACCCGGTGGACTTTTCTCATCTGTCCATCATGGGAACGGCCGTGGGTGCGCACGGTGTCCCGGCTGATTCTGATGAGGCCATATTTCCAAACGTTGACGTATCGGCGACACTGGGGCACGATGGCGGGATCAAACTTGGCTTTCCGGTGGTTGTCCCCGGTTTGGGTTCCACGGACGTAGCTCGGCGCCATTGGGAGGGTTTGGCCATAGGCGCAGCCATCTCAGGAATCATGCTGACCATCGGAGAGAACGTGGTTGGCATGGATGTCAGTGCGGAGATCAAGAACGGTCGCGTGATGGAAGCTCCGGAGTTGCGGCGGAGGGTGGAGCTCTACAGGAAGTGGGCTCGTGGAAACGGCGCCATAGTGGTTCAGGAGAATGTTGAGGATAGCCGTCTGGGAGTGCTGGAATATGCCGCGAATGAGTTGGGCGTGCGTGCTTTGGAGTTGAAATGGGGTCAGGGCGCCAAGGACATTGGCGGTGAAGTCAAGATTGACGACCACGGCAAAGCCAAGATGTTGCTAGACCGAGGGTACGTGGTCTTGCCAGACCCCAAGGGGCATGACGCTGAGGTAGGCTTTGGTCGCTCCTTCCGCGAGTTCGAGCGTCACAGCAGAATCGGCATGGTTACCCGAGAAGCCTTCCATGAACGGGTTGGCCAGCTCCGGGAAACCAATGCCGACTACTTGTTCCTCAAGACCGGAGCGTACAGGCCGGCAGACCTTGCACGCGCCATCAAGTACGCTTCCGAGGCCCGGCTGGACCTGTTGACTATCGACGGAGCAGGCGGCGGCACCGGTATGAGCCCCTGGCGGATGATGAATGAGTGGGGTATTCCCACCTTCCACCTGGAATCTCTGGCCTATCAGTACGCCTCCCGTCTTGCGGAGAGGGGCGAATATGTGCCCCCAATGGCTGTCGCCGGTGCCTTGTCGCTTGAGGATCATATGTTCAAGGCCCTCGCTATGGGCGCTCCCTATGTGAAGATGGTAGGCATGGCTCGGGCGGCGCTGACCGCTGCTATGGTTGGCCGCACCATAGGTGAGAGGGTGGACCACGCTAACCTCCCCAAGCATGCGGCCAAGCACGGGAAGACGCGGGCGGAGGTTTTCAATCACTACCTGCATCTGCGGGAGGATTATGAAGACCTGGGTGAGGTTCCGGATGGGGCGGTGGGGGTCTATAGCTACATGACCCGATTGGCGCAGGGCTTGAAGCAGCTCATGACCGGCTCGCGCAAGTTCACTCTGGATCACTTGGACCGAGGCGATCTTGCCTGCCTGAGTCGGGAAGCTGCCGAGATCTCCGGCATACCATTTGTAACTGACGCAGATGCCGATGAGGTTGATGAGATCCTGAGCTCCTGAGTCCTGAGTCCTGAGGACCGGAGACTGGTTTGACGAATAGGGGCGGCCGCGGGCTTCTTGCCCGCGGCCGCCTTCTTCTTTCTTTTTCTCTCGCTCTTTCTCCCGCTCTCGAGATCCCTGCGGCCTTGTCCCTCCCTGTGTTGTCTCTCGCGATACAATAGTCTTGTGACTGACGAGAACTCCAACGCAGTAAGTGCATCCCCGGACCCTCTGTCGCAGGGCCCACTGTTTCTGCTGGATGGGAACAGCATTGCCTATAGGGCTTTTTATGCTTTGCCGGAGAGCATCGCAACCTCCACCGGCTTTCCCACCAACGCATTGTACGGATTCACCACCATGGTGATGAAGATCTTGGCGGATTATTCTCCCGGTGCTGTGGCTGTGGCCTGGGATTCGCCGGGAAAGACATTCCGTCATGATGAGTTTGAGGCGTATAAAGCCCACCGCAAACCCATGCCGGACTTGCTTTCTGAGCAGTGGCCGCTGTTTGAGCAACTGACCTCCGCCTTCGGTTTTGCTAATGCGAGCCTTCCTACCTGGGAGGCGGACGATGTGCTTGCCACGCTTGCCACACGGGCTGTTGGGGAAGGTCGTGAAGTTGTCATTGTGACCGGGGACCGCGATGCTCTCCAGCTTGTCGGAGAGAATGTCCGGGTGATGACGACTCGCCGTGGCGTGACCGATGTCAAGATCTATGATGTGGCGGCCGTGGAGGAGCGGTTTGGGGTTCCACCCCGGCTTATTCCTGACCTCATCGGCCTGAAGGGCGACAAGTCCGACAACATCCCTGGCGTACCGGGGGTTGGTGAAAAAACCGCAGCGCAGATGCTTTCTCGCTTTGGGAGCCTGGAGGAGGTGCTGCGGCACATAAGGGAAATAGGAGGAGAAAAGCGGCGAAAGAGCCTGGAGGAGTATCGGGACGTTGCTGTGCTTTCTAAGAAGTTGGCAGTCTTGGACTGTGAAGCTCCCGTGGACGCTGATGGGTTTGCGCTTTACAGTCCGCCTGACGCTCATCGCTTGGAGGAGTTATTCCGTCGTTTTGAATTCACAGGGCTCTTGGAGCGGTTGCATGAGATTCTGCCGGCCGATGATGCCGTACCGACGGAGGAGGGCTTGATTGTTGATTCGGTCGTTGTGGATGCTGCAGATCTTGAGGAGGCACTTGACTGGACAGGTGCAATCGGCCTGGCCGCCGATGAGGATGGTGACAGCCTGTGGATAGCTGGTTCCAGCCCTGCCTCCAGCCGCGCCTCCAGGGACACTTCAAGCCGCGCCCCCAGCGACACTTCAAGCCGCGTCTCCAGCGACGCCTCCAGCGATGTCGATCTGGTGCTTTGCCTGAATGATCCCTCCCGCGTGCGAGGGCTATTAAGGGAGATGTTCTCGCGCGGGTATCCCGTCTGCCATGATCTCAAGGCTTCGTCGCTAGTTTCCAGTCTGATTCGTGCGGTGGCCCACGACACCATGATAGCGGGATACCTGTTGGCCCCGGGAAAACGGGGATACCTTCTTCATGATCTGCTTTCTGACGCGGGGGTACTACGGGGGCGGGTATCCGGGGAGGCGGCGGCCGTGCCCCACGGAGAGCCTCAAGCGGGGAAAGGTGCCGCTCTGTCTGCGGCGGAGGCCGCCGCGGCGGTGGTCCCTCTTGCCCGCAGGCAGGAAGAGAGACTCCGTTCGCTGGGCATGTGGGATCTCTTCCAGAATGTGGAGTTGCCGCTCACCGGGATTCTCATGGAGATGGAGGAGATAGGCATCCATCTGGATTGCGGTGCGTTGGCAGAGGTGACAGCTCGCATTGAGGACCGCTTGGAGGAGCTTCAGAGCAAGGTTCATGAGTTGGCGGGAGTAGAATTCAACGTGGCGTCACCTCAACAGGTGGCTGAGGTGTTGTTCAAGGAACTTGAGCTACCCTGGAAGAGGAAGACCAAGACTGGGTATTCCACCGATGCTCGGACACTGGAAGCCCTGCGCTCGGAGCACGAGGTAGTGCCGCTGATTGAAGAGCACCGGGAACTGTCCAAACTTCTCTCTACATACCTTCTCAGCCTGCCCGAGGTGGTGGATGAACAGACGGGGCGACTGCACACCACATTCCACCAGGCGGTGACGGCCACAGGACGGCTTTCCTCCAGCGATCCCAATCTGCAGAATGTACCCGTGCGTAGCGAGGTGGGGGCCAAGATAAGGGAATGTTTCACCGCGGAGGAAGGTAATTTGCTGGTGGTTGCAGACTACTCGCAGATCGAATTGCGCATACTTGCCTACCTATCCGGTGAGCCCACGCTGTTGGAAGCATTTGCTGCCGGTGAGGACATCCACGCGCGCACGGCGGCGGAAGTCTTTGATATCCCTCCGGGTGAAGTAGATGCTACTTATCGTAGGTATGCCAAGGCGGTCAATTTCGGCATCATCTACGGGATCTCGCCCCATGGTCTTTCTCAACAGCTCCAGATAGAGCGAAAGGCAGCGTCGGAATACATAGAGCGCTACTTCGCGGGCATGCCCGCAGTCAAGAAGTTCATCGACTCTATGGTGAAAGCAGCTTCGGAGCAAGGATTCGTGGCGACCATCTTCGGAAGGAGAAGAGCCATACCGGAGCTACGCTCAGACAACCGTCAGACCCGCATGCTTGGCGAGCGGTTGGCGGTTAATACGGTGACTCAAGGTAGCGCAGCGGACATCATCAAGGTGGCGATGATTAGATGCCACTCACGCCTCAATGCGGAGTTTAGGAGCGCACGCATGATCTTGCAGGTCCACGATGAGCTCCTCTTTGAAGTGCTGGTGGCTGAGGCGGATGCTGTGAAAGAAATAGTCGTGCAAGAGATGGCGGAGGCTTACCGCATGGAGCCGTCGTTGGAGGTTGATGCAGGAGTTGGCGCGGACTGGCTCGCGGCCAAGTGAGTAAATGGTCAAAGGTTGCGTAGTTCCTTCGTTAGACAGGGTCAAGTGTGTTTTGCTTTTCATTGATTTCTGGGTATACTGGGGCTCGGCGCAGGGTTTCCCTACGGAACCATGCGCAAGATTTTTTCGAGGAGGAATGACAACTAAATGACGGACGAAAAGAAAGAGGACATAAACTTGGAGACCCTGGAGGGCGGAGAAGACCTCATGATTGAGGTTGATGGCGAGCTCGTGCCCAATTATGACGCAACAATGGTCACTTTTGAGGAAAGAGACATCGTCACCGGCACCGTCGTGCGCATTGACAACGATGAAGTGCTGGTGGACATAGGATACAAGAGCGAGGGCGTGATACCCGTAGAAGAGCTCTCTATCCGGAAATCGGTGGATCCTGCCGACGAAGTATCATTGGGTGACGTTGTTGATGCTCAGGTAATGACCAAGGAAGATGCAGATGGTCGTCTGATTCTCTCCAAGAAGCGGGCCAGGTTTGAGCGGGCGTGGCGCAGGATTGAGGAAGCTGCTGAAGAGGGCAACACCATTGAGGGTAGAGTAATAGAGGTTGTGAAGGGTGGTCTGATTCTGGATCTTGGAGTGAGGGGCTTCCTGCCCGCTTCACTCGTGGACATCCGCCGTGTGGCGGACTTGGAAGACTTTGTGGGTCAGACGTTGCGCTGCCGGGTCATTGAGTTGAACCGTTTCCGCAATAACGTTGTGCTGAGTCGCCGCGCGGTTCTGGAAGAGGAGCGGCGTGGTCTCCGTGAGAAGATCCTTGACAGCATGAATGTTGGGGACTTGGTCACCGGCACCATCTCCAACATCGTTGATTTCGGCGCTTTTGTAGACCTGGAAGGTATCGATGGGTTGATACATATCTCTGAGCTTTCCTGGAGCCACGTCAAACATCCGTCAGAGGTCTTGGATATCGCCCAAGAGGTTACCGTCAAGGTCCTGGACATAGACCGTGAGCGCCAGCGTATATCTCTCGGCCTTAAGCAGACCCAGAAGGATCCGTGGCAGGAGGTCTTTGAGAACCGTCAGGTCAATGAGATTGTCCACGGTTGCGTGACTAAGCTGGTTTCCTTTGGTGCCTTTGTAGAGATTGAGGAAGGTGTGGAAGGCCTCATCCATATTTCTGAACTTGCTCAGCATCACGTTGAGGAACCTTCGGAAATACTGGAGACGGGGCAAGAGGTCAACGTCAAGATCATTGAGATAGACCCGGACCGCCGCCGTCTCTCCTTGAGCCTGAAGCGTCTGGAGCCGGAGTATCGGATCCATGAGGACGTGGAAGAAGGAGAAGAAGAGGAGCTTGAGGGGGAAGAAGAACTGGAGACAGAAGGGGATCTCCCAGCGGAAGAGGGGCTCCAGGCGGAGGAGAAGGAAGAGGATCTCCCAGCAGCGGAAGAGGGACTCCAGGCGGAGGAGACGGAAGAGGCGGAACCCGTTGACGCGGAAGGTTCAGAGGACCTGGCGGAAGCGACCAAGGAAGAAGGCGGTCAGGAAGAAGAGTCCGCCCAAGAAGTAGTAGAAGAAGAAGGCGGTCAGGAGGAAGAGGGCGGCCAAGAAGTAGAAGAAGAGGATAGTCTGGACGCAGATAGCCTCAAGCTCTCAGAGGAGGTCTTTGACGAGGACTAGCAGAGGCAAGGCAGCCATGTAGTCTTCT
>Ga0075521_10000541_pt1 | contig 11244 bp, 10 predicted proteins | sample NGEPerD_FD_74785 | JGI IMG/M metagenome (GOLD analysis project Ga0075521, IMG submission 74785) | Arctic peat soil microbial communities from the Barrow Environmental Observatory site, Barrow, Alaska, USA - NGEE PermafrostAB12-D | ecosystem: Environmental > Terrestrial > Soil > Wetlands > Peat ...
CGTTCCGATCGCGATCGTGCGCCGCTCGGCGCGGCGGCAGACGGTGCGGCAGACGTGCAGGTGCGCCGCCGCCGGGGCTCCGCCCGGGATCACGAACGAGCGCAGCGGCTCCAGCCCGGCGTTGACCTCGTCGCAGGCCTGCTCCAGCCACGCGGTGTAGCCGGCGTCCACCCGCAGACGCTCGCGCGCGCCCTCCGCCGGCGGGCCGTCGGAGACGGCGCCCGGCACCGACAGGTCCGCGCCCACGTCGAGCAGGTCGTTCTGCACGCGGCGCAGCCACGCGGCGAACTGCTCCGCCAGACCCGGCTGCAGCAGGACCACGCCGAGCGCGGCGTTGAGCTCGTCGACCGTGCCGTATGCCTCCACCCGCGGATGCAGCTTGGAGACGCGGCTCATGTCGCCCAGATGCGTCTCGCCGCCGTCGCCGAGCTTGGTGTAGATGCGGGTCAGGTTCACCGTCATCGCAGAGCGAGTCTCGCACACCGGGCAGCCTCTCATCCGTGGGATCGGATACGTTCTCGCACCTCATATGCGGATCGGCGTTCCGAAGGAGACCGCGGCGGGCGAGCACCGAGTTGCGCTCGTGCCCGAGGTCGTGAGCAAGCTGGAGGCCAAGGGCCTCGACGTGGTCGTGCAGAGCGGCGCGGGAGCGGACGCGCTGCTGAGCGATGCCGCCTTCACGCAGGCCGGGGCGAAGGTCACTCCCGACGCCGCCGAGGTGTGGGGCTGCGACGTGGTCGTCACGATCGCCCCGCCCGACCCGCAGGCGATCGGCGGCCTCGGATCCGGCTCCATCCTGATCGGCTTCCTGGCGCCGCTGAGCAGCCCGCGGACGACGCGCGCGCTGGCCGATGCGAAGGCCACGGCCTTCGCCATGGAGGCGATTCCGCGGATCTCACGCGCTCAGGCGATGGACGCGCTGTCCTCGCAGAGCAACGTCGCCGGCTACCGGGCCGCGCTGCTCGGCGCCGAGCAGATGGGCCGCTTCTACCCGATGCTGATGACCGCCGCCGGCACGATCCCGCCGGCCAAGGTGCTCGTGCTCGGCGTCGGCGTCGCCGGCCTGCAGGCGCTGGCGACCGCCAAGCGCCTGGGAGCGCGCACCACCGGCTACGACGTTCGTCCCGAGGTCGCCGAGCAGGTGGAATCGCTCGGCGCACAGTGGCTGGACGTCGGCCTGGAGGCCAGCGGCGAGGGCGGCTACGCACGCGAGCTGACCGAGGAGGAGCGCGCGCGCCAGCAGCAGGCGCTGACCGACGCCATCAAGGGCTTCGACGTCGTCATCACCACCGCGCTGGTGCCCGGGCGTCCGGCGCCCAGGCTCGTGACCGCCGAGGCGGTGGAGGGGATGAAGCCGGGATCGGTGATCGTCGACCTCGCCGGCGAGGCGGGCGGCAACTGCGAGCTGACCGAGCCCGGGCGGACGGTCGTGCGCCACGACGTCAAGATCGTCTCGCCGCTGAACCTGCCCGCGACCATGGCCGAGCACTCCTCACAGCTGTTCGCACGCAACGTGCTCGCGCTGCTCGAGCTGTTCGTCGGAGAGGACGGCGCGCTGCAACTCGACTTCGAGGATGAGATCGTCAAGGGCGCCTGCGTGGTGCGCGAAGGCGAGATCGTCAACCCGGGAGCCAAGGCAGCCGTGGAGGCCGCGAGATGATCATCGCCAGCACGCTCACCACCAACCTCGCCATCCTCGTGCTGGCCGGCTTCATCGGCTTCGTGGTCATCTCCAAGGTGCCCAACACGCTGCACACGCCGCTGATGTCCGGCACCAACGCCATCCACGGGATCGTCTTGCTCGGCGGCCTGCTGATCGTGGGCCTCTCCGGCAACGGCACCTTCAACAAGATCATCCTCGTGATCGCCATCGCCTTCGGCACGATCAACGTCGTCGGCGGCTTCCTCGTGACCGACCGCATGCTCGAGATGTTCAAGGTCAAGCCCAAGCCCCCCGCAGCCGCCGGCAAGGGCAAGGGCGAGGACGACGGCAAGGGGAAGGCGTCGTGATCGGAGCTCCGCTCGCCACCTCCTTCCTGCAGGATCGGAGCTTCCTGGACGTCCTCTACATCATCGCATTCGGTCTGTTCATCCAGGGCCTGCGCGGGCTCTCCGGCCCGACCACCGCGGTGCGCGGCAACCGCATCGCCGCCGTGGGCATGACGATCGCGGTGATCGCCACGCTGCTGAACGCCAACGAGGGCAACTGGGGGCTGATCGTCCTCGGCGTCGCGCTCGGAACCGCCGTGGGCGTGCCCGCCGCGCGCCAGGTGAAGATGACCGCGATGCCGCAGATGGTGGCGCTGTTCAACGGCGTCGGCGGCGGCGCGGTGTTCCTGATCTCGTGGTCTGAGTTCCGCCTCACCCACGGCTTCTCGTTCACCGCCACCTACATCACGATCTTCTCGCTGTTCGCCGCCATCGTCGGCTCGGTGTCCTTCTGGGGGTCGAACATCGCCTTCGGCAAGCTCCAGGAAATCATCCCCGGCCGGCCGATCAGCTTCGGCTCCTCTCAGCAGATCGTCAACCTCGTGCTGCTGATCCTCGCCCTCGCCGCCGGAGTGGACATCGCCGGCGGCTCCCATTCCGAAAGCATCTTCATCGGCATGCTGATCTGTGCCGCGCTGCTCGGCAACGCCGTGGTGCTGCCGATCGGCGGAGCGGACATGCCGGTCGTGATCTCGATGCTGAACGCCTTCACCGGCCTGTCCGCCGCGGCGACGGGAATCGCCCTGAACAACCCCGCGCTGATCGTCGCCGGCATGATCGTCGGCGCCTCCGGCTCGATCCTCACCAATCTCATGGCGACCGCCATGAACCGCTCGATCCCCGCGATCATCGCCGGCGGGTTCGGTGGCGGGGGGGCCGTCGAGGGGGCGAGCGGAGCCGGCGAGCATGCCGGCACGGTACGCTCCACCAGCGCGGCCGACGCGGCGATCCAGCTCGCATACGCCAACCGCGTCGTGGTCGTCCCCGGCTACGGCATGGCCGTCGCCCAGGCCCAGCACGCGGTGCGCGAGCTGACCAAGGCGCTTGAGAAACGCCAGGTAGAGGTCAGCTACGCGATCCACCCGGTCGCCGGGCGCATGCCCGGTCACATGAACGTGCTGCTGGCCGAGGCCGACGTGCCCTACGACCAGCTCAGGGAGATGGACGACGCCAACCCCGAGTTCAGCCGCACGGACGTCGCGCTGGTGATCGGCGCCAACGACGTGACCAACCCGGCCGCCAAGAACACGCCCTCCTCGCCGATCTACGGGATGCCGATCCTCGAGGTCGCCGACAGCCATTCGGTGATCGTCATCAAGCGCTCCATGAACCCGGGATTCGCGGGCATCGAAAATGAGCTCTACTACGACCCCAAGACCACCATGCTGTTCGGCGACGCCAAGTCCGCGGTCAGCGAGATCACCGCCGAGCTCGCGCAGATCTAAAGCCCCCCACACGCCCCCAGCCGCCAGCGCCTCTGCGAGACTGCGCTCGTGATCGAGCGCAGCCAGGCTCTCGCGGCGCTGTCGCAGGACGAGTTCGACGTGGTCGTCGTCGGTGGCGGCATCACCGGCGCGGGTGTCGCCCTCGACGCGGCCACGCGCGGCTACAGCGTCGCGCTGCTGGAGCGCGCGGACTTCGCCTCCGGCACCTCCAGCCGATCGAGCAAGCTCGTCCACGGGGGACTGCGCTACCTGCAGAACTTCGACCTCGGACTCGTGCGCGAGGCGCTGCTGGAGCGCCGCCTGATGGTGCAGCTGGCGCCGCATCTAGTGCGTCCGCTGCCGCTCGTCGTGCCCGCGTTCGATGGGGCCCACCCCGACCGCCTGGTGGGCGTCGGACTGAACCTGTACGACGTCATGTCCGTGGACCGCGACCGCCTGCGCACACGCCGCGGAAGGCGCGCCCGGGACGAGCGCTCCCAGACCGCCGCCGCCGCGCCACGGCAGGGCGAGGAGGGAGAGTCCTGGAGTCCCGAGCGCCACCGCGTGATCTCCGGCGAGGAGGTGCTGGAGCTGGTGCCCGCGCTCGCCGCGCGCGAGCCGACCAGCGGATATCTGTTCTACGACTGCCAGACCGACGACGTTCGCCTGGTGCTCACCGTGCTCGGTGAGGCCGAGCGCTTCGGCGCCGTCTGCGCCAACCGCGTGGAGGTGAGCGGCCTGCTGGAGCACGACGGCCGCGCCAGCGGCGTGGAGGCCATCGACCTCGAGAGCGGAGCCCGCTTCGAGGTGCGCGCGGGCAGCGTGGTGAACGCCACCGGCGTGTGGGCCGACGAGCTGCGCCCACAGGAGCTCCACGAGGAGGCCGAGCTGCCGCGGATCCGGCCCAGCCGCGGCACGCACATCACGATCAGGAACGAGGATCTACCGCTCGTCGGCGGCGCCATCGTCCCCGCCGCCGGCGGGCGCTCGGTCTTCGCGCTGCCGTGGCTGGGGCACACGCTGGTGGGCACCACCGACAACGACTACGAGGGCCCGCTCGATCACATCAAGCCCTCCACCGAGGACGTGGACTACCTCCTGGCCGCCGTCAACAGCTTCTTCGGGACGGCCCTCGGGCCCGCCGAGCTGACCGGCGCGTTCGCCGGCGTGCGGCCCCTGATCTCCACCGGCGACCCCAAGAAGTCGGTGGACATCTCGCGCAAGGCCGAGCTGTATGAGACCTCCTCGGGGATGATCACCATCACCGGCGGCAAGCTCACCACGTGGCGGCGGATGGCCAAGATGACCGTTGATCGGCTGGTCGAGCGCGACGCCCGCGACGCGCCGTGCAGGACGCACGAGATTCCGCTCGGTCAGGCGATCGCCGTGGAGGAGCTGCCGCGCGTGGAGGGCGTGCCCGCCGAGTCCTATGCGGCGCTCGCCGCCCGCTACGGCCACGCCGCCCACGACGTGCTCGCGCTCGCCGCCGACCGCGGCGAGCTGGCGCAGCCGATCGTCGCCGGCCTGCCCGACCTGCTCGCCGAGGTCGCCCAGGCGGCACGCCAGGAGCAGGCCCGCAGCATCGGCGACGTGCTGCTGCGACGCACGCGCCTCGGCCTGCTCGCCGCACGCGAGCTGACCGACGCCGAGCCAGCCGCGGGGAGCCGGCCGGCGCAGCGCGTCGGCGACGTCCTCGCGCGCGAGCTGGGCTGGAGCGGGGAGCGTCTGACGCTCGAGCTCGACCGCTTTGCCCAGGAGGCCGCCGCCGAGGGGCTGGTCGCGCAGATCGAGCGGCCGGCGGTGGCGCGTCGGCCGCGATGCCGTGAGCGCGCCCTCGTGCACCCTGCGCGCCGTCGATCTGACGATCGAGCTCGGCTCGCGCCCGTTGCTGATGGGCGTGCTCGACCCCGCGCCGGTCGAGGCTCCCGGCGGCGGCGGGCCGCGCGCGCGCCTGGATGCACAGGTGGAGAGGGCCGCCGAGCTGCTGCGCGAGGGGGCGGACATCCTGGATCTCGGCGAAGGCCTGGCGACCGAGGGCCTTGTGGCGCTCCTCGAACGCACAGCGGGCGAGCTGGGCGCCGTCGTGTGCGTGGATGTGCGCGAGCCGTCAGAGGCCCGCGCCGCCGTCGCCGCCGGCGCGCGGATCGTCAACGACGCGAGCGGACTGCTCGAACCGGGCGTGGCCGAGGTCTGCGCGCAGAGCGGCGCCGCGCTCGTCCTCGGGCCTGCACTCGCACGCGCGCGCGGAATCCCGCGCGAGCCCGATCGGGGGCGAGCGCCGCTGGCCCTCCTGCGCGGGCACCTCGCCACTGCGCTCGCAAGCGGGATGCGCCCCGAGCAGCTGATTCTCGCTCCCGCCGAGACAATTGCCCTGGAGCGACTGCACGAGCTCGGCAGGCCGCTGCTGATCGCCGTCTCGCGCCCGCAGGGCACGGGCGAGCCGGCGGGTGGAGCAGGGCCCGGGAGGCTGGCGCGCATGCTCGCCGCGCTGGCGGACGGCGTGGAGGGTGGCGCGCACATCTTCCGCGTGCACGACGTGGCAGCAGCGGCCGACTTCCTGACCGTGCGCGCGGCGCTCGCGGGCGAGCTGGAGCCGAGCAGGGATCTGGCTCTGGATGCGGAAAACCGCTATGACCGGCTGGTCTCCGACTAGCTTTCGCGGCCGGATGGCGGGCGAAGGCTCGTGCGGGCTCGCCGGGCGAGGCGCTACGCTGAAGGCCAATCACGGGTGCCGGCCGCTGTCCAACGCGGCCGGACGCCAACCGCCCCTCCACTACGAAAGAAGGAACACCCAATGGCCGTACTCGAGCGCTCCGAGCTGGAGGCAAGTCCTCTGGCCGACCTGCACGCGATCGCCAATCAGATGGGTCTCGACGGCTTCAGGCGGCTGCGCAAGGCGCAGCTGATCAGCGCGATCCTTGGCGAGCCGGACGTTCCGGAGGCCTCCGAGGAGGGGTCCGACGCCGAGGATGGTCGCCCGGCGCGCCCGCGCCGCCGCCGCTCCACCCGCACGCGCCGCTCGAACTCCGAGGAGGGCTCCGAGCCCTCCGAGTCAGCCGAGGGCGCCGAGGGCTCAGCACCGTCGGGCGCCTCCAACGGCGCCCGCCGGGGGCGCAGCAGAGGCTCGCGCGGAGGCTCCGGCGGAGGCTCCGCCGCAGCGGAGCGCTCGCCCAAGGCGTCCGACCGCGACGAGCCCGCCGACACGGGCGACGAGGCAGCCGCGCGCATCGCCGCGGGCGTGGTCGAGGTGCTCGGCAACGGCTCGGCGTTCCTGCGCGTGGACCCGCCCGAGCCCTCCGACGACGACGTCTACATCTCCGCCGCGCAGGTTCGCCGCTGCGAGCTCGTCTCCGGCGATCGCGTCGCCGGTCCCGTGCGCACGCCGCGGCGCTCCGAGCGCTACCCCTCGCTGGTGAGAATCGACACCATCAACGGCGCCTCCGCGGATGCGGTCGCCGAGGGTGCCCGCTACGAGGACCTTCCCGTGGACTGGCCCAGCGAGCGGCTCGCGCTCGACTCCAAGGACCCGACGCTCGAGGCCATCGAGTGGCTCACGCCGCTCGGACGGGGCTCGCGCGCGGTGATCGTCGGCCCGATGCACTCCGGCAAGACGGAGACGCTTCGCCGGCTGCTCGATGCGGTCAGTGGACGCGAGGAGCTGGAGGTCAGCCTCGTGCTCGCCGGCGCCAGGCCCGAGGAGATCCAGCAGTGGCAGGAGGGCCCGCTACCGCCGGTCGCCGCTGTCAGCTTCGCCGGATCCGCCGACTCGCAGGGACAGGCCGTCGAGCGCGCGATCGACGCAGCCAAGCGCGTGGCCGCCCGCGGCGGGCATGCACTCGTCCTGATAGACAGCCTCGACGGACTCAACCCGCACGCCGCCCGCAAGGCGCTGGCGGCAGCCCGCAGCCTGCGCGAGGGCGGCTCGCTGACCGTGATCGCCACCGCGACGCGCCCGCTCGGCGGCGAGACCACCGTGATCGCGCTCGACCGCGCGCTGGCCTCCACCGGTCGCCAGCCGATCCTCGACCTCGTCAGCAGCGGTACGCTCAAGCTCGAGCTGCTCGTCGGCGAGGACGGAGCCACGGCCGTCACCAAGGCGCGCGCAGCCGCGGTCGAGGCGGCTGCGGGCTAGCTCGAGAGACTCTCTAGGACGCCGCTACGCGGCCGTCCTAGCGGCGGTAGGCGACCCGGCCCCAGGAGGGCTCGGGCGCCAGCTCGATCGGCTCGCCGCTGCTCGGGGTTGCCGGATCGATGGGCTGCACGTAGGCGAAGGTGCCGGTCCGCTCGTCGTAGCTGACGCCCAGCTCGCCCTCCTTGACGCGCTGGTCCAGCCACGCTCCGCGGAAGACGAGACGGCGAAGCCAGTGCACGAGAGAGCGCTCTGCCGGGCCGACGAGCTCGGGCCAGCAGTCGTTGACGTGCTCGCCGAGATCGGAGGCGGGCTCGGCGATCTCGCCGTTGACCGCCAGGTTCACCAGGTCTTCCAGCTCCTCCTCGCCCAGGCGCCCGTCGACGAAGCCGAGCTTCAGAGCCGCCTGCTCGCAGCGCTCGGAGAAGTCCGTCTCGTTGAACGTGAAGCGCAGCTCGCCGTATTCGAGGACGAAGTGCTCGCCAGAGTCGTAGTTTTCGCGTCGTGCGGTTTCCATAGCCGATGCCGGGCTCAGGGGCCCGGCTCGTCGGGATCATACGGTGGGTTCCTGCTTTCGCCGCTGTGGTGCATGGGATTTTGCACGCCCCTGTACGCTCCCGGCCGATGGCACGACTCTCAGAGCATGGACTCCGCCGCTCGGTCGGCGTCTCCGGGCTGTTCGCGACGGCCTACGGCAACGTGGGCTCCTCGATCTACTACGCGCTCGGCCTGGTGGCCGCCCACGCGCTCGGGCTCACCCCGCTGGTGTTCCTGTTCGCCGGCGGGCTGTTCGCGCTGACGGCGAAAACCTACGCCGAGGGCGCCGCCATGTTCCCCGAAGCCGGCGGATCCTCCTCGTTCGCGCGCCACGCCTTCGACGATGTGGTCTCCTTCTTCGCCGGCTGGGCGCTCAGCCTCGACTACATCCTCACGATCGCCATCTCGGCGTTCTTCGTCCCGCACTACCTGAGCGCGTTTCCGGGCCTGCACGCGCTCAAGCACAACCCCGACGACATCATCGGCGGGCTGATCGTCGTGGGCCTGCTGGTGGCGCTGAACATCCGCGGCCTGGGCGAGTCGGCGAAGCTCAACTTCGTCCTTGCGATCCTCGACCTGGGCACGCAGATCCTGCTCGTGGCCGTCGGGGCCGTGATGGTGCTCAACCCGTCGCTGTTGATCCACCAGGTGCACCTGGGCAGCGTGCCGAGCTGGAAAGAACTGATCTTCGCGCTGTCACTGGCCATGCTCGCCTACACCGGTATCGAGACGGTCGCCAACATGGCCGAGGAGTCGCGTGATCCGGGCACCCAGGTGCCGAAGGCGGTCAACCTCGTGGTGCTCGCCGTGCTCGGTGTCTACGCTGGCATCTCGATCGTCGCTCTCTCTGCGCTGCCGATAGTCCATCACGGCGTCGGCTACAGCCCGGCTCTGCAGGAAGGCTTCAAACACGCCGGCTACGCCACTGGGCTCGGCGGCTTCTTCCAGAACGACCCGGTGCTCGGAATCATCTCGCGGCTGGGCCTGCATGGAACGGTGCTCAAGCTCGCCCAGTACTACGTCGGCATCCTGGCCGCCACGATCCTGTTCATCGCGACCAACGCGGGGATGATCGGGATCTCGCGCCTGTCGTGGTCGCTGTCCGAGCACCGCCAGCTGCCCAGCCTCTTCTCGCAGCTGCACCCGAAATTCCGCACGCCGTGGTTCACGCTGCTGTTCTTCTCCGGGCTCGCCGAGACGCTGATCCTCTACGGCAACACCGAAGTGCTCGGCAACCTCTATTCCTTCGGCGCAATGCTCTCCTTCACGATCGCCCACGCCGCGGTCGTGGCGCTGCGGATCAAGGACCCGGACCGCGAGCGCCCATACCGGATGCCGTGGAGCCTGCGGATCCGGGGAGCGGACATCCCGATGACCGCCGTAATCGGGGGCGTCGGCACGGCCGCCGCGTGGGTCGCCGTCGTGGACCTGCACACCGAGGCGCGCTACGTCGGGATCCCGTGGATGATCGTCGGGATGGGCGGCTACTTCTACTACCGCCGCCGCCAGGGCCTCGACCCCCGCAAGCACTACCGGATTCCCCGGCCCGAGCGCCCGCCGGACTTCGAGGAGCTCGAGTACAAGACGGCGCTGGTGCCGATCTTCGGCGATGACGTGAGCGCCACGGCGCTCAGTAGCGCCGCCAAGCTGATCGGCGCCGAAGGGGTCGTGTACGCGATCTACGTGCTGCCCGTGCCCAGCCAGCTGTCGCTGGAGGCTGGTCTGGAGGCCGAGGAGGCGCACGGGCGCTCGGTGCTGGAGAGCGCACGCATCCAGGCCAGGCGCGCGGGCATCAAGATCCACACGGGGCTGATCCGGACGCGCAATCCCGGTGCCGCGCTGGTCGAGGAAGCCGAACGCGTGGGCTGCGACGTCATCTACTGGTCGACCATCCACGCGCCCGAAGGCGATCAGCGGATCAGCCCGACAGCGGCTTACCTGCTGAGCAAGCGTCCATGTCGCGTGATCATCGAGACCGAGAATCGCCCCGCTGCTCGCCCCGAGCACCTCGCCGCCCCGGCCTGAGGGTCGTGTCGCCGCGGGCTCTCGTGCCCGAGGGGGCGCAGCCGCGCACGTCCTTGCGTGCGTGCTCCACGCCTCAGGAGGCCATCGCCGAGCGCAGCGCCTCCTCCAGCTGCGGATGGCGGAACTGGTAGCCGAGCACCAGCGCCTTGGCGGGCACCGCGCGGGCGCCCGTGGTGATGATCTCGGCCATGTCGCCGTAGAGCAGCCGCAGGGCGAGACGCGGCACCGGCAGCAGCGAGGGGCGCCCCAGCACGCGGCCGAGCGTCCGCGAGAAGTCGCGGTTGGAGAGCGGCTCGGGCGCCGTGCCGTTGACAGGCCCGCTCCAGCGCTCGTCCTGCAGCGCGGCGAGGATCATCCCGACCAGGTCCCCGGCGTGGATCCAGGACACGTATTGACGGCCCCCCGCCACCGGACCGCCCACGCCGAGGCGAAACGGCGGCAGCATCTTGCCGAGCGCTCCGCCCGCGCTGTCGAGCACGACGCCCGTGCGCAGCTGCGCCACGCGCACGCCCAGCTCCGACGCCTTCGCCGCCTCGGCCTCCCAGGCGACGCAGACCTGGGCGAGGAAGTCCCCGCCCGCGGGGGCGTCCTCGTCCAGGGGCTCCTCGCCGTGCGGGCCGTAGTAACCGATCGCCGAGGAGCTGATCAGCGTGCGCGGGCGCTGGCCGATCGCCGATTCCTCGACGAGGCCGAGGCCTTCGACGAGGTGGCGGGTGCCCACCACGCGGCTCTCGCGGATCGCCTGCTTGGCCTTCGCGCTCCAGCGCTGCGCCACCGCCTCGCCCGCCAGATGCACCACCGCGTCGCGTCCGGCCAGCGCTGCGGGCGGCGCGGGCTCGCTCATCAGATCCCAGCGCACCGCCTCCACGTCGCCCAGCTTCGCGCGTGCGCGCGCCGGGTCGCGGGTCAGCACCGTGACCGCAGCGCCGCGCTCGCGCAGCGCGTCCACCAGCTGCGGACCGATCAGGCCGCTCGCTCCCGTGACCGTCACGCCCAGCGCGCTCACAATGCTCAGCCTCTCACGTGCGTCCGTCGCCCATCTGGGCTGCGGAAGGGCTTCCCGTCATCCTGTCGCCGGGGGCGAAGCCGATCTCCTGGCCGGCCCGCGCCGTGCCGGCCGCGCGAGCCTGCTCGGCTACC
>Ga0075521_10000544_pt1 | contig 11232 bp, 7 predicted proteins | sample NGEPerD_FD_74785 | JGI IMG/M metagenome (GOLD analysis project Ga0075521, IMG submission 74785) | Arctic peat soil microbial communities from the Barrow Environmental Observatory site, Barrow, Alaska, USA - NGEE PermafrostAB12-D | ecosystem: Environmental > Terrestrial > Soil > Wetlands > Peat ...
CGCGGCCGCGGCCGCGGTGGGAGACGATCGGCTGCAGAAGGCCGCCACGGGCCGCGTGACGCCCGAAACGTGGACGCACGGCTCCTCGAAGGAGCGCCAGGCATGGTTCACCCGGGGCTTCCAGACGGGCCAAGTCGGCGCCTGCGACACGTTCGCGCGGGCGCGCTGAGGCCGTCTCCCGAGGGGAGCACGTAAACCCGGCAAGGCTCTTGCACGTCTTTTCCATGGAGGTGCTCCCTTGAAACGGACTCCCCTTCTCCTGATGGCCTTGCTCCTCGTGGGTTGCTCCAGCATAGAGACGAAGGTCGACTACGACCGCGCCGCGAGCTTCTCCTCCTACAAGACGTTCGCTTTCAAGGACGTGCGCACGCCGGACAGTCCCATCTCGATGAGGCGGGTCCAGGCCGCCATCGACAAGACGCTCGCGTCGCGCGGGCTCGCGAAGGCCGACGGCACGCCGGACCTCTGGGTCGTCCTCCACACGCGCACACGCCGCCAGACCCAGGTCACGACCTACAGCTCCGGCTGGGGCTGGGGCTGGCGCTGGCGCGGCCCGTACTGGAACACCGCCCGCGTCGAGCAGATCCCCGTCGGTACGCTCATGGTCGACCTGATCGATACGAAGGCCAAGGAGCTCGTCTGGCGCGGCAGCGCGTCGCGAATTGTGGACGCCGACGAGACACCGAAGGACCGCGACGAGAAGGTCCAGGAAGCCGTGAACAAACTGTTCGACGGCTTCCCTCCGAAGTCCTGAGGCCGCGAAAAACCGGTCAGAACGCCGCGGCAAGCCCCGCGAGGAAGCGGCGGCCCGGGGCCGGGAATCCGCTCGCCTCCACATAGTCGCGCCCGAGCAGATTCGTCATGCGGACGAAGGGTGCGAGCGAAAAGGCGAGCGGAGGCAGCGTGACGGCCGCATCGACTCTCAGGTACGACGCGTCCTCGACGAGTTTCGTGAAGTCCGCGGCGTCGCGGTCCGGGCGGGCGCCCACCCACATTCCCGTCAGGCTGAAGGCGCCGCCGGAGACGAAGGTCGTCGCGTATGTCGCCGAGGCGCGGTGGCGGGGACGCCGCACGAGGAACTCGCTCGCATCGAGGTCCTTCGCATCGAGATACGTGTAGGACGCCCGCACGATCGACCGAGCACCGACGGGCGTCCGGAGAGTCACCTCGACGCCGCGCGTCCGGGCGCTCCCGATGTTCTGATTCATGAACGTGGAGGTCGCGTCGTAGTCGATGAGGTCGCGGATGTCGTTCCAGAATCCCGACACCTCCAGGACGACGCCTTTCGCGAGCATCTTTTCGACGCCGACCTCGTAGCCGTTCGATTTCTCGGGGCGGAGCGCCGGGTTGCCTGAGTACGGGTAGTAAAGCTCACCGGTCGACGGCGCGCGGAAGGCCGTGCCCGCCGCCGCGCGCAGTTTGAGACTCGGGGTCACGCGCCAGGCCGCCATCAGGCGGGGACTCACGGCGCTGCCGAACGCGCTGTGGTCGTCCCAGCGGACGCCGGCCGTCACGACGAGCCGCTCGCCGGCGAGCGCGATGCGGTCCTCGGCGAAGAACGCGAACGTCCGGGTCGAGGCGTCGTCGAGCGCGACCCCGAAATTACTTTCGTTCGAGACGAGCGTCCGCTCCCAATCGGCGCCGGCGGTGAGGCGGTGCGCGCCGACCGCCGTCGTGAACGCAACGCGCGCGCCAGCGCGCCGCGCGTCCGTCGAGGACGAGCTGAAGCCGGCATCGGGGTCGGAATACGTGGGATTGTCCTTCACCCAGCGGAACGACGCCTCGACGGATGACTTCGCGGAGAGCGCGAGCGAGACCGGCGCCTCGAATGTCGTCGTCTCGCTGGTCGTCGCGCGAAGCGGGGTTGGGATCCCCCCGGAGGACGGAATGCCCGTGCGCCCTTCGTCGCGCCGCATGACGAGGCCCACGCGAAGCACGTCCGAAAGGGCGGCGCTCACGGTCCCCGAGACATTCGTCGCGGCGAAGAACTCGTTGGGCAGATCGCCATCCGTGAGCGTGCGGCGGAATCCCGCGGAAGCGGTCACCGGCCCCGAGCCGAGCGCGACTTCGGCGAACGCCTCCTTCGTGGAGCGATTTCCGGCCCCGACGGTGGCGCGGCCCGAAATGTCCTCGTCTCCCGAAGCACGGCGCGTGAAGATGCGCACGACGCCTCCGATCGCTTCCGAACCGTAGAGCGCCGAGAATGGCCCCCGCACGACTTCGACGCGCTCCACGTTCGCGAGCGACAGCGCGGAAAGGTCGGTGCCCCCGAAATAGGGACTGTTCAGCACGACGCCGTCCACGAGAACCAGGGTCTGCGTGGAGCTCGTTCCGCGCAGGAAAAGGGACGCCACCGTGCCCGGCCCGCCCGACTGCACGACGTCGAGTCCGGGAACCGTACGCAGGAGATCGAGGACGGTCGTCGCCTGGGACGCCGCAATCTCCCGGGCGTCGATCACCGTCGCGGCGGCGCCCAGGGAAACGGCGGGCTCCGGCTCGGCCGCGGCCGAGACGACGACGTCAGCGGCGAGCTTCGAGGCCGCCGGCGGCGGTGACGGTTGCGCGAAGAGGCAGGGCGCGAGGCCTGTGAAGAGGAAGAGAAGGACACACGACGATCGGGCCCGGACGACACGAGAAACCATGGAACACCTCCGTTCCGTTGGCTCCACCCTCCCATCGGAAAGGAGCGGCGCGCCCGCGCGCGGAGGCGGGGCAGCCGCGACTTCCCGAGCCCCGGAGAAGGCGACGCTGAAACGATGTTCCTCGGGCAGGTCTCCTGGCTCCCGGATCGTCCGCGCCCGGCCCCTTCCCGGAGGCGCCACCGGCCCGAAGCCGATCTTTCGCCACCAGTGGGATCTCGCCGTGCGCGTCCCCGGTCACAGTGGCGGGGGCCGCGCGGGAATCTCACCCGCTTCCCTCTTCGCCCCCGGAGGTCGAGGGGACTCGAGGACGATTTGAAAGAACGCCGGAAGGAACCCTACCACGCCGCGCGCGCGGCGGGCGAGAGGATCTCAGGCCGGCGGCACGTCGAGAGCTTCGCGCAGCTTCGCGGCGAGGGCCTTCTCGCTGAACGGCTTCGAGATGAATGCCTGTCCCGCCTTGAGGTCGAAGCCCGTGAGGACATCGGCGGTGTAGCCCGACATGAACACCACCTTGATGGACGGGCGGAGCACCGCCACGCGGGACGCCAGCTCGTATCCGTTCATCCCCGGCATGACGAGATCGGTCAGGAGAACGTGAATGGGCCGCGGGTCACGGGTGGCGACGTCGAGCGCGGCCGCCCCGTTTTCGGCGACGAGCACCGTGTAGCCCTGCCGTTCGAGGACCACCTTCGCGAGGGCGCGGACGGCCGGCTCGTCTTCGACGACGAGGACCGTCTCCGTCCCGCGTCGGGAGTGCACGTTCCGGCGAACGCCCGAGGTCGTCTTCTCGTCGGAGCGCAGAAGATAGACCCGGAACGTCGTCCCCGCGCCCGGCGCGGTCTCCACGGCCATATACCCACCCGTCTGCCGGACGATGCCGTAGACCGTCGCCAGGCCGAGGCCGGTCCCCTTTCCCCTCTCCTTCGTCGTGAAGAAGGGCTCGAAGATGTGGCCGAGCGTCTCGGCATCCATGCCGGTTCCGGTATCCGTCACCGAAAGAACGACGTACCGCCCGGGCGGGATCGAATCCTGCGCGGCCGCGAGCGGCACTTCGAGATCCGCATTGGCCAACGCGAGCGTCAGGCGGCCGCCTCCGGGCATCGCGTCCCGGGCATTCACGGCGAGGTTGAGGACGACCTGCTCGATCTGTCCCGGGTCGGCCTTCACGAGGCCGAGCACCGCGGGCCTCTCGACGACGACCTCCACGTCCTCGCCGATCAGCCTCTTGAGCATCTTCTCGGTGTCGGCCACGACCGCACCGACGTCGAGGACGCGCATCTCGAGAACCTGCTGCCGGCTGAAGGCGAGGAGTTGGCGCGTCAGCGCCGTGGCCCGTTCGGCCGCCTTGACGATCTCGACCACGCTCTCGCGCTTCTCCGCATCGCCCTCGAGCGACGCCTGCAGCAGTTCGCCGTAGCCTTGGATGACCGTGAGGAGGTTGTTGAAGTCGTGGGCGACGCCGCCCGCGAGCCGGCCCACCGCCTCCATCTTCTGCGCCTGCTGGAGCTGTTGCTGCGTCTGCTCGAGCTGCGCTTCGCCCTTCCGAGCGCTCTGGCGTGCGTCGAGCACGTCGAGGGCATAGGAGATGTTCCCCGTGAGTTCCTCGAGGAGCGCGAGCTCCTCCTCGTCGACGAAGGCCTTCTCCGCGGCGTAGACGACGAGACCCCCGGTCACCTCGCCGCCGCGCCGGATGGGGATGGCCGCGATCGACCCGAAACCAGGGGAAGCATGAAGCTTGCGCCAGGGAGCAACCATCGGGTCGACCTGGACGTCCGAGACGATTGCGGGGCGCCCCTCCCGGATCGCGATTCCCAGCGGGCCCCGGCCCTCGGGCGTATCGTCCCAGCGCACCTCGATCCGCTGGAGATATCCGGCCTCATCTCCGGCGCTCGCGACCGGCACGACCCGCATCGTCTCCCGGTCGGCGCGCCCGATCCACGCGAGCGCGTAGCCGCCGTGCGAAACGAGGATCCGGCAGACGTCCTTCAGGAGCGACTCCTCTTCCGTCGCACGGACGAGGAGCTGGTTCACCTCCGAGATCGTCCGGAGGAGGCGATTGAGGGCGCGGATGCGGTTCTCCGCGACCTTTCGCGCGGTGATGTCGCGCACGGTCGACAGAAAGAGCGTCTCGTCTCCCGCCTTCACGAGACCTATGTTGACCTCGACCGCGAACTCGCTCCCGTCCGCGTGCCGGTGGCGCGTCTCGACAAGGAGGCCTCCCCGGGCGGCGGCGATCTCCATGTCGTGGCGGAGCGCGTCGCGCGTCCCGCCCGCGCGCACATCGGTCGCATGCATCGAGAGAAGCTCGTCCCGCGTCCAACCGTACATGACTTCGGCCGCGCGGTTCGCCTGGAGAACACGGCCGTCGCTCCCGCTGAGGAAGATCGCGTCGGTCGCTTGCTCGATGAGAGCCCCGAACCGCGCCTCGCTGCGCGCGAGCGTCACCTCGTTCGAAATCACGAGCGAGCGCCAGAAGCCGAAGGCCGCGGCGGACAGCGCGAGGAAGAGCACGCCCCAGGTGACTCCCTTTTGGAGCATGTCCTTCCGGAAGGCCGCGAGCGCCTCGTCCTCGTCGACCTTGACGACGAGGCCCCAAGGTGTGCTCTCCAGTCGTCGCACGGCGGCGAACACCCTCGCACCGCGATAGTCTGAGAAGACTCGGAAGTGGTCCTTTTCCGAGAGTGCCGCGCGGGCGGCCAAACCGGCGCTCGCGAGCGGAAGCCGGAACGAGAGCGGCGGATCCGGGCGGAAGCGCAGGGGGGAGAGAAAGAGAACCTCCGCCCCGTCTTCCCCGACGAGCAGGGACTCGCTGGACGAGGCCGCCACCGGTTGGCCGAGAAGATCGAAGAGAGACGTCGAGGCGTCGCCCGTGGAGAGGACGGCTCCTAGGATCGGGAGCCGCCCGGCGCCGACTGCGTCGCCCGTGACCGGTACCGCGCTCGCGAGGCCCGTCACGCCGTCCGGCTCGCGCGCGAGAGCGACTCCGGGGACGCCCGAACGAATTGCGTCCGCCGCGAGCGCCAGCGCCGCCGCACCGGGGGCGGGACCGCCGTTCGACGCGCAGACGCGCCCGGACGGGTCGAGGATCGAAACGGACCTCTGGTGAACGTGTTGCCGGAAATCGGACAGGATTCCTTGCAGGTGCGCGGCCTGGGCGCCCGCGGTTTCCTCGGACAGGCCCGGGGTCAGAAGCCCGCGAACGGACGGGAACGCAGCGAAAAACGTCAGGTCTTCCTTCACGTCGAGGATGCGCCGGTCGAGGAGGTCGCGCCTGAGGTCCGCGCGTAGCGAGAGCTCCCGGCGCCAGCCCTCGGTCGCCGCGTCCCGCCGATCCGGAACGAAGGACGCGAAAAACCAGAAGACGGCCGCCGCGAAAACGACGAGGAGAAACGACAGCCCGACCGCCTGCAAGTGGGCCGCGGCCCATCGGACGAGGCGACGCACGAACGTCACATTGGGACCGTATCGCCGGGAGTCAGCTCTTCTTCTGCTTGCTCTTCGGGTTCGTGAGCGCCTGCAGGAGAGAGGAGCCGAAGACGGAGACGGAAGGCGTCGCCGCCTTCTCGCGCTTCGCGGTTTCCTCCCGATAGCTCCGGAGATCGCCGCGGTCCGCTTCCGCCTTCGCGCCGGCCGCCGAGAGCGAGATGCGCCGCTTGGCCGGGTCGACGCCGATGACCTTCACCTCGACCTTCTGGCCGGGAGCGAAGTGGCGGTTGACCGTGCCGGGAGGCACGCCCGACTCGGAGTTCGGAATGAGGCCCGTGAGACCGGGCTCGAGGCGCACGAAGACGCCGAACTGAGCGACGGTCTCGACTTCGCCCGTCATGACCGAGCCCTCGGGATGGCGCTCGTTGATCCCGTCCCACGGATTCGAGGTGGAGACTTCGCGCAGCGAGAGCGACAACCGGCGCTGCTTCGGATCGACTTCCTTCACCCAGCCCTGCACCGTCTGTCCGACGGCGACCGCCGGGTCCTTGATGGAAACGCCCGGCGGGAGCGCCGAGAGGTGCACGAGCCCGTCCACGCCCGGCTCGACCTCGACGAAGAGGCCGAAGTCCGCGTGCCGCGCGACCGTTCCCGTGAACGAGGCTCCGGGCGCGAAGCGCTCCGGAAGCGTCTGCCAGGGATCGGCCTCGAGCTCCTTCATGGAAAGAGAGATGCGCTTGCCTTCATCCGCGAGCTTCGTGACCTTGACGGTGACCTCCTGGCCGACCGTGAGGACATCCTTCGGGTGCGCGATCCTTCGCCGCGAGATCTCCGTGACGTGCACGAGCCCGTCCACGCCGCCGAGATCCACGAACGCGCCGAAGTCGGTGAGGGAGCGGACACGGCCGGGCATCACGGCGCCCACGATGATCTTCTCGCGGGTCACCGCGGCTTTCTCGTCCTGCTCGACCTTGAGGAGCGCCACGCGTGAAACCACCACGCGTCGCCCGTCCTCGGTGTACTCGAGAACGCGAAAATCGAAGGTCTGCCCCACATATGCCGCGAGCGCCGCCTCCTCGTGGCGGCCGAGGTCGATCTGCGAGACCGGGCAGAAGGCGCGGAGGCCGTGAGCGCCTCCGATCATCACTTCGAAGCCGCCCTTGTTCCGGGCCATGACCTTTCCGGCGACGGGGATCTTCGCCTCGGAGGCGGCCCGGAGCTCGGCCTTCGTGCGATGTCCCACCGCGAGCTTGCGCGAGAGCCGCACGTCCGGCCCCGCTTTCACGACGACGGCCTCGATGCGGTCGCCGACCTTCTCGCCCTCGAGCTCCTTCAGATCCATGAGCGCTTCGGACTTGCCGCCGAACGAGACGAGGACGACGTCGGGGGTGATGCCGACGATGACGCCGTTCACGACCTGCCCCTCCATGAGCTTCTTCTTCGGGGAAGCCGCGTCGGCCGCGAGGGCGGCCTCGAAGGTTTTGCGGTCGGCGGTTTCGGCGGTTTCGGCGGACGAAGAGATGAGCGTCTGGGACACGAGGGTTCTCCTGGCCCGCCAATCGAAATTCCCCCGGGAAAGAAGGCGGGGGCTGCGGGATCGCGGATTCTACCCGAAGCGGTAAGATGAGACTCCTTCTCCGGCCGGCGCCCCCGACAGCCCCGGAGAATCCCCCTCTGGAGGAGTGGAATGGCCGAACCGGGTGTCCTGACAGCCGCGGGCGCTTCGCCGTCCGAAGCCGCCGCGACCATCGCGCGGCTCGCCCCGAGCCGGGACGAGCTCAGGCGGTGGTATGCCCTGATGCATCTCGGGCGGCTGCTCGACGACAAGGCTCCGAACTTCCTCAAGCAGGGCCTCGGCTGGTCGTATCACGCGCCGTGCGCGGGGCATGATGGCATCCAGGTCGCCCTCGGCGTCACGTTCCGCCCCCGGCACGACTATCTCTTCCCGTATTACCGCGACCTCACGACGTGCCTCGCCGGCGGATTGTCGGCCGAGGAGATCCTGCTGAACGGGATGTCCAAGCGCGACGACGTCGCCTCCGGCGGGCGGCACATGTCGAACCACTTCGCGAAGCCCGAAATTCACATCCAGAACGTCTCGTCCTGCGTCTCGAACCATGCCCAGCATGCCGCGGGCCTCGGCCGCGCCGTGAAGACGTACGGCTCGGATGCGATCGTCTTCTGCTCCGTGGGCGAGTCGTCCACGTCCGAGGGCTACTTCTACGAGGCCGTCAACGGCGCGTCGCGCGAGAAGTTGCCCGTCGTCTTCGTCGTGCAGGACAACGGCTATGGCATCGCCGTTCCGAAGAGCGACCAGACCGCGAATCGTTTCGCCTCGGACAATTTCTCCGGGTTCCTGAACATCAAGATCGTCCACTGCGACGGCAAGGATCTCTTCGACTCGCTCCGCGCCCTGCGAGAGGCCGTGGCGTTCGTGAGATCGGGCGCGGGCTGCGCGATGGTGCACGCCGAGTGCGTGCGCATCCACTCGCACTCCAACTCCGACCGGCAGGAGCTGTACCGCTCGCCCGAAGAGCTCGCGGCCGCGAAGGCGCTCGACCCGCTGGCACGCCTCCGCCGTTCCCTCGTCGAGGGCGGCGCGTTCTCCGAGGCGGAAATCGTCGCGATCGAAGACGCGAACCGGAAGACCTACGAGGAATCCGCCGACCGCGTGCGTCGCGCGCCCGACCCCGACCCGGCCTCCATTTTCGAGCACGTTTCGCCCGAGCCCTGGGCCCCCGCGGGCGACGGTCTCGCGGACACGTATGTCACGCCCGAGACCGTCGACGGCAAGCCGGCGGCCGAGATGTCCCTCATCCAGGCGCTGAACACGACGCTCAAGGAAATGTTCCGCGAGAACCCCGACACTTATATCTGGGGACAGGACGTCGCATACAAGGAGAAGGGCGGCATCTTCAACGTCACGAAGGGCATGCAGCAGGAGTTCGGGCCGAAACGCGTCTTCAACGGCCCCATCGCCGAGGACTTCATTCTCGGCACGGCCGACGGTTTCTCGCGCCTGAGCGAGAAGATCCGCGTCGTCGTCGAAGGCGCCGAGTTCGCCGACTACTTCTGGCCCGCGGCCGAGCAGATGGTCGAGATGTCGCACGAGTTCTGGCGTACGAACGGGCAGTTCGTCCCGAACGTCACCGTGCGCATCGCCTCGGGCGGCTACATCGGAGGCGGCCTCTACCACTCGCAGAACATCGAGGGCTGGCTCACGACGCTCCCCGGGATCCGCGTCGTCGTCCCCGCGTTCGCGGACGACGCGGCGGGACTTCTCCGGACGGCGATGCGCTCGCGCGGCATCACGGTGTACCTCGAGCCGAAGTTCCTCTACAACTCCGCGCAGGCCAAGGCGCGGGTGCCGGTGGACTTCGCCGTGCCTTTCGGCAAGGCGCGCCGTCGCCGGGAAGGCGGCGATCTGACGATCCTCGCGTATGGCACGCCGGTGCACTTCGCGCTGGCCGCCGCCGAGACGCTCGCAAAAGAGGGAAAGAGCTTAGAGGTTCTCGACCTCCGCTCCCTCGTGCCGCTCGACTGGGACGCCGTCGCGGCCTCCGTGAAGAAGACGTCGCGCGTCCTCGTCGTCCACGAGGACAAAGTGCACGGCGGCTTCGGCGGCGAGATCGCGGCGCGCATCGCGTCCGAGCTCTTCGAGCACCTCGACGCGCCCGTCGACCGCGTCGGCTCGACGTTCACGCCCGTCGGCTTCAACCGCGCCCTCGAGCGCGCGATCCTGCCGAACGCCGAGAAGGTCCTCGCGGCGGCGCGGAAGACGCTGGCGTACTAGCGACTCCGAGGCTCGGGTGACGATCGTGTACACTATTGAGTGATGGTGAAACCATGAAGTTCGTCACAGTCCGCGATCTCCGGGGCCGGCCGACGAAGGTCTGGAAGGATCTCAAGAGGGAAAAGGATCTTGTTCTGACCTCGAACGGCAAGCCGATGGCGATCATTACCAACGTCCGGGAGGACTACCTGGAGAGCACGCTTGCCGCGCTGCGCAGGGATCGTGCCGTGCGAGCCGTTCGCGAAATTCAGCAGGATTCCCAGCGCCGGAGAAAGAACCTCTCGCTCAAACAGATCAACGCGGTCATCGCCGACGTCCGCCGGAGACGGCAGCAGGGGTGAGGATCGTCCTCGACACCAACGTGATGGTGTCCGGACTCTGGTCCCCCTTCGGCCGGCCAGGAGAGATCGTCGCGCTCGTTGCCGCGGGCGCGCTCCCCCTTCTTCTCGACGAACGGATCCTCGGCGAATATCGCGAGGTCCTGGCGCGCCGCGGGTTCGCGTTTGATCCTGAAATGGTCGAATCTCTCCTGCTTCAGGTCGAGGCCACCGGCGAGTTCGCCGTCGCTCAGCCGCTCCCGGAGCGACTCCCCGATCCCGACGACGAGGCCTTTCTCGAGGTCGCGCTCGCGGCGCATGCCGACTTCCTCGTCACCGGGAACCTCCGGCACTTCCCCTCGCGTCTACGACAGGGCGTCGCCGTCGTCTCGCCCCGAGAGTTCATCGAAGCCCTTCGTGGGCGATGACCGGGAGCAATGGCCCGCGCGCGGCCCCCTATTCAGAACGCGAGCGCGACGTAAAACACCGGTCCGCTGTAGTGGTAGCGAACCTGCGTCAGCGTATCGGAATCGCGCGTGTAGTCGATGCGGGTGTAGTTGTAGCCGCCGCCGATGCCAAGTCCCGATGTGATGAAGAGATCCAGCGTGCCCGTCGCCTCGAGCATGCTGCCGGACGAGCCGCTGATCGTCGCCTTGAAGCCGCGCGCCCGGGCGCTGAGGAACAGCTGCGGCAGGAGCGTGAACGTGAAGTAGCCCTCGAGGGCCGGAATCGGCGCGATGAAATCCTTTCTCTCGCTGACGGCGGTGCCGCCCACGGTCCCGCCCGGCCCGACGACCGTCCCGACCGCGTCGAGGGAGGCCCGGTTGAAAAAGACGCTCGCACCGAGGCCGAGGCCGATCTCGAGATCGCCGTTGTTCACGAACGAGTATCCATAGTAGAGCTCGCCGACGTTCACGTTCAGCGTCGAGTCCACCTCGCCACCCACGGAATAGGTCGCCCCGTTGAACTGGATCTGCCGCGAGAGGATCTTCGCGGCCGAGCGGTTCCACTGCTGGTACGCGAAGTCGAGCCGCGCGTGGCGTCCGAGACGAAG
>Ga0075521_10000545_pt1 | contig 11222 bp, 6 predicted proteins | sample NGEPerD_FD_74785 | JGI IMG/M metagenome (GOLD analysis project Ga0075521, IMG submission 74785) | Arctic peat soil microbial communities from the Barrow Environmental Observatory site, Barrow, Alaska, USA - NGEE PermafrostAB12-D | ecosystem: Environmental > Terrestrial > Soil > Wetlands > Peat ...
GCCGGGTCCGTCGCGGCGCAGCGCAGCCGCCGCTGACGATCTTCTCGGTCTTGCCCGTCGCGGGCTCACCGAAGCGGCTGCGACGGAGACCGCCGCCGAGCGGTACGCCGCCGCTCACCTGGCAGCGCTGCGGGCTGCCGCCGCAGTCCTCGCCGCCCGGGCGCGGCCGGACGACGCTGGTGGGCGGCGACGCGGACCGAGAAGTGTCTGGGCGTTGTTGCCGGTGGTGCTGCCACCGTTGACCGAGTGGGCGGCCTTCTTCGCGGCGGGGGCCGGCAAGCGGGCCGCCGCGGAGGCCGGGTTGGTGGGGGCGGTCACCCGGCGGGACGCAGATGACCTGCTCCGGGATGCACAGACCTTTCTCGGCCTGGTCGAGGAATTCCTCGGCCATGTTCACCAGCCGTTGCTTCCGGTACGCGCAGTGGCGTCCGGGTGAGTGATCCATTCACCCACCTGCACGTGGCGTCCGGCTACTCGATGCGCTACGGCGCGACGCACCCGCATGCGCTCGTCGAGCGGGCCGCCGAGCACGGCCAGGAGGCGCTCGCGCTGACCGATCGGGACGGTGCCTATGGTGCGGTGAGGTTCATCCAGGCCTGCCAATCGGCTGGGGTGCGGCCGATCCTCGGAGTCGACCTCGCCGTCGACGAGGTTCCGGTCGACGTCACCGACCCCGGTCACCGGAGGTCGGACCGGGCGGCTGGTGGCCGGGGGGTGCGCCGGGTGCCGGCCCGCGGCGGGGCCTACGTCGACCCTGGGCACCCGCGGATCACGGTGCTGGCTCGGGACATCGAGGGTTGGGGCGCGCTGTGCCGACTCATCAGTGCCACTCATCTTGCCGGCGAGCGTGGCCGGCCGGTGAGCAGCGTCGACTTGGTCACCGCGCATGCCCGACGGTTGTTCGTGCTGCTCGGACCCGACTCCGACGTCGGCCGCGCACTGGCCACCCGCCGACCGGATCTCGCACGCCGGCACCTGGACCGCTGGCGGGACGCGGTCGGCACCGACGACCTGCTCGTCGAGATCGTCCACCACCGGGGCCCCGGTGCCGGACATCGTGCGGCCAGGCTGCTCGCCTTCGCCACCGAGCAGCGGGTGCCGGCGGTGCTCACCAATGCCGTCCGGTACGTCGACCGGGCGGACGCACCGGTGGCCGATGTCCTCGACGCCGCCAGGCGGCTCGTCGTCCTCAATTCCCGGCACGTCGACCGCGACAACGCCGAGGGCTACCTGAAGTCGGGGAAGGAGATGGCCGAGGTCGCTGACGAGCTGACCCGGTTGGTCGGTGGAAGCGGGCGCACCGGTGCGGACCTGCTCGTCCGTACCCGACTCGTCGCCGAGCAGTGCGCGCTGGTTCCCGGCGCCGGCGGCCTGGGTCTCGGCGAGGTGCACTTCCCCGAGTTGGGCACCGGTCTGGGCAGTGCCGGTCTGGGCAGTGCCGGTCTGGGCAGTGCCGGAGCGGCGGACGCGGTGCTCCGGGCCCGCTGTACGGCCGGGTACGGGCGGCGCGGCCGGCCGGCCACCGCTGAGGCCGAGCGCCGGCTGGACGAGGAACTCACAGTGATCGCCAAGCTGGGCTACGCGTCGTACTTCCTCACCGTCGGCGACGTGGTGGAGATCATCAAGGGTATGAGGGTGCGTTGCGCCGCCCGCGGGTCCGGTGCCGGCAGCCTGGTCACCTACCTGCTCGGGGTCTCCGACGTCGACCCGCTGCAGCACGGGCTGCTGATGGAGCGCTTTCTCTCACCGCTGCGTCACCAACTGCCTGATATCGACATCGACGTCGAGTCCGCCCGGCGGACCGAGGTCTACGAGGCGGTGCTCGCCCGCTTCGGCGCCGAGCGTTGCGCGTGCGTGTCGATGATGGACACCTACCGCGTCCGGCACGCGATCCGCGACGTCGGGGCTGCCCTCGGCCTGCCACCGGGGGAGATCGACACGATCGCCAAGGCGTTCCCGCATCTGCGGGCCAGCCAGGTACGGGCGGCGCTGCGTGATCTGCCGGAGCTGCGGGCCAGCGGTTTGGCCGACCCGGACGGCCGCGGTGGTCGGCTGGATCTGCTGTTCCGACTGGTGGAGCGCCTCGACGGCCTGCCCCGGCACATCGCGCTGCACCCATGCGGAGTGGTGCTCTCCGACGCCACGTTGCTCGATCGCACCCCGGTCGAGTCGAGCTGGCTGGGGTTTCCGATGAGCCAGTTCGACAAGGACGACGTCGAGGCGCTGGGATTGCTCAAGCTCGACCTGCTCGGTATCCGCATGCAGTCCGCCATCGCGCACGCCGTGGGCGAGGCGCGTCGGGTCGACGGGGTCGAGATCGACATCGACGCGGTGCCGCGTGATGATCCGGCTACCTACGCGCTGGTGCAGTCCACCAAGACACTCGGTTGTTTCCAGATCGAATCGCCCGGCCAGCGTGAATTGATCGGGAAGTTCGCGCCGGAGACGTTCGCCGATTTGATCATCGACATCTCGCTGTTCCGGCCGGGGCCGGTCAAAACCGACATGGTTACCCCGTTCCTCGAAGCCCGGCAGGGCTGGCGGCAGCCCAGCTACCTCCATCCGGATCTGGAGCCAGTGCTCGCGGAGACCCGCGGCGTCGTCGTCTTCCACGAGCAGGTGCTGTGCATCGTCGCCACGTTCACCGGGTGCTCCCTCGCCGAGGCCGACGAGGTCCGGCGCGCGCTCGGTGATCCACTCGGCCAGCCAGAGGTCAGGACCTGGTTCCTGCCCGCCGCGCTCGACCACGGCTATCCGCTCGCCACCGTCGAACAGGTCTGGGAGGTTCTCAAGGGCTTCGGATCGTTCGGTTTCTGCAAGGCGCACGCGGCGGCGTTCGCCGTGCCTACCTACCAGTCGGCCTGGCTCAAGGCACACCATCCGGCGGCATTCTTGGCCGGTGTGCTGACCCATGACCCCGGCATGTACCCCAAGCGGCTCATTCTCGACGACGCCCGCCAGCTCGGTATCGCCGTGCTCGGCCTGGATGTCAACCGCTCCGACGGGCAGTACCGCATCGAACGGGTAGGCCGCTACGACGAGCCACCGCCGGAGATCCTCGACGCCCAGCCGCGGTCCGCACCGCCGCCGGGACTACCCGACGGTCGGGACTACGGCATCCGACTCAGCCTGGCCGACGTCAAGGGCATCACGGAGGCCGAGATGGCCCGGACCGTCGCAGGCCGGCCCTACGCGTCACTTTCCGACTTCTGGCACCGGGCCGGGGTGTCCCGGCCGATCGCCGAGCGGCTGGTGGTGGCTGGCGCCTTCGACGATCTGTACGGCATTGGCTCGGCGCTGATCGTACGTCGCCGGGGGCGGGTGACCCGCCGAGATCTCCTGCTCCAGGTCGTCGAACTGGACAGCTGGAGTCGGTCGACCGCCAGGGCTGCGCGGTCCGTCCGCGGCCGTCACCGTCCGGCCGCGGTTCTGCCGTCCGGTCCGGGCGCCACGGACGGCATCACGGCTGCGGCCGGCGCGCTCACCGTCCGGGAGTTGGCGGCCCGGCAATCTCAGGCGGCCGCACCGGCCCCGGCCGACCTCGCCGTCCAGCTCACCCTCGACCTCGGGGACGCACCGGGGGTGGTGGCGCCGAGCGGGCTGCCGGAAATGAACGGCGCCGAGCGCGTGCGGGCCGAACTCGACGTGCTGGGCCTCGACGCCAGCCAGCACGTGCTCGCCGGGTACGTCCCGTTCATGGACGCCCTCGGTGTCACCCGGGCACGCGATCTGCTCTGCCGCCGGACCCGGTCGGAGGTACTCGTCGCGGGGGTGAAGGTGGCGACCCAGACCCCACCGGTGCGTTCGGGCCGCCGGGTGGTCTTCGTCACCCTCGACGACGCGACCGGGGCGTTGGACGCGACGTTCTTCGAAGACGCCCAGGTGGGGTACGCGAGCACGCTGTTCAACTCCTGGTTGCTGGTGCTGCGCGGAATTACCCGCCGCACCGGACCGCGCGGCATCTCGATCCGGGCAACCGGCTGTTGGGAGCTGCCTACCCTGTGTGCCAGCTGGGTCGACGGTGGCCTGCCCGCGGTGGCGAGAATCCTGGCCCGTCCGCCCGGGCGGACGACAGCGGTGCTCGAGGCTGCTGTGCGCGGGGCAGCCGAGAGCCGGTCCACCCGACCCGTGCCGGCCCCCGTCCCGGTGGGCGGTGCGCAGGTGGGAGCCAGGTCGGCGGGTGGGCAGCCGGCGAGCGGCGGCACTTCGCGCAAGCTCTGGCATTCCAGTTCCGGCAGCGCCGGCCGATGACTCCACCGCTGGGCCGTCGCCGGGTTCATCGCACTACGCTGCTGGAATTCAGGCTGCTCGAATTCTGCCTGCCGAATCCTGCATCGTGGCGGTGCTCGTCCACATGACAGCGTTCCCATGACAGCGTTCCCATGACAGGGCACGCGGCGGCGTGCTCGATCCTGCACGTCGACATGGACGCCTTCTACGCCAGCGTGGAACTGCGGCGGCACCCCGAGCTGCGCGGCCAGCCGGTGATCGTGGGTGGCTCCAGCACCCGTGGGGTCGTGCTGTCGGCAACGTATGAGGCGCGGGCCTTCGGTGTGCGCAGCGCGCTACCCATGAGCCGTGCCCACCGACTCTGCCCGGACGCGGTCGTGATCCCGCCCGACTTCGCCGCCTACTCCGCGGTGTCCGCCGGCATCATGGAGGTGTTCCGATCGGTCACCCCGCTGGTCGAACCGATCGCGCTCGACGAGGCCTTCCTCGAGGTGTCCGGTGCCCGTCGCCGACTGGGCGGGCCGGTCGAGATCGGCGAGTGGATCCGTGCCCGGATCGCCGACGAGCAGGACATCCCCTGCTCGGTCGGGGTGGCCAGCACCAAGTTCGTCGCCAAGCTGGCCTCGACGCGGGCCAAGCCCGACGGACTGCTGGCGGTGCCGCCCGAACGGGTGGTCGCCTTCCTGCATCCACTGCCAGTGGCCGCCCTGTGGGGTGTGGGGGAGCGCACCGAGGAGAGCCTTCTCCGACTCGGCCTGCGGACGGTGGGTGATCTGGCGGACACCCCGGTATCCACCTTGCAACGGGCCGTCGGATCGGCGGCCGGTGCCCACCTGGCCGCCCTCGCCTGGGGCCGCGATCCACGATCGGTCATCCCCACTGAGCCCGATCGGAGCATCGGCTCGGAGGAGACCTTCGAGCGGGACGTGGACGATCCGGTACGGATCCGCCGGGAGCTGCTCCGGCTGTCCGAACGCACCGCAGGCCGGCTCCGGGACAGCGGGCAGGTCGGCCGCACCGTCAGCGTCAAGATCCGATTTTCCGACTTCAGCACGATAACGCGGTCGCGAACGCTGCCCGAGGCGACCGACGTGGGCCGAGACATCTACGCGGTGGCCACCGCGTTGGTCGATCGTCTGGGCTTGCAGCGGGCTCGGCTCCGGCTGGTCGGCGTCCGGGTGGAGGGGCTGGGCCCGGCAGCTGCCCAACCGCGGCAACTCGTGCTCGGCCAGCGGGCCTTCGGCTGGCGGGAGGCCGAGCAGGCAGCCGACCGGGCTGCTCGACGTTTCGGCGCCGGTGCCGTGCGCCCCGGGACGCTCTTCGGCCGCCGTCCGCCGGACCCCGGACCGTGACCACTTCGGACAGGCGTACCATCCGAGCGGTGCTGGAGTCTGGATCAGCGGGGGAAAGCGCGGTGCGAGCCTGCCTGGACTGCTTTCGCGGCGGCCCGACCGACCGTATCCTCAAGTCCTGCGGATCCGCTTTCGCGACGTGGCAGAGGTTCGATGTCCTCCTGGCACCCGCGCCGGCCACCTGGGAGGAGCACCGTGCCGCTCTCTGACCACGAGCAGCGCCTGCTCGACCAGATCGAGCGCGCGCTGTACGCCGAGGACCCGAAGTTTGCCTCGTCCTATCGCTCCACCAATCTTCGCAAGCACTACTCGCGACGCATCCTGCGCTGCGCGCTCCTGTTCATCCTCGGCATCATCCTGCTGATGGTCGGAGTGATCAGCAAGGAACCACTGGTCGGTGTCTTCGGTTTCGTGGTGATGCTGGCCGCGTTGCTGTTCGGTGTGACGAGCTGGCAGCGGCTGACCGGTCATCGGGAGGGTGGCCGGCAGAATCGACCCCAGGGCGCCCCCAGCGTCGCCGCCGTGACACGCCTGCGGCCCCGTCGGGAACGGCGGCGCGGATCCTGGAAGGGTCGTCTGGAGGAGCGCTGGCGCCGCCGCTGGGATGAGCGTGGCCACTGACTCAGGACGCGCCTGAATCGTGGGGTTTCACCCCCCGTGGCGTCTGTACCGTCTCCAGCAAGCCCCCTCCCCCGGCGATCTCGGCCCAGGCGCGTGGGACCGATACGACCGCCACACCGCAGGTCCGCAGATCAACCGGCTGTCCCGCCAGCTCGGTGGCCAGAGCACTCACCGACGGGTTGTGGCCGATGAGGACGACCGTGCCGGCCTTCTTGGGCAGGGCGCGGAGCACCTCGAGGACATCGGAGAGGGACGCCTCGTAGAGCCGCTGCTCGGAGCGCACCGTGGGGGCAGGAGCGTCGTAGCCGCTGACTATCTCATCGGCAGTCTCCATGGTCCGTCGGGACGGCGATGACAGCACGAGGTCCGGACGCTTGGTCGAGTGGCGCAGCCATGTGCCCGCCTGCCGGGAGTCCCGCCGGCCCCGCGCCGAGAGGTGACGGTCGATGTCGCGAACGCCGTCCGGGGATTCAGCCTTGGCATGCCGGACGATGACGAGTGTGCGCATGAGAACAGCGTGCAGCCTGCCGGTTCTCGGACCTAGCGTGGCTCGCCGGATGGGCGCCAGCGATCAGCGCAGCGGGTGTCGGCCGCTCAACCGGCCCACCCTCCATCACGTCGGGAACCCGACGCGAACATCACGCCCTTCAGGGGGCCTCAGCTGCGGGTTCGTCCCCTCAGAGGCGCTTGACGATAGGCCAATGACCGCGGGCGGACCTGTCGAAGCCGCTAGCGAGTGGCCGGCCGACGGCGCAGCAGCGTACGGGTGATGCGGGCGAGGGCGCGGTCCGCCCGGTCCCCGACAACGGCCAGCCGGCCGGCGGCTACCCGCAGGCGCTCCAGCGCGGAGCTCGGCGCCAGCCTGGCCCGCCACCGTCGACGAGGCCCGGCGTGGCGGACCAAGGCTGCCCGGACCGTCGCGGCCGCGGCTCGGAGCTCGGCCGCCGGCAACCCGGCAGTTGCTCCGGCCATCCCTTCACGGCCGTCGGGGCGGAAACTCGCCCGTTCCTCGGCGCGGACGAGCATGTCGAGTGCGGTGGCGGCCACGAGCGGTAGGGTCACCCGGGCACGCAGCCAGGCGGCGGCGCCGCGGGGGGAAGCGCTCGCCGGCCAGGGCAGGCCGAAGTCGAGGGCGTCCTCGCGCAGGTCCTGCCAGGCGGCGTGCGCGGCTGCCGTCGGCATCGCCGGCCAGGCGGCGGAGCGGACCCGGCGCCATCGTCGCCGCCGGGCGGCAACCCTGATCAGCGCTGGAGTCAGCAGCAGGGACGCCGCCCCCACCGCGGCGACGGTCCACCGCCATCGAGTGCTGAACGTGGCGGTCCTCGCCTTCGGCGAGGCCGCGGGGACCGATCCGCCCGCCTCCTCGTCCCGGTTGCCGAAACGGCGGTCCTGCAGGGAGCCGCGCTGCTGGCTCCGGACGGCGAGGTCGCTGCTGGCGGCAGCTCCAGTCGTGCCTCCGCCGCCGGTGTACGCCGGCGGCACGGTCTGCGCTCGGCCGGCGACGGGGGTGGGCTCGAAGGGCAACCAGCCGGCGCCGGGGAAATAGAGCTCCGGCCAGGCGTGAGCGTCCTTCGTGGTGACGACGTACTCTCCGTCGGCGGCCCGCTCACCGTAGGTGAAACCCACGGCCACGCGGGCGGGGATGCCCTCCATCCGCGCGAAGAGCGCCATGGTGGCGGCGAACTGCTCGCAGAAGCCCCGGCGCGCCTGCAGGAAGTTGACGACGGCGTCATCGCTGTTGCCCGCCGGGACCCGCAGGCTGTAGGTGAACCGGCCCGAGCGGAAGTAGTCCTGGATGGCAACGGCCTGCTGATAGGGCGTTGTGGCCTTCGCCTGCGACACGATGCCGTCGACAGTGTCTCTGATCACTCGCGGCAGGTTGCGGGGGTAGGAGACGTAGGCGCTGAAGGCCGGTTGGTCGGCTGGGGCGAGTTGGGCCTTGTCGAGCGTCGTCGGGTTCGCCGACAGCTGCGCGGAGGACACCGTGTAGGTCTGCCCACGGGTGGTGTCGCGGGTGGAGAACACCGTCCCGGTCCGGTTCTCATACCGCCAGTCGCCCTGGATGCTGATGCTCGTGGGTTGGTAGGGCAGCGGCAGCCATCGGGCGACGAGGTCGGTGGAGACCGCTACCGACGCCCGGGTGGTGGGTCCGGGAAGCGCCGGGTGCGGCAGCGCCGACGGGGCCGAGACCCGATCTGACCTGCTGGCGCGCAGCGACCCCTGCGACCACGTACTGCCGTCGAAGACGTCGAGGGCGGCCATCCGCAGGTAACCATTGGGATTGCCGCCGGCCGTGCGGACGCGCAGGAGCACGGTGGTCCGCGTCGCGGTGAGCTGATCGCGCAGTCGGACGATGGGGTTGTACGTGGTCACGCTGCTGCCGTGGCCGCCGCCGGGTCCCACCCCGGAACCGCCCGTGCCGCCGAGGTACCCGACGTGCAGACCGGGGATGAGTACGGGGACGAGCAGCGCCAGCCCAATGGCGCCCAGACCGATCCGGCGACCCATCGCAGCGGTGGGGGGCTCCTCGGCGTAACTGGCGGAGGTGAGTCGACTCAAGGCGTCCAGTTGGGCCGTCGTGCGCAGCGGCCGGCCCCAACGGGCCACCCGATCCTGGTTGTCGGCACCGAGCAGAAGCAGATATCCACTCACCGACAGCGCGAACGGGACGACGCCGCTGCCCTGCGGGGATAACGCGGCGGGTACGGCGAACACTGCGAGCAGAGGCACGCCGGCCAGCGGCGGTCGGCGCAGCGTGGCCGCCAGGACGTCGACAGCAAGCGCCACCGCGGCAACGCCGAGCACGGTGATGAGCAGCACGCCAGAATCGCTGGGGACCGGCGGAGCGAGCGCCTGGATGTCGGCGAACCCCCCGTCCACCCGGGTCCGGAGCACCCGTAGCGCCGCCGGACCAGGCAGTATCCGTCCGATCGCGGCCGAGGAGGCGAACACCGCGGTCACGTACATCGCCAACCCGGCGGCGGTGAACACCGGGCCCAGGGCCGCCGGCAGCCGCAGCCAGCGGCCGAGCGCGCTGAACGAGGCGACAACGACGACGACGCCGAGCAGCGCCGGCACCCACCGGGCGCCCAGAAAGATCGAAAACAGCACGCTGCACGTCAGCGCGGTGGCTGCCGCAGCACACAGCGAGAGTCGATCACGATCGGTCACCGGTAACCTCCGGTGTGCGCCGCTGCGCCGGGGAAGCCGCCGACCGCGTCGATCCGTCGTCGAGGCGCGAGCTTGGCGCCGGCAACCTGCCACACGTCGGGCACGGTGGCGCCGCGGGCTACCGGGATGACCCGCCAGCCGGCGGCCCGCAGCATCGCCTGGTTGGCCTGGTACGCGACGCTGCCGCCGCGACCCGATTCGCGACCCTCCTGCGCCGGGTCGGCGAGCCAGGACTCGGCGTCCAGCAGCAGGGCCACCGATGTGGTGCCACCGTGGCGGAGCCGGGCCACGGCCTGCACCTCCGCCGGGGAGAGCAGACCCAGGACGGCCACCAGCAAACCCTCACCGCCGCCACGGCGCAGGCCTTCCAGCCCACTGATCAACGAAGTGCCGCCGCTGCGCTCCACCACGGCCAGCGAGTCGAGCAAGCGACTCTCCGGTTCGGCTTCACCGTCCCCGGCCAACTCCTCGCCCGCGTCGTCGAGGAATCGCAGCACGTACCCTCCTCGAGCCAGGTGCACCGAGATCGAGGCCGCCGCGGTCACCGCCCATTCGAAGGAGGAGTCCGGGCCCTCCCCGCGGTGCGCCGCCACCCGGGTGTCGAGCAGCATCGAGGCTCGCGCCTGCCAGGGCTGCTCCTCCTGGCGCACCATGAGTTCGCCGTAGCGGGCGGTGGATCGCCAGTGCACCCGGCGCAGGTCGTCCCCGTCCCGATACTCCCGCGGCGCGACATCCTGCTGGCCGGCGCTGGCCACGGAGCGGGCTCGGCTGTCGCCGCCGCCGGACCACTCACCGCCCAACGCGACCCGCGGCAGCCGCACGACCTCGGGGGTGACGACGAGGGTGTCCCGGTTGGTGAAGGAGCGGGTCAGTTCGGCCAGTCCGAAGGGGTCGGCGAGTCGGATGGTCAGCGGGCCGAGCGGGAACCGGCCGCGGATCTCGGACCGAAGGTCGTATCCGACCTCCCGGACACCCATCGGCTCCACGCGGTCGAGCACGAACCGGGGGCGGCCGCCGAGGATGTAGGGCAGCCGGTCCTCGCCGAGCAACAGTCCGGTCGGCAGCCGGGACAGGTTCTCCAAGCGCAGGGTGACGTTCGTCGATCGACCGACGGGAATCCGGGCCGGGTCCAGCCGACGCGTGCAGGACATGCGGTAACGCGTGCGGTAGAGCGCGACCAGCGCCAGGACCGGCAAGGCGAGCAGGAAGACGCCCAGGCGCATCAGGTCGCGTTCACCGAAGAGGACGCCGCAGGCGGCGCACGCTACCCCTGAGGCCATGAAGCAGCGGCCCCGGACGGTCAGGCCGGACAGCCGCCCGGATACCTGGCCGAATACTGGCCCAAATATTTGGGCCACCTCAGCGTCCCCGAGCCCCACCCATGGGTACCGGCACCGCGGCCAGGATGCTCCGGACCACCTCCTCCGGGGGGTGTCGGGAGATCTGCGCTTCCGGACTGGGGAGGAGCCGGTGGGCCAGCACTGACACGGCAAGGGCTTGGATGTCATCTGGCAGGACGAAGTCCCGTCCGTCCAGCGCGGCGGCCGCTCGCGCGGCCCGGACCAGGTGCAGTGAGGCCCGCGGGGAGGCGCCCAGACGGAGTTCCCGGGAGGTGCGGGTGGCGGTCACAACCTCGACGGTGTAGCGCCGCAGCGACTCGGCGACGTAGACCTGCCGGACCGCGTCGATGAGTTTGCTCACCTCGCGGGCGTCCGTGACCGGCTCGAGGTCATCGAGCGGGGAGGTGCTCGAGTGGCTGTCCAACATGGCCAACTCGGCCAGCTGGGATGGATACCCCATGGACACCCGGGCCATGAAGCGGTCCCGCTGGGCCTCAGGCAGCGGATA
>Ga0075521_10000546_pt1 | contig 11209 bp, 9 predicted proteins | sample NGEPerD_FD_74785 | JGI IMG/M metagenome (GOLD analysis project Ga0075521, IMG submission 74785) | Arctic peat soil microbial communities from the Barrow Environmental Observatory site, Barrow, Alaska, USA - NGEE PermafrostAB12-D | ecosystem: Environmental > Terrestrial > Soil > Wetlands > Peat ...
CTCTTTAGCAAACCTGCCACCATCCTTTTGCTACACTAGTATGTACCCAACTCGTCGTATAGATACCGGACTTCTCTATAAGACTGATGGCTGCAGTGGCCAAAAGACGGCTCAATTAACGTTTTAATCGCAAAAAAACTGGATTTCGAAAAATTTAAATGTGAAGAGTCGATTTAAACAAGCACATATATACCAAAAATCTCGCAAGAAGAGGGGGGCTATCTATATGACCGAGGCAGAAATGTTAGTATGTACCTTCTGTGGCAAGCCGGTACGAATGAACCCTTTTAATGGCTACACCTTGTGTCCCTTTTGCATAGAAAAAAATGAACACACGGCGAAACACGAGGTATGGTCATCCGAAAGCAAGATATCAAGCTGATAGCTTTTACGCACAAGAGATAGTTTTGGACTTTTAGTCCAGTTGCCCTCAGCGTGACTAAAGCTTCACAGTATAGATAAGATAATGACGTGAAGCGCACGGATCTTCTTATAAACGACGCTCCTTCGGGAATCCAGACACAATTCTGGAGACTTCAGCGTTGTTTTTTCCATAAAAGGCATACAGCCTCAACAGGCTTTTTTTAGAACGGCTTCAGATTAGCAACGCAACAGTTATAAAGCGTCTTTCAGTGCTGTTCATGAAGGGTCGTTCACAAGACCTTAGGAAGGGGGAGTTTCTATAAAGGTTATAGCTATTAACGGCAGTGCACGCAAGGATGGCAACACGGCAATTCTTATTAAGCAGGTGCTTAGCGAACTCGAAAAAGAAGGAATAGAGACCGAGCTTGTTCAACTTGCAGGAACACAGCTCCAAGGCTGTATCGCGTGCTCCAAGTGCAAGGAGAACCAAGATCAGCGCTGCGCTGTGACTAGCGATTCTATGAATGATTACCTCGATAAGATGGTCGAAGCGGACGGGATCATTCTGGGTTCGCCGACTTACTTTGCTGACCTCTCGTCTGGACTCAAAGCACTTATTGAACGAGCTGGTTTCGTGGCTCGGGCAAATGACGACATGTTTCAGCGCAAAGTCGGTGCGGCAGTCGTTGCTGTAAGACGGGCTGGGGCCATCCACACTTTCGACTCGATCAATCACTTCTTTCTCATCAGTCAGATGATCATTCCCGGATCGAGCTACTGGAATATCGGGATTGGCCATGCTGTTGGCGAAGTGCAAAATGATGCGGAGGGCTTGGCGACGATGACCGCCCTTGGCAAGAATATGGCGTGGCTCCTTAAGAAGCTGCACACGTGATTGCTGGAACTCATGCGGACGGTGTAACAGGCGGCATGGCTCGCATTCTAATCATGTACGACACGCGATACGGCTCCACGAAAACCGTTGCGCGGTGGATAGCCGAAGGGGCAGCGAGCGAAGGACACGTCGACGTGGTTGTACGGAACGTCGCCGAAGCTGATCCGGGCGGTTTCGACTTCATCGTGATCGGTTCTCCGATTTACGAAGAGCATCCGCTGCCTAGTGTGGTGAACTTCCTTACCGCAAACCGCGATCAATTAAACGACAAAGACGTGGCGCTTTTCGTTGTCTGCGTCGACTACGGGGCAGTGCCTAAAGAGGAGCTCGTGCATCGGTACGTGGCAGACTTGCAAGCGCGCGCTGAAGGGCGCGTTCGAGCAATCGAGGTGTTTGGGGGATATCTCGACGTTAACAAGCTCTCCGATACGGACAGGAAGCTCATAGAGGATTTTGCTAAACTTATAGGGGTACCGATTAAGCAAGTCAACAAGCTTGATGAACAGAGCGCGCGCAAATTCGGAGCCCTCGTTGCTCACCTGCTGGAGCAGCCTTAGCTTTTGATGACCGGATCGACTCCTTTCTAAATGATACGGTCACTGAGCGTTGATCGAAGTAGTTTCGGCGGCTCGGGCCGATCCAGTCTGAAGATGTTGATAGGGCTTATTATGAACAAGGTACCAATCGTCTGGTAAAATGGGGCCCGTCAGACTCACGGCTCAGCTGCCACTTGCATAGCGTGCGGTGCTCCACGAACATAATCAAAGAGATTATCTGCTCTGAAACCATTCAAACCACGGCCACAGCGCGCCATTGCGGACGAGTCCTCAAAAGAAAACATGAGTATTACTGACCTCATACTGATCGCAATTCTTATCTCGGATCTTCTTTTCGCTATTACCATTGTCTTTTTTGAGAGGAAAAATTCGGCCGCTGTCTGGGCCTGGCTTTTGGTCCTCTTCTTCTTACCCGTTGTCGGGTTTGTTCTGTACGTCTTCCTTGGTCAGAATTATCGAAAAAAGAAGATGTTTCAAAGTAAGCAGGACGCAGATGAGGCTTTAAGAACCCTTATCGAACAGCAGAAAAGCGAATTGAAAACGCGCGAGATTCCGGCCCTCAATCACTTGTCTAGCGTCTTCCGCCGCATGATTTTGATGCTTATTGAGGACAACGGTTCGATGCTTTCGACGAACAACCAGGTTAAACCTTACACTGACGGCAGTGAAAAATTTGCTGACCTTGTTGCCGCAATTAAAGGAGCGCGCGATCATGTCCACCTCGAATACTATATTTGGAGGGATGACGGACTCAGCCACGAGCTTAGAGATGTGCTTACTGAGCGTGCATCGGTGGGCGTCGAAGTCAGGGTTTTGTGCGACGGCCTCGGCTGTGCTCGGCTACCGCGAAATTTTTTTTGTAACCTAAAGAGCGCGGGCGGGCAGGTTGCATTCTTTTTCCCTTCACGGATACGCTTTCTGAACCTGCGGTCAAATTTTAGGAACCACCGAAAAATTGCGGTCATCGATGGAAAGACCGCCTTTGTTGGAGGATTCAACATCGGTGATGAATATCTCGGTAAAGTCAAGAAGTGGGGTTACTGGCGCGACGCCGCCGTACGGATTGAAGGAAATGCAGCTTTGGCCTGTCAGCTTCGCTTCTTCTTTGATTGGAACTATGCGGCGAAAGGAGAGCGACAGGTATACCAGCATCGCTATTTCCCTGATATCGCGCCGTCTTCTGGAGCTGCGGTGCAAGTAGTCTCAGGTGGGCCAGATACCTACTGGAACCCAATAAAAGAGGCATACCTTAAGATGATCAATTCTGCGACTGAGTCAGTATATCTACAGACGCCCTATTTTATCCCTGATGATAGCGTGCGCGACGCGCTACGGATTGCAGCACTTTCTGGGATTGACGTGCGGATTATGATTCCGAACCGGCCAGATCATCCCTTTGTCTATTGGGCAGGGCTTTCATTCGTGGGGCTGCTGCTCGAATCAGGAGTGCGAGGATATACGTACGAAAATGGGTTCCTTCACGCAAAGACGATCGTCGTGGATAAGGTCGCCGCGTCAGTGGGGAGTGCAAACTGGGATCTTCGGAGCTTCGGGTTGAATTTTGAGACCAACGCGATTATATATGATGAAACAGTGGCCCGATCCCTGAAAGAGGCGTTCGAAAAAGATCTAGAAACCTGCACAGAGCTGACTCCGCAACGGTATGCTGACCGGTCCTCTACTGTCAAAATAAAAGAGTCAATTTCGCGCCTTTTTTCAGCGTTGCTCTAGTTATTGGGTTTCTTTTGAAGATCGTTTTAACACATAAAGAGTTAGACGGAGGAACGACTATACGTGCGTTGAATGCTTCGCTCTATTCTACCCCTATGGTGTATGAGAGTTTCGATGTTGCTGAGGCGTTTGGCACCGACCAATCTGTGGAACTGCTTTAGCGGATTCAATCTGTGAATAGACGCCAGATTTATCTCGCAGCCACATCCACTTATTGAGGACTGCCTAGTCAAAAAGCCTTGAAATATCCTTATACTACAAGATCCGCATATTAAGAATGGTCACGATTAGCGTAACCTTAGTCGAGCCAGAAGATTATGAAGAGAAAACGCCGCGTGAGAATCCTCACTTTTCGCAGAGACCTACAGATGGCCATGACAGCGTTATCTGAAAAAACGGGACACGACGGGTTTGAGCCGGGCGTTTTTCAGATCGAGCACGTATGTGTGACCATTCCTGACTTAAATCCCGCCTTCGACGGTTACAGGATAGCAAGCATTGCGGATATCCACCTCGGCCAATGGCTTAACCCGAAACGCTTAGACGGCGTAATTGGAATGATAAACAAGCAACACCCTGATCTGATCGCAATTATTGGCGATTTCTTCTCATACGAGGTTGATCGATATTCCACGGAGACGATTGCATCATTTACTAAACTAAACCCAAATGACGTGAGTGTCGCAGTTCTTGGAAATCACGATCACTGGGTAGGGGAGGCAGCAGTTCGAGAGATATTACAGCAAAGCAACATCATCGACCTTAGTAATGACGTCTATACGCTCCGTCGAGGGGGGGCAGCGTTACACATCGCCGGCGTCGACAGCGTTTCCCTCCACAAACATCGCCTCGATGTCGTGCTCAGTAAACTTCCGCCCTCAGGTCCTGCAATCCTGTTGGCCCATGAACCTGACTTTGCTGACGTGAGCGCAACGACGGGGCGGTTTAGTCTACAGATCTCGGGTCATTCGCACGGCGGCCAATTCATCATCCCTTACATAGGAACGTTAGTGAAAGCGCCTCACGCTAAGAAATACCCGCTGGGTCGATATCAAGTCGGCGACATGGTCCAATACACGAGTCGTGGTCTTGGAACCAATGTCTTCTGGATACGGGTCAACTGCCCACCTGAGATTACGGTTTTTACCTTAACTTGCGCAGATGGGGCGTAAATGGAGAACAAGACGAAGCATTATTTACGCAACGTTTCTCGAACCCTTGTGATTTGGGTCGGCGAGGCCGTTGGCCTCCTCCTCCTGGTTCACTTTATTCCCGGACTCAGCGTCAACAGTTTTGCTGCAGCAATTGCCTTCGTGGTGGTGCTAGGAATTGTCAATGCAATCCTATGGCCAATTCTCACCCGATCCACGCTGCGGTTCCTAACTTACACCTTTGGCATAGGAGCGTTGCTGCTGAATGCGTTGCTGGTTTGGCTCACAAGCAAATTAGTACCAGGCGCCAGCGTCGAAGGACTGTGGGCGCTCATCTTAACCCCAATCGGCTTGGCAGCTATAAACGTTATTCTCGCAAGCCTCCTGACGAATAATGATGATGCTTGGTATTACCGTAACATCTTAAGCAGGGAGGTCAAAAAGGTGGGGGGGCTTCAGACGGATAAGGTTGGTACAATATTTCTGGAGATCGACGGCCTTGCTGAATCGGTGCTCCGCAAGGCAATCAGCAAGGGATATTTACCGACACTCGCCAGTTGGCTTGAACGGGGAACCCATAACATAACCTCATGGGAAACCGACTTATCCAGTCAGACCGGTGCCAGCCAAGCGGGCATCTTACACGGGCACAATCAAGATCTGCCCGCATTTCGTTGGGTGGAGAAAGAACACGACAACAGAATCATGGTATCCACCGGCCTCTCTGATGCGCCTGAGATTGAATCGCGAATTTCGGACGGGCAGGGACTTTTAGCGAAAAACGGCGCGAGTCGCACAAACCTCTTTTCGGGAGACGCTGAGGACAATATTTTCACCTATAGTCGATTGAGGGAGATGAAACGCTTCTACAGTAAGTCGTGGCTCTTTTTCTACTCGAATTCTTCGAACTTCCCGCGCATTATCGCACTTTTTTTCTGGGACGTCCTCGACGAGTTCTTTGGTCGTGTGCGACAACGCATCTTGAATGTCAAGCCGCGCTTGCGCAAGGGGCTGTTTATCTACTACCTGACGCGCGCCGCCGCGAACGTTTTTTTGCGTGAGACCACTACTGACACGTTGGTCGGAGACCTAATTGCAGGGCGAGCCGACGTAGCTTATGCCACCTACGTCGCGTACGACGAAATAGCGCATCACAACGGCATCGCCGACAGCGCCTCGTTTCGCGCGCTCAAGCAGATAGATAAGCAGTTTCACAGGCTTGAACAGGCGACAAGCTAGGCTCCGCGCCCTTACCAGTTGGTCGTGCTCTCTGATCAAGGCCAATCAAACGGAGCTACGTTTAAGCAGCGAAGTGGCTTCAATCTCGAAAGCCTTGTGAGGGAACTAATCGATGAAGAAGTCAAAGTATTTAGCGCTCTTGACTCAAATCAAGACCACTTTGGCGAGGCCGTAGCTGACCCTATCGTTCGGCGAAAAGAATACGTGGTCCAAAAGGCAACGCCTGTGGTTGACGCAGTCAGACGCAAGCGGCGCAGGCACGCCACACCTGCTGAAGGTGCACAGGTTATCGTATTGGCTTCGGGCAATTTGGGTCTCATCTATCTGACAGATTGGCGGGAGCGTGTGAGCTATGAAGGTATTAGTGGCACGGTTCCCTTGCTGATTCCGGGACTTGTAAGCCAAGAATGGATAGGTTTCGTCATGGTGCGATCGCAGGCTCACGGACCCATCGTCTTCGGCGCAAAGGGCGCGCATTTTCTGCGCGACGACCGTTGCGAAGGAGAGAGTCCACTCGTCAGTTTCGGACCACGCGCTGCGGATCATCTAAGACGCACTGATGGATTTCGTTACGCACCGGATATTCTAGTCAACAGCATCTACGACACCGACAGCGACGAAGTCGCCGCGTTCGAGGAGTTGATTGGGAGTCACGGGGGGTTAGGCGGCACCCAATGTCATCCATTTGTTATGCATCCTGCTGAATGGGATCTAGCCCAGACCGACATTGTCGGCGCTGAACAACTACACGAGTTGTTAAAAGCGAAAATTTAGCCGTGCCGACAAAGCAATAAAAGCGGTTAGCCACTGGCAGTTCGCCGAAGCTACTGCAGCTTGTGATTTATTACAACAGCCCGTATTTCCCAGCGATTTCCTGAAAGGCATCTGCAACGTAGCGCGTCTGATCCCAACTCAAGCCGTACGTATTGAACTTCCACGCCCGCGTCGCTCCGGCAAAAGCCCCGACGATGCCTCGCTGCTTCAACTCGTCACTAAAGAAAAAGCCCCTTCGTTTGTGTGTCCGCGCGACGGTGTCAAAGCTTCCGGTCGTGTCCACTTTACTTAAAGTATGCTTGCGTGGGTATTCGCTGACGCACGTGTTCCCCTTTATGCCGAGGAGCGTGTCTACAACGTGGTTCGACTTTGTGACGTACTCATCCCATTCTTTAACACGTCGTTTCACTGTCGGAAAAGACGCCATCATAGCAAGGATGTTACCCCCCATAAGCGTGCAACCGAGCATCTGAACTTCTTTAACGCCAAACTGCCGTCCAGTCAGGTCACCGATCATCTGCGTCGTGCTGAATACTGTGTCGGCGTACTCGCTCGTCGTTGCCAAAACACCGCTTGGCGCGGGTGATGCCATCGACTTGTGCCCGCTGCCAACGACGAAATCTGCGCCGAGGGCTTTTCCATTAACAGGTTTTATGCCAACAGTATACGCGCCGTTATACAGAAGCGGAACATCATACTGATGAGCTGCCTTCGCTGCCCCCACAATATCGTGCTCGTTTGCGAGTGAGTAGTCGAAGTGATCGAGCATGACGAGTGCTGGTGGGTGACCGTTTTCACGCGTGACCTCTTCGATTTTTTGCGCTACAGCATCACCCATGATGATATTTGCTTCATTTGCGGGGACTTCGCGGACGGTGGCCCGGGCATTTTCGACGGCGAGAAATTCGGTATAGTGTCCGAGAGCTGAAACCAAAACCGTATCACCTTTGTTAACAAGTGCTAAGCAAACGGCTTGAAACGCACGTCGTGCCCCCGGCGTGACGCGCGCTTCATCCATGCCAAGGAACCGAGCGAGATCATTATGGAACTCTGCGATGGGTGGCTTAGTGATTTTATCAAGTCTAAAGGGCTTACGACACTGATCACACGTCGAGTAACCGTCGCCGTAGACGATGAGTGCCTTCATCGCCTCCGCAGTCAAACGGCCTGCGGCTTGGATTGGTTGGATGTTGATGTAGCGCTCCTCAACTTCTCGGATCGGTATATTCCCGGCGATTTTCATTTTTGAAGCTCCTCGTCAAGCTCTTCCAGGGCGTTTTTTGCTCTTGCGAGAGCTTCGCGGGCCTGCGACAATTGCTGCTCATTGAACTTGTGCAAAGGGGCGGTCTCACGAAGCAACACTCGTAAGTCGGAAAGAGCGAAAAGTGCCTCAAATACGTAATCTACAGCGTCATCCATGCGTATACCTGGATAAACCAGACGCTTACTGCTATTAATTTTTATTCACAGAAATGGACTTTGGATAGAGAGACGCCATCATAAATGAGCATCCATCTGCAGAGCGCCTGAATTCAAGTACTGTTGATATTGAGCTACAAACAACACAACTCACAAAGCGGATTTCAGGCGCAGGTACTACAAACTTGCAAGTCAACGCAACTAATCACACCGCGGTATTGATCGGTCTCACTGAAATACATAAATGCTAAATATGTAAAATACCACACACGGATCAAGAGATATCAATTAGAAACTTCGTAAGTCAACACGGAGCGGGGTCCGCCGCATGTATTTAAAAAGACGGTTCGAGGTAGGGCCAAGCAGCGGGCCCTCGCTCTCCAGCATCGACAAATTAAACACTGTAATGGTTATATTTAACGATTTCTATTGCATTTTGAGTTCCGTTTAAAAATCTGGACTAGAAATGACGGTTTTCTATAGCTCAGATACCTTTCTTTTTACAAATGCGCGAATTCAAGCGTATTTCTACGCAAAATTCCCTAAATCGCTAATGCTCCATTGGAAGCAGATTCCAACAGGCGCCGTGATGTCGTTTTAAATAGTTTCTAGCTCTATTTCGACTGCCGCCCCACATACGTCCAGCGAGCGATGCTAAAAAAGTCCATCATGAGCTCCATTTTAATTAAATGACTCTATTTAGTTATAAATTGGTTCAAGAACCTTATTATTCTGCTATTTTTAAAATTAGGGCGCTTCAGAACATTAATTTTGTTTTGACTACTAAACCGTTGCACAGGAAATGACGGAATCCTTTGAGTGGAAGGCTGCGTAAGCTTTGGAAATGCCAAGACGAGAGTTGATTTAGATTTGATGTGACAGAAGTGACCGTTGATCATCAACGAGTCATGCCCAAGAAAGAAGCAACCTGACACTAGTATGACCGGAGGTATGAGTGAATCTATAATATTCATACTGCATTGCCCAGCAGAGACTAGTAGGCACCACAAAGCTAATAGCGATTAATTCCTTTTTAAACGCTATAGAAGCCTTCTATGAAACGCTCATCTAGCGAGTTCATCGAAGACACTAGCTGACCCCCTACCATTACCTCACAGGGGATACACAAGTTAAGCTTATGCAAATGTCTCTTCACGGGAGGAAAACAGTGAAATCACTTGTAGTTTCTAGCTAGAAAGTGGACGACCTAATAATAATTTCTCGCAAACCTACTTTATTACAATAGTGAAGAGTTGATCGAATAAGAAACGTACAAAAACACAAGTGCCTTATCTCTTTGCCACAGGGAAGCGCACTTCTGTTAGTAATTCGCTTTCTGCCACTTCCATAGGATTCGTTAGCCATAGTTCCATAGGGGGGCCGATTACCTCGAATCCGTTTTTCGTAGCATATTCCATTAATGCTGCATAAACAGGCGCTATTTGGTTATACCGTCCTTTATGGATTGCTGAGAGTACATTTTGCGCGGGGAATGTTTTAATCTGGACATTGTCTCCCGCTTGGGCCTCTCCGACAAAGGGTATACCTACCTCAAATTGTATTTCGCCTCGCGCCATTTCTTCTGGGCTGCTGTAATAGACCGCGAATGGAGGCCCTGCTATTTGCAGGCCTTCCTTCATCACCCATTCCATCAGTTCACCTATGAGTCGCCCCATATCGTCGCCTATCGCTCCAACTGCGCCTTTGTTGAAAATGCACGCTGCTCGCATTTCGTCTACCATTTTCAATTCTGGTTGAACCATCATTATCCCCTCAATTCTTGCTCACAGCAGAGGAAAAACTTTGTTATTTTAAACCCTTTCGCAGGGGAGTCACATGTGCTTCTTTATATTCAAAACGCCATATAATTAAAATAACCTATACGGAAAAGGTGATCGTTTGACTATTTGGAAATACAGCGGAAAAGAGGTTTCCTTTGACCAAGTGAGTGGCGCACTCGAAGCTTTAGAGAACGCTTGTCTTCACTGTGGAGAGAAGCACTCTTCTGAGTGCCCTATCGGCAAGGCTAAAGAAGAATTGTATGATATCAAGTGCTCGGATAAACGTCATATTCCCGACGTGCAATTGTAACCGTTTTAGGCACTTAATTACGCCATCAAAACGTCGTAAAAATCACTAAGGGCATGTTGGGGGTCTTTTCCTCCAAAATATGCCCTCAACGTCTCTTTCTTCTCCATCAACCCGCTGTAAGCGACCTCAACTTCTTTTTGAGAGCAAACCGATGTCATGTCCTCGATTATGTGGTTAGCGATAGACTCGTGATTGGAATTATAGAAACTCCCTAAGATGAAAAATTGCATAATCGAAAACATAGCGTGCGTATGTCTATCTTTTTCTTTTGCAGATAATATCAAATCGCTGAAGAGGTGTGATACTGACAACAACATTTGAGAGTGGACGATCCCTTTTGAGAGATCAAGAGCGAGCATGCCAATCTCTCTCAAATATCTGAACCCGCCCAGATATTTACTATCTACATCTATGGTAGTTTCACAGAAAACGCGCATCGCTTCAACGGCCTCACTTGCGGTATTCGTGTCATCGATTCTTATTGCTACCTTGGAAATTTCGAAGAGCTGTTCAAGCACTACTTCGTTCAACCCGTCTCGATGATTCTTAAAGTTGTAAACGGAAACGTCTTCAAGCGCCGTGAGCGCGTCGCTTGCCACATCAATATTTCCCTGCAGCGCTTCTTTTCTGATGATGTCGCCTAAGATCTCGACAAGTTCTGCATTTTCCTTCGGTTGGTTCTCGCTGAGCGCTTTCGTTTTAACACTATCAACGATGTCCTCTGGATTAAAGAAACGCGGAACGCGCCGAAATAGGTTTACAGTCAACAAAAAGCAACATGCAGTTAAAGCCATGCTAAGCGACGTCATAACCCTGATTTGATTAGAGATTGTGACCCCGCTTATGTGGGCTAATGTTATGAAACTGACAAACATTGTCACAACGAAAAACACGATGATGCCCATAATCTGAAAATCTGTGAAAATTGAGGCAAGGAGAAAATGCAACACTTTTGGCGTATATTTAGAAGCTGAAAATTCAATAGCGAT
>Ga0075521_10000549_pt1 | contig 11184 bp, 8 predicted proteins | sample NGEPerD_FD_74785 | JGI IMG/M metagenome (GOLD analysis project Ga0075521, IMG submission 74785) | Arctic peat soil microbial communities from the Barrow Environmental Observatory site, Barrow, Alaska, USA - NGEE PermafrostAB12-D | ecosystem: Environmental > Terrestrial > Soil > Wetlands > Peat ...
TTCGTCTTCGTCAACATGTTGCGCAAGCTGCGCGCCGACTTCGACCCGCACTATATCGTTGCCGCGTTCGACCTGACTGGACCTACGTTCCGCGACGAGCAGGCTGCGGCCATGCCCAGCCACCGCAAGTTCGACGCCAAGACCCAGACCTACGTTGACGTCGAGTACCGGGGCTACAAGGCCAACCGCGCCGAGATGCCCGCCGACCTGGCGCAACAGCTTCCCTACATTCGCCGGGCGCTGGAGGCTTATCGCATTCCCATCCTCGAGGCCCCCGGGTTCGAGGCCGACGACGTGATCGGCACGCTGGCGCGCAAGGCCGCCGATGACGGCTACTCCGTCTTGGTCGTCTCCAGCGACAAGGACATGATGCAGTTGGTCAACGATCGCGTGTGGGTGCTAAATCCGCCGAAGGACAACCTCATCTCCGACCCCGCCAAGGTGCAGGAAATTCTCGGCGTTCCACCGGAGCGCGTGGTTGACGTGATGGCCCTGCGCGGCGATGCCGTCGACAACATTCCCGGCGCTCCCGGCATCGGCGACAAGGGATCGGTCGAGTTGATCCAGCGCTTCGGCACCGTCGAGAACGCACTAGAGCACGCCGACGAGGTGGAGCGCAAGACCTATCGCGAGTCGCTGCAGAACAATCGCGACATGGTGTTGCTCAGCAAAGAGCTGGTGACCATCCACACCGACGTCCCGGTGGACTTCGAGCCCACCAAGATGCTCGCGCAACCGCCTGATCCCGAGGCCGCGCGCGCGCTGTTCACCGAACTTGAGTTCAACACGCTTACGCGGGAATTCCTCAGCGAGGGTGCCGAACTCGGTGATACTGACTACCGCGATGCGGCATCCGCCGCGGATGTGGAAGCGGTGCTGACCGCCGTCCGCAAGAAGCCTGGCAGTGTGCTTGCCATCGCGCTGGAAAGCTCCGGCCAAACGCCTGCCGCCTCCGACGACGCGGAGGCTGGGGAAGCGGTCGACGCGCAGCTGTCGCTGTCGGCCGCGTCGGAAACTGCCGCCGCCGTCCCTTCGCAGCTTCACCTCGCACTCTCCGCCAAACATGGCTCCGCGCTTTCGCTGGCCCTCGACGACTCCTCCGTCGCCCAGCCACTAACAAAAGCGCTCGCCGACCCAGCAATTCTCAAGGCGATTCACGACTCCAAGGCCGCGACCCACGCCTTCTCCGAGCGCGGCATCGCACTCGCAGGCGTGCAGCACGATCCCCTGCTCTACGCCTACCTGCTCAACCCGACTTACACGAAATATGGCCTGGCCGACGTCGCGCTCCGCACTTTCAACCTGAAGATGGGCGCGGCCCCCGGCGAAGCCGCCGACCTCACGCTGCGCCTCGCCGCAAAATTGCGCGAAGAAGTAAGTACTGCCGGCCTAATAAAGGTATACGACGACATCGACCTCCCCATGTCTCCCGTGCTGGTGCGCATGGAGGCCGCGGGCATCAAAATCGACACCGAAGTGCTCGCCGAAATGTCGCAGCGCCTGGAGCGCGAAGCCAGCCAGAAGGCCCGCGAAATCTGGGAGAAATCCGGCGTCGAGTTCAACATCAATTCGCCCAAACAACTGGGCGACGTATTGTTCAACAAGCTGAACCTGACCAAGCCGTTCAAGTCGGGCAAGGGCAAGATCATTTCCACCGCGGTCGATGTCCTCGAAGGCCTTGCCTCTGAACATGAAGTCCCCAAGCTCGTCCTCGAATACCGCCAGCTCACCAAGCTGAAATCGACTTACGTGGACGCGCTGCCCGCTCTGCTCAATCCGCGCACCCGCCGCCTGCACACCACCTTCAACATGGCCGGATCGGCCACCGGACGCCTCTCCTCCATCAATCCCAACCTGCAGAATATTCCCATCCGCACCGAGCTGGGCCGCGAGATTCGCGCCGCCTTCGTCGCCGAACCCGGCAATCTGCTGCTCGCCGCCGACTACTCGCAAATCGAGTTGCGCCTGCTCGCCCACTTCTCCGCCGACTCGCTGCTGGTCGAGGCCTACCGCCGCGGCGACGACATTCACACCCTCACCGCCTCGCAGGTCTTCGTCGTGCCGGCCGATGACGTCGACCCCGAGCATCGCCGCCGCGCCAAGGCCGTCAACTTCGGCATCGTCTATGGCCTGTCGGCCTTTGGGCTGTCGCAGCAAATCGGCATCGACCAGAAAGAAGCCAAGCGTTTCATCGAGGCCTACTTCGAGAGGTACGTGGGGGTGCGGCAGTTCATCGACCGCACGCTCGAGCAGGCGCGTGCCGAATTGAAGGTTGCGACGCTGTTCGGGCGCGTCCGGCCCATCCCCGACATACTCAGCAAGAACCCCAACCTGCGCGGCTTTGCCGAGCGCACCGCCGTTAACACGCCGCTGCAGGGCACCGCCTCCGACCTCATCAAGCTGGCCATGATTCGCATCGACACCGAGCTGCGCCAGCGCAAGCTGCAATCGCGCATGCTGCTGCAGGTTCACGACGAACTCGTGTTCGAAGTTTCGGAAAACGAACTTGACGTGATGAAGCAACTCGTCACTCAGCAAATGGAAGACGTTTACGAATTGAAGGTTCCGCTGAAGGTGGAAATAGGAGTCGGACCGAACTGGCGGGATTTGGAGTAGAGCATGATGCCGGAGTTCACGACCCTCATCAGCAGCTTGTCGTTCACCGAGTGCCCACGATGGCAGGATGGCCGACTCTACGTTTCTGACTTCTACACCCAGCGCGTCCTTGCCGTGGCCATGGACGGCACGGTTGATACCGTGGCCCATGTTCCGCACCAACCCTCGGGCCTCGGCTTCCTGCCTGACGGGCGCATTCTGATCGTGTCCATGCGCGACCGCAAAGTCCTGCGCCGTGAGGCCGACGGTTCAATCGTCGAGCATGCCGATCTGTACGCGCTCGCCCACTGGCACTGCAATGACATGCTCGTCGATCACGACGGTCGCGCCTGGGTGGGCAACTTCGGGTTCGATCTCGAGGACGGCTCGCCGACCCGCAGCACCGTCCTCATTGCCGTTGAACCCGATGGCACAGCTCGGGTGGTGGCCCACGAACTCGGCTTCCCTAATGGTATGGTGCTCACGCCCGATGGCCGCACGCTGATCGTTGCCGAATCCATGATGAACCGGCTCAGCGCCTTCGAAGTCACCGCGGGTTCGCTGGGAGAGCGTCGGACTTGGGCTGCCTTCGGCGATCCTCCGACCACCACTAACTTCAGTGAGGCGCTCGCTCAACTCACCGTGGCACCCGACGGGATCTGCCTCGACGCAGAAGGCGCGGTGTGGGTCGCCGACGCCACTCATAGCCGGCTGATTCGAGTAGCCGAGGGTGGCCGCATCCTGGAGGAGCGCAAGACCGCTGGCATCGGCGTGTTCGCCTGCATGCTGGGCGGTGATGACGGCCGCACGCTATTCGCCTGCGTCGCGCCCACCTTCCACAAGGCTGAGGCGTCCGCGAACCACCGAGCCTCGATCCAAATGACGAAGGTCGAAGTACCCCACGCTGGATTGCCGTAGAGGCGGGGAAACCGGAATCGCGTCCTACGCGCCAATCGCCGCCTGCAGTGCGCTTGCGATCGTCTTTACGTGGCGCTCCATGGCTTCTTCCGATTCGGCTTCCACCATCACGCGCGCCAGCTTTTCCGTGCCCGAGTAGCGCACCACCACGCGGCCGTTGCCATCGAGCTCGTGTTCCGCTGCGCGGATGGTCTCCATCACCGGCGGCAACTGTTCCATGGGAAGCTTCTCCCGCACCTTGACGTTCTCGATGCGCTGCGGAAAAACCTTCATGTCGGACACAAGTTCGGCCAGCGGCTTTCCGGAGCGCGCCACCACCTCCATCACCCGCAGCGCGGTCAGAATGCCGTCGCCGGTCGTGGTGTCCATGTCGCGAAAGAGAATGTGCCCCGACTGTTCGCCACCCAATGTGGCACCCGTCTTGATCATCTCTTCCAGCACGTACTTGTCGCCCACCGCCGCGCGCAGCATGCGGATGCCGCTGCGTTTGAGCGCCGCTTCCAGTCCCATATTCGACATGGTGGTGGCCACCACTGTGTCGTTATGCAACAGCACGTGCGCATTCATGTCGCGCGCAGCGAGCAGCAGCACGCCGTCGCCATTTACCACGTTGCCAGTGGCGTCAGAAAACATCGCACGGTCCGCATCGCCGTCAAACGTGATGCCGAGATCGTACTTACCGTTCGACTTCCTGACTTCCGCCGCCATATGCTCGGGATGCAGCGCTCCGCAACCAGCGTTGATGTTGCGGCCGTTGGGATCGATGTGCAGAAAGTCGGCCTCGATGTCGCAGTCTTTGAACACCAGCGGAGCCACGCTGCTGGCTGCACCGTTGGCGCAATCGACCAGCACGCGAAGCTTGCCAAAGCTTCCCGTGCCCACCAGCGACGCCAGCCACTCGGCGTACTGCGCGCGCAGTTTAGCGTCGCCCGGCAACATGCTGTAACCCGAGGCATCAGCCTTGGAAGCGCCCGCCCCCAACTGTTCGATGTGGGCGAAGATGTCGGCCTCGATGGCATGCTCCAATTCGTCAGAGAGCTTGTAGCCATCGGCCCCGAAAACCTTGATGCCGTTGTCGTACCACGGATTGTGCGAGGCCGAGATCACGATGCCTGCGGAATACTGGTTCTCCCGTGCCAGGTAGGCCACACCCGGCGTGGTGATCACGCCCGCACTGAATGCTTTTGCGCGCGAGGCTTCCAGTCCTGCCGCCAGCGCTTCGCTGATCCACGCGCTCGACTCCCGCGTGTCCTGCCCGATAATCACGCGCGCATTGTGGTCGCGCTCCGCCAACCGCTGCCCCAGGGCACGGCCAATCGCGTACACTGTCGTGCGGTCCAGCGGATACTCTCCCGCCACGCCGCGAATTCCATCAGTTCCAAATAATTGTCGCTTGAAGTTTTTCTGCGGCGTAGAGCTCAAGGCTGGCCTGCTCCCCTGGATGATTTTCCTGTCGTCACGGTGACGTGAATCGGCGCCGGATGCTGAATCCGTACCAACGGATCGAGCACATAGGCATGCGTGGTGAAGGTCGCCTTGCCCATCACACCCGTCGCGTCCACCGGATCGGTAATCGCCGTTTCGATCGCGTTCACCCGGTTCGCCGGCCCTTCGATCGTAATGGTAGCCGGCTCGGGCGTGACGTCGGTTATGCCATACCCGCTGACAAACGTGCCAATCACCCGCGGACGCACCTCAACCGTGCGTGTCGCACTTGGATTGAACTCGATGTGAATCTGCGAGGGAACGACTCGCTCCACCTTCACTCCCCGCGGCACGTGGATTTGTCTCGGGCCCAGGTCGAACGTGCGCTCACCCGGCTTCACTCCGGCCAGGTCGATGACGGCGTTGATCTCCGCCTGGTCCATCGAGCGAATGATGCGCTCCGGCCCGCTTACTGCCACGTGGATCTCGAAGGGACTGTCCGCCGTCATCACCAGGTTCTCGGGCGCATGAAGAAATTCGATGGGAGCGGTCACAATCGATTCCACCGTCGGATCGCGCGACACCACCCACCACAACCCCACCGAGATCACTACCGCCAGGATCTTCAGCCCCAGGTTGTGCAGCACGTAATCGCGGAAGAAATCGCGTGTCCTCACAGTTCCGCCCCGTTCGCAACACCCTTGTCCTGCGCCACCCGTTCGGAAGCCGGTGTCACGCTTTCTGGCTCGGTCGCCGAGGTCGGCAATGTAGTATGCGGAATATAGCGCCGCAGCAACTCGCCGATGCGCTCCCGCAGACGCTCGACCGTGATGTCGCGCTCCATGTCTCCGCCGGAAGCGACGCTAATGCTTCCCCTCTCCTCGGAAATGATCACGGCAATTGCGTCCGTCTCCTGGGTAATCCCGATGCCGGCGCGATGCCGCGTTCCCAGTTGCTTCGACAGTTGTGGGTCCGTCGCCAGTGGAAGAAAACATGCCGCAGCCGCAATGCGGTCTTTTTGCACGATCACCGCGCCATCGTGCAGCGGGCCGTCTTTCAGAAAAATGGTTGCCAGCAGGTCGTAGGACAAGTTCGCGTCCAGCGCCACGCCGCTGTCAATGTAATTGCCCAGCCCGTCCTGGCGCTCGATGACGATCAACGCGCCGGTCTGGTCCTTGGCAAACAGGTTGGCCGCCAGCACGATGTCGTCATAGGTTTCAGCCCCGCGTCCGCCCAGGCGTGACATCGAAAAGCTGCGCCCCAGGCGGCCCAGCGCGTGGCGGATTTCGGGAGCAAAGACAACGATCAACGCGAATACCGCGAGCGGCAGCACCGCCGCCACCAGCCAGTCGATGGTCTTCAGTTGCTCGATGTGCGCCGCGTACAACGCGAACCCCACTGCCGCAACACCCAGCAGCGCCGGCATCGCATGTGTCCGCTTCAAGAGCTTCAGGAACCCGTAAATCACGAGCGCCACAAACACAATGTCGATGACGGATGTCACCGATATCGTCGGAATGCGGCCAAGGCCCTGCAACATTTACGGTCCTTTCGCGGGGCGCGGCTTGCGCCTGTCTTCATTCTAATGCAGCGCCATGTGGCGAATATGGCTTGCTTCGCGAAATGCTGGATGTCCTACTCTGTGTCAGTATCCAGTTTGGTCTGGTTCACCTTGGCGGTGAATTCTCCCCGTCCGAGTTGAGCGCGTATTGCGTCGCCGCGTTTCAGTTGCGAAGTGTCTTTCACCAGGTTGCCCGTCGCATCGAATACCAGCGCATATCCGCGTGCCAGGATCGCTTTGGGTGACAGGCCGCAGAGGCTACTGTGCAGCAGCTCCCAACGCGAGCGTCGCCTTAACAAAATCGTTTCGGCTGCGCGCCCTAGTGCTAACGTCAGATCTTCGGCACGCGTCTTCTTTCCGGCCAGTACCCGTTCCGATTGCCGCTGCAGCTCACTGCTGTGCGCCTCCAACTGGTGGCGCATGGCGCTCAGTCGTACCCGCATGTCCTGATGCCGCAAGCGCACATCGAGCGACTCGTGCCGCCGCCGCAGGCCGTTCAGGTTGCGCCTTTGCGCCTGTTCCATGCGGTGCAGCAAGTCGTCTAACCGCTGTTGACGTCGCGCCACCTGGTCGGGCATGCGGACCAGCGCCGAGTGCTGCGCCAGCCGCGACAAAGCATTGTTCCATCGCAACAGCTTGTAGCTGATTGCCTGTCGCAACCGGTCACGCAACATCGCCAGCCGTTCCGCCAGCTCGTGTTTTGACTGGATTACCAGTTCAGCCGCCGCCGACGGCGTGGGCGCCCGTAGATCGGCCACGAAATCGCAGATCGTGAAGTCGGTCTCATGCCCGACTGCGGAGATCACTGGAATCTTCGACGCGGCGATGGTGCGCGCCAACGCCTCGTCGTTGAAAGCGAACAGGTCTTCGAACGAACCGCCGCCACGCGCCACAACAATCACGTCCACGTTGCGCGCACGATTGAAGTGCTTCACCCCAGCGCTCACCTCAGCCGCAGCACTCTCGCCTTGCACCCTCGCGTCATAAATCAGCACCGACACCGATTCATGCCGCCGCCGCAAAATGTTCAGGATGTCCTGCAGCGCTGCGCCGCGCGCCGACGTCACCACGCCGATGCAACGGGGCAGCGTGGGAATTGGCTTCTTGCGTCCCGCATCGAACAATCCCTCAGCAGCAAGCTTCGCCTTGAGTTGCTCGAAGGCCAGCTGCAATGCGCCCGCGCCCTTCGGCTCCAGCATCTCGGCTTGCAGTTGCAGATCGCCCCGCTCGTCGTAGATGGTGGCGCGTCCACGGGCAATCACCGCCAGGCCGTTCTCCGGACGAAACCGCAGCAGCCGCGCCTGCGTTCGCCACATCACCACTCGCAACTGTGCCGAGCCATCCTTTAACGTGAAGTACAAGTGGCCCGACTCCGCCGGACGGTAATTCGAGATCTCGCCTTCCACGTAAATGTCGGTGAACGCGCGCTCCACCTGCGTGCGCAGGGCCGCGACAAGTTCGCGCACCGCGTACACCTTGCGCAGCGGGGCCGCAAACGCCAGCCCGAGTTGTTCGCTGTCGGCCATGATGAAAGTGTGTTCTGCAAGGCAGTGTAACCCAGCGCGACAGGCGCTGACCTTTCAGGGGATGTAAACTACAGGGCTTCACTGTGTATGTGAGACCTAGACTTAGTCGAGAGGCCAACTATCCATGCCCACAACTTCGCGCAGGGACTTTCTGAAACTCGCCAGTGCCGCTTCCGTCGCGGCGATCGCATTCCACGACGCTCTCCCGCTGGCGGCTGATCCGCTGGGATTGCCCATCGGCTTGCAACTTTACTCATTGCGTGAACTACTGCCCACGGACTTCGAAGGCACATTGAAGCAAATCGCAGCCGCCGGATACACGGAAGTGGAAGCTGCCGGGTTTTACGCCATGAGTGCGCAAGATTTCAAACAGTCGATGGACACGGCAGGCTTGCGTTGCGTCAGCGCGCATTATCCTTTGGCGATGCTGCAGCCGCAGTTGGAGTCCATCCTCGCTTACGCGAAGCAGTTGGGGTTGCAGTACGTCGTGTGCTCGTCGCCCTCGCTCAAAGACCCCTCGCGCGTGCGGCTGTCGCCCAAGGACCCGGGATATCACGACGACTGGGTACAGGCCTTCACCCTCGACGATTGGAAGTGGAACGCCGAACAGTACAACCAGATCGGAAGCAGGGTCAAGGCCGAGGGCATGCACTTCGGCTATCACAATCACACCACCGAATTCCGCAAGCTGGGCAAAGTGGTGGCCTATGACGAACTCATGCGGCTCACCGATCCCGACCTGGTCACCTTCGAAATGGATTGCGGATGGGTCGCCGTCGCCGGCTACAGCCCGGTGGAATACCTCACGAAGTATCCGACACGAATCTCCATGCTGCATGTGAAGGACTTCGACCTGAAGAATCGCAAGGAGCCGCTGCAGTCCACGGAACTCGGTCACGGCACCATCGACTACCGCCCCATCTTCGAAGCTGCGAAGAAGGGCGGCCACATGACACACTACTTCGTGGAGCAGGAGGAGTTCGATATGCCTCCGCTGGAAGCCATCAAGGTCGACGCGGAGTACATGCGGAACCTGAAATTATGAACACTGAAACTGGTTTCATAAACGCGATGTGAAAGGGCAAGGCTTCAGCCGTGCCGTACAAGCCCTTTATTTTTGTCGTTCCCAGCAGGCTTCAGCCCGCGAGGAATCTGCTTTTCGCTGCCAGCGACAGAAAGCAGATCCCTCGCTGCGCTCCTGATGACAATTCTTAAGACTGTCACTATGTTGTGCGGCTCTCAATAATTGCTAACCGCTGACTGCTACCTTCTCATCCTGCTCACCACCCACAGCACCAGCGACAAAATCGCGCTCAGCACGATCGACGTCATCAGCGGAAAATAGAACGTCGTGTTCTTGCCGCGAACGACGATGTCGCCAGGCAGGCGTCCGATGGGCAGATTGATCTTGCCTGCCAGGATCAACACCAGTCCCAGCACCAGCAACAGTCCACCTACGAACACTAGCGTGCGCCCCAGATCTCCCATGCCTCCAGTTTATCCGCCCGGTCACGCGCGCCGCTTCGCTGCTTCCTCCATCTGTTATGCTTTCGAGTTTGCCTCGCTTCGCGGGGTCATTTCCTTCTGAAAGGTCTGCGTTGGCTGCCAATCCTCTTATGCTGGTGCACGGCGGGGCGTGGGCGATTCCCGATGACGCAGTTGACACCCACCTGCAAGGCGTACAGGCTGCTGCAGCAGCTGGTTTTCAGGCGCTGCAGCGTGGAGGAAGCTGCCTCGACGCCGTGGAAGCCGCTGTCGTTACCATGGAAGATGATGAGACCTTCGACGCCGGCCGCGGCTCGTTCCTGAACATGGACGGCCGCGTGCAACTCGACGCCTGCATGATGGACGGAGCGACCCTGCGCGCCGGCGGCGTGGGGTGCGTCGAGCACGTGCGCAACCCCATTGTTGCCGCCAAGAAGATTCTCGCCGACAGTCCGCACGTTTATTTTGTGGCCACCGGTGCCGAGCGCTTTGCCCAGGAGCACGGCATCGAACTGTGCTCCAACGACGACCTCATCATCCCGCGCGAAGTCGAGCGCCTGCGCGAAGCCAAGAAGCAGGGCTATCTGCAGATGCCCGATGAATTCGGGCCCATGCGTTCGCACGACACCGTGGGAGCAGTTGCACTGGATCGCGACGGCAACATTGCGGCCGCCACTTCGACGGGTGGCACGCTCAACAAAGCTCCTGGGCGCGTAGGCGATTCGTCGCTGATCGGCTGCGGATGCTATGCCGACAATCTGAGTGCCGCTGTCTCCACCACGGGTTGGGGAGAGCCGATGATGAAACTTGTCCTTAGTAAGTGGACGGCCGACCGCGTGGAACAAGGGCTCGCGCCCCAGGAGGCCGCCCAGCGCGCGCTCTACTATTTGAAGTCGCGGCTCAACGGACATGGCGGCATCATCCTGCTCGACTGCAAGGGCCGCGTTGGTATTGCCCACAACACCCCGCGCATGGCCTGGGCCCTGGTTTCGCCCGTCTCCACATCTTCCGGAATCAAGTTCGAAACCTAGCCGGCGTTGCTGCTCTTATTTCGTGCTTGCCTAAACACCCCTTGCTGTTATAAAAACCGAACGCTTGTGGGGAGAGGTTTTTCTTCTCCAGTATCAAATGATTCGGCCCATGACCCTCCACGTCCACCGCACGGCGCGGCGACGCTGCGCCAACCCCCATACCGCCGTGTCTCTCATGGGTCAGGTTCCGGACCCGGATGAAATCCTCCGTCTGAAGGGAACATCATGAACATTGCGCGCAGACTCTCATCCTTGCTGATAGCCATTGCATGCCTACTGGCCAGTGCCATGGCACAGGTGCAGACCTCCGAATTGCACGTCGTCGTGAAAGACTCCAAGGGCGCAGTCGTGGGCGGGGCCACCGTCACCGCCGCCGAGTCTGGCCGCGGCTTTTCGCGTACGGCGTCCACCAGCGCCGAAGGTCAGGCCATCCTGCTGTCTCTGCCCCCCGGCGTGTACTCGGTCACGGTTGAGGCTGCCGGCTTCGCCAAGATGGTGAACAGCTCCGTTCGTCTCACGATCGGCCAGGTTGCTGAACTCGGCGTTCAACTCTCGGTCGCAGCAGCAACAGAAACCGTCACTGTCTCCTCCGAGGCCGAACTGGTGGAGACCCAGCAGACCGCCTCGGCCACCACCATCGACC
>Ga0075521_10000551_pt1 | contig 11177 bp, 14 predicted proteins | sample NGEPerD_FD_74785 | JGI IMG/M metagenome (GOLD analysis project Ga0075521, IMG submission 74785) | Arctic peat soil microbial communities from the Barrow Environmental Observatory site, Barrow, Alaska, USA - NGEE PermafrostAB12-D | ecosystem: Environmental > Terrestrial > Soil > Wetlands > Peat ...
GGTTCAAGGCTGAGTCCTCCTCTGACTCGTTGGTCTTCGCAAACTCAACTTATCAGAGACTCTCAGCCTTCTTCTTCCCGAAGGCGCTCAGCACTGCGAAGCTAATTTGGACGAGGATGACATCTATTCGTCGGCCTTCATCCTACTCTCGATCTCTTCAACGGACAGCTTGGCCTCAGAGAGGCTCATGATCTTCATGCTTCTCAGAAGCGTTATGGCATCGACCTTTCGCCGCTGACGAAGCAGTTCGAGAATGGACGGTTCCACATCTGCCAGACTTCCTTGAGAACGTATTTCAGCTGAGGATGCAATCTTGCCAGCATAGGGCTTCAAGAAAACCAGAATCTTTTCCCGCATCGATGCATATCTATCGGTATCTGCCCCGTAGGAGGAGGCGAGGGGAATTGCGCCTTTCGACGTGAGAATCGTCAATCGATACGTGGTCGTCCTTCCTCCGCTGCCTCCCCGTGAGGTCTCAATTCCGATGCCCGTAATCTCATCAAAAGGGACGCTTCCCGTTGAAGTCTTTAGAAACACAAAACTCTTCCAGCGAACAACCATGTGCTGAGCGTCGAATACGAAACGCGTTTTGCGTATGCAAATCAGCGAGCAGACCACAAAAAATCCTGCAACAACGAGGTTTGCTGTCTTTCCAGCGACGATGGCGGCATATAACAGAGGCAGAGCCGCGATAAACAGGACCGCCGCAGTCCATAAGATATTGTCCTCAAGGACGAGTTCCATCTCTGTTTGGCGAGTGATTCTCATGGTTCAAGGGTGCAGCGCATTGCTCTCTACGTGGAGGAAGAGCCGCAGGTGGCCACAGATGATGCACGATGTGCGGCTATCGTTTATCTCCAACGGTTTCCTTTACCTGTCAGATTTCCCAGCTTTCTCCCAATCCTTTTGGAGTCCATCGGCACAGTTTTCTGCCGTGGTCTCCACTGTGTCGTTCGCTCCTTCGCCCCAATGCTGCGACACGTAATCCCCAGACCATATCTGCTTTCCGCTCCGAGTTTTCAGGACTACCGTTGCTCTGGCAAAGTACTTATTACCGCGGACTTCTACGGAATGAGTGCCCGTGAGAATTGCGTCGGCATTCTCGACCTTGTCCGCTACTTCAAAAGCGACCCTTCGAATCTCTTTTTCCAGCAGGAGCCGAAAACGTTCCGATTGGTCGCCCTGCCCCATCGTGCCGACGTAAATTTTCCTGACCAGATGCAAGGCTGGGTTCTGCGCCTGAGCAAGACACCGAGGTAAAGACACCGATGGGAGAAGTGCCAGAGTCAAGAACAGGAATGTGCGGACACTCATGCCCGAATTCTACCCTCTGTACATTGTTGAAGGCGGCTCTACAGAGTCGTAGCCCCAGCCTTCCTTCTCAGCACAAAGCAGTGGTGCAACCAGTCCCGCTGGCGAGATCAGCGTATCATCAAGACATGGGGTCTGTTATGTGGCAGACTCGAGACAAGGCCAAGTTGATCTCTCCCGCCGCAACCTCTAGATGAGAGAGTAGGAACATGCAATGAAGAAGGCTGCTGATCCTTATGTCCTGTCCTTTGAGTCAGAGTCCGTCAGAAATAAACAGAAGCGCCATCACTGGATGATTTGCTCGGCGAAGAGCCCCGACAAATTAGTATCGTGGGGGCATGCACCTACGCATGAACAGGCTGAGTCCGAGGCGCGGAACGAACTCAAAGACCTGCTTTCGGGTCTGACTCAGGGTGGGCATGTTAGTCAGCAGAATCATGCCGTGCCCTCAGCGCGAAGTTGATGGCCGTTAGCGTTAGCCAGCGTGTACCGCTCGATGTCGGCCATCGCAAACCCACCACGCCTTCTTTGCAACGTCGATCCGCTTGCGAGCGACTCGCTCAAAAAAGGCTTGTCCGATAGATCACCCACCAACTGACTACCAAAGCCACCAGCGTTTCTAGGATTCCCCAGCCAATCGGAAGCCAAAATGCGCCAAAACTAAGGATCGTAAACAGAACCCAGAACGATCTTGTCTGAGTGCTCACGGCTCTAGAGAGTCTTCGCTCCAGATTTCTTCGCCGCAGCCCACCGCGCCTTTGCAAGCAAAGAAAGCTTCTTCTTCGCTGCAGGGCTCATCGGCTTGCGAGCAGTAGCTTTCTTAGCGGGGGGTGCGGCTTTCTTCGGGGATTTGCCTTTTTGCTTCGCCCACCATGCCTTCTTTGCTGTCCCAATGCGCTTGCGAGCCGCTGGCGACATCGTCCGTTTACGAGGTGCTGATTGCGATACCTGTGACTTGGGTGGGCGACCTCTACGTGCAGGTTGGGAGCCCAGTCCCACAAGAGACGCAATTGCACTTTCGATTCGGGCAACTTCAGCTTTGAGGTCGGCAACTATTTGGGTGATGTCCATTTAAAAGCCTCCAATCTGGGGAACAGTGTAGCAGGGGTGAAGATGATGAGCGTCTTTGGAGTTCTTCTCCGAGAAGACGTTCTCATGGAAGCTGCCCATGCCCCTACCAATAGCTGTTGTTTGCACACTAGCAGTTCTGCGCTGAATTAACACCGTGTTGCCACTGGCTTTGGATAAGAGGTCGGATGAGTAGCGGATAAATCGAGAAATGAGAATGATGCCAAACTTCAGTCCAGCTACTACCTGCGGCCCGCACCGGTTCGTTCAATAGCGTTTGCAATCTCCTCCAGATCGGCAGAAGTCAACGTGAGATTTGCTGCTAACTTCCGATTATGGTCACTCAAGGGAAGACCAACTTAGTTGCAATTGTCGATGACGACGATTCGATGCGGAGCGCCTTGCAGGGCCTGCTGAAAGCGGTCGGATTGCCGGCCCAAGCGTTTGCGTCAGCCGAGGAGTTCCTGCAGTCTGGCCAACAGCACCGAACTGGACGTCTGATCGCGGACATACGCATGCCGGGAATCTCGGGTCTGGAATTGCAGGCCAAGCTGAACGCCGAGCATTGCAGGATTCCGACGATCTTTATCACGGCCCACGGCGACGCACAAATGCGGATGCAGGCGTTGCGAGCGGGCGCTGTGGAGTTTCTGGCAAAACCCTTTGATGACGAAGCCCTGCTCGAGAGTGTTCGAGCGGCTCTGGAGAGTTGAACCTAGGACGGCGCGCGGCACGAGGAGGTTTCCGTGGAGGCTTTCGAAAAAATCGGATCGAACAAGCGCGACCGTGGTCCGCGCAGATTCGAACAACTCATCGGAAACAGTCCTGCCTTGGAATCAGTGCTCGAAAATGTGGAGCGAGTTGCATCAACCGACTCCACCGTGTTGATCCAGGGAGAAACCGGCACCGGGAAGGAGCTGATAGCGCGCGCGATTCACAACATCAGTTCCAGGTTCGGACGACCGTTTGTGAAGCTGAATTGCGCTGCCATTCCTCTGGATTTGCTGGAGAGTGAACTTTTTGGCCATGAGAGGGGCGCGTTCACTGGAGCGATAGCACAAAAAGTTGGCCGTTTCGAGTTAGCTGATAAAGGCACGCTCTTCCTGGATGAGATAGGCGACATTCCTGCGGCTCTGCAACCTAAACTCCTGCGTGTCCTGCAGGAACAGGAATTTGAACGCCTGGGTGGTACCCGGACGCATCAAGTGGACGTTCGGCTGGTGGCGGCGACGCATCGTAATCTGGATGACATGGCGAGCCGCGGCGAGTTTCGCAGCGACCTCTATTACCGCTTGAACGTGTTCCCAGTCCTGCTGCCACCATTGCGGGCACGGCGCGAAGATATCCCGGCCCTGGTGACGCATTTTGTAGATATTTTTGGCCGGCGGATGGATAAGCGAATTGAGCACATTCCTGAAGAAACGATGCTCGCGCTCAGTTCGTATCGGTGGCCGGGCAATGTCCGCGAGTTGCAAAACCTGATCGAGCGCGCTGTGATCCTTTCCGACGATGGCGTGCTTCCCAATCCTTTACCGACGGCAGGGCCTCAGAGTGTCATCAACTCCCACGCGGCTGCAACTACCCTGAGAGACTGTGAACGCAACTTGATTCTGCACACCCTTGAAGCGGTTGGTTGGGTGATCGGCGGCAGGAATGGCGCCGCCTCCAGACTCGGCTTGAAGCGCACCACGCTCATCCACAAGATGAAGAAACTCGGGATTTCCCGCCCGCGTCTGGAAAACACGGGAGAGTTGTCAGGATCAACATTGCAAGCGTCGGGCTCGCTGCCGCAAATGTAGCACTGGCGATTCGGGGGCGTTCTGTTTCTAGCCGAGCCACTGTGGGTTGGCCACCGTGCCATCAAAGTGGTGACTAGTTTTGTAAAGTTCGAACTGGCCTGCTTCGGCGGCCTTTGCCGTTTTTGTGAGCAGACCTGCAACCTGGGACGAGTCCATCGGCTGAAAACTGCGAGCGGCGTGAAGCGCCTGCTGAAGGATTGGAAGCGAATCGCAGCCGGTGATGACGACACTCGTCGGAAGATTCATCGCGTAGTACAGACACTCTAGAGCCGTAACAGTCTTGCTCCCGAGGATGTAGTGGTCGCCCATGGGCTTCATGCCGAGCACGCCGATGTCATTCTTGGTCAACGTCGGCAAAACCTTTTGTTCGAAACTGTTGAAGTGGGCGTCCATTACGTTGAGAGGCATCTGAACGGTGTCGAATGTGAAGCCGTGCTTGGAAGCGACATTCAGCATCTTGAGATGAATGTCCGGGCTCTTGTGGCCCGTGAAGCCGATGTAGCGAACCTTGCCCGCCTTCTGGGCTTGCAGGACGACCTCCATCGCTCCACCTTCAGCAAAAATGCGGTCCGGATCGGAATCGCGAATCACTTCATGGAATTGGAGCACGTCGATTCGATCGGTCTGCAACCGTCGCAAGGATTGATCAATTTGTGTTGCAGCAGTGGATTTGTCCCGGCCGTCGATCTTGGTCATCAAGAAGGCTCTTTGGCGATAACCATCGCGCAGGGCTTTGCCCATTCGAATTTCGCTCTCGCCGCCGTTGTAGTCCCAGCAGTTATCGAGGAAGTTGATCCCTTCATCGATTCCGGTGCGAATAATGCGAATGCTCTCTTCGGGATCGCCCTGCTTGCCCAGGTGGTACCCGCCGAGCCCGATCACTGAAACCTTTTCGCCGGTGCGGCCCAGCGTTCGATAGGGAATTCCGTTCTTGGTGTCCGCCTTTGTGGACCCGCTCAGCCTTCCGGCCATCAAAAGGGTTGCAGCAGTCATGCCGAGAAACTGTCGCCTGCTCACGCCGGCGTCGCGATTCGTCGGCATTCCGTCTGGCGATTGCAACCGGTCGGAGTTATCGCAGCGCGATTGATGCAAGTCATTAATTTCGAGAGTCATGGGAGGATCCTCCTGCGCAATTCACCTGGCGCTTCAATAGCCAGATACCTTACGTGATTCTGATGAGCATTTTGTGTGCCACGTTGCATCGAAGTCATTTGAGGACGAAACAAAGCGCAGGCTAAGGTTGGGACTCGAGCCAGGAAACAAACTGTCTTCCGAGTGTCCGCAAGTGGGCGAGCGCGTCGAGAGATTGACACTCTCGGTGACAGATGAAGTGTTGGCCGAATCATTTCGTTGTAGAATCGCGCCCGAGCGGAATGGCAAGGAACTTGCTCTAACTATGGGGTTATTGCGCATCAGGTAAGTTGCGCTCGGGCTGCCAGTCAGCAGAGTTCAATGGAGGACAATCTTGAAAGTCAGTGTCCGCTCACGTTTCCTAACCGCAGGGATATTCGCCATTCTGTGCATCTTGCTGGCGTTGCAGCTGGCAGCACAAGGCAAGCTTTTTCATAACGCACCACCGTCCAGCGCTCAATTGAAGAACCCGTACGCCGGACAACACGCAGACGTCGTAGCAGGGTCCAAACTTTTCGCGGCGAACTGCGGCTCCTGCCACGGGGTTAGCGGACGCGGAGCCGGCAACGTCCCGGCGTTATCGAAAGGACCGACCCAATCAGCATCAGACGGGGAGGTCTTCTGGTTCATCACCACCGGGTCCGTCAATAACGGCATGCCGGCCTGGGACAGCCTCTCCGAGCAGAAACGATGGCAGATTGTCACTTATCTGAAGTCCCTAAAGAATTCGCCGGGCCGGGCGACGCCTGATTCTGCGCTTCCAAGACCACGCCAGTCGCGGCCAACGCTCCTCCGCCACAAGCACCATTCATGGATTTCCGATACGAACAACCCGGAAAAGTGCACAAGATCACGGCGCAGGATCTTCCGGCGCCATATGCCACCGAGTCGGCCGGCAATGGACCCAAGGTGGTTCCCCGTCCTGACGGTATGTGGCCGAAAGCTCCTGCCGGATTTACCGTGCAGCAATACGCGACGGGACTCGATAATCCCAGAGCCATTCGGACTGCTCCCAATGGCGATTTTTTCCTGGCGGAAAGCAGCAGTGGGAAAATCAAGGTGTTCCGGGGAATCACGGCCGATGGCAAACCGCAGCAGACCAGCGTATTCGCGACGGGACTCAACCAACCTTACGGTATTGCCTTTTATCCTCCCGGAGACAACCCGCAATGGGTGTACATAGGAAACACCGACTCAGTCGTTCGTTTTGCGTATCGAAATGGAGACTTGAAGGCAAGCGGTCCGGCGCAGCACATCGCCGACCTGCCTCATGGCGGAGGCCACTGGACTCGCGACGTGCAGTTCACGTCTGACGGCAAGAAGATGTTCGTCGCTGTCGGATCGTCTTCCAATGTCGACGACCCCGACACCCATCCCGAAGAAAAGAATCGGGCTGACATTCTGGAGTTCAATCCCGACGGCTCGGAGATGCGCGTGTACGCCTATGGGATTCGCAACGCGGGGGCTGGACTGGCGATCCATCCGAAAACCGGCGAATTGTGGTGCTCGACCAATGAACGTGACGGGCTGGGAGACAATCTCGTGCCTGATTACATCACGCACGTCGAGGAAGGCGGCTTCTATGGTTGGCCATGGTGGTACATCGGCGGCCATCAGGATCCACGCCATCAGGGCAAACATCCTGAGTTGAAAGACAAAACCCTAGTACCCGACGTTTTGTTGCAGCCTCACACCGCGTCCCTACAGATGACGTTTTATGATGGCGCGCAATTCCCGGCTGAGTATCAGGGGGATATCTTTGCATCCCAGCACGGCTCATGGAACCGATCGGTGCGCGTGGGATACGAAGTGATACGTGTTCCCATGCACCAGACGGGCCGGGCCAGCGGCGAGTTCGAAGATTTTGTGACCGGATTCGTGGTCGATAACGGTCACGTCTGGGGAAGACCCGTAGGTATCACCGTGGCTCAGGATGGGTCGTTGATGATGACCGACGACGGCTCGAACTCCATCTGGCGCATTAGCTATACGGGCGGCGGGGGTGAGAAAAGCGCGCTAGGCTCAGATCAGGCGACCCGGGCATCAAGAATGCAAGTAAGCAGGCGGCTCCTGATTTCGACGCCCGCCGCAGGAGCCGCGGGAAAGTAACCGTTACAGGGTGGAGTGGCAAAGAAGGAATTTTGGAGGTCAGTCATGAGCAAAAAAGAAGTTTCGGCGAGTTTGGCTGGGAATGCTTTGCTTGGCGGGGAAGTATCTGTGCATCGCCTCGGCTTTGGCGCGATGCGCCTTTCCGGAGAAGGCATTTGGGGCCCGCCAAAGGACCGGGAGGCAGCGCTAGCCGTTCTTCGACGCGCCGTGGAACTTGATGTCCAATTCATCGACACTGCCGACTCGTACGGTCCACACACAAACGAGGTGCTGATTGCCGAGGCGCTTTTTCCCTACCCGGCTGGACTTGTGATCGCGACCAAGGGAGGCTGGAACCGTCCCGGCCCGAATCAGTGGACCCACGATGCGACTCCTTCCCACCTTCGCCAAGCGGTTGAGGGCAGCCTTAAGAGGCTACGTGTCGAATGCATCGACGTTTACCAATTGCATATTCCGGACCCCGTCGTGTCTTTCGACGCGTCAGTGGAGACTCTGGCCCGGTTGCGAAACGAAGGGAAGATTCGACTGATCGGTTTATCAAACGTCACGCAAGAGCACATCGAGCGGGCGCGCCGAATCGTCCCGATTGCCTCGGTACAGAACCGATACAGTTTTGCCGACCGGGAGTGGGATTACGTGGTGAATTATTGTCAGCAGAATGAAATTGCTTTTATCCCTTGGTTTCCACTTGGCGCAGGCCGGGTCGCCGGTGAAGTACTGCATCGAATCGCACAGGCGCATGGCGCGAGTCCCACGCAGATAGCACTGGCATGGCTTCTGCGGCGATCTCCCATCATATTGCCGATCCCTGGGACTTCCTCGGTCGAACATCTTGAGCAGAATGTTGCGGCGGCCGCGCTGCGCTTGACTGAAGAAGAGTACGCGCAACTTGCCGGGGTCCCCGAACTGGTGGGATCGCGGTGAAGGAATCTGGCTTTCGAATATCGTCTCGCAGCTAACCACTCCGAAATGAACAAGGGAGACTTTTATGAAACGGCTTACGGCAGATCAGGTGAAAGCAGGATTCATTGGCCTGGGTAACATGGGAAGCCGGATCGTGCAACGCTTGCGGGATCATGGCTACCAAGTGTGCGTTTATGACAGGAATCGGGCCAAGGCGGAAGCCCTTGCTTCACACGGAGGTGTCGTCGCTGCCAGCGTTCTTGAACTGGCGCGCTCGTCCGATGTGGTTCTCTCCTGTTTGACCAACGACGAAGCCGTTCAAAGCGTTTATTCCGGACCTGAAGGAGTGTTTGCTGGGGCAAAGCCGGGAATCGTTGTTCTGGAGATGAGCACGATCTCTCCAGAAAGCTCACGTGAGCTGCACAAGCTCGGCGCGAGAAGTGGAGTGGACGTACTGGATGTCGCCATCTCCGGCAGCACTCCTGCCGCCGAAGCAGGCATCCTCACGTTGCTGGTGGGTGGCGACCAGGAGTTGTTCCAGGCGGCTGAGCCAATCTTCCTGGCGGTAGCAAAGCAATATTTTCTGCTAGGCGGTCCGGGCTCAGGAACAGCGATGAAGCTGGTCGTCAACACGCTGTTGGGTGTCGGCATGCAGGCAATCGCTGAGGCGGTGGTCCTGGGGGAGAAATCTGGTCTCGATCGCGGGCGTTTGCTCGAAGTTTTATCAAAGACAGCTGTGATCGCCCCCTCTCATGTGGGAAAACTGGCGAGGCTGGCAATCAACGATTACAGCCCACAGTTTCCACTGCGCCTGATGCACAAGGATTTTCAGCTAATCCTGGAAGCGGCGGCACAAGTGCATGTCCCCATGCCTGCCACACAAGCGGCGTTTGGCGTCAATTCTGATGAGGTGGCACACAGCGCCGACGAGGACTTCTCGGCTGTGCTTAAGCGAATGGAAGAAGTTGCCGCCATCGCAGCACCTGCTCACTCCAACCAGTGACGAACTGATCTGTAGCAGGCCATGATTCGAGTTGCACACTCCACCAAGACTGCGTGCGGCCGATTCGTTTTTTTCGCCTATACGGTCCTCGTGACCGCGGGATGACAAGTGTCGGGCCTCTGACACACTTGAGAGGTCGGGATTGCCAAGGCTGCCTACTATCCGCTGATTGGTTTGACGGCGTCCGGCGGATTTGAAAGCGGCAGTCTCACGTCATTGCTGCAAGGCCCCAGCGGTTGGTGGTCGGTCGGGGCTTCGGCGTTGCAAACGGTCTTCGATGCCGGGCGACGCCGGGCCGTGACTGATCAGGCGATGCAGGGCTACGATTCTTCCGTCGCATCCTATCGTCAAACAGTGCTCTCGGCGTTTCAACAGGTAGAAGACAATCTCGCAGCGTTGCGGATCTTGGAAGAAGAGGCAAGAGTGCAAGGGGCTGCGGTGCAAGCGTCGCAGAGTTCGCTCGATCTGTCCCTTATTCGGTACAAAGGCGGTGTCACCAGCTACCTTGAGGTGACCACAGCCCAAAGTGCAGCCCTGGGAAATCAGGTGACTGCGGTCAATATTCTAGGCCGGCGCCTGGCAAATACCGTGCTCCTGATCCAGGCTCTCGGCGGTGGTTGGGATCGTTCTAAACACAACGACATAAGTAATTGCGCATAATAAGAATTTGTGCTTTCCTTGGGACATGAAAGCACTTCGTATTGCTGACTCCGCAACGGTAGTTCTTGGGCTGCAGGACGAGATTCGACGATCCGAGGAAGCACGCTACGATCACCGTTTGCATGGGGTGCTCTTAGTGGCGCAGGGCTTGACCTGCCCGGAAGTTGCTGCCTTGCTGGGCGATGCTCCCCGCTCGGTCGAGTACTGGGTACGGCGTTTCGAGGAGACAGGGTTGGCGGGTTTGCAGGAAGGCGAACGCCCGGGTCGGCCACCTCGCCTGAGCCCGAAGCAATGGGGGGAGGTAGATGCCGTTCTTCGCAAGGCGCCGCGAGAGGTAGGCATGGCCGGCAATCTATGGGACGGCAAGACCTTGTCTGCATGGATCGAACGACAGTATGAAGCCCGCTTGGGGGTGCGCCAGTGCCAGAGAGTGTTTCGACAATTGGGATTTCGTTTACGCAAGCCGCGTCCTATGGTGGCGCAGGCGGACCCGCAACGCCAGAAAGCGCATAAAAAAAACTCCAGGCGCTAATGGCCGATCCGCAGGTGGACCTGTGGGCAACCGACGAGGTGCATTTTCAGCAACATGGTTCGCGCTGCCAGATGTGGATTCCGCCGGAGACCAAGGACCCGATATTGCTCCATCATCCGACTCGCCGCAGCGTAGGTTACTTTGGTGCGGTTCGGCTTCGCGACGGCAAGTTCTTCTTTCATCGCGAGACGGACAAGTTCAACGGTGCTACCTTCTTTGTCTTTCTGAAAGCCCTCTACCGGGCCAGCACCACGGGATCGCGACGGGTGGTCGTGATCAGTGACAATGCCCGCTATCACCATGCCCGGCTACATCGAAACTGGCGGGAGGAACATGCGAACCGATTCGTCCTCGACTATCTGCCGCCTTACAGCCCAGATCTCAACCCGATCGAACGGGTTTGGAAGCTCACCCGGCGGCAATGCTTACACAACCAAGACTTCCCATTACTCAGCGAGGTCACCGACTCCGTCGAGGCGCAATTCGCACAGTGGGCAAGTGGCAACATTACCTTGCGGCGACTATGCGCAATTACTTAAGACGCTGGGTTTAGTCGGGCTTTCGCGCCATCTGTTCGTCGAAGCCCACCGATTGACAGGGACAACCTCAAACTCGCACCATCGGTAAGTGAAAGAACATGGCACTTGAGCGGGTCCGGGAG
>Ga0075521_10000553_pt1 | contig 11172 bp, 10 predicted proteins | sample NGEPerD_FD_74785 | JGI IMG/M metagenome (GOLD analysis project Ga0075521, IMG submission 74785) | Arctic peat soil microbial communities from the Barrow Environmental Observatory site, Barrow, Alaska, USA - NGEE PermafrostAB12-D | ecosystem: Environmental > Terrestrial > Soil > Wetlands > Peat ...
GGCGTCTGGCGCACCGCGAGGAGAACCACGATCAGGGCGTGGTCGAGGCGATGATCGCCTACGACGGCGGCGCCCAGGTGCAACTGCTGGCCCCGCTCACCCCGGAATCGGCGATCGGCAGGTTCATCGACCGCAGCGGACCTGGCCTGCAGCAACTCGCCTACCGGGTGCCGGATGCCGCCGCGGCCACCGCTGCCGTCCTGGCGGCCGGGCTGCGGGTGCTCTACGACGAACCACGCCGCGGCACGGCCGGTTCGAAGATCAACTTCATCCACCCGAGGGACACCGGCGGCGTGCTGGTCGAGCTGGTCGAACCGGCGGCGGTGTCACAGGCGCACGGTACGCCGGACGGCGTTGCCTCCACGGGGTCGGCCGCGAGCGGTGAGACGATGACCGCATGAGCTCCAACGAGTGGTTGCCTGCCCAGATCCCATTTGACCTCGTGCGCCGCGGGTTCGCGCCCGACCAGGTGACCGCCCACCTGGAACGCCTGGAATACGACCTGCGGATCGCCACCGCGAACAGCGACGCGACCAACCAGCGGCTGTCCGAGATCACCGCTCACCTGTCGGCCGTCCAGGCCGATGCCGACGAGTTGCGCGCTCAGCTGGACCGGACGGCCCTGGAACCGGTGTCCATGACGGGACTGTCGAACCGGATGCAGCGGATGATCCGGCTGGCCGAGGAGGAGGCCGCGGAGATTCGCGCGCGCGCCAACGCCGACGCCGACCAGCTCAAGGCCGTGGCCGCCGCGATGGCGACCGCAGCGACCGCGGAGCGGGAGTCCTTCGACGCCGAACGGGAGCGGACCCGCCGTCAGCTGGCCGACCAGGTCAGGGACCTGATCGCGGAGGCCACGACCGAGGCGGAGACCATCCGCTCGACGTCGGCCCGGGAATCCGCGGCGGCGTTGACGGCCGCCACGACGGAATCGGATCAGCTGCTGACCGACGCCAGGAACGAGTCGACCCGGGCGCTGGCGGCGGCCCGCGCTGAGGCGGACAGCACCCTCATGTCGGCCCGCGCCGAGGCGGCGGCGACCCTGGCCGCGGCCCGCCAGGAGGCTGAACAGACCACGTCGTCGGCGCACGCCGCCGCGGACGCGCTGACCGCGGCATCCGCCGCCGAGCGCACGGCGATCTCCGAGGACTTCGAGATTGCCATCAGTGCCCGTCGCAACGAGGCCCACCAGCGGCTCACCGAGCGGGAGGAGATCTCGGTCGCGGACGCCAAGCAGCGGGTGGCCGAGGCGACCGCGGAGGCGAACCGGCTCGTCACCACGGCGACCGCGGAGTCGGTCCAGCGCGTGCAGCAGGCCACCGAGCAGGCCGCCGAGCTGGTCCGGCGGGCCGCGGCGGAATCCCATCAGCGGGTGGCCGATGCGGACCGCGCGGTCAACGAACTGACGAACCTGCGGACCCGGCTGGTCGAACAGCTCGATTCGCTGCGCGCTCATCTCGGCCAGGTCGATCAGCTGGCCGCGTCCGCGCCGACCCTGCTGGATCCGCCGCACGCCGAGGCCGGCCGGACCGTGACACAGGACTTTCCCGCTGAACCGAGCGAGCGTCCCACCCCGCTCCCCGCCACCTACGACAGCGGTGAGCCCGGCCCGTGGGACGACGACCTCGCGAACCTCGCGCGCTACCAGGCACCGGAAGACTCGATCCCCGCCGCGCCGGAATCGGCCCCACCCGCCCAGCCGGCCAACCCAGTGGCATCCGAGTCGCACTCCTCATCCGAGTCCCAGACCGATACGATCCCGGCGATCGAGGACGAGCACCTGCTCTCCGTCGCGGACGAACTGCCGCAACAGGGCAATCGCAGCGGGCGACGGTCCCTCGCCGAACGAGCGCGGGGTCGCTGATCCCGCTCAGCCGCGGTCGCCCGCCGAGACGATGGCCAGGATCTCCGGAGCCCGTTCCAGGTAGCGGTCCGCGGTGAGCCGCGCCGCCCACCACAGGGCGAGCATGCCCACCGCCGGGCCGATCACCAGGGCCACCCAGCCCCAGACCGGGTCGACCGTCAGCGACAGCGCGGCGGCGATACCGGCGGGGAGTGCGACCACCAGCCCCCCGCCGAGCAATCCGAGGCTGGCCCCTGCGGTCCGGCCCTTCTGCCCCGGAATGCTCGAGGCGAAGAGCGACTTACGGCTCTGCGGCATCGCATACGGGAGCGCCGCCGAGAGGTAGCAGGCGGTGGCGATGGCGCCGAGCAACGCACCCAGGCTCACGCCGAGCGCCGCCGGGACCTTGTCGTAGTCGTTCCGCCAGACCGCCTGGATCGCCAGCGCCACCAGTACGATGATCATTCCGGGCACCAACGCCGCAACGGCGTGACCGAGCACCTCGCCGCGGGCGCGGATCCGGTCGCTGATCGTCTGCAGGTGCAACCACAGGCCCGAACCCTCCACGCCGTACTGATTTCCGGCCTGTGCGCCGACCAGCAGGGCGCCGAACGCCACCCCGAACACGGCACCCTTGCCCTGGATCACCAGGAAGGGCCAGATGACCGTCAGGAACGCGATCATCAGCCAGGGCATCCGGCGCATCGGATCCCGCCAGATCAGCAACCGGTCACGGCCGGCCACCACCCGCGCGGTCCCGGACACCCCGATGGCCACCGCGTGGCCTTCCCGCCCGCGCCCGGCCGGCGAGGATCCCGCGGTCGTCGACGGCACCGTCGTCAGGCTCCGTTGCAGCGCCCCCGACCACCACCACCACGCCAACGCGAGCGCCGCCAGCGCCACGACGGCGGCCAGCGCGGCGCGTCCCCACTGCCCCGAGGCGACCAGCGACGGCAACGAGGCCAGGGCACCCGGCGGGAACCAGGCCAGGACCGACGCGACGCTGGTGCTGCCGGACGCGACGCCCGCCCCGTTGCCGCCGTTCACGGTGGCCGAGAACAGCATGTACAGCACGAAGACACCGAACCCGACGGCCATCCCCAGGTCGCGGCCCCGCCTGCTGCTCATCAGGCCGGCCATCGAGGTGGACGCGGCACGGGAGAGCACCACACAGGTGATCAACTGCACCAGCGCGCACACCACCGCGATCGGGAAGACCGACCACGGGACACCGATGGCCACCGACGCGCCGAGCAGCACGATCATGTTCGCCGCCGGCAGGTACCCGACGAGGGAAGCGATCAGCAGGCCGCGCTGCAGCGTCTGCGGACGGATCGGCAGCAACGCGAACCTGGCCGGGTCGACGGTCTCGTCCACTCCGAAGGCGACCATCGGTGCGACCAGCCACCCGACGAGCTGGACGGTGAAGAAGGTGATCGTGACCGTCAGGGCGATGTCGGGCCGCGCGCGCAGGGCGATCAGCCCGACGGTGATCAGGCCGATGAACGCCAGGGCGAGGACGAGCCCGAGAATCATCCACGCTCGTTTGGCTCCGTGGGTCGCCCGCAACCGGCTGGTCACCAGGTGCCATTTCAGGCCTGCGAAGATCCCAACCACGACAGCCCCCCTTCGTCCACCTCGGACGCGCCGACCAGGTGCATGAAGGCGTCGTCGAGGCTGGCCGCGGATCCCCGGACGGATGCCAGATCCCCACTGGCGATGATGCGACCGCCGGCCATCACCGCGACGTGTGAGCACAGCCCTTCCACCAGCGCCATCACGTGGGAGGAGAACACCACCGTGCCGCCGATCGAGGTGTAGCGCGACAGCACGGTCCGGATGATCCGGGCCGACACCGGGTCGACCGCCTCCAACGGCTCGTCCAGCAGCAACACCGACGGTGAATGCAGCATCGCGGCGGCCAGCGTGATCTTCTTCCGCATGCCGGTTGAGTAGTCCGCGACCAGTTTGTTGCCGGCATCGGCCAGGTCCAGCACCGAGATCAGCTCGGTGGCGCGGTCGGACACCACCTTCGCCGGGATACCCCGCAGCCGCCCCAGGTAGCCGAGCAATTCCGGTCCGGAGAGCCGCTCGAACAGCCGTAGGCCGTCGGGCAGCACCCCCATCCGCGCCTTGGCCGCCGCCGGATCGGCCCAGACGTCCACTCCGGCCACGATCACCCGCCCGGCGTCGGGACGCAGCAGCCCGGTGACCATCGACAAGGTGGTGGTCTTGCCCGCTCCGTTCGGGCCGACCAGGCCGAAGAAGGAGCCGGTTGGCACCTCGAGATCGATGTGATCGACCGCCGCACGCCCGCCGAAGGACTTGGTCAGCCCGTGCAGGGCGACCGCCTGTCCCGCGGCGGCGTCGATGGCCACTTGTTGCCCGGGGTAGCGCGGTAACATGACGGACGGTGAACGCTCGTTGCTGTTCGTCGTGGAATCTGGCATGCCGACACCTTAGTTCGGCACCGGATCAGAATCGACGGGATAGCCACCCGGTCACGGCGGCGGCAAACCCGTCGGGATCCTCGGCCGGCGTCAGGTGCCCGACGCCGGGCAGCTCCACCAATTCCACCAGATCGCCGGTGCTGGCCGCCGCCATGTCGCGGGCCACCTGCGGCGGGGTGACCGCGTCCCGCTCCCCCACGATGATCAAGACCGGGACCCCGGCCGCGGCCAGCAGCGGCGTCGAGTCCGGCCGGGCGGCCATCGCGCGCTGCGCCCAGGCGATGGTCTCCGGTGGGACGTCGCCGGCGATCCCGGCCAGTCGCTCGCGCACATTCGCCGGTGCGTCATCGGCGATCAACGGCGCGATCGCGGCACGGCCGGCCGCCACCTCGCCCCGGTCGGCCGCGGCCGCCACCTCGTGACGTCGCTGCGCCGCGGCGGGCGCGTCCGGCCCGCTGCGGGTGTCGGCCAGCACCAGGCCGGCGACCCGCTCCGGATGCCGACGCAACAGCGCCAGCGCGACGTACCCGCCCATCGAGACGCCGCCGACGACGGCCCGGTCCACGTCCGCGGCATCGAGCGCCGCGACGACGTCATCGGCCAGCAGTCCCAGGTCGGGATCGGGCGCCGAGTCGCCCAACGCCGGTCCGGCGCCGAATCCGCGCAGATCCGGGGTGAACACCGTGGTGGCCGCCGCCAGGGCCGGGTGAACGGCGTCGAACAGCCTCGAGTCGAACGGGAAGGCATGCAGCAGCACCAGGGTCACCATGACGCAGATCCTGTCACCGGCACGAAGATCGCGAGCAGCAGCCAGGCGAACGCGGCCGACGGCAGCATGGAGTCCATCCGGTCCATGATCCCGCCGTGCCCGGGCAGCAGCGTGCCCATGTCCTTGACGCCCAGGTCGCGCTTGATCAGCGATTCGGCCAGGTCACCGGCGGTGGCCGTGACGGCCAGCACCCCGCCGACCAGCACGCCGTGGCACCACCGGCCGTCGAGCATCAGCCACACGGTGAGCGCTCCACCCACCATCGCCGCGAGCACCGACCCGGCGAAGCCCTCCCACGATTTCTTCGGTGAGATCGACGGAGCCATCGGATGCCGACCGAACAGCACGCCGGCCACGTACCCGCCGGTGTCGGAACAGACCACCATGATCAGGAACGCCATGATCCGGAAGGCGCCGTCCTGCGGCGCCAGCATCATCGTGGCGAAGCTGGCCAGCAGCCCCAGGTAGACCGCGACGAAGATCGAGGCCGAGGCGTCGGTCAGGTAGCCGGCCGAGCCCCCGCGGAACCGCCAGGCCATGCAGGCCAGCGCGGTGAAGGCGACCCCCAGCGATTGCGCGGTGTGACCGTACGGCCAGGCCAGCACGATGGTGGCCACGCAGCCGACCGCGATCGGCAGCCAGCTGATCCGGATGCCGCGGGCCGCGACCAGCGTGTGCTGCAGCTCCCACACCGACGCGAGCACCGCGGCCACGATGATCAGCACGAACGACTGCCGGTAGAGCAGCAGCGACGCGATGATCACCGCGCCCAGCCCGAGGCCGACGGCCACCGCCATCGGCAGGTTGCGACCGGCCCGCGACGTCGAACCGGCGGGCGGCACTGCCGGGACGTCCGGCGGCTGGCCCGAAGCCTGAGCGCTCATCAGACCTCGAGCAGCTCGACTTCCTTGTGCTTGACCAGTTCGTCGACGTTCCCGACGTACCGGTCGGTGACCGATTGCAGTTCCTTCTCCGCCCGGGTGACGTCGTCCTCGCCGACCTCGCCGTCCTTGACCAGCTTGTCCAGGGTCTCCTTGGCCCGCCGGCGGACGTTGCGGATGGACACCTTGGCGTCCTCCCCCTTGGACCGTGCGGTCTTGCCGAGTTCACGCCGACGCTGCTCGGTGAGCTGCGGGAACACCACCCGGATGACGATCCCGTCGGTGCCGGGGTTGACGCCGAGGTCGGAGTCCCTGATCGCCTTCTCGATCGCTTTGAGCTGGCCGGCGTCATACGGCTTGATGACCGCCATCCGAGCCTCCGGGATGGTGATGGTGGCCATCTGGGTCAGCGGGGTCGGCGCCCCGTAGTAGTCGATGACGACGCGACCGAACATGTTGGGGTTGGCGCGGCCGGTGCGCAGCGTGGCCAGGTCCTCCTTGACCACCGACACCGCCTTCTCCATCTTCTCCTCGGCGTCGAAGAGGGTCTCGTCGATCATCAGGTGCGCCTTTCGAACTCGGAGCGGGTCGGCTGACGGGGGGGCGTGTAGACCAGCGTGCCGATGCTGACCCCCCGCACCGCCTTGTCGATATTGCCGTTGACCAGCAGGTTGAACACGATGATCGGCATGTCGTTGTCCATGCACAGGCTGAACGCGGTGGCGTCGGCGACCTGCAGGCCCCGTTCCAGGACCTCCCGATGGGTGATCTCGGTGAACATCTTCGCGTCCGGCACCAGCCGCGGGTCCGCGTCGTAGACGCCGTCGACGGCCTTGGCCATCAGCACCACCTCGGCGCCGATCTCCAGCGCACGTTGGGCTGCGGTGGTATCGGTGGAAAAGTACGGCATCCCGACGCCCGCGCCGAAGATCACCACCCGGCCCTTCTCCAGGTGCCGCTGGGCGCGCCGGGGAACGTAGGGCTCGGCCACCTGCCCCATGGTGATCGCGGTCTGCACCCGGGTGTCCAGGTGATGTTCGCGCTCGAGGAAGTCCTGCAGCGCCAGGCAGTTCATCACCGTGCCGAGCATGCCCATGTAGTCGGCCCTGGCCCGGTCCATGCCGCGTTCGTGCAGTTCGGCGCCGCGGAAGAAGTTCCCGCCGCCGATCACCACGGCGACCTGGATACCGTCAGCGGCGACGTCGGCGATCTGGTCAGCGACGGTGGACACCACGTCGGGGTCGACGCCGACCTCTCCGCCGCCGAACATCTCGCCACCGAGCTTGAGCACGACCCGCCGGAAGGGTCGCCGTGGGAATACGTCCTTCAGACCATCGGCCATGCCAACTCCACCCTGATGCCGCCGCTGTTTCGATGGGAGTACCACGAAGGGCCGGTGCGTCTCGCACCGGCCCCGGTGGCCGAACTTGGTTCGCTCAGGCCGTCCCGACCTCGAACCGGCTGAACGCGGTGACGGTCACGCCCGCCTCGGCCAGCAGCTTGCCGACCGACTTCTTCGAGTCGAGCACCGACGACTGCTCGGTCAGCACCGCCTCCCTGAAGAAGCCGTTGACCCGGCCCTCGATGATCTTGGGCAGCGCCGCCTCCGGCTTGCCCTCCTCGCGGGCGGTGGCCTCGGCGATCCGCTTCTCCGACTCGATGACGTCGGCCGGGACCTGCTCGCGGGAGGTGTAGCGGGGCTTCAGCGAGGCGATCTGCATGGCCGTCTGGCGGGCCACCTCGGAGTTCTCACCGGCGTACTGCACCAGCACGCCGATCGCCGGCGGCAGGTCGGCCGACCGCTTGTGAAGGTAGACGGCGGTCGCGCCGTCGTACTTGACCACCCGGCGCAGCTCGACCTTCTCGCCGATCTTGACCGAGAGCGACGTGATCGCGTCGGACACGGTCTCGTCGGCCAGTGCGGCGGCCAGCACCTCGTCGACCGTTCCGGCCGCCACATCCGGCCGGGCGACCGTGGTCACGATCCGCTCGGCCAGCTGCTGGAACTCCTCGTTCTTGGCAACGAAGTCGGTCTCGCAGTCCAGCTCGATGAGGGCCCCGCCGGCCGTGGCGACCAGACCGTTGGCCGTGGTGCGCTCGGCCCGTTTCCCGATGTCCTTGGCCCCCTTGATGCGCAGGAACTCGACGGCCTTGTCGAAGTCGCCCGCCGACTCGTCAAGCGCTCTCTTGCAGTCCATCATCCCGGCCCCGGTCAGTTCCCGGAGCCGCTTGACATCAGCCGCGCTGAAGTTCGCCATGTTCGGCGCTGTCCTTGTCTACTCGGTGTTCTCTTGTTCTGTTCGGTGTGCTGAGCCGGTACTCGGTGCCGGCGCGTCAGTTGTGGTCCGCGCCGGGCACGCCGGCGCTGACCTGCTCGTTCGGGACGACCTCGATGATGTCCTCGGTAGCGTCGATCTCGACCTCGATCAACGCCTGGGCCGCGGCATCGGTCTCGCCCCGGACGTCAACTCCGGCGGGCACCGCGGCCTCGGCGGTCATGGTCTCCACGGGGGCGGCCGCTACCGCCGGCTCCACCGGTGCGGCCCCTGCCGGTGCTGCCTCGGTGACTTCGGCGGCCCCGTTGGCGAGCAGTTCGCGCTCCCATTCGGCCAGCGGCTCCTCGCCTGCGGCCACGGCAGCTCCACCGGAGCGGGCCAGCAGCCCTTCGGCAACGGCCTCGGCGATCACCTTGGTCAGCAGCGCCGCGGAACGGATGGCGTCGTCGTTGCCGGGCACCGGAAAATCGACCTCGTCGGGATCGCAGTTGGTGTCCAGCACGGCGACGACGGGGATGTTCAGCTTGCGGGCCTCGCCGACGGCGATGTGCTCCTTCTTGGTGTCCACGATCCACACGGCCGAGGGAACCTTGGCCATGTCGCGGATGCCGCCGAGGGTCTTGGCCAGCTTGTCCTTCTCGCGGGTCAGCAGCAGGACCTCTTTCTTGGTGCGGCCGGCGAACTCGCCCGACGTTTCCATCGCCTCGAGGTCCTTGAGGCGCTGCAGGCGCTTGTGCACGGTCTGGAAGTTGGTCAGCATCCCGCCCAGCCAACGCTGGTTCACATACGGCATCGAGACGCGGGTCGCCTGCTCGGCGATGGCCTCCTGAGCCTGGCGCTTGGTGCCGATGAACAGCACCGTGCCGCCGTGCGCAACGGTCTCCCGGATGAACTCGTACGCGCGGTCGACGTACTGCAGCGTCTGCTGCAGGTCGATGATGTAGATACCGTTGCGCTCGGTGAAGATGAATCGCTTCATCTTCGGGTTCCAGCGCCGGGTCTGGTGCCCGAAGTGAACCCCGGCGTCCAGCATCTGGCGCATGGTGACGACGGCCATGGTCGTCCTTCCTTGATGCGGGCGCCCGCCGGCCGTCTGGGGCCTGCTCGGGCGCGGTCGGTTGTCGCCGCCGGTCGGGTGACCCGCGGCCCTGACGTCCTCGGTACGCACCGCCTCTGGCTCACCGCCTGATGGTGCGGGCGGCTCGTTCGAGGACCTCGGTGCGCCCCGGCCCGTGGAACTCGCGGGCGCTGTCGTGACGCGAGTCACGGTTGCGGCGCGGTCACTGCGGCAATAGGGCGTGCGAAGTCAGCCTGCTGTGCGCAGGCTGCCTGGCCAGGGTATCCGATTCGGGCGTCGGCGGGTGACCCGCGAACGCGACCAACGGCCAACTCGACACAGCGCGCCGTCGACTGCACTGCTACCACTGAGCCCGCCGATTAGTCCACAACGGAGCCAGTGGTCCACAAGCGTCGTAGGTCGGTCGTCGTCTCGGACCGTGGCCATCAGGCTGAGGTGATGGTTGATCGACCCGGTGGCCGGCGCTCGGCCGACTCCGTACCCGAGCCAGCAGACCCCGTGCCTGGACATCGTCTCGCGCCAAGTGGTCGTCGCCCGCTCGGTCGGCCTGCGCGGCATCGGGCGGCCCGGCCGCTGGTCGTGACGGTCCTGGTGGCGCTGGTGCTGGCGGTGGCAGTGGCGGTGCTGCCGAGCGCGGGCCGGGCGGGCGCCGCTCCGGTCGCTGCGCGAGCCGGCACCGGCTTCGTGCTCCCGGTGCCACCGCCGCCGGTCGTGCTGACCCCGTTCGCCCCGCCGGCCAACCGCTACGGGCCTGGCCATCGGGGTGTCGACCTGGCCGCCCCCGCAGGCACTCGGATCCGGGCCGCGGGAGCGGGAGTCGTGGTGTTCGCGGCGGAGTTGGCCGGCCGCGGAGTGGTCTCCATCGAGCACACCGGCGGCCTTCGGACCACGTACGAGCCGGTGATCGCGTCCGTCGTCGCCGGTGGTTCGGTGCGGGCCGGCGAGGTGATCGGCACGCTGCAGGCCGGCCATCAGGCGTGCGCGCCGGCGGTCTGCCTGCACTGGGGAGCGCGGTTGCCCGACCGTGTCTACCTCGACCCGATGACGCTGCTCAGCGGATGGGAAGTGCGGTTGTGGCCGTGGGACGAGTGATCAGGCACGGGGGTGGGCCTGCCGGTACACGGCCGCGAGCCGCTCGGCCGAGACGTGGGTATAGATCTGTGTGGTCGCCAGGCTGGCATGCCCGAGGAGTTCCTGGACGGTCCGCAAGTCGGCCCCGCCGGACAGCAGATGGGTCGCCGCGGTGTGCCGCAGTCCGTGCGGGGCCAGCTCAGGGGCGCCGGCCAGGGCCGCGGTCCGCTGGTGGACAAGTGTGCGCACCGCTCGCGGATCCATCCGGCGGCCGCGCTGCCCCAAGAACAGGGCCGACCCGGATTCCGCGGTGACCAGTGCCGCCCGACCGTCTTCGATCCACTGCCCGACCGCATGGTCCGCGGGTAGGCCGAACGGCACCGTCCGCTGCTTGGACCCCTTGCCCAGCACGCGCAGCACCCGGCGGTGCCGGTCGACGTCGGCGACGTCCAGACCGGTCAGCTCGGAGACCCGGATTCCCGATGCGTACAGCAGCTCCAGGATGGCCTGGTCGCGCCGGGCGAGCACGGGGTCTTCGGGATCGAGGATCGGCGCGAGGAGCGCCGCCGCCTGATCCTCGCGGAGGACCGCCGGCAGCGTCCGGCCGGGTTTCGGCGATGCCAGCCTGGCCCCGACGTCACTGGTCAGCGCGCCGGTGCGGTGGGCCCAGGAGGTGAACGACCGGGCGGCTGCGGCGCGCCGGGCCAGCGACGCCCGGGCCGCGCCGGTGGTCCGTAGCTTGGCCAGCCAGCTGCGCAGCACCGCGAGCGTCAGCCGCTCTACCCACGCCGCGGCCCCGGCCGC
>Ga0075521_10000554_pt1 | contig 11170 bp, 12 predicted proteins | sample NGEPerD_FD_74785 | JGI IMG/M metagenome (GOLD analysis project Ga0075521, IMG submission 74785) | Arctic peat soil microbial communities from the Barrow Environmental Observatory site, Barrow, Alaska, USA - NGEE PermafrostAB12-D | ecosystem: Environmental > Terrestrial > Soil > Wetlands > Peat ...
GATGGTCGCGTCAGCGCCAGGAGATGCAGCGGGGCCCGGATGGAGCGCGCGGCGGTCGACTGCACCGTGACCAGGGTCGGGGGCTGGGATGTCCCTGGTGACGGTTCAGCGGACCCCGCCAGCGCTAGCGTCTGGGGCGACAGGGACCGAACGTGTCACGGTCAGGAGATCGCATGAGCAGTCCGACATCAGCCGACGCGCACTACCTGGCGCAGGCCGTGCTGGCCGCGCGGCAGGGCCGCGCCGAAGGCGGCATCCCGATCGGGGCGGCCCTGGCGGTGGACGGCGAGGTGCTGGCCACCGGTTGGAACAAACGGGTCCAGCTGGGGAGTGCCATCCGGCACGGCGAGACGGACTGCCTGGAGAACGCCGGGCGTCAACCGGCGTCGGTGTACGCGAGATCGACGATGGCGACGACACTCTCGCCGTGCGACATGTGCACGGGAGCCATTCTGCTGTACAAGATCCCGCGCGTGGTGGTGGGGGAGAACCGGACGTTCTACGGCGGCGAGGATCTGTTGCGCTCCCGCGGTGTCGAGGTGACCGTACTCGACGACGCCGAATGCGTGGCGATGATGACGGAGTTCATCGCCGGCGAACCGGCCCTGTGGAACGAGGACATCGGCGTCGCGGACTGACGCGGAACCGACCGGTCGCGGGGTCGGCAGCTCACCCGGTCAGCGCGCCGAGCCACAGATCGGCGTACCCCCGGGCGTCCACCTCCAGGGCGACGTCCACCGGCGTCGGTGCGGTGCGCTGGGTCTGGTGTTCCTCCTGCCGCGGTCGTGCGCGGCGATCCACGATCGTCTGACCGCGGGCGTACCCGTGGCCGAGTTCCACCCGCACCCCGAACCGCTCGGTGCGCAGCCCGTTCGGGTCGGCGATGGCGCACACCGTACCGGCGTCCCCGATGCTCGCCGAGCCCTCCCCGTGCGCCCGTGACAGGATCAGCGCGCCGGCCAGCTGGCAGGCCGGATCGAGACGGGCGCGGAGGGCGGTGGCATCGCTCTCGGTGACCCGCACCTGGTCGAAGACGTCAAGGCCGTACATGGTCACCGGGATGTCGAGGTCGGCGGACGCGGCCAGGGCGATGGCCGCGGCCTCCGGGTCGTGGAAAACGTTGAACTCGGCGACGGCGGTGACGTTGCCGACCGACGCCGAGCCACCCATGAAGACGATCCGTTCGATCCCGGCGGCGACCTCCGGATGGGCGCGCAACAGCAGCGCGATGTTGGTGAGCGGTCCGGTCGGCACCAGCGTGACCGGCTCGCCGTTGCCGACGGCGGCCAGCAGTTCGTGGCGCAGCAGATCGACGGCCGGCAGCGGCGAGGTGCGGCGGTCGGACGGACGGGAGAACCCACCGAGGCCGTCCAGGCCGTGAGAGTGCCCGGTGTCCGGCGCCGGAACCAGCAGCGGCCCGGCCGCTCCGCGCCCGACGGGTACCTCGCCGGCGCCGGCCGCGTCCAGCACGTAGCAGGTGTTGGCGACCACGTGATCCACGCCGCAGTTGCCGGCGACGCAGGTCACCGCGCGCAGGTCGATCCCCGGGTGCCGCACCGCAAACATCAATGCGAAGGCGTCATCGATGCCGGTGTCCACGTCCATGACGACCGGCACGCCTGTCACAGCCGGACCCCGTGCACGGCCGCCTGCATCCGGCGGTGACGCCGGTAGCGGATGACCGCGAGGGTGAGGACCAGCACGACGAACGCCACCGGAATCGACCACCAGATCAGCGGGAGCTGGAATGTGATCGCCACGGCGGTGCTGAAGAAGGCCAGCATCGTGCCGACGAGCATGACGCCGCTGGACGGGGGGACGCTGGACACCCTGTCAGCGTGCCACGTCCCGGACGGTGGGCCGGAGCACCCCACGGAACAGGTAGGCTACTCGCGAGTAACTTATTGGCGCTCGGCCTACGGCACGGCCGGGGCAAGATGGGTCCGGCCAACAGACGCGGGAATTCGTAGGAGGTCGAACGCGGTCATGGACATTGCCGTCTTGATCAAGCAGGTGCCCGACACCTGGTCCGAGCGCACATTGCGCGAGCCGGACTGGACGTTGGATCGCGATGCGGCCGACGCCGTCATCGACGAGATCGATTCACGGGGCGTGGAAACGGCTCTCCAGCTGACGGAGACGCACGGCGGCGAGGTGACGGTCGTGACCATGGGGCCGGACCGGGCGACCGATGCGCTGCGCAAGGCGCTGGCGATGGGCGCGCACAAGGCGGTGCACGTGATCGATGACGGCCTGGCGGGGTCGGACGCGTTGCAGACATCGGCGGCCCTGGCCGCCGCCATCCGGACGCTCGCGGTCGATCTGGTGATCACCGGGAACGAGTCAACCGACGGGCGGACCGGGTCGGTGCCGTCCATGCTGGCCGAGCGGCTGGGTCTGCCGCAGGTGACGTCGGTGCGAACGTTGGAGATCGACGGGACGGCGCTGCGGGCCGAGCGGGTCCACGAGGGCGGTTACAGCGAGGTCACCGCCTCCCTGCCCGCCTTGGTGTCGGTGATCGAGAAGATCAACGAGCCGCGGTACCCGAACTTCAAGGGCATCATGGCCGCCAAGAAGAAGCCGGTGACCACCCTCGGGATCGCCGATCTCGGTTTGGATCCGGGCGCCACCGGCCTGGCGAACGCGGCCGGCCAGGTGCTCGACGGCGCCCCGCGCCCGCCGCGGGCGTCCGGCGAGAAGATCACCGACGACGGTTCCGGGGGTACCCGGGTCGCCGAGTTCCTCGCCGCCGCGCGGCTCATCTGAGACTGGGAAGGGGAAACCACCATGGCTGAGGTTCTGGTACTGGTCGATCATCACGACGGCGCCATCCGGAGGGTCACCGCGGAACTGCTGACCGCCGCCGCGCGGCTCGGCACGCCCGCCGCGGTCGTCGTCGGCAAACCCGGCACCGCCGAGGCGCTGGCCGCAGAATTGGGCGGCTGGGGAGCGGTCACGGTGTACGCCGCCGAGTCCGACGACGCCGCAAATTATCTCATCACGCCGCAGGTCGCCGGCCTGGCCGCCGCCGCCGGCGCGGCGAGCCCGGCCGCGATCCTGCTGGCCGCGACCGTCGACGGCCGCGAGATCGCCGGCCGGCTGGCCGTCCGGCTCAACTCCGGGCTGCTGGCCGATGCGGTGGACGTCGAGGCCGTGGACGGCGAGGTGGTGGCCACCCAGTCGGTGTTCGGTGGCGCGTATGCCCTGCGCTACAAGATCACCACCGGCGTCCCGATCATCTCGATCCGGCCCAACGCGATCGAGGCGGCCCCGACCGCCGCGAGCCCCCAGGTGGTCCCGGTGCAGGTCACCATCGATCCGGCGATCTCGGCCACGGTGATCGCCGATCATCCCGAACCGGCCAGTGACCGACCCGATCTGGGCGCCGCCTCGGTGGTCGTGTCCGGTGGCCGCGGTGTCGGGTCGGCCGAGAACTTCCACGTCGTCGAGGAACTCGCCGACGCGCTCGGCGGCGCCGTCGGTGCCTCGCGGGCCGCCGTCGATTCGGGCTACTACCCGCCGCAGTTCCAGGTCGGCCAGACCGGCACCACGGTGTCGCCGCAGGTCTACATCGCGCTGGGCATTTCCGGGGCGATCCAGCACCGGGCGGGGATGCAGACGTCGAAGACGATCGTCGCGGTCAACAAGGACGGCGAGGCGCCGATCTTCGAGATCGCCGACTACGGCGTCGTTGGTGACCTGTTCGCGGTGGCGCCGCAATTCACCGAGGCGGCCAAGGCGCGCAAGGGCTGACGAAGGGCCCGCCCCGGCCGGTCGTCGAGGATCTGGTGCGGTCGTTGACGGGTGGCGGTCAACGACTGTCTCCAGCGCATGGCCGAAGACCTCGGCCTGCTCCGTGCCGAGGACGGCGCCGCTGAGGTCAACTCACGGATTCGGGTCAGAGCTTCATCGGAACGTCATTCGCCGTCCAACCGCCGGTGGCCGCGGGCACGTCCGCGCGGCCGATCCTCGTCAGATGTGACAGCGACCGAGTTGCTCTTCGACGCATCGGACCCGCACCGACCCGAACCTCACGACTATCGGCTCAACCTGGCCACCAACGCCGGCGACGTCCTCGCCGCGCGCCGACTGCGGCACCTCGTGTTCGCCGGCGACAGCGCTGTTGGTCCAACCGGCATCGACCGTGACGAGTACGACGAGCGTGGTGATCATCTGATCGTCCGGCACCGCTCGGGCACGGACGGGGCGACTCGAGCCGAGGCGGTCGCGACGTGCCGACTGCTGCCGCCGCACAGCAACGACGCGGCGCCGCGCGGCTCCGGTCTGGCGGCCGATCGCGAATTCGGTCTCATGCCGCTGGAAGGGCTGCTGGATTCCGCGGTCGAGGCCGCGTTGTGCTGTGTCCATCCCGATCACCGTGGCGGCGGCGCGGTCTCGTTGTTGTGGGCGGGAATTGCCCGTTATCTGCACCTGACCGGGTACCGCTACCTGCTCGGGTGCACGTCGATCGACCTGAGCGACGGCGGCGCGACCGCCGCCGCGTTCTTCGATCTCGCTCGGCTCCAGCATCTGGCGCCGGCCGAGCATCGTTGCCGCCCAAGGCTTCCGGTGCCGATCGGGGGATTGCCGCGGGCCGCGCAGCCGGTCATTCCACCGGTGCTGCGGGGGGCGCTGCGGCTCGGGGCGGTGATCTGCGGGCCACCCGCCTTCGACGAGATGTCCGGCTCGGCAGACTTTCTCCTGCTGCTGGATCTCCGCTCGGCCGACCGGCGGCAGCTGCGGCACTTCCTGGGTGTGCGGGGCTGGGATGGATGACCGCCGGCGGGCATTCCGGTACCGGACGCCGTCCAGCCGGGCCGCCGGCCGGCCGCCTGGGAACTCGCTGTCGGCCGGTCGCGCGGTGCTGGCCGCCGGCGCCGTCGTGATCGGCGCGGCCATGGCCATGGTGGCGACGTCCGGGCCGGCGTACGGCCGGCGTCGGCGCGGAGCGCGGGCGGTGCACCACGCGTCACGAATGGTGCTGCGAACGCTCGGTGTGCGGATCGAGCTGACCGGCGCCCCGCCGGTGGGAGCCTCGCTGGTGGTCGCCAACCACGTGTGCTGGCTGGACGCGCTGGTGCTCGCTGCGGCCGCGCCGATGGTGCCGGTGGCCGGGGCCGAGGTCGACGGCTGGCCGGTGATCGGGGTGCTCGCGCGCAGGATCGGCACGGTGTTCGTGCGTCAGGGCGAGCCGCGCGCGTTGCCGGTCGACATCGAGAACATGACCGCGACACTGCGCGCCGGGCATCGCGTTCAGGTGTTCCCCGAAGGCGTCACCTGGGGTGCCGGAGCTCTCGGGAAGTTCCGTCGCGCGGCCTTTCAGGCGGCCGTGGACGCGGCCGTCGTCGTCTCCCCGGTGGCTCTTGGCTACCGGGACGCCAACGGTCGCCCGACGACGGTCGGCGCGTTCGCCGGCGGGGGTAACCGGGCCGCCTCGGTGCGCGCGGTGCTGGGCCATCGGCCGGCCATCGCCATCGTGCACTGGCTTCCGGTCATCCCCGCGGTGGTCGGCACCCGACATCGCGCGACCGATCGGGCGATCGCCGCGCGGCGGGCCGAGTGCGCGATCGCCCGAGCCCTGGTCACCGATCTTGGACCGCGGAAACCCGGGGGACCTGGCGGCCGGCCTCACCGGCAGTCGGAGCACCGTCCGCGGAAGATCACCTCGGCCGACTCCACCAGGAAGTCAACCAGTTCGTCGGGCAGCGGTACCGCGCGGGCGGATACGTCGACGATGGCCTTGCCTCGCGTGCACACCAGGTGATGCAGGGCGCCGTGCACGTCGGGGTCGTAGCGGGTGATCCGGTCGCCCACGTTGACGGCGAGGAGCCGGCCGAGCTACCCGTGGACCCTGCACCCGGCGGACACCGACTTCGTCCAGGCCGGCGACCTGTGTCGGCTGATCGACGACAGCGCGCGGACCAGGCTGGCAAGGCGATCGGTGCGCCGGTGTGCCGGTGTGCCGGTGTGCCGGTGTGCCGGTGTGCCGGTGTGCCGGTGTGCCGGTGTGCAAGGACGACATCCTTGAACGGTCCGTGGCGAATTTCGCCGCCGCCGATCCGGAGTACGGCGCCAAGTGGAGGCCGAGGTCAACAGGCTGCGGGCGAGCGCATCGTCGGCACACCCGGTGCACGAGAGCGCGATCGCCAATTCCTGACCCGCCCCCCGTCGGCGCCGTCCTGGTCGGCGCCGTCCTGGTCGTTCCGCCCTGCAGAGGGCTCGCCCGCGGCGCGCCGTCTGCAGGACGCACCGGCGCGAGGTCAGCCGGTCTTGCCGGACAGCGCGACCAGCACGCCGGCCACCGCGAAATACTTGTTCGAGCCCAGGTCGCGGATCGTCTTGATGCCCAGGTTCTCCTGCAGTGCCTTGTCGTCGGCCTCGGTGACGCCGGCCAGCGCCGACGGCGGCGCGGCCAGGATCTCCTCCAGGCTCGAATTCTCGTAGGCCTTGTCCAGGGCCTTGGACAGATCGACCGAAATCGCCATGGTGTCTTCCCCTCGTGGTGCGGCCGCGTCGGTGCGACCGTCGGTGACCAGCGTGGATCATGACGGCCCGGTCGGCAACGTCGACACACAGGACCGCCGTCACGGACAGCTGCATCCTGCGCACTGGCCACGACGACCGGTTACCCGGCGGGCGCGGTTCGGCTTACCCTGGACGCCGATGAACTATCTTGATCACGCCGCGACCACCCCGGTGCTCCCGGAGGTGGTGTCCGCGATGTCCGAGGCGATGTCGATGACCGGCAATGCCTCCTCGCTGCACGCCTCGGGTCGTGCGGCCCGGCGGCGGGTCGAGGAGTCGCGCGAGGCGATCGCCGAGGCGCTGGGGGCCCGGCCCAGTGAGGTGATCTTCACGTCCGGCGGAACCGAATCGGACAACATCGCGGTCGCCGGAATCTACCGGGCCCGCCGCTCCGGCGACCCGCGGCGGCGCCGCATCCTGGCTCCCGCGCTGGAACATCATGCGGTGGTGGACGTCATCGATGATCTCGTCGCGTCGGAGGGTGCGGCCGTGACCTGGCTGGAGGTCGACGACTTCGGTCGCGTGCACGCCGACACCCTGGCCGCGGCCATCGCGGAGAATCCGGACGATGTCGCGCTGGTGTCGGTGATGTGGGCCAACAACGAGGTGGGCACGGTCAACCCGATCCGGGAGTTGGCATCGGTCGCCAGGGCCCACGGGATCGGCTTCCATTCCGACGCGGTGCAGGCGGTCGGGCAGTTGCCGGTCGACTTCGGCCATTGCGGCGCCGACGCGCTGACGGTGACCGGTCACAAGATCGGTGGCCCGACCGGCGTCGGCGTGCTGCTGCTCCGGCGGGAAACGACCGTCGTCCCGCTGGTGCACGGCGGCGGGCAGGAACGGGGAATCCGGTCGGGCACGCTGGACGTCGCCGGCGTCGTCGGGCTGGCCGTCGCGGTCCGCGACGCGGTGGCCCATCGGGCGGAGCGGGCGGCGATGCTCGCCTCGCTGCGCGACCAGCTGGTCGCCGCCGTCACGACCCGGTTCCCGGACGTCGTGCTGTCCGGTGACCCCGGCCAATCCCTGGTCGACGGTGCGCCGTCGCGACTGCCCGGCAACGCGCATCTGCGCTTCCCGGGATGCGAGGCCGATGCGTTGCTGATGCTGCTGGACGCGCGGGGCATCGAATGCTCCACCGGATCTGCGTGCACGGCCGGGGTGGCCCGTCCCTCGCACGTGCTGCTGGCGATGGGGTTGGACGAACGGTCCGCCCGCGGAGCGTTGCGATTCAGCTTCGGGCACACCTCGACCGTGGCCGACGTGCTGGCGGTGGACGAGGCGATCACCCCGATCGTGCAGCGAGCCCGGCGCGCCGCGCTGGCCGGCGCTCGGCGGCGGTGACATCGCCGATGACGCAGCCGACGGGTAGGTCGATGCTGTCCAGCCCCGTGCCGGTGGTGATCGGCTGATGCGGGTGCTGGCCGCGATGAGCGGCGGGGTCGATTCCGCGGTCGCCGCGGCCCTGGCGGTGGACGCCGGCCACGACGTCACCGGGGTGCACATGGCGCTGTCCCGAACCCCGGGCACGCTGCGCACCGGATCGCGCGGCTGCTGCACCGTCGAGGACGCCTCCGACGCCCGTCGGGTGTCCGATCTGCTCGGGATCCCCTACTACGTCTGGGATTTCAGTCAGGAGTTCGCGGAAGCGGTGGTCGCCGACTTTCTGTCCGAGTACGGGGCCGGCCGCACCCCCAATCCGTGCCTGCGGTGCAACGAGAAGATCAAGTTCGCCGCCCTGCTGGACCGGGCGGTCGCGCTCGGGTTCGACGCGGTGGCCACCGGGCACCACGTGCGGCTGCGGGACGGGATTCTCTACCGTTCGGTGGACCAGGCCAAGGACCAGTCCTACGTGTTGGCCGTGCTGACGGCGGATCAGCTGGCGCACAGCATGTTCCCGCTCGGCGAGCTGACCAAGCGGCAGGTGCGGGCGGAGGCGGCGCGGCGGGGTTTCGCGGTGGCGGCCAAGCCGGACTCCTACGACATCTGCTTCATCCCGGAGGGCGACACGCACGGGTACCTGGTCGAGAAGCTCGGCGCCCGAACAGGTTCGGTCGTCGACGTGGAGTCCGGAGAGGTGCTGGCCGAGCACGACGGCTTCTTCGCCTACACCGTCGGCCAGCGCAAGGGTCTGCATCTGGGCCGCCCGGCCGCCGACGGCCGACCGCGCTACGTCCTGGGCATCGAGCCGGCATCCGGCACCGTCACCGTCGGTCCGGCATCGGGTCTGGAGGTCAGCGTGATCACCGCCGACCGGGTGGTCTTCTCGCGGGGCGAGCCGCTGTCGTTCCCCCTGCGGACCGTTGCCCAGTTGCGGGCCCACGGCGGCACCGCGCGCGGCTCGGCCGATCTGGTCGACGGATGCATCCGGCTGTCGCTGGAGCAGCCCATCCGTGGGGTCGCGCACGGCCAGACGGTCGTGCTCTACGACCCGGACGACGATTACGTCATCGGCGCCGGCACCATCGTGGGGGCCGGCTGATGGCCGGCTCGGGGTTGGAAACAGATCGCGCAGCAAGGGGTTCGGAGTCGGGAAGCCCCGAGCCCGCGCGGGCTCGACGCTCCTGGCACGTCGGTGTGGCGACCGGTGTCGGTTCGCTGCCGGGGGTCGGCGCCGACGAGGCTGCCCGCACGGTGGCCGGCGAACTGCCCGGTCTGCCACACGTCGTCGAACTGCCCGATCGTGGGGTTGGTGCCGACATGGTCGGTCGGTCCCTCGGCATGCTGGTGGAGATCTACGCCGAGGTGGTGCCATCGGGCTGGCGTGTCTCGCGGCGACCGGGTCGGGACATCAGGCGTGCCACCGACTTTCTGCAGTGGGACCTGGATGCCGCGCAAGGTGCGTACGACGGTTCCGAGTGGGTCAAGACTCAGGTGTGCGGGCCCTGGACGCTCGCCGCGATGGTCGAACTCTCCTCCGGTCATCGGGCGCTGACCGACGGGGGCGCGGTCGACGACCTCGTCGTCTCGCTGGCCGAGGGTGTGCTGGCGCACGCGGCGGAACTGGCCCGCCGGGTCCCAGGTGCGGGCGTCGTCATCCAGGTCGATGAACCGCTTCTTCCCGCGGTGCTCGCCGGAAGCCTGGCCACCGCGAGCGGTTTCGGCACGGTCGCGGCGGTGTCCGGCACGCGGGCGGCCGAGGTGCTGACCACGCTGACCCAGGCGCTGTCCGAATACCCGAGGATTGCGCACTGTTGCCATCAGGCGGCCCCGCTTGGACTGTTGCGGGCGGCCGGCTTCGACGCGCTGTCGTTGGATCTCACCACGATCGGCAGTGCCGGCGCCCGACTCGATCCCGTCGGCGAGGCGGTGGAATCCGGTGCCGTGCTGGTGGCGGGCGCGGTCCCTGGGGTGCCGCCGGCCGATCCGGGAGCGCCGCTGAGGTCCTGGGCGCAGCCGGTCCTGCAGACCTGGGACCGGCTGGGATTCCCCCGATCTCGGCTCGCCGACGTCGTGGTGCCGACCCCGGTCTGCGGGCTGGCCGGGGCGTCGGACGAGTGGGCCCGCCGCGCGATGGCGCTTTCCCGTGAGCTGGCCGAGGCGTTCGGTGACCTGCCAGAGGTCTGGTAGTCGCCCGGTCCGGCTCGGCCGGTGACGCCCGGCGCGGGGTCAGGTGTGGGGTCGGGTGCGGGGTCAGGTGTGGCCCAGGATCCGATCCACCGAGATGCACAGCACGACGCGCCGCGGGTTGACCCTGGGGGTTCGGTAACGCTTCGCGTAACGGCGCTCGGCGTCGGCGATGTCCGCCCGGTCCCGGCTGATCCCGCAGGTCCCCTCCAGGGTGAGCCAGCGCCGCCCGTCGAGCTGGCAGACCGCAGCCCGTGCCGGCCGGCCGTCGACGCCAGGCCGTTGGGCGTTGCGCACCTTGACCGATCCCTCGCTGGTGATCACCCGGACGATCAGCTGTTCGAGGTCGAAGGTGAACCCCACCGGCACGACGTGCGGCGAGAGGTCCCGGCGCAGCGTCGTCAGCGTCGCGAGATGGCGGTCGCTCAGGAACGTCAGCACCTGTTCGGGTAGGCAGCCCGGATCCAGCGGCATCGGCTCAGCCTGCCATCCGCCCCGGCCGGCAGGTGCTCCGTTGGGCACGGGCCGGTGTCGGTGGGCCGTCCTAGGGTGTGGGGGTGAGCAAGAGCACGCGAATCACATCCCCGCCCCCGGCCCCCACCCAGCCCGAAGCGAACGGCGACGCGGACGTGGCCGACGGCGCGATGACCCCGATGGCCGGCGTTCCGACCGTCGACGCACCCGACGGCGCCGCCGGCCGCCACGCCGAGCTCGCCGAAACGATCACCGCTGCCCAGTTCCGGTACTACGTGTTGGACGCGCCGACCCTGTCGGACGGCGAGTTCGATGACCTGTTGCGCGAGCTGGAGGACCTCGAGGGTCGGTACCCGTCGCTGGTCACGCCCGATTCGCCCAGCCAGCGGGTCGGCGGCGGGTTCGCCACCGGATTCGCGTCCGTCGAACACGCCGAGCGGATGCTCAGCCTCGACAACGTGTTCTCCGCCGAGGAGTTGGCCGGGTGGCTGGAGCGAACCGCGCGCGACGCCGGCGCCCCGGTCAGCTGGTTGACCGAGCTGAAGATCGACGGGCTGGCCATCAGTCTCACCTACCGACGGGGTCGGCTGGTCCGGGCGGCCACCCG
>Ga0075521_10000556_pt1 | contig 11165 bp, 10 predicted proteins | sample NGEPerD_FD_74785 | JGI IMG/M metagenome (GOLD analysis project Ga0075521, IMG submission 74785) | Arctic peat soil microbial communities from the Barrow Environmental Observatory site, Barrow, Alaska, USA - NGEE PermafrostAB12-D | ecosystem: Environmental > Terrestrial > Soil > Wetlands > Peat ...
CTGGCCTACTTCGACCGCCCCCACACCAGCAACGGACATAGGAGATTCAATGACCGCCTCGAGCACCTCCGCGGCACCGCCCTTGGGTTCCGCAACCTGACCAGCTATGTCGCCCGATCACTCCTCGAGACCGGCGGATTCAGACCCCAACTACACCGTCGATTGTGATGAGCCAATTCAGTTGCACTCCGTGTGAACCGAGAGTAGCCTCCGGTTCGGGGTGGCGGTGAGCGCGAGCCCGTTGTCTTGCGTGGGCCGGCCCTCCACAACTGGTCCCACTTACCGCAGGTCTGTCATTGCATGGCGAGGGTTCCGAGAGGGCCTTGGGCGTCGAAGTAGACGTCGATCCTTCACCACCAGCGGCGGGCCGCCTACTCCTAATGAAAAGGGGTGCGCTCGCATGCGCACATCAGGCTTCAAGGTGAAGCGCCTCCGCTGGTGGATGCTCTGCTTCTTCGTCGTTATCATGCTGTTCAACTACATCGACCGGTCGTCCCTCTCGATCGCTCTCGCCCTGATCTCGCGGGACTTCGGGCTGAGCACGTCCTTGGCGGGCGTCCTTTCGAGCGCGTTCTTCTGGTCGTACACGTTCATGCAGATCCCGGGCGGATGGCTCACCCAGAAGTACAAGCCGCGTGCGGTCATCACCACCGCCCTCGTTGGCTGGGGTATCTCCCAAGCCCTGACGGCGGTCGCCGCGAGCTTCAATGTCTTTATCTGGTGCCGCCTGCTGCTCGGCATCTTTGAGGGTCCCGTTCAGGTCGGCATGAACACGTCGACTCTTCGCTGGCTGAGCAAGAACGAACGCGGTCGCGGTTCTACAATCATCGACAGTGGCGGCCCGCTCGGCTCCGCCATCGGCAGCATCGTCGTCACCGGCCTCATCGTCTGGCTCGGCACCTGGCGCGCCGCCTTCATCTTCATGGGCGCACTGACGCTGCTGGTCGGTCTTCTGGCCTGGCTGTTCATCCGCAACAACCCTTCCCAGCACCCATTAATCACGTCCGACGAGGCCGACTACCTCGAGGCCGGAATAGCGCAGGAAGAGGCCATCGAGAACTCAGAAGAGACCCTCGCCAAGGCGACCTGGGGCTCCGTGTTCTCCCGCCTTTCCCCCTGGATGCTCCTGATAGCGTTCTGCATGTACGACGCGGTTCAGTACGGCCTGCTCACCTGGGTGCCGTTCTATATCGCCCAGAGCAGGCACGTTTCCTTTGCCATCACGGGTGTCGCCAGCATGGTGGTCTACCTCGGCGGCTTCGCCGGCGAGATGGTGGTCGGGCAGATCTCCGACCGCTGGCTTCAAACGGGCGCGTCACCCAACAAGGTCCTTCGCACCCTGTTCGTGACGGCCGGCGTCGGCGTGACCTTGTGCATGCTCTTCGTCAACGTAGTTGCTGACGTGTCGGTCGCCGTCGCGCTCCTTACGATCGCGAACTTCTTCACCCGCTGGGGCGGACTGTACTGGAGCGTCCCGCAGCGCCTTGTCCGTCGCAATCAGGTCGCCGTCCTCTCTGGCGCGATGAACTTCGCGGGCAATGTGGCGGGCATCGCCATCCCGATCGTAGTGGGCTTCATCGCCGACGTCACCGGGAGCTTCACAGGCGCATTCATCATGTTCGCCGTCTGTGGGATCCTGATGGCGTTGTCGTCAGCGATGATCCAGTACTTCCGCAAGGGAGAGACGGCAGCAGTCGTGGCAGAGGGAGATGCCCGTGTGTGAGCTGAGAGGAACTGGAGACGGAGTTCTCCCTGGTGCGTACGTCATCGCGGACGACTTCACCGGCGCCTGCGACACCGGCGTGCTGTTCCGCAGCGCCGGCATCAGCGTCTCGGTCGAACTCAATGCCGCGGAGTTCGCTCACTCCCGTCGTCCGGAACGACTCGGCAACATCCTCGGACCGGTGAAGGTGATTCTCACCGATACGCGGACGATGGAGCCTGATGCCGCGGCCGCAGTCGCTGAGTCGATGGGCCAAAGCATACGAAAGCTGGGGGCATCTCACGCGTACCAGAAGATCGACTCCACGATGCGAGGCAATGTGGGAGCCGAGATCGAGGCACTGCTCACCGGTCTGGGCCGCACCGCCGCTGTCCTCTGCCCTGCATTCCCGGCAATGGGCCGCACCGTCAGGCAGGGCATCCTGTTCGTGGACGGCAAGCCTGTGACGCAGACTCAGTACGCCCGAGACCCTCGCAATCCGATCGACGCCGACGCGTTGGCCGACATCGTGCACGCCACCGCGCCGGAACTCGACGTGGTCGCTGTCACGCGGGACGCACTGGCCGCCGCCATCGACTCCGCTTCCGGGGGACACCTCGTGCTCGTCGTCGATGCCGTAACGGACGCCGATCTCGATGAGATCGCGGGGGTGCTCGCGCAGCGTCGGGACGTTCTCCCCGTGGGTGCGGCCGGCCTCGCACGGGCACTCGCCCGCGAATGGGCCGCGGATCTGGCGCCGGCACCAGCCGCAGAGCCTCTGGCGCTGAGCCGGATCATCCTCGCGAGTGGCAGCGCGAACCCGCGGTCGATCGAGCAGCTACAGCTACTCGAGGACATTGGCTTCGAGATCGTGCGGCTCGACAAGCGGGAGCTCACGACCGACGAGGGCGCCGAGAGGGAAGGCAAGCGGGCCCTGGAGCAGCTGCTGCGACAAGCGGCGTACGCCCCACTGGTCGCGGTCGCCCTGACCGATCAGCGCGTCGAGGTGCCACCCGGCCGGGGCCCCTTCGAGCGGTTCGTCGCGGAGGTGGTGGCAGACTTTGTGGCCGCCGTGGACGCCGACCCGCATGCGACGGCCGTCATCGTGGCGGGCGCCGACACGTGCCGATCGGTGTGCCGCGTCCTCGACACGGAGCGACTTGTTCCTGTGCGCGAGATCCTGACAGGAATTCCCTGGAGCGAATCCGACCGCGGCTTCCACTTTGTCTCGAAAGCAGGCGGGTTCGGCAACATCAACGCCCTTGCCGACGTCATCGAGTTCTGCCGGTCAGCGCTCCGCCCCGAAAATAAGGAGTAACGAACAATGCCAATCCCCTTCGAGAACGAGCGGTCCCAGGTCGTCCACTTCTCGCTGAAGATGTCCAAGGACGGACTGACGCGCGGAACGCTCGGAAACATCAGCGTGCTGGTGGCCGACAACTTCATGGCCGTTACACCCAGCGGCGTGGACTACGACGAGATGACGCCTGAGGACGTCCCGATCGTCGACTTCGACAACAATCTGATCGAAGGACGCCTGCAGCCCTCGTCAGAATGCCCCATGCACATCGCGATCTATAAGCGGAAAGCCGACGCGCGAGCCATCGTGCACACGCATTCGCCCTACGCCACGGCCTTCTCAATCGTGGGCCAGCCGATCCCGGCGATCCACTACGTGGTCGGACGGCTCGGCGGGGCGGAGATCCCCCTGACCGCCGAGTACCAGTTGTTCGGCAGCGACCCACTGGCCGACCAGGCGGTCGAAGCGTTGGGTGACCGCTACACAGGGGTCCTGCTCCGCAACCACGGCGCGATCGCCATCGGCAAGAATCTGTCTACGGCCTATTCCGGTGCCCTCAACATCGAGTCAATGGCCGAGCTCGCCTATCTGGCGAAAGGACTGGGGACTGCGCGAGTGCTGTCCGAGACCGACATTGATCAGGCGATCGCGCAGTTCAGTCGCTTCGGCAAGAAGCGCGTGTGAGCGCGACGACAGAGGAGGATGTCATGAGAATCGCCGTAGTAGGAAGCGGATTCATTACTCCCGCAATCTTCAAGGAAGAACTCACCCGCGAGCTGGGCGAGTACGACGTCCAGGAGCTCTTACTTCCCTGGCCCGGCGTCACTCGGCGGCGGGACGATGAGATCCAGGAGTATGTCGGCGGATTCGACGAGGTCATCGAGACGGCCCGCCACGCGTCCGCGTTGGTCACCGACCTCGCGCCGGTCAACGAGTACATCTTGGCGCAGCTGCCCGACCTCAAGATGATCGGGGTGGCCCGCGGCGGCCCCGTCAATGTGAACGTCGAGGCAGCGACGCGGAGAGGGATCCCCGTCGTCAACGCGCCCGGGCGCAACGGCGTCGCGGTCGCCGAGTTCACGGTCGCCATGATTCTGTCGATCCTGCGCCGGCTCGGCGAGGGCCAGGACAACCTCAGACGCGGCCTGTGGCAGGGGGACCTGTACCGCTACGAGACGTCCGCACTGGAGCTCCAAGGGCGCACTGCTGGCTTGGTCGGATTGGGTCAGGTGGGTGGCCGAGTCGCGAAGATCCTGGAGGCCTTCGGGATGAAGGTTCTCGCCTACGACCCGTTCTTGGACGAGTCGGCGATGAAGGCCGTCGGCGTCACGCCGGCCTCTTTGCAGGAGCTGCTGACCAAGTCCGACGTGGTGTCGTTGCACGCACGGCTCACGAAGGACACCACGGGCATGGTCGGGGCGGAGCAGCTGGCGCTGATGAAGCCGAGTGCCATCCTGATCAACACGGCGCGCGCCGGCATCCTCGATTATGCGGCGCTGTCGGACGCCCTCGTGGCCGGTCGCCTTGGCGGGGCTGGGCTGGACGTGTATGACAACGAACCGCCCAACGTCGCCGACCCGATGTACGCACTGCCGACTGTTCTGTCCCAGCCTCACGTGGGCGGCGCGACGCAGGAGAGTGCCCGGCGGGGCGCCTCGATGGTGGCCGTCGACGTGCGCCGATACTTGGTGGAGGGAATCGACCCGCTGCATTGCAAGAACAAGGAGGTGCTCACCGCTCGCCGGTGAGTTCCCGAGGGATGGGTGGCGGCGTCGAAAGAGCGGACGCCGTCACCCGCTTTTCGCGCTAAGGATAGGGATGGGTGGCGGCGTCGAAGGAGCGGACGCCGTCACCCGCTTTTCGCGCTAAGGATGTGAGGGTGAGGTCATGGGACAACAGCGGGCATACGAGGCTACGCCGCTGTCGAGGTTCCCGCCTGAGCTCGCGGCCGGTACTGCAAGGATGAGCGCCATGGACGCGACGCCTGCCCCACTGATTCCCGCACAGCGACGCGAGGAGCTCATGCATCACCTGCGCCGGGCCAGAGTCCTGAGCGTTCGCCAGCTGAAGGAAATCCTGTCCGTCTCCCACATGACCGTCAGGCGTGACATTGCCACCCTCGAGCGGGAGGGTCGCGCGCACACAATTCCTGGCGGCGTGCGGCTCGTCAGCGCCCTCCGTGAGGAGCCGCCTTACGCGGTGAAGCTTGGCAGCGCGCACCAACAAAAGCTGGCGATCGCCGCATGCGCCGAGGGATTCCTCCACTATGGGATGACCGTTTATCTGGACGCTGGCACGACGACCGGCGCCCTTGTCCCGGGCATCGTGGCCCACAAAGACATGACGGTGATCACCAATGACTTCGCGATCTCCGCGGCGCTTATGGAGTCGGGTAGCGTCGAGATCATTCAGGTCGGGGGCCGGATCGAGTCGCTGAACCGCTCGACCGTGGGCGACTTGGCCGCCAAGATGCTGGCCGGCCTGAACACCGACCTAGCCTTCTTGAGCACGAGCAGCTGGGACATGCAGCGCGGCCTCACCACACCGAACGAGTCGAAGATCGGTCCCAAACTGGCGGCGATCGCCGCCAGCTCGTGCGCAATGCTGTTGGCCTCCAGCTCGAAGTTCGGCCGCGTGGGGCTCTACAGGCTCTACACGTCGTCCCACTGACCACGTTCGACCGGATCATCACCGATCAACGGCTCTCATCTCATGGGTTCTGCCGAGTCGTTCGGGGGCCTCCTGCGGGAGTCTTTGGGAGACTTGGTTCCGGTAGCGGCTGGCGGGTCAGCACTCATCTCTTTTCTGACCCCGCGAGGTAGGTCTGGCGGCAGACTGTGCGCCCGCTGGTCGTGAGGGACGGTGACCGCTGCTGGGATGACGTGCCCCCGGATATGGGTGAGCACTTAGGCCATGAGATCGCCGGGTCGTCTCTCCGCGCTGCCGTAACTGCGGGATCGAGCACCAGGAGGCGGGCATGTTGTTCGTGGGTGATGACTGGGCAGAGGACCACCACGATGTCGAGATCGTCGACGAGACCGGTCGGACACTGGCCCGGCGCCGGTTCCCCGAAGGGCTGGACGGGATCACCAGGTTGCACGCCCTGATCGGTGAGCACCTGCCCGAACCGTCGGGGCGGGGCGAGTCGGTGCCGGAAGTCGTGGTGGGGATCGAAACGGAGCGGGGACCGTGGGCGGCGGCGCTGGTCGCGGCTGGCTATCGGGTGTTCGCGATCAACCCGATGAGCTCAGCCCGGTATCGGGAGCGGCATTCGACGTCGGGGGCGAAGTCGGATGCTGGGGATGCGCACATCCTGGCCGAGATCGTTCGGCTGGACCGGGCCCATCACCGCCAGGTCGCCGGTGACAGCGCGCTGGCAGAGGCGGTCAAGCTCGCCGCCCGGACCCACCAGTCCCTGGTTTGGGACCGGACCCGGCAAATCCTGCGCCTGCGTTCGGCGTTGCGCGAGTTCTTCCCGGCCGCGTTGAAGGCGTTCGACGAACTCGACGCACTAGACAGCCTGCAGTTGCTTCGTCTGGCCCCCGATCCCGACACGGCCGCCCGGCTGACCAGGCGCCAGCTCGTGGCCGCCCTGGCCAAGGCCCAGCGCCGCGCACCGGAGGCGGGCGCCGACCGGATCCAAGCCATCCTGCGCGCCGGCGAGGCTGCGGCAAGCACCACCGGTGCAGGCGGCGTTCGCCGCGATCGTGACCGCGCAGGTCGCGGTCATCGGCACCCTGAACGAGCAGATCGACGCCCTCGGCGAGGTGGTGGCCGAGCATTTTGGTCGTCACCGGGACGCTGAGCTCTACACCAGTCTGCCCGGCCTCGGTGTGATCCTCGCGGCCCGGGTCCTCGGCGAGTTCGGCGACGACCCCCGCCGGTATGTCGACGCCAAGGCCCGCAAGGCCTACGCCGGCACGGCCCCCATCACCCGAGCCTCCGGGACCAAGAAGGTCGTTATGGCCCGCTACGCCCGCAACAAACGACTCGGCGACGCGCTGCAGCAGTGGGCCTTCTGCTCGATGCGGGGCTCCGCCGGCGGCAAGGCCTACTACAAGTCCCTCCGCGCCCGGAACATCGGCCACCAAGCCGCACTGCGCCAACTCGCCAACCGCTGGGTCGGCATCCTCCACGGCTGCCTCAAGACCGGCCATCCCTACGACGAAACACTCGCCTGGAACCACCAATCCGCGGCACCGCTTGACATTCAGAAACCTGGGATGTCTGCCGCCGCTCAGGGTATCCGCGACCTGGGGATCGAGATCGACCTCGTCTGAAGACCTATCCGGCATTCGCCAAGGCAACAGCCTGGCGCATCGCCTCGATCATGCTCTCGATGCGTACGATGCCTTTCCCCGCGATATCGAATGCCGTGCCGTGGTCGACTGACGTCCGGATGACCGGCAGACCGACGGTGATGTTCACCCCGTCCTCGATGCCCAGCACCTTGAGCGGGCCGTGTCCCTGGTCGTGGTACATGGCGACGATGAGGTCGTAGTCGCCGCGACCCGCCAAGTAGAACGCCGTGTCGGCGGGGAGCGGTCCATCAACGGCGATGCCCTCCGCGCGCAGTTTCTCGAGCGCCGGGATGATCTTCGTCTCCTCCTCGCCGTACCCGAACAGCCCGCCTTCACCAGCGTGCGGGTTGATGGCGCACACGCCGATACGCGGGCTCTCCATGCCGGCGCGGATCAGGGCGTCCCGGCCGCGGCGCACGACGCGCTCGACGAGGCCGGGCTCGATCTTCGCGATCGCGTCGATGAGCCCGATGTGCGTCGTGACGTGGATGACCCGCAGCTTCTTCGAGGTGAGCATCATGGAGACCTCGGGCGTCCCAGTGAAGTGCGCGAGCAGCTCGGTGTGTCCAGGGAAGGGATGTCCGGCCAGGTGCAGAGCCTCCTTGTTGAGCGGCGCCGTGCAGATCGCCTGCACCTCGCCCGCAAGCGCCAGCTCGGCCGCCTTCCGCACGTATTGATATGCAGCCTCGCCGGCCACTGACGACAGGACGCCCCACGGCAGATCGGACGGCAGCAGCCCCAAGTCGATGACGTTGATGCGGTTCGGCACGCGGCGGGCGTCCGAGACGCGCTCGATGGTCACGATGCTGGGGTGGAGACCGAGGGCCTCCGCCCCTTGCCTGAGGCGTTCCGCGTCCCCGATCACCACAGGGACACATGCGGCGAGCACCTCCTCGTTCAGCAGTGCGCCAGCGGTGACTTCGGGGCCGACCCCGGCGCCATCGCCCATAGTGACGGCGACGACGGGCAGACCGTCGGTCGTGGACGTTGTCATTGTTCGCTCCTCATCTGTTCGTGTGCGGGGGGCCACAGCCACGGTCGAACCTCAGCAGCGAGTTGGGCCCGCCGAGGGTTCCCGGAAGGGTCCCGGCGAGAACTCTCGGAGGAAGCAGTTCGCGCGCTCGCGTCCGGCTCGACCTCCGCCACCAAGTTGCTCCACCCAGTCGATTGCAGTGAGACAGTGTTGGAGCTTGCCGGCTGCCTACCGATGACGATCATAGCCGTCGCCCCGACGCAAGAGCCCACGCCTCTTGAGCGTGCCTCACATCAACACCGCGATCCCGACCCAGGGCGCGTTCGCCCGCCGCCCAGCAGTGTGGGCAGTAGGTACAGCGAGCCTGAGCCCACGCGGGCTCGGAGACCACCTGAGAGCACCGATAGGCTGAGCCCGCCAGCCAACGAGGGAGAAGCTCGTGAGCGACGTCAACGCCATTGCCAGCAGCGCGTACCGCCAGATCCTCGAGGTCATCGGATCGGTCGAACCTCGGATCGCCGCGGCGACGAAGCAGGGGCTGACAGACCAGCGAGGTTCGCTGAAGCTCATCGCGAGCGAGAACTATGCGTCGCTGCCGGTGCTGCTGACGATGGGCACGTGGCTCAGCCACAAGTACGCTGAGGGCACGATCGGGCACCGCTTCTACGCCGGATGTCAGAACATCGACACCGTCGAGAGCGGCGCCGCTGAGCACGCGCGGGAGCTGTTCGGGGCCGAGTACGCCTACGTCCAGCCCCACTCCGGCAGGATCTGGTCGAGCGGGTCGCCTTCGGCGTGCCACGCGCCGCCGTCGCGGCGTAGTTGTGCGAAGGGTGTCCCGATCACCAGGGAGAGGGCTTGGCGTACGTCGTCGAGCCCGGCCGGGCCACGCGTTTCGCGGCTCATCGCAGTTGAGGGCGTAGTCGGGGGCTGCGTGTCGGTCGTGGGGTAGGGGTCGAGGTCTTCCGATGATGGGAGTTCCTCACACTGCCGATCGGGAAGACCTCGACGTGCTTGACGCTACCTTCACTTGCCCTGATCTGACTGTGAGGGTTGTGCCTGCAGCCCGCGGAGCGGTGGGCTGTGGTCGGCAGACGGGCGCGTGACCCTTGATCTGACTGGCTCTGGTGCCTTCACGTGGACTCGTCCGCGTGCGCCTGCCGGCCCCGGCCCGACCGGAGTTGCTGGCCTGATCAGGAGCGTGACCGTCCCCGGTATCCGCCGGGTCGTGTCCCATCACAGTCGTGCCGTCTTCCAGCCGGACCGGAACCATGCACGTCCCCATCCGGACCAAGGGAGTGAACGCGATGCCCAGTCTTGCCGAACGAGTCGATGTCGTCATCGGGGTCGACACCCACAAGTACACCCACACTGCCGCTGCGGTCGCGGCCGCCACCGGTGCCAAGCTCGACGAGCTGACCATCGGCACCGACTCCGACGGCTACGCCGCGCTCCTGACCTGGGCGCAGTCTCACCCCGGGGACCGTGTGTGGTCCCTGGAAGGAGCCGGCGGCTACGGCGCGGGTCTGGCACGGTTTCTGGCCGCGGCCGGGGAGGTCGTCTTCGAGCTGGACCGGCCCGTGCGGGCCGCTCGCCGCAACGGAGCGAAGTCCGACCCCCTGGACGCGGTCCGTGCTGCCCGGGAGGCGTTGTCGCGCGAGCACCTTGCCGAGCCCAAGACTGATGGTCCTCGAGCGCAGTTGGCGGCGTTGATGGCCGCCCGCCGGTCCGCGGTCGAGGCCGCCACCTTGGCCCAACACCAGCTCCATGCTCTGGTCATCGCGGCACCTGACTCCCTGCGGGCCCTCTTCCGCGGACAGACCACCGCCGTCATGCTGGCCACGGCCGCCAAGCTGCGGCCCCACACCGGCTGGGACCCGACAACGGTCACGACCGCCCAGGTCCTGCGTCGGCTCGCGCGGCGCAGCAACGACCTGACCGAGGAAGCCGTCGAGCATGAGAAGGCCATTACGACGCTGGTCAAGGCCTGGCGCCCGGATCTGCTGGAGCTGCCCGGGATCGGACCGATCGTTGCTGCGCAGGTCCTGACCGCATGGTCCCACCAGGGACGGATCCGCTCCGAGGCGGCGTTCGCGATGCTCGCTGGCACCGCCCCGATCCCCGCGTCCTCCGGGATGCTGACCAGACACCGCCTCAACCGTTCGGGGGACCGGCAGCTCAACCGCGCGCTGCACGTCGTGGCTCTGTCAAGGACCCGCTACGACCAACGCACCCGCGACTACATCGAACGCCGCCGCGCCGAAGGCAAGACCGACCGCGAGATCCGACGCTGCCTCAAGCGCTACATCAGCCGCCAGCTATACCGCCAACTCGAACACGGCGCCCGCCTCGCTTGACAAACCATAGGAGCGTCCACGTTCGTTCGCGTTGTCAACGGACGCCTCGAACGCCTCCGCGGCTCCGCCCTCGGCTTCCGCAACCTCACCAACCACATCGCCAGATCATCTATACCGGCTGCCGACACCATGTCGCGGTTTGCCGCGAATCTGCAGGCACCGCGGCGTGCCCACACCCCTGTTTTGATGACGTCGGGGATCTTCTCGCGCGGGCCCGGTTCGCAGAACCTCGACTTCGATCGGTGGCGTCCAACAGGAACCACGACCCTCGCAGCGTGGGTTCGAGGGGTTATGGGTGGAGCTGACACCCCCCACCCCGACCGCCTGAGTAAGTCGCAGCTGACGCGTAAGGTGAGCGATTGGGCACGTATTGGGCACGAACTTGAGGCATCGACCTCGCCGAGTACGCATAACCCCTTGTGGGGGAGCATTTGAGTATGGTGGGCCTAACTGGACTTGAACCAGGCACACGGGCTCGACGAATGTGCCTCTGACAAGGCCGAATGCTGGTCGACACCTCACTGGTTTCGGG
>Ga0075521_10000561_pt1 | contig 11126 bp, 6 predicted proteins | sample NGEPerD_FD_74785 | JGI IMG/M metagenome (GOLD analysis project Ga0075521, IMG submission 74785) | Arctic peat soil microbial communities from the Barrow Environmental Observatory site, Barrow, Alaska, USA - NGEE PermafrostAB12-D | ecosystem: Environmental > Terrestrial > Soil > Wetlands > Peat ...
CTCCATCTTGGCGAAGGCGACGCTGACCACCTACTTCAGCTCCTACTGGACCATCGCCTACCTGAAGTTGACGACTAGGGATCACTCGGAGGAATGAGTTCTTCCATAGTCTCCTCCACCATGCGGTGATGAATCTCCTCAATATCTGACCCTGAGGCATGCATCTCTAGCTGGCGCTGAGCCCAATTACCCTGACTCAACATATCTTCCACCTGCTCCAATTCCGAGACTATCCCCAAGCCTTCTGCCTGCCCCGCAGCACGTTCCAACAACCGGCGCACAGTGCAAACGGCAGGTTCAGGCCTCCGCGATTCCAGATTGATCAACTCCCCGTCGAGACCACTGCGAACAGCACGCCAGCGATTCTCCTCCAAGAACCTGCTCTCATGAACCGGTAAAGACTCACCCTTATCGTAGCGGTGCATAAGATCCGCCGTCAGGCCGAATATGAGGCCTGCCAAACCCATGGAGTCCCGGAAAAGAGGTTGGGCATCCGCAATCCGCACCTCCAGCGTTCCATACTGGTGGTGGGTTCTCACCGTCCACCAAATCTGGGTGGGCTCACGGACCGAATTGGTGTCGTAAAGAAACTCTGCATAGTCAGCGTACGTTGCCCAGTCCCCGTACGCGTCAGGGATGCCGCAGCGAGGGAAAGAACGCAGGAATATCTGAGCTCTTGTCGTGTGCAAACCCGTTCGGCGCCCCCTGTAAAAAGGTGAACTGGCCGACACAGCGAGCAGTGTAGGCAGATATGACCGGAAAGCATCACAGACGGCTATTGCCCTATCAGCTCCCCTCACACCCACGTGCACGTGCATGCCGAAAGTGTTGTTCGTCCAGGCGACATACTGTAGTCCGTCCACCACCCGCTGGTAGTGAGGGGAGTCTATGAATTCCTGGTCTTCCCACAAACTATAAGGGTGCACGCCGGTCGATCCCAGCTTGAGACCAAGGTCACCCGCTGCCTGGGCAAGCGCCACTCTGCGCCGCCAAAGATCCCCCTTGGCTTCACTGAAGGAAGCACCCGGATCGGTTCTGATTTCGGCCTCGGAACGGATGAGTTCTCCAACCACAAGCGGAGCACCAAAATTCGCATCCGCCACTCGCTTGAGTTCATCAAAGCAGTTGGTGAGCCCTAGAGTTTTGGAGTCCAGGATCTGGAATTCCTCTTCAATCCCGACGGTAAGATCCCGACCTTCATCAAACAGCTGACCTACTTCCTCTCTCAGACCCACTAACGCCTCCGCTCTAGATATCCATCGCTAGCACGAACCCGGTGTCCGCCTGCTAGAATCGAACAGACCGTGAGTCTACCAGATAGCGATTGCACCCTGCCTGTGCACCCTGCCTGTGCACCCTGCCTGAGGAGCATATGCCGCACAGCCCAAATACAGAAGAGGGCGAGATCCGACTGATTGCCCGGGCCCAAACCGGGGATGAAGATGCGCTGGAGATACTCTACCGTGAGCACGAGAGACGCGCCTACAACCTGGCTTTGCGCATGTTAGGTGACCCCTGGAGCGCCGCGGACGTAGCCCAGGACGCCTTCATCAAGGCATTCTCCTCTCTGGGACGATTCCGAGAAGACGCGAAGTTCAGTACCTGGTTGCACCGTATCGTGGTCAACACGGCATACGACTACCTTCGCAAGCGGCGCGATGAACCGGAAGAAGATGAACGGCTGCAGCACCTTGCCACCACAAAGCGGGATAGCGACACGCCGGGGATGGAGCGCGGAGGCGACCCGGCAAGCGACGGGCTATCCAGTCAGGTAAAGAAAGCTCTGCTTTCGCTGGAGGAGGATTTCAGGGTCACCATAGTGCTCTGCGACCTGTTGGGCTTCACCTACCGAGAGGCCGCAGAGATCCTGGAAGTGGAGCAGGGGACCGTGAAGAGCCGCATTTTCCGGGCTAGGGCTCGCTTGGCCAGAATATTGCGCGATGATCTCGGAGGAGAGAACGTGGACTCTGTGGGGAACAACGGAGCGGCCCAGGCCGTCCAAGAGACATGATTGAAGGGCAGAGATAATGCTACCGGACGGATACCTGCACCTGACCGAGTGCCCTGAGCTCACCATAGACTACCTGGACGGTGGGCTTCCACGGCGCGCGTTGCGCGCCGTGGAAGCCCACCTTGAGACTTGTGCAGATTGTCGCAAGGCAGTTGCAGAGCAGAAGCGGATTGCGACCTTGATGCAGTCACAGGAGCAGGTCAATCCTCCCCATGCCCTGAAGAGTAGAGTGATGGCCGGCCTTACTGCTGAGACAGCTGCCAGCAAAGAACGATACGCAGCCCACGCCCGCTTGTGGGCTCGCCTAAGGTCAGCATGGAAGGTACAGACACTGCTTCCCGCAGTTGCCGCCCTGCTGTTTCTGAGCGTCGCCCTGGGTGTCTTCATCCAGACCCAAACTCCCAAGGACTCCAACCTATCCATGGACGTAAGCGAAACCACGTCCCAGGCTGCCTCCGCTGAGAGCTCGGATAGCCCGATGTCCGAGTACTCCAGCGCATTGGATGAGCGGGGAAGGACGGAAGAGACGGAAGGTACCAAGACCACAGCAGCCGTACAATCAATGCCGGCGACGGCGCTCATGGCGGTGTCCGGCACGCCCACGTCGGTAGGGCAAACTGTTTACGGCACGCTATCCGTGGAGCTACCACCGCCGCTAGCATCGACCCAGTGGCTTGAGGGTCGCACTACCTACGCCGTGGTCATTGGCTCCTCTGACCTTGCCCTGTTGGCCGACTTTCTTCGTGCTACAGGATCAAGAGTGACCGTCTCTCACGCGGAGGAAGGTCAGGAGGCCAGCGTAGAAGCCATTGTCCGAGCACTGGCGACATACCCGCGCATGGTCCGCCTTGAGGAAGGTAATTTCCGCCTGGCAGCACAGGCAGCACCAGAGGGTCAACAGGACGGCTTCAAGCCAGACCAGGATATTCTCCTGATCATAACTTTGACACCGGACAGCTAGTGTTCCTGTGGCGACGGTGTCTTAAGTGTACGGCCGCACGCACATGAAGACGCGCAGACATGAAGACGCGCAGCTAAGTCTACCCACTCCGCCCTGCCCAGCGTCAGCTTATCTTCCAAGAAATTCCTCCTGGTTGCCGCCGCTGGAGTGGTAGGTCGGGGCGCCGGGATTTGAACCCGGGACCTCATCGTCCCGAACGATGCGCGCTACCAAGCTGCGCTACGCCCCGCGGACGCGTATGTTACATCATACTCCCCCCCCGGTCTACGCATGCCCGCACAGCAGATTGAAAGGACAGCCGAAGCACCCCTGAGCGGTCTGCGGAAAGTTCCCCGCCCGAACCTCCCGCAGCAGCCCCTCCAGTTTTTCGCCGAGTTCCGTCTGCGTATCTTGCTCATACCTGTGAATCACTGGAGCTTCAGGTTCTTCCAGAAACAGCATCCCCACTCTGACCGCGGGCGCCCCTGAGGCAAGGCAGGCCAAGGAGTATATCTCCGCCTGCAGCTTGTACGCGGCAGCAGCCTCCTCCGGTGAAGCTCCACCAAGCCGGTTAGTCTTGTAGTCCACCACCAACCACTCAGGAGCTTCAGCCACCAAGAGGTCCATGACTCCCGTGACTAGAACCTCGCCGTGCGAGAACACAAACCGCGACTCCTTGCGAGCCCGTGACAGCTCCTCACATCCAAGAAAGGGTGACTTCCAAAACGCCTTGACCAAGTCCGCCGCCCGCCCTACGGCCTGGGCAGAGGGGTGCTCATCCAAGACCTTGAACTCTTCCTCCAACAGTCTCGAAACCAGCGTGTCTCCAGGTGGGCGCTCCAGGGGCAGCCTTTCAAGCACCGAGTGGACCGCCAGGCCGGTTGCCACGCCATCGGGGCTTCCAACCTCCACCTTCTCATCCCAAAGCGCATCCGTGGCGTCCTCAGAATACTCCAGTCCTCCGTAGCCTCTCCGCCGCGGATCAGATCCCGTACCGCTGTCATCCGGCGGACGGATGCCTAGAATACGCTCCAAGTAGTAGCGGCGCGGACACTCCGAGAAGAGTTTCAAGTCCGAGAAACTGACCACCGACGGCGCGGAGCGTGCCTCCACGGAAGCGGAGACCGGTGGAATGAACAGAGGTGCAGCAACGCGCTGCTGGGATGGGTCTCCCGTGTCATACGCAATTGAATCCGGAATCTCCAAGCGGCAGATGGCCAAATCCAGTCCTGGCAGGGGATACGAAGCGCCCTCACCCTTCTCTTGCGTTCCCTTCTCTGCTTCCACAGCCCTCAGGATCTTTCCCAGGAATGAGCCAGAGTCCTGTTCAACGGATGAGCCCATGATGACCACACGCTCCTCAGCCCGGGTCATAGCCACATAGTAAAGCCGGTCACTCTCTTCCTTGTCGCTCTGATCCTCCTCCGCCCTGATTTCTTCATAGGGACCGAAGCTGACATAGGCACCATTTCGAGCCCCCGGATACCCAGGACCCGTCGCCCGCCAAGCCACCCGCCCACTTCGATCCACACTGAGCGTCTGAGATTTCTTTCTCAGCTCATTATCCGCCTCACCGATGACGACTACCGGAAACTCAAGTCCCTTGGCTTGATGCACGGTCATCACCCGGACCACATTGTCTTCCTCTCCTAAAGTCGCCGCGCTGCCTTCCCTATCCGAAGACGACTGCCGGATCTCCAGGTGCCGGACAAACCGCGCTAGATCGGGACCCTCTGCGTCCTCAAACTGCTCAGCCAGCTGCATGAGTTTGCGCACGTTGGCCAGACGCTCAATCCCGGACGAAGTGGCCAGCATGGCCAGATCGTAGTTGAAGCGATTGACTGATTCCTCAATCAACGCTGCCAACCCAGGACTACCAACCGACCTCCGCAGCTCCTGTACCCCAACCCGCAGAGCTTCCAGACCAGCGATCTCCCCTTGTGGCATCTCAAGCTCTTCCGCTTCCCAGGTGTCAAGGACGCTGAGCGCCTCCCAGAACGACTTGCGGGACCGTCCTCTTTGACGCAGTCTGGCGAGAGTCCAGAGAGTGTCATCTGAGATCCCCACCAGCGGTGAGCGAAGAACAGTAACCAGCGCCACGTCATCACGGGGATTCACCAAGACCTTCAGAAGGCACAATACATCCGTCAATTCCTCTCGCGCAAAGTACCCGCGGCCCTGAACCACGTAGGTGGGAACACCCTGATGCCGCATCTCCTTTTCCAGCTCCGCAACCTTTGTAAGACGACGAAGGAGCACCACAATGTCCCGGTACCTCCACCCCTCGTCAGTGACCAGACGCTTGATACGGGCAGCTACCGCCCTATCTACCGGGTTGTCGTTACTATCATCTCGCTCCGAAGCAGCTGCAGTCTCAATGAGATCCACCTCCACCGCCGGCCGAACCTCGCCACAAACACTCCCTGAATCCTCCGCACTTCTATGGCCTTCTCTCTGATCTCTTCTGGGGTCCAGTCGGAGGAATGTCCGGCCGAAGAACTCCTCGCTCCCGAAGACGTGGTTCACAACATCCACGAGCGCGGTTCTGCTTCTGAAGTTACTCCGGAGTTCCGTTATCTGCTTGTCAGTTGAATCTCCATCGCCGGACTCGCCACGTAGGTCACTGCTTTTCTTCCTGAACACCTCCACGTCCGCCCCCCGGAAGGCGTAGATACTCTGGCGCTCATCTCCTACGGTAAGTAGGCAAGTCGGACACAACCCCTCCAGTATCTGACACTGCAGGCGATTGGTGTCCTGAAACTCATCCACAAGCAGGTACGACCCTGCCGGAAACTGCTGCGCCCCTGCACTCAGCAGATCCCTGGCTCCCAACTCCAGATCCGTGTAGTCAAGGACGCCATCTCGACGCTTACGATCTCTGTACTCCCCATCCAACGCAACGAAGACATCATTCAGGAAGCCGACCGCCCCGGCCAGATAGCGGCTCCCCAACATGGACCGGAATGCGAGCATCTCGTCTTTGAGCTTCTGGAAGTGTGGCTTCTCCGCTCTCCCCGTGTTCAATGCAGGCATCAAATCACCTAGCTTCTCCATGTCCTCAAACGACGGCACCATACCGGGCAGGCACTGCAGCAACTCTCCCATCTTCTCCAGGTTGCCCCTGGCCGTCTTCTTCAGGTCCAAATCACTGATTTCACGCAGAACCTCTTTCACGGCCATCTCCATCTCAGCTCTTCCGTCTTCCAGGTTTCCACCGAGCTCGGCCTGCAGGTAGGGTGGATCCCAGCCCTCCTGACGCATTACAGAGTAGAATCCAACGATACTCTTGCGCAGGGTGTCTCCGTCACGCACCACTAGATCCAGCTCAGGATCCGAGGCCACGGCCAGCCGCTCCTCCCATGCTACGGTAGCTGCCTCATCCAGCAGAATTTTCCCCTGCACCTCACCCATCACGGTGAATGATGGGTCCACGCGAACCGCCACCGGATGAGCGCGGAGAAGACGGGCGCACAAGCTGTGTATCGTCCCGATGGGGGCATCATCCAATGCCCAGGCGAGATCCGGCTCACCGTTCTCTATCAACTTCTTGCGGATACGATCCTTCAACTCAGAAGCCGCTTTCCTGGTGAAGCTCACGGTCACCAGGCGAGAAAGCGGGATTCCCTTCTCCAGCACGAGATATAGGTAGCGTTCCACGAGAAGTTTGGTCTTGCCGCTACCCGCACCCGCTGCAACGAATACTTCCGCCTTGTCGCAGAAGGCGGCCTTCTCTTGCTCAGTAGTCAGATCCACGGGTGTTCTCCGCCCGGCCAAACCCCTACGCGCCTCTCTTGCTGCGACACAGCGGACCCCAGTCACAGAAACGTGGGCACTCACCGAGGGGCTCAGCAGCTATTCTTCCGGCCTTCATGCCATCAACAGCCTTCTTGGCCGCCTCCAACCCCTGTTCTATCTCCGCCTCCACTTCATCTTCGCCTCTACCCTTGAGTCCGCTAAGACCCGGACTCAACCCACCCAGTAGGTCATGCGGAGCCAACCCCCGCACCTCACCAAAGCGCAAATGGAGATACGCTCCGCCCACCGTGTTCACCTCCGGCCGCTCCCCGCGCAAGGCGAGGACATACAGGATGAGTTGCAGAGAACCGGCCTCAGCCAACTTCTTCTGCCTGGTAGGCCGCCCGGTCTTGTAATCCACCACGAAAGCTTCCTCACCCGTCTGACTGAGGTCTATGCGATCGATACGACCACGCAGACGAATGCCCTCAGCAACCTTCACACCGTCCTCCGGGAGACTGTGCTCCGTCGCGGCTGGCGTAAAGTCAGATGCGTTAGCGGTCTCCCGGTCCAGGAGACCGCCCACCATTCTCCTGACCTCCCTCTCAAGAAGCCGCCTCTGTCCCGCTCCCATGGCCAACCCCATCCGACCAAGATGGTGGTGGAGCGCCCTTGATACTTCTTCCTCCGCCGCCATGCGACCCGAACCATCCAGGGGGAAAGACCCGGTCTCTATCAAATGTCCGTACACTTGCTCCAGAACAGCGTGCAAGAGACTCCCTCGGAGCAGGGGCATGGATGAGGGATCCATGTCCTGCACACGCAATCCCCGCTCCACGAACCAGCGAAAGGGGCACTGATGATACGTCTCCAGCTCACCGGCCGAGAATGTTGTTCGTCTGGAGATGGCGGCCCTGACTGCGGCAGATTCCTTAGGGGCTACCGCCCTGAACATCCCCACTTTGGTATTCAGAAGGTCACGGTCCTCCTCCGCGGGCGGTTCCTCACCATGCAAGACACAACCTCGCAGATACTCCCTGCGTGTAAGTGCCCTGTCTGGAGTGTCCACAACCTGATCCAGACCCCTGCTGCGCCAGATCCGAGCACCTCCAAGAGTGGCCCGCGCCTCTTTCCAAAAAGGTGAGAGTACCGCCTCTTCTCCTGAGTCTCCGCTATCCCGAGCGGAGAGGTAGAGTAGATTCAGCGGTCGTGAAAGGGCATGGTGAAAAAGAGCCACGTCCTCACCCGTCCGCGCTTCAGGTAGTAGATCCGCCCCCGCTCTGAGGTTGAGACCCCTACGCTCCCCCTCGTCCAGAAGCACAGGTGGCGACTGTCTCAGGGGAAACTCCCCGTCTACCAACCCCATCATGAACACCACAGGGAATCTCCGAGCCCGCGCCCTCGCCACACTCATGATTCTCACCACTCCACGCTCGTCACCTCGCCCCAACCACACGGGGAGATTGCCCATCAACTCAAGCGTGTCTTCCGCGGATAGCAACTCTCCATCCCACCCCGCGGTGGAGATCCTGCTCAGCTGATCACAGGACTTCACGACTACGGAATAGGCTTGGAGGTCTTCCTCGTTCAAAGCTCCAGTTCCATCCTCTCCCCGCGTACCGGAAACCACCATCTCCCACGCAAGCTGCTGAAGATTCCCGGGATCCAATCCCAGCTCTCCACTCCCTTTCTTTCCGAACGCAGTCTCCAACCTGTCCACCGATCCCGGGAATGTCTCCTTCAAGAGCTGCATGCATGCCTCACCCGAGGCGCGTATCTCCGCGGCCCGGTCAATCTCAAAGGCATCCACCTGCTCGATGGGCACAGAGCAATACGGTCCACGAAGGTATGAGATGAGAGGCTCAACCTCACGGGTTGTCAGGGCAGTAAGGGCGCTGGTGAGGCTCTGCCCCAGACCCGTCTGCGCCAGTCTTACCCGTGCATCCATGCGGTGAGGGACCCCACATGCTCTAAGTGCATGCCCCAGGGTACGCCGCCATGGTCCCAGCCGGCGCACCAGGACAGCAATATCATCCGGCGCATAGCCCTCCCCCAACAAACGTAGAATCTCCCGAGCCACTTGTTCCGCCTCACCCTGCCGGCTCGCTGCAAGGAGAAAACGGACGCCAGTCTCCTCTCCAAGCCAATCCTCGCCGGTACGAGAAGCTGAGGCAGAGCCCGCAGAGTCGACAGAGCCCCTCATGAATCCCCGTTCCAGCGCAGCCAGGTCTGGTGCCTCAAATACTCCGTCCTGCGGCGGGAGGGTCCTCACCCGTATTGCGCGCTCCTGCCACCACGCCACCTCAGCATCCAGACCGTGGGCACCCAGCCTCCCTTTCTCATAGGACAAAGCGATCAAGACCGGAACATGCCCTGCCAGCTCCGCCAGCAGACTTCTCTGCCCGGACGTGAAGGACAGAAACCCATAGAACCCCACAGGCCTTGACCATCCAGGAATGGCAGAGACGGCTGCCCTCAGAGAGTCCGTCCTATCCACGAGACCCACTTCAGCCAGATGCGCTTGATACGCATCCCAAATTCTCCCCATGTCACCGGCGATGGAACCGGACTCCCTATTCGCTCCAGCTGCTAGCAGGGACCCTATCTCCGCAGTTTCGTAACCACTGTCTGCGAGTTCCCGAAACACACCAAGCACGGCGGCAGCCGTACCGGGAAATCCGGCCACCTCCCCCACAGCCTCCAGTTTCAACTCAGCCAACAGGTGCTTGACGAGAATAAGCTGCTCCAAATCCCCGGCCGCCGCCCTGCGTTCTCCCACGATGTCTTCCGCAAGTTCATCCATGGTCATGACGGGCCGTGAGCCGACGATGGCTCCCAACCTCCCGACCAGCTCGGCAGTAAGGGATGTGACGTCCGCTCTTGAAGGCACAACAAGAACCGGTGACCTTGGCCGGTGCGCAGCAGCCCAAGCAACAATCTCCCCCAGTTTGCCAGCGTTGGGAGGACCCAGGAGGAGATCTATTCCCGCGGCGGGAAGTGAAAGACCGTGTCCCTCTTCCAGCGCATCTCTTCTAATTGCGTCCCATTTGTCCATGATGGATACCATCCTACCGCACCCGCAGGACGCGACAGCCTTGGGGTGGCGGAAACCCACCCCCTTGCGTTACACTCCACACATGCCAAGAGATGATGAGAAACTACTCCGCCAACTCTCTCTGGTCTCCTACCTCCTCTCACGAGAACGCCCATCCACTTCCGTGGAGATTGCACGCTCCGTAGAGGGGTACGCCTTCATGGCCGCTGATACTTTCACGCGCCGCTTCCATAGTGACAGGCGTGACTTGCTGGATCGTGCCGGTATCAACATCTGTACCAGCCGCCACTTGGGCGATGAAGGTGAAGAAGCCTACTATCTAACTAGAAAGAGCTACACCGCTCAAAGCATTGACCTGACCGCGGAGGAGACATCTGCACTGTCCATAGCGCTGGGCCTCTTGGAGGGCGGATTCGCGTATGCTCGTCCTCTCCGCCTGGCGATAGCCAACATCACTAGAGGCGCACCAGATCCATCGCGCCAGGAGTTGGAGCGCGCGGCTGTCTCGCCGTTCACTGAACAGAGCAGCTCGGAACAAGATTCCGCCCTTAGGAGACTGGATGATGCTGTGTCCAGAGGAAAGACCGTACGCTTTGACTACCGCCCGGCAAGCAAGACAGAACCGGGAGAGCGCATCACAGACCCCTACGGTCTGTTCCTCATTGGCGGGCATTGGTATCTGGTCGGACATGACCGCGCGCGGGATGGCATCCGCATGTATCGGTTGGACAGGATTTCAGGCCGAGTGCGCTTCCATACTGATAAGCCCAGAGACTTCCGCATCCCCGACACTTACGATCCCGCCGAATACACCGCCCGGCCGCCCTGGCTCTTGGCCGATCCTGTGGGAACCGCACGTTTCTGCATAGATGAGGATCTCGCCTGGTGGGTAGAGCGGACGTACCCCAGGGTGGACCGATTGGGTACTGCATCCGGAGACAGGGTAAGGTTCGAGGCAAAGTACGCGGACGCAGATGCTCTCGCGGCTTGGATCATCGGCTTAGGCAGCCGAGCGATGCTCGAAGAACCCCAAACTTTGAGGAACCGCATTGTAGAGAGATTGAGACGGGTAAGAGACGCCCACCGTGACACGAGTGAAGATGCGGGCGAACCGGGAGACGACTCGCGACAGGCACAGGGCGGTGAGTCGTGAGCCAAACCGGTCCTATAGCTCCTGACCGTCTCGCCCGAGTGCTAACCATGCTGCGCTATCTGACCGCCGAGAATCGCACCGGCAACATTTCCGTAGCGGATGTCCAGAAGGACCTGGCAATGTCGCGTGAGGAAATAGAAGCGGACCTCCGGCTGCTCAACCTGGTGAACCATGGAGGCGGGACCTATCTGATCACAGCAAGCATGGGTGATGAGAGCATAGAAGTCACCCC
>Ga0075521_10000562_pt1 | contig 11120 bp, 6 predicted proteins | sample NGEPerD_FD_74785 | JGI IMG/M metagenome (GOLD analysis project Ga0075521, IMG submission 74785) | Arctic peat soil microbial communities from the Barrow Environmental Observatory site, Barrow, Alaska, USA - NGEE PermafrostAB12-D | ecosystem: Environmental > Terrestrial > Soil > Wetlands > Peat ...
GATGTCATTATCCGGTGAAGAACTAATTTTATCTCCATGAACGCCAGAATCCGCATTTTAGTTTTTCTGTTCACCATATATTCCGCGCAAATCCCTGCCCAGTCGCTTAAAGAACCCATGCCCGCTACCCGGCCCAATGCTTACCAGAAGGCGCAGATCGAAAGAAAATACGGCATGTTCATTCATTTCGGGATCAATACTTTTTACGATGAGGAATGGACCGATGGGAGTAAACCGCCGTCGTCTTACCAACCCGCGGCCGTTGATGCCGATCAATGGATCAGCACAGCGAAGGAGGCGGGCATGAAATACGTGATCCTCGTGTCGAAACATGTGGATGGGTTTTGTATGTGGGACAGCAAATACACCGATTACGGTGTGGCCTCTTCCGGAAATACAACCAATGTGGTTGAGGCAGTGGCGAAAGCCTGTAAGAAATACGGTGTGGGCCTGGGCATTTATTATTCGCTTTGGGACCGGCACCAGAATGCCAACCTCAGGGACACCACACTCGACAAAGCATACAATATATATATGGTGCATCAGATCCGGGAACTCATCGGGATCACGAACCGGTATACACCGATTGTGGAACTCTGGCTCGATGCGGGCTGGGAAAAAAAGAGGGCGCGCTGGCCGATCGCTGAAATATATGAAACCGTAAAAGCCATGGCGCCGCAATGCCAGGTCGGCGTGAACTGGTCGATCGGCAAACCGGATAATCCCGATCCTGATTCAGCATTTCTATTGCCCACGTTGCAAAAAACGGGTTACCCTATCCGGTATTTTCCCAGTGATTTCAGAATGGGCGATCCCTACCTGCCGGCAGATCCCGATCCCAAATTGTTTTCGCATGAAGGCAAACTCTATTATATGCCCTGGGAAACGACGGTATGCATCAGCCAGAAATGGTTTTACAATACCAGGGATACGATTTATAAAACACCAGAAGAATTGCTGGCACTCTATAAAATAGCCACGGCCCAGGATAATATACTGATTCTGGATTGCCCGCCGGACAGGACGGGCAGACTGCGCGAGAAAGACCGGCAGCTGGTATTTGCACTGCGCAAAATCATTTCTGCAAGTGGTTCGAAGGATTGATCGGGTCCCGCGGGCTCTTATTATCAAATCATTACTTATCTGTAATTCGTTTAGACACAGTTCCATAGGGATCAGTGATTGAAAGGCTCCCCGTGCATTGTGTCCGTAATACATTTCGTGACTGGGTTTCAGTGAATTTCGATATATTTATCATCGTTGTTGAAAGTATCCAGTTTCCTAAAGAGAGTGACCATGAACAAAAGGCTGAAACCTTTTATTGCCGCGGGTAATTTATTTGCATTACTGTCCCTGTTATTTTCGACGCCCACATACGCCACGAATTATTATGTCAGCAACACGGGCAATGATTTGTCGTCCGGCACATCCATGGCCACTCCCTGGGCAAGCATCAGCAAAGTAAACAGTGTGGTATTTCTTCCGGGTGATGCTTTGTTTTTTAAAGGCGGACAAACTTTCAACGGAACCATTCTATTGACAGCTGCTGAAGCCAATGATCCCACCAATATTTTTACCATCTCTACCTATGGAACCGGCATGGCAATTATCAATGCCGGAACTTCCAATGGATTCTATGCATATAACACGGGAGGTTTTTCCATTTCCAACCTGGTATTCGACGGCAACAATACTTCTACGAATACGGGCGTGGGGATTTTAATTTTTTCCGACCTGGCCGGGGACCTGAAGTTCGGCAATATCAGTCTCAGCAATCTGGAAGTAAAGAATTTTGGCGGGGAGGGCGTAAAGGTCTACACGACCCAGAACCTGACCGGCTACCAGGATCTAACGATGTCGAACCTCAGTGTGCACGACGTAGTGAAAAACGGCATCATCATTTTTGGTTTTATTTCACAGTCACTTATCGGGTACCAGTACCAAAATATTTCCGTTTCCAATTGTGAAGTGTATAATGTTCCCGGTTCAGTCGGGAACGTAGTGCTCGAGGGCAGCGGCATCGTACTCGAAGGTGTAGATGGCGGAGTGATTCAAAATTGCGTGGCACACGACAATGGGCAAAACAATTCGTTATGCGGAGGTCCGGTTGGAATATGGACCCTGGAGAGTAATAATATCACTATACAACATTGCGAAAGTTACCGGAATCACCGCGGTACAGTCACAGGATGTGATGGAGCCGGTCTGGATATGGATGGCGGTGTTACCAATTCACTGATGCAATACAATTATACGCATGATAACGATGGTGCTGGCTACCTTATGGGACAATACACAAACGCCAGGAAATGGAGCAATAATACTGTGCGATATAATATCAGCGAAAATGATGGCGTAAAGAATGAAGGGGGCATCGGCCTGTTCAAAGGTCCCGGCACCACAATGAGCGGCGCCTACATTTATAATAATACTATTTATATTTCACCACAGGCTGCAAATAGTAATCCGCGAGCAGTCTATTTCTCCGTCTGGAACACAGGTATCAACAATGCTTTTTTTTATAATAATATTATATTCACCACCGGCGGCGTGCCGCTGGTGAATATACCTACCGGGTATAACGCCTTTTTTGCGGGCAATATCTATTGGTCATCCGGGAGCCCCTTTTCTGTTTTTTACCAGGGCGTACACTACACCACGCTGGATTCGTGGCGTGCCGCCACGGGAAATGAGATACTAGCTGGTGTGAACACCGGATTCAACAGCGATCCTTTGTTGAGCAATGTGGGCGCGGGCGGCACGGTGGGTTTTGGCAACAGCCTCAGCACGTTAAACGCATATAAGATAAACAGCGCGTTGTCTCCCGCAAACAATTCCGCGCAGGATCTTTCCTTGCTCGGCATCAATACAGGTGCGGTGGATTTTTGGGGAAACGTTCTGCCAGGCGGAGCGATCAATGATATCGGGTCTAACCAGCACAGTATCGCACTGCCCATCCACCTGCTGAACTTTTATGGAACCTGTTCCGGAACGGAGAACCAGATTGACTGGTTCTCTGCCGAAGAGTCCAATATGAAATCGATTGAGCTATTGTATTCCGCTGAAGGTGCTGCGTACCGTCCGATCGCGGAAATCAAACCACTCGGAAGCAACAGCCATTATCGTTACCTGAACGATTCGACGGTGGCGGGAAATAATTTTTATCAACTGAAGATGAATGACCTGGATGGCGCGGTCAGTTATTCTTCTGTTATCCTCGTGAAATGCGAAAACATTTCAGATAAAATAAAAGTCGGCCCCAATCCCTTTACCCAATACCTGGATATAACCATCAGTTCGGTTATCGGGGGTCCCTCGACCCTGATCCTCTTTGATGCACGGGGAAAAATGATGGCGCAAAAGAAAGTGCAATTACAGGCTGGCAATAATCCGGTTCTTTTCGAAGGCATCGACCACTTACCCACGGGCGTGTACTATCTCCAGATCATCAATTCGGACAAAGTGGAACGGTTTAAGCTGATTAAAACAGTTAACTAAGATTCTCGGTTGGCGGTTGGCGGTCTCGCAAATTTATTGAATTTCTAATATTGTTGCGGATTCAGGATTGAGGGTAAACGGTTGGTTGATTGAAACCATTTCATTCGTCATAATATTTTTTCCCTGGGTTTTATTTTTCAGCATTTCAGCAAACCGTTTCGGGTCAATGGTTGTGGGGGAAGTGTTTTTGTTCAGGATCACCATGATCGTTTTATCCTTATTATAACGGAAATAAACATATACGCCATGGAATGGCGCGAAGTGCAGAGTTGAGCCCTTCGATATGACCGGGTTATTTATTCTCCAGAGCAATAGTTTATTTAAATAATTTTTTACTTCCAGTTGATCCGCGCTGAGTCCCGCGCCGGTAAATACATTTACAGAATCTCCTTTCCAGCCACCGGGAAAATCTTCGCGGATGAGTCCGTCGTTTTTATGGTGGCCGGTATTGTCCAGCAATATTTCCGTTCCGTAAAATATCTCGGGTATGCCGCGAATGGTGAGCAGGTAGGACAGGGCCATCTTCGTCAGGTTGAGGTTCTGATGCAATTGTGTATAGATCCGGTCCATATCGTGATTATCGACCATCACGAGAATATTGTTCGGGTCGGCATATACAAAATCATTGGCGAGCGCTTCGTACAATCCGGTCAGGCTGCCGGTGAACCGGGTGCTGTCGGTTTCTTCCAGTGCGCTGGTCAGTGCGGACTGCAGCGGAAAATCCATAACCGTGGTTAAGCAACTTGTATATCCGTCGCGATTGATTTTTCCTTTTTGCCAGTACGAGGTGATCAATGGGTTCACACTCCATTCTTCACCCACAAGACTGAAATGGGGATATTCATTCATGATACTGCAGCTCCAGTTCTTTGAAAATGTTTTGTCGGAATAACAATAAGTATCTTGCCGGATACCACCCAGCTGCAGTGTCTCGATCCACCAGATGGAATTTTGAATCAGGTAATGGGCCAGGAAGGGATTCAGTCCATTCATGTCGGCCATGGTTTTGTCGAACCAGCCCTTCGTCATCAGGTCCTTATCATATTGCGATGCATATAAATCTTCGTTCACGGTTCTGTGATGGTTGGTGCGAATCAGGGAGTCGGGAAAATTTATCCAGTTTTTAAAAGGCAGGTCAAACATCCACCAATAGTTAGTGCCGATATGATTGATCACGCCGTCGAAAATCAGTTTCATTCCCTTCTTCTTCAATTTTGCAGAGAGCTCTTTGTAATCGTCCAGGGTTCCAAACCGCGGATCCACTTTATAATGATTGGTAATGGAATAACCATGGTAAGAGAACACGGTCATGTCATTTTCCAATAAGGGCGTGGGCCAGACGGCGGTAAATCCCATATCATGGATATAGTCGATGTGGTCGATGATGCCGCGGATATCGCCTCCGTGCCGCGCGCCTTCAAAACTCCGGTCCACCCGGCCTTCCCTCATGCCGGCGACGGAATCGTTACTGTAATCTCCGTTGGCAAAACGGTCGGGCACGATCAGGTAAATCACATCCGATGCATTAAATCCTTTGAAATCATCAGCAGGCTGTTGCCTTGGCAGCAGCGTATAATTATAGGAATAAATGGTTTTACCTGATCGGGTGAACTGTATGGGCATCGTTCCCGGTTTGGTGTTCGGATCGATATAGAGATCGATGAAGAGGTAGTTTTTACTGTCGGCCTTTGATATTTTTTTAATAGTCACCCCTGCATAATGAATCACCGGCGACATATCGCCTACACTTTTTCCATTCACGAGGAGCTGGAGATTTTTATTTTTCATCCCGATGAACCAGTTCAATGGTTCCACGTGTTGGATTTGCGCGGTTAAACAAACAGGTGACGCAAAAGCGAGCCATATGAAAATTATTTTTCTCATTGATCTTTTGACGGGTTAGCCGAGTAAAATTTATTATTGATGGTGTCGTACATTTTCAGAAAATCATTTGATTTGCCGTCCTTATCAAAAAAAGATTCCCAGGTACTCAGGGGTTCCCAGATGCAGGTGCCCTTGCCTTTCCCATCGGGCAGTTCAAATACGATCTGGTTCACTTCTTCTTTTTTTGCTGAATACTCTACCACGATCACGTCTTTATGATATCGTCTTACAATATCCTGCAAATTATTGGTTAGGTCAGACAAAGTACCATGCCATTTCGGATAATAGGAAAAGCCGATCACATCGAAATGTACGGACCTGGACAACATCTGGTCAATAAAAAATACAGATTCATCGTGCTGGCCACCGAGTGCGATATGGAGCATAATCACGACGGAGGGATCCACTGATTTGACAGCAGCGACTCCCGCTGAGATCAATTGGGCCAGGCTGTCCGGGTGACTGATACTTCCCTCCGGCCAAACCATGCCGTGATTGATTTCATTACCCACCTGCACCATATCAGGCAGGGTGCCCTGGTCTTTCAGTTCCTGCATCACTTTCCTTGTGTAATCATAAAGGGCTTTTTTTAAATCTTCAAAGCCCAGATAACGCCAGGCCGCGGGTTTGAATTGTTTTCCGGGATCGGCCCAATAATCGCTGTAATGGAAATCCAGCAGCAGTTTCATATTTGCGGCCTTCACTCTTTTTGCCATTTGCTTTGTATGTTCCAGGTCGCAGAATCCTTTGTGCGGCGAGTAACCACTGTCCGTGGCGGGGTCGTTGAAAATGCGGAGACGTATATAATTAAAGCCGTGATCTTTTAAAATGAGTATAGCGTCTTTCTGTTTTCCGCTGTCGGAGAATTTCATTCCCCTGTCTTCCAGCTGGGGCAGGAAAGAAATATCTGCTCCCAGCATTTTTGTTGCTTCGCGGGGTTTGGCGGCTTCTCCGGTCAACGTATATTTTTTATCCATACCGATCTCACCGGCGCCGGCAGGTGAAACGGTGATGATATCTGTGGATCCCGTCCACAATCCGGCCGACAATGCTTCGATTTTGATCAATCCGGGTTTTCCATCTGACTGCACGATCAGCTGGCATTTTCCATTGAAGAGGCTTCTCTGCCAGGCGCCATCAATACATTTATCCGGTTCATGGCTGCTGGGATCGCCATTGCCCACGCCGATGATTTTTCCATTTCCTGAAATGGAGAAACGGATCATATTGTCTGCGTCGGGTACTTCGCGGCCTTCTTTATCGGTCACGCTTACGTTGATCACGGATAAATCTGTGCCGTCGGCGAGCATGGTTGTCTTATTCGGCGTGATCACCACTTCAACCGGCGTTCCGGTGGTTTCGACCTTTGCGGTTATTTTTTTTCCTTTTTTATAAGCGATTGCAGAGAGGGTGCCGGGTTCATAATTTACCGACCAGGTGAGGTGACTGTTTCGGGGCATATCTTTTTTGCCAAGGCTTTTACCATTCAGAAATAATTCAACATTGTCTGCATTGGTATTTACCCAGACGTCGATGGGTTTTCCTCTTTTGTCTTTCCAGTTCCAGTGCGGCGAAATGTGGAGCACGTCCTTGTCGGTCCACCAGGACTGGTAATAATAATAAATGTTTTTTGGAAATCCGCAGATGTCCATGAGTCCGAAATGGGAATTGATATTGGGCCAGTGATAAGGCGTCGGTTCACCGCGATAATCAAAACCCGTCCACACGAATCCGCCCATCCAGTATGGATTCTCTGCTGCCAGCACCCACCAGGTTTCTGCGCGGCTGGCCCACCAGGGCGCGGTCAGGTCTTCATCAGGAACATAAGCGCGGATGGAATCTTTTTCATAGATGCCCCTGGTGGTAACGGTGCTGCCCATTTCGGTTCCGAGAATGGGTTGTGTCGGATGATCCTTGTGATAAGCGGCGACATCGAACTGGCGATAATTAAAACTCCGGATGGGAATGATTTCATTCACGCCGGTAAAAATATTTCCCAGGTCGGCGGCATAGGTGCTGGTGCGCGTGGGATCCAGTGATCTTTGTTTTGCAATCAGGGTTTGCGCAATGCGTTTGCCATTGCTATTGGTTTGTATCCAGCCCTCTTCATTTCCGATCGACCAGAGGAATATACTCGGGTGATTCCGGTCGCGCAAAATCATCCGTTCAAACTGACTGATATATTCGGAGCTGCTGTTCAGCGACCGGTTTTCGTCCAGCACGAGCATACCGAGACTGTCGCAGGCATCGAGGAAGGCCGGTGTTGGCGGGTTATGGCTGGTGCGGCAGGCATTCGATCCCATATTTTTTAACAATCCGATCCGGTAGTACTGCATGTAGTCGGGCAGTGCACTGCCCAACCCTGCGTGATCGGGGTGGTTGTTGGTGCCGAATATTTCCACGTGTTTTCCATTCAGAAAAAATCCCTGCGCTGCGTCGAATCGAAGGGTCCTGATACCAAACCGGGTTTCAACTGCATCCACCGCGCGACCACCGGAACTGACTACAGTTTTTACTCTGTATAGGTAGGGATCTTCCAGTGACCAGAGTCTGGGATCGCTTATCGCAATATTTTGTTTCAAGGTTACCTTCTTATCAACACCTACTACGATCTCCTGTTCTTTTGTTTGTGCTATTTTATTTCCTGCGCGGTCGGTAATGATGGCGTACACATCACAAACTGAAGGAGCGGGTGACTGGTTTTCTATCGTTGTTTCGACCGTAATACGTGAAGTTTTATCTGACGATTCGGAATGGACGAACAGTCCTCCGTCTGCAACGTGGGTATTATCAAACTGATTCAGCCATATGTGACGGTAAATGCCCGCGCCTTCATAAAACCATCCTTCATACTGGGTGGCATCTACACGCACGACGAGGGTGTTATCGCGATCGAAGCGGATATAATCTGTGATGTCATAAGCGGCACCGATATAACCACTCAGGTTGTTTCCCAGGTAGAATCCATTGATCCAGATGGCGGCATTCCGGAAAATACCGTCGAACTGAATCTGGAAACGGGTTCCGGAATCAACGCGCGCGATGGTAAAATGTTTGCGGTACCAGCCGATGCTGGTTTCGGGAAATAATCCGCCGACGGGTTTGAATCCATGGTTCTCCACCTGCTCGTTGTCCGACTGCACGAATGGTAATTCCACGGCCCAGTCATGGGGCAGGTCGAGGGTTCTCCAGCTGCTGTCTTTGAATCTCGGGTCAATGGCTGTTCCTGCAACGCCACCTGATTTTACAAATATGCTGGCGACTCCATAATTAAAATCTTTTTCCGGGCTGGATGCATTGCCGAAATGGAATTTCCAGTTCCCGTCGATATTTATTTTTTTACGAATGGTGGTTTGTGCGGGGCACGCAGAAAAAATAAAAACAAAAAAAGCCAGCTGGGCAAAAAGGCGAAGATTGATTTTGTGCATGGGAACTAGTCTGGAAAAATACAAAATTATTTATCGGTGAAGCCATAGAGGGCTGCCGTCGGTTTTCCACTCGCATCAAAAGCACAGAGTCCATATCCCTGCCAGTTATAACTTTCGGGTTCCCAGTAAAACACACCGAGTCCCATGCCGTTGGTCAGGGAATTGGTTTTGGTAATCATGTCCGCGATGAATGACCTGCATGTTGAAGGCGCATTTACGGGCATGCCGACTTCAGAAATCATCACTGGTTTTCCATAACGCGAAACCATATCCTGCATATTCGACAGGCATTGTGCATCGAGGCTTTGCCAGTTGCTGACGGAAGGGTAGAGCGACATGGCGATGATGTCAAAATGTGCGCCATTGGAACTGAGTCCGTCGAAGATCCAGCGGAACAGTGTATTGTCAAATCCATTTGAAATATGAACGATCACCAACGCGGAGTCGTTCACTGATTTTACGGCCCGGTATCCCGCGTTGATCAGTGAGGCGAACTGGTGCATGTTGGTAGATGCCCTTCCGTTTTCCCACAACATGCCGTCGTTGGTTTCATTGCCGACCTGCACCCATTCGGGATTGATGCCGTTTGATTTTAGAGTGTCCATCACCTGATGGGTATAATTATAAACGACCGTATCCAGTGTAGCAGAATCCAGGGCCGCCCAAAGCGCAGGTTTGGACTGGTGTCCGGGATCGGCCCAGACATCACTGTAGTGGAAATTGATCATGATTTTCAAACCCAGGTTGTTTGCCCGGATGGCTTTGGTTACCAGGTCGGCTGTATTACACCATCCGTCGGATGGATTTACCCAGGCCCTCAGGCGGATGGAATTGAAACCGAGGGATTTCAGCAACATCATGCAATCCATTTTTTTTCCTGTGCTGTCGTAAAAAGCATATCCAGAGGATTCCATTTGGGTGAGCCAGCTGATATCGGCTCCTTTTGCGAAACTCGCCGGAACGGGTTTATGGGTTATGGTGTCGACAGGTGTCGTGGTGGTGTCGGTGGGCGGAGAAGCCGGAGAACTATTTTTGCTGCAGCCCGCCATCAGGAACAATCCAAACAGAAAACGGAGCATACTCTTTTTTTTATCCCAAAACTGCATGATCAGTTGCTGATTTATGAATTTATAAAACCGGATGGAGAATCACATTCCGGTCGGAGGATTCGCGAAAGATCGGGATGGGTTCCAAAACAATTTTTTGTTGAACCTGTACGGCCACCCCTTTATTTTCCACGAGTTGAAAAAGCAATTTGAACGCTTCCTTGCCCATGAGCACGGTCTGCTGATCGATGGTCGATAATGAAGGTGTGGTGTGTTCACCAAATAATTCATTGGCGAAACCGATGATGCCAAATTCAGCAGGTATTTTCAAACCGCTTTCCTTAATGGCCTTCATCAATCCCAGTGCGCAGAAATCTTCCGTGGCAAATACGGCGTCGGGTCTTTGCGGCAAAGAAAGAAAATAAGCGGCTGCCTGTTTTCCGGATTCAATCGAAATATTTCCAGGGAATACAAGCGTCGGGTCGTAAGGAATATTGTTCACCTGCAGAGCGGCACGGTATCCTTTAAAACGATCGTAGAAAACTTTCACGTGCTGGGGGCCGGCGATATGGGCGATCCGCTGGTATCCCTGCCTGATCAGTCTTTCGGTGGCGATGACTGCCCCTTTATAATCGTCAATGACAACAGAAGGTATACCCATATTGTCGTTGCACCGGTCGAAAAATACGATGGGTACTCCTCTTTTATTTACTTCTTCAAAATGGGTATAGTCGGCAGTCTCCTTGGCGATGGAAACCAGGATGCCATCTACGCGGGCGGCCAGGAAAGTTTCGATGCCTTTCACTTCGTATTCGTAAGATTCGTTGGACTGATAGATGAGGATATTATAACCATGGGCATTGGCTACGGTTTCGATGCCATGCACGACGGAGCCGAAGAAATTCATTTCGGCACTGGGTATGATCACGCCGATCATATGGGTCTTTCCGCTCCGGAGCGAGGAAGCTACTTTATTCCTTTTGTAATTCAGGCGGGTAGCGACTTTCAGGACGGATTCCTTGGTCTCGGCGCTTATTTTAGGGTGGTTCCGAAGCGCCCTGGACACGGTGGCGGGCGTGATATTCAGTTCACGGGCAATATTTGACAAGGTTATTTCATTGGCCATACATGCAATCGATTACCCTACAATTTTAATCAAAAAAATGGAATTGCCAACAGGAATCGTCGGGCGATATGGGTGGAAGAGCAGTTGTTGATATATTAATAACATGGGGAACTGGTGGTTTTGATGGAGCGGTAGACG